>Ga0210077_1000327_pt1 | contig 19153 bp, 23 predicted proteins | sample RushMan_CattailN_5_FD_185556 | JGI IMG/M metagenome (GOLD analysis project Ga0210077, IMG submission 185556) | Wetland microbial communities from San Francisco Bay, California, USA, that impact long-term carbon sequestration -... | ecosystem: Environmental > Aquatic > Marine > Wetlands ... | reverse complement strand
CCATCTGGCGCGTGAGCCCGACCACGCCGTGCTTGGCGGCGATGTAGGCCGCGCCGCCGCCGGTGCCGTTCAGGCCCGCGACCGAGGCCATGTTGACGATCCGCCCGCGCCCGCGCGGCAGCATCTCGGCCAGCGCGCGCTTGCAGCCCAGGAACGTCCCGGTGAGGTCGATCTCGAGCACCCGGCGCCAGAGCGACTCGTCCATGTCGTCGACGTCGAAGTAGCCGTCGAGCACGCCCGCGTTGTTGACCATGATCTCCAGCGGCCCGAGCGCCGCGACCGCCGCCGCGACCGCGGCGTCGAGCTCGGCCGCGCGGCTGACGTCGGCGCCGTAGCCCTCGGCGCGCCCGCCCGCGGCGGCGATGTCCTTCGCGGTCGCGCGCGCGGCGGCCGGGTCGATGTCGATCGCCGCCACCGCGGCGCCCTCGGCCGCCAGGCGCGCGGCGATCGCGCGCCCCAGCCCCGAGCCGGCCCCGGTCACGGCGGCCATTCGCTTGTCGAGTTTCATTCGACCTCCTCTGGATTAACCCGAATTGCCTTGCCTTGCGTTTAAGCTCTTACCCGTAACGCAAAGGAGTTCGCATGCGACCCATTGTGACATTTTGCCTGCTCGCCTTCCCGCTCGCTGCCGCCGCGGCCGGCGACGCGCTCACCATCTACAGCTCGGCCCGGCCGGGCGCGATCCGGCCCGAGCAGTACCGCAACGGCGGCGCGGTGCCGGGCTACGCCGTGGTGCGCCATCTGCGCACGCTCAAGCTCGAGCCGGGACGCAACACGGTGCGTTTTTCCGACGTCGCCGCATTGATCGACCCGACCACGGTGAGCTTCGAGTCGCTCACCGATCCGAAAGGTACGCGCGTGCTGGAGCAGAACTTCCAGTTCGACCTGGTCAATACGCAGAAGCTGCTCGAGAAATACATCGACCGCACGATCAGCGTCGACCAGGTGCGCGGCAGCGGCGTCGAGACTTTCCGCGGCACCCTGCTGTCGACCGCCGGCGGACTCGTGCTGCGGCGCGAGGACGGCAGCGTGCAGCTCCTGTCGCACAACGCCGGGGTGCGCCTGCCCGAGCTGCCGGGCGGGCTGATCACGCGCCCGACCCTGGTGTGGGACATCACCGCGGCGCACGGCGGCACGCAGAAGACGCGCGTGTCCTACCAGACCGGCGGCATCACCTGGTGGGCCGACTACAACCTCGCCTACTCGGAAGGCGCGAACGCGAACGCCTGCAAGCTCGACGTCGGCGCCTGGGTCAGCATCCTCAACCGCTCGGGCGCGGGCTACGACGACGCCAAGCTCAAGCTCGTCGCCGGCGACGTGCAGCGCGCGCAGCCGACGGACTATGCGGCCGGCAACTATCCCGCCGCGCGCGCCGCGCTGGAGTCGAAGGTCGCGGGCTTCGCCGAGAAGGCGTTCTTCGAGTACCACCTTTACACGCTGGGCCGGCCCACCACGCTGCCCGACCGCTCGACCAAGCAGATCGAGCTGTTCCCGGTCGCGCACGGCGTGCCCTGCGAGAAGAAGCTCGTCTACTACGGCCTCGCGCCGGGCTGGCGCGGCTTCAGTCCGAGCCCGCTCACCGACCGCAACTACGGCGTGCAGACCAACAAGAAGGTCGACGTCTACCTCTCGTTCAGGAACTCGAAGCGCAACAACATGGGCATGCCGCTGCCGGCGGGGCGGGTGCGCGTGTCGAAGGCGGACGACGACGGCACGCTCGAATTCATCGGCGAGGACAGCATCGACCACACGCCCAAGGACGAGCGGGTGCTGATCAAGCTCGGCTCGGCCTTCGACGTGGTCGGCGAGCGCAAGCAGCTCGCTTTCAGCATCGACACCTCGCGCCGCACGATGAGCGAGCAGATCGAGGTGCGCCTGCGCAACCACAAGGAGCAGCCGGTCACGGTCGAGGTGAAGGAGAACCTCTACCGCTGGGTCAACTGGGAGATCACCGAGAAGACCCACGCCTACCGCAAGCAGGACGCCCGCACCGTCGTCTTCCCCCTGCGCGTGCCCGCCAACGGCGAGCAGGTCCTTCGTTACACCGTACGCTACACCTGGTAAAACCGGGGACAGACCCCGATTTCCAGTGCAGCGTCATGATTTGCCGGAAGAAAATCGGGGTCTGTCCCCGATTTCCCGCTTTACTTGTTGCGCTTGGCGGCCATGCGGCAGAGCGCGGCGTCGTTTCCGCACTTGCTCTGGCAGGCCTGCATGTCCGCGTTGTCGGTCTGGCTGCGGCGGCAGCTCTGCATGCACGACTCGAACTGGGTGCCGCAGGTCGCATCCTCGTCGTCGCCGCTGAGCCCGGTGTAGAGGTAGTAGCCGGCCAACGCGGCGAGGGCGAGCACGACCAGCGCGCCGAATGCGCCCAGCCCGCGCTGCACCGACCCGAGCGCCCGACCTCGCATGCCCCTACTGTAGAGTAAGTTGCGGCGCAGCATTAAACTGTATGCTTTGCGGCTGTGACGCGGAGCCAACCTGACGTAAGCTAGCGGTCCAAGAAACTTCAACAGGGAGAGGGGACGAATGAAAACAATCACCCGCACACTCAGGCGCTCGCTGCTGCTCGGAGCGGGCTCGTTGGCGCTGCTCGTCGCTGGCTGCGGCAGCATGCCGTCGTGGATGGGCGGCGGCCAGGCCGTGCACGTCGATCTGGGCGGCAGCCAGGAAGTCCCGGCGGTGAGCGTCGACGGCATCGGCACCGGCACCATCACGGTCGCCTCCGACGGCTCGGTCAGCGGCAGCGTCACCACCACCGACGTGGCCGGCGTCGCGGCCCACATCCACGAGGGCGCGATCGGCAAGAACGGCCCGGTGATCATCCCGCTGGAGAAGACCGCGGCCAACGTCTGGAGCGTGCCCAAGGGCGCCAAGCTGACGGATGCGCAGATGGCGGCCTTCAAGCGCGGCGACCTGTACGTGAACGTGCACACCGCCAGGCACCGCGGCGGCGAAGTGCGCGGCCAGATCATCCCCTGAGCGCAGCGCTTCCCGAAACTGTAGAGGTCGAAACCGCCGCGCGGCCCGACGCGGCGGTGATCTGGCTGCACGGCCTCGGCGCCGACGGCCACGACTTCGAGCCGATGGTGCCGATGCTCGGGCTGCCGCGGCGCATCGCGGTGCGGTTCGTGTTCCCGCACGCACCCGAGCGCCCGGTGACGATAAACTCGGGCATGCGCATGCGGGCCTGGTACGACATCGTCCGCCTCGGCGGCGGCGCCGAGGACTCGGTCGGAATCGGCGAGTCGCAGGCCCTGCTCGAAGGCCTCATCGAGCGCGAGCGCGGGCGCGGCGTCGCGCCCGGGCGCATCGTGCTCGCCGGGTTCTCGCAGGGCGGCGCGATCGCGCTGCACACCGGCCTGCGCCACCCCGAGCGGCTGGCCGGCATCATGGGGCTGTCGACTTACCTGCCGCTGCCTGCCACGCTCGAGGCCGACCGCAGCCCCGCCAATGCCGACGTGCCGATGTTCATGGCGCACGGCCTGCACGACGAGATGATCGGCATCGAGCGCGCGCTCGCCTCGCGCGACGCGCTCGAGGCGCTCGGCTACGCGCCCGCCTGGCACGAGTACCCGATGGGCCACGCCGTGTGCCCCGAGGAGGTCACCGCGATCGCCGAGTGGCTCGCGGGGGTGCTCTGAGCAGTGAAATTCAGGATTTCCGAGAATTCGCTCTACTCGGTGCTGATGCGCTCGCCCTGGTGGGTGAGCTTCCTGGTCGGCGCCGCCGTGTTCGCGCTGGTGCGCCTGTTCATGGAACCGGTGTACGCCGCGTTCGCCACCGTCCCCTTCGTCGGCATCGGCGTGTTCGCCGCCTGGCGCCAGCTGCGCGTGCCGAGCGCGGCCGAAACCGGCCGCAAGCTCGAAATGCTGCGCGGCATGAGCTGGGAGAACTTCGCTTTCGTGCTCGAGCAGGCCTGGCGGCGCCAGGGCTACCAGGTCAAGCCGTTCGCCGGCGCGGGCGCCGACTACGAGCTGGCGAAAGCGGAGCGCCGCACGCTGGTGGCATGCAAGCGCTGGAAGGCCGCCCGCACCGGCGCCGACCCGCTGCGCGAGCTCGCCGCCGCGGCCGGCTCGAACGGCGCGGCCGAGAGTCTGTACGTCGCCGTGGGGGAAGTCACCGACACCGCGCGCAAGTTCGCCGACAATCACAACATCCGGCTCGTGCAGGGCACCGACCTCGCCAAGCTGATACCTTTCAACTCCATCAAAGGAACGCATAAATGAAAAAAGCCGCACTGGCCGCCGTCCTGGCGCTCGCCGTCGGCAGCGCCGCCGCTGCCGACATGACCGAACATCAGAAGACGCTCTACGCCGTGGGCCAGGCGCTCGCGCGGCAGGTGCGCGTGTTCGACCTCAAGCACGACGAGCTCGACGCGGTGCAGCGCGGCTTTCGCGACGGCGTGCTCGGCGCCAAGAGCGCGGTCGACATGAACGTGTACGGCCCCAAGATCCAACAGCTGGCCGCCGAGCGCCAGGCCGCGGCGGCGCGCGCGGCCGAGGCCGAGGGCGACAAGCTGCTCGCGAAGGCGGCAGCCGAGAAGGGCGCGGTCAAGGACAGCGACGGGCTGGTGTTCCGCTCGCTGCGCGAAGGCAAGGGCGCCTCGCCCAAGGCGACCGACACCGTCACCGTCAACTACCGCGGCACGCTGCCCGACGGGCGCGAGTTCGACAGCTCCTACTCCCGGCACAAGCCCGCCGAGTTCCCGCTCGACCGGGTGATCAAGTGCTGGACCGAGGGCGTGCAGAAGATGAAGGTCGGCGGCAAGGCGAAGCTCACCTGCCCGCCGCAGATCGCCTACGGCGAGCGCGGCGCGGCCGGCGGGCTCATCCCGCCCAACGCGACGCTCACCTTCGAGGTCGAGCTGCTCGCGATCAAGCCCGCGAAGTAAATCGGGGTCAGACCGCCTTTCGGGGCTCGAGTGGCGTACGGCGACCGCGTGCTGAAGCGCGGCAGCAGGGGCCGCGACGTCGCCGAGCTGCAGATCCGCCTGGCGGGATTCCGCGGCACGGTGCCCGACGGCGACTTCGGCCCGGCGACGGAGCGCCAGGTGAAAGTTTTCCAGCGCGACGTCATGGAGCTCGACTCCCCGGACGGCGTCGCCGGCGGCGATACCCTGCGCGCGATCGACCGCTTCGGCCAGGCCTACCCGATCGACTTCGCCCGGCTGCGTTGCCCCTGCGGCGAGTGCGGCGGCTTCGGCCAGGGACGCTTCAGGCGCAGCTACCTGCCCGGACGGCCGAAGGTGGAGGCGTACTACCGCTACGAGTACCCCGGCGTGCACCGCATGCTGCTGTGGGCGGCGCGCGCGGTGTTCTTCTACCTGCCCGAGCACCGCTTCACGGTCACCTCGTGCTACCGCTGCGAGACCGACAACGCGAAGCGCGGGCGCAGCAGCACCAACCACCACGGCAAGGCGATCGACCTCGACATCGTGCTGCGGCCGGGCCAGGGCAGGCGCGAGGACGGGGCCCTGTGCAACGCCGCGCGCCGGCGCATCGTCTCGACCGGCGCGGCGCAGATCGGCTGGCGCGCGCCCAACCGCAAGGCGCTCGAGCCCGCGCGCATCGCGCCCACCTGGGTGCACTATGATGTGCGCTGCTACGAACGAAGATACCTTGCCGACTCGATGTTCTGCACCACCCCCGAGGCGCTGAATGCGCGCCGGCCGATCCGCGTCTGAGGCGCGCGCCATGCTGCATGTCTAGCGAGCGCGACAGGATCGGAACCCGGCTGGCCGAGATCCACGCCCGCCTGCGCGACGAGATCGAGGGGCTCGACCGCGTCGCGGTCGCCGTCTACGACGAGCAGACCGACCACCTCACCACCTACGTCCACTCGACCGTCGGCGAGGCGCCGCTCAGCCACTTCGACGCCAGGCTGGCGGACTTTCCGTCGCTGCGCGAAGTCGCCGCCAGCGGCCGGCCGCGCATCCTGACCAGTCCCGACGGCGCGGTCGCCGCGCGCAGCGGCGCCGCGCGCCGCCTGCTGGAGCGGGGCGTGCGCGCGAGCTACACGCTGCCGATCCGCGACGAAGGCCACCTCTACGGCTTTCTGTTCTACGACTCGTCCGACGAGGGGCTGTTCACGCCCTCGGTCGAGAAGCGGCTGTGGATCTACTCGGAGTTGATCCGCCTGCTCGTGGTGCACGCGATCGGACCGATCCGCACGCTCGCCGCGGCGGTCAAGACGGCGCGCGAGTTCAGCCGCCAGCGCGACGAGGAAACCGGCGCCCACCTCGAGCGCATGTCGCGGTTCGCGCACGTCATTGCGCTCGCGCTCGCCGGGCGCTACGGGCTGGGGGACGAGGAGGTCGAGCTGATCCAGCACCTCGCGCCGCTGCACGACCTCGGCAAGATCGGCGTCTCGGACGCCGTGCTGCTGAAAGAGGGCCCCCTCGGCCCCGACGAGGCCGCGGCGATGAAGGAGCACGTCGCCAAGGGCCTGGCGATGGTCGAAGTCATGATCCGCGAATTCGGCCTGAGCGGCGTGGCCCACGTCGGCATGCTGCGCAACATCATCGGCTGCCACCACGAGAGCCCGGACGGCAGCGGCTATCCGCAAGGCCTGGAGGGCGACGCGATCCCGCTCGAAGCGCGCATCACCAAGGTCGCCGACGTGTTCGACGCCCTGACCAGCGAGCGGCCCTACAAGCAGGCGTGGAGCAACCAGGACGCGTTCGCCTACCTTCAGGCGCACGCCGGGCGGCAGTTCGACGCCGATTGCGTCGGCGCGCTCGTGGCCGCCCGCGACGAGGTCGAGGCGATCCAGGTCCGCTTTCGCGAGCAGGCCGCGCGGCAGTAGAAAAACGGGGTCTGACCCCGTTTTCGAAACGGCGAAAACCGGGCTCGGACGACAATTAGAATGGCTGCCGTGAATAGTCCCCGCCGCGGCCCCTCGCGCAACGTCCTGATCGTCGGCGTCGTGCTGACGGCTTCGCTCGCCTTCGCCGCTTACGAGGTGCGCGAGCGCACGCTCTACCTGCACGAGGAAGACGCGCGCATCCGCGCCGACATGGTGACGGTGGCGAGCCGCGTTTCGGGCTGGATCACACGGCGGCCGGTCGAGGAGGGGCAGGCGGTCGAGCCCGGCACGGTGCTGGTGGCGCTCGACCAGCGCGACGCCAGGCTTGCGCTGGCCGAACTCGAGGCGCAGCTCGAGGCGGTGCGCGCCGACAAGGCGCGCCTGGGCGCCGACACCGGGCTCGCGCGCGCGCAGACCGAGTCCGGGCTGCAATCGGCGCGCGCCGAGCTTGCCTCGGCCGCGGTCACGGTCTCGAGCCTGGAGCCGCAGCTCAAGCTCGCGCAGGCCGAGTTCGCGCGCACCGGGCGGCTCTACGAGCAGAAGATGGCCTCGCAGGCGGCGCGCGACGAGTCCGAGGCGGCGCTGCAGAAGCTCGAGCGCGAGCACCGCATCGCGCAGGCCAGGCTGCGCGGCGCCGAGGCGAAGGTGAAGCAGGCCCAGGCCGAGCGCGCGCGGCTGCAAGTCCTCGCCGCCGAGCAGCAGGTGCTCGAGCAGCGCGCCGCCGAGCTCGAGGCGAAGCTCGCCCGCCAGCGCCTCGACCTCGAGGACCGCATCGTCAAGAGCCCGTCGAAGGGCGTCATCGACCGCAGCTTCGTCGAGCCGGGCGAGTACGTGAGCGCGGGCCAGCGGCTGCTGCTGATGCACGACCCGGCGAGCGTGTGGGTCGAGGCGAACGTCAAGGAGACCCAGCTGCGGCGCCTCGCCCTCGGGCAGCGGGTCGAGGTGCACGTCGACGCCTATCCGGATGCCGACCTCGAAGGCCGCGTCGAGGGCATCGGCCATTCGGCCACCAGCAGCTTCGCGCTGCTGCCCACGCCCAACCCGAGCGGCAACTTCACCAAGGTGACGCAGCGCGTGCCGGTGCGGATCTCGGTTGCGCAGCGCGAAGGCAGGCTGCGGCCCGGGATGATGGTGGAGGTGAGGATTGCCACTGGGCATTGAGCCCGGCCGCTGGCCGGTCGTGTTCGGCGGCCTGCTGGGGGCGATGTCGACCGTGCTCTCGGCGACCATGGTCAACGTCGCGGTGCCGAGCATCATGGGCGCCTTCGGCGTCGGCCAGGACCTCGCGCAGTGGGCCGCCACCGCGTTCCTCGCCACCATGGTCGCGAGCCAGCTGCTCAACACCTGGGCGGTGCAGGCGGTCGGCCAGCGCGGCGCGTTCTGCCTCGCGCTCGTAGTGTTCGCCGCCGGCGCCGTGATCGGCGCCGGCGCGCCCAACATCGAAACGCTGGTGTTCGGCCGCATCCTGCAGGGTTTCGCCGCGGGGCTGGTGCAGCCGCTGGTGCTCGCCGCGGTGGTGGCCGCCTTCCCGCCCGAGCGGCGCGGCATGGCGGTCGGCCTCTACGGCATGGCGGTGACCCTCGCGCCGAGCTTCGGGCCCTGGATCGGGGGGCTCGCGATCGACGCCCTGAGCTGGCGCGAGATGTTCCTCGTGCCGCTACCGCTGGTGGCGGTGGCCTTCCTGCTCGGGCTGCTCTACATGCCGGCGAAGAAGCTCTCCGCGAAGCTGCCGCCGTTCGACTGGGCCGGCTACGCGCTGGTGGCGCTTGCGCTGCTCGGGGTGATGAGCGCGATCGGCAACGGCCAGCGCTGGGGCTGGTCCTCGAACGAGACTCTGATCGCGTTCGGCGTCGGCGCGGGCGCGGCGCTCGCGTTCGTCGTCTCGCAGCGCCGCGCGGCGAACCCGCTGCTGGATGTTTCGCTGTTCGCCGACCTGCGCTTCACTTCGGCGATGCTGATCGCGTTCGCCTTCGGCGCCGGCAACTTCGCCACCAACTACGCGATCCCGGTGTTCATGCAGACGGTGCAGGGCTTCACCGCCACCGACGCCGGCGCGGTGCTGCTGCCCGCCGGCCTCTTGCTGGTGGTGCTGATCCCGCAGTCGGGGCGGCTGGCCGACACGCTGCCGGCGCACGTTCCGATCATGACCGGTTGCGTGCTGTTCGCGGCCGCGGCGTGGCTGATGTCGGACTCCGACGTCAACACGCCGTTCTGGACCCTGGCCTGGTTCGCCGTACTCAGCCGCGGCGCGCTCGGTCTGGTGATGCCGAACATGGGCAAGGTCGCGATGAGCGCGGTGCCCGCGGGCAAGCTCAACCAGGCCGCCGGCACCTACAACTTCATCCGCCAGATGGGCGGCGCCTTCGGCGTCAACCTGACCGCGGTGACGCTGGAGCTCTCGACCGCGCGCCACGCCGAGCGGCTCACCGCGACCCAGACCCCGGACAACTCGCAGAGCATGGAGCTGCTCGGGCGGGTGGCCGCGCTGCTGCACCGCGCGGGCGTGCCCGACGCGGTGCTCGGCCCCGGCGCGCTCGACTACCTGGGCAACGTGGTCTACGCGCAGGCGCGCACGCTCGGCTTCCAGGACGCCTTTTTCCACATATGCTTCGCCTTCGTGCTCGCGCTCGTTCCCGCCTGGCTGCTCGGCCGGGCGGGGCGGCTGCGGCCGGCGGCCAGGAGCACAGCATGACGATCAGGAGCCCCGCATGAAAATCACCCGCTTCGAAGCCTGGATCCTGCGCGCGCCCGACACCGGCCGCCCGCACTGGGTCAGCAACTTCATCGTTCCGCGCGCGAACGAGATCCTGGTGCGCCTCGCGACCGACGACGGCATCGAAGGCTTCGGCATCGCCACCAGCTACACCCCGATCGAGGCATCGATCCACGCTCTGAAGAGCGGCATCGGCGAGCTCGTGGTCGGCGCCGACCCGACCGCGCCCGAGCGCCTGTACCAGAAGCTGTTCGGCCTCACCTGGCAGCGCCTCGCGCACGAGAAGGGCTGGAGCCGCGAGGCGATCATCCGCATCGCCGCGGCGACCGACATCGCCTGCTGGGACGTGATCGGCAAAGCGGCGAACCTGCCGCTGTACCGGCTCTTCGGCGGCTATCGGGACAAGGTGCCGTGCTACGTCACCTGCGCCTACTACCGCGACGGCAAGACGATGTCCGAATTGAAGGACGAGATGCAGATGCTCAAAGGCCAGGGCCACCGCGGCTTCAAGGCCAAGGCGGGCGGGCTGCCGCTCGGCGAGGACATCCCGCGCCTGGAGCTGGTGCGCGAGGTGATCGGCTGGGACAACGACCTGATGGTCGACGTCAACCGCGGCTGGGACCTCGACACCGCGATCGAGGGCGCGCGCCTGATCGAGCCGCTCAAGCCGCGCTGGCTGGAAGAGCCGGTGCGCTGGGCCGACGACCGGCGCGAGCTGAGGCTGCTCTCGAAAGAGACCCGCATCCCGCTCTCGGCGGGTGAGAGCGAATTGACCAGCTGGGGCTGCCGCGCGCTGCTGGAGGAAGAAGCGATCAAGATCCTGCAGTTCGACTGCACCATGTCGGGCGGCTTCACCGAGGGACGCAAGCTCTCGGCGCTGTGCGAGCTGAACCACGTCCAGGTCGCGCCGCACCACGACTGCTTCATCCACTGCCACATCGTCGCCGCGAGCCCGGCGGGCGTGATCGTCGAGTCGTTCACCGATCCCGAGCGCGACCCGCTGCAGGCGGAGCTGTTCGAGAACCCGCCCAAGATCGCCGACGGCTGGTTGACGCTGAACCAGGCGCCGGGCCTCGGGCTCACCCTGTCGGAGAAGGCGGTCGCGAAGTTCGGCCAGAAGGTGATTTGATGCGCTTCGCGATTTTCGGCGCGGGCGGCATCGGCGGCTATTACGGCACGCGCCTGGCGCAGGCCGGGCACGAGGTCTCGTTCGTCGCCCGCGGCAAGCAGCTCGAGGCGATGCGCGCGAAGGGCCTCAAGGTTCTCAGCCCGCTGGGCGACTTCCACCTCGAGAAGCCGCGCGCCTCGAGCGACCCGCTCGAGCTGGGCGAGGCCGACTGCGTGATCGTCGGCGTCAAGACCTGGCAGGTGGTGGAGGCGGCGCACGCGATGAAGCCGCTGCTCGGGCGCGACACGGTCGTGCTGCCGTTCCTCAACGGCGTCGAGGCGCCCGACCAGCTCGCCGAGGTGCTCGGCGCGCCGCACGTGCTCGGCGGCCTGTCGAAGGTATTCGCCATGATCGAGTCGCCGGGCGTGATCCGCCACGCGAGCCCCGGCGCGTACATCGAGCTGGGCGAGCTCGGCGGCGAGCAAAGCCAGCGCGCCCGCGCGCTGCGCGACGCCTTCGTCGGCGCCGGCGTCGACGCCAGGCTGAGCGGCGACATCCGCGGCGCGATGTGGGCGAAGCTCGTCACCGTGACCTCGTGGGCGGGGCTCGGCGCGCTCTCGAGGAGCACCATGGGCACGCTCAGGACCTACCCCGAGACGCGCGCCATGATCGACCGCGCGATGGACGAGGGCATCGCGGTCGGCATCGCGCGCGGCCACTCGCCCTCGTCCGGCTTCAAGGGCGAGCTGTGGCGCTACTACGACGCGCTGCCGGTGGGCGCGACCGCCTCGATGCAGCGCGACATCATCGCCGGCCGACCCTCGGAGCTCGACGCCTGGAACGGCGCCATCGTGCGCTTCGGCGCCGAAGCCGGCCTCGAGACCCCGGTGCACCGCTTCACCTACCACGCCCTGCTGCCGATGGAGCGCCGCGCCCGCCGCAAGGCCTGAAATGAGCCCCTCGGAGCTCGTCATCGCCATCCTCGCCGTGGTCGCGATCTGGGCCGCATGGGCGGCCGCGCGCCGCGCGCGCGCCGAGCGCGAGCGGCTCGACGCCGAGGGCGAGCTCACCGAGGGCGAGGTGCTCAAGGTCTGGCCCGAGGGCACCGCCTACCGCGTGCGCTACCGCTTCACGCCGCGCGGCGCGGCGCAAGCCGTGACGCGCACCGAGCTCTCCGCCTGCCTGCAGGTGCTGGTGCCCGCGCCGGGCGACCGGGTCAGCGTGCGCTACGACCCGAGCGACCCCAAGGGCCGCGCGCGGATCGTGCGCGAAGAAGCCTAGGCGGCCTGCTTCAGCGTCGGCGCCGCCATCGGCGCGGCCGGCGCGCCCGGGAGCACGCGGCGCTGCCAGGCCGTGATCAGGCGCCACAGCGCGAGGAACACGACCACCGCCACCAGCGCGCTGCCGGCGTCGGCCAGGTTCATTGCACGCCAGCCGCGGGCCGCGGCCCAGTCCCAATCGGTCGCGATCCCCGCCGCGAGCAGGGTGACGATCGCCGGCACGACGATGAACCCGTTCAGGTCGTCGTTGTTCCAGCGCGGCGGCGGCTGGATGCGGCCGCCGGTTTTTGCCACGCGGCCGATGAGCAGCGCCGCAAAGATCATCGCCAGACCGATTGCAAGGGCCATACGTTCTCCTGCGCGAAAATGAGGGCGAGCGATTCTAGGCGTGCGCCGGGCGCGCGGCGCATCGGCCGGCGAATTTATTTTGTGACGGCGTGTTGCAGCCTTGCTGCAATGTCAGCCGAAGCTGACCGAGGTCAACGATCGAGCTTGCTTAATTCGCTGCCGGTGCTATCTTGAAAGTGAGCCTGTGAGGGCGGCCAGATGACCGGCAAATCGGGATCCCCGGCAATAGTCTGGGTACCGTGCCCTCGGCACCGCGATCAGACGGTCGCGGCGGCAGCCAGGCCCAGCCGGGGCAGCCGCCCCGGGATGAAAGCGGCGATTCCCGCCGCCGCCCGGCGATGTCCGGGCTCAAGGCCCCGCTTAAGCGGGGCCTTTCATTTTGGGGAGAGAAAACCGGGGACAGACCCCGATTTCGTGATTCTCGAAATCGGGGTCTGTCCCCGGTTTTCGTTCACGCCGCGCGGGAAGCGCCGGCGTCGGCGATCGCGGCAATCCGCTTCTTGATCAACACGCGGATTTCGTACAGGGGGATGTCGCCGGTGACGACGCCCGCGCTGCGCAGTTCCATCTTGTCGAGCACGAGACCGAGCGCCTTGAGGCTCTGTACGTCGCGGAGTTCCTCGGCGGCTTCCCGGATGCACCCGGCGGCCATGGGGTTCAACGAAGGGTACGAGTTCATCACCTTGCTCCTAGATCTCGCGTGCTACCAGTTCGATGAATCGTTTCGTCGCGGCCGGCGGCGCGTTGCATGACCGCTCGCCTCGACGACCCCCTATGTGTGGATTCTGCGCCTTCGCGCGCGACAAATCACCTGTCGCCGATGAGCGACATCACTTCTGCGGCGCGGGCTGCAGTCTTTCGCGCAGGAACTCCAGCACTTTCTTCCACGCGTCCTCGCTCGCTTCCTTACGGTAGCGCTCAGGGTTGTTAAAAGACTGGAACGCGTGTCCCGCGCCGTTGTAGCGGTGGAACCTGTGCTCGACCCCGGCCGCCGCGAGCGCGGCCTCGTAGTCGTCGACGTCCGCCGGCGCCGGGTTGTTGTCCTCGTTGCCGAAGAAGCCCATCACCGGGCCGCGGATGTTCTTCGCCAGCTGGATCGCCGGCGGCGTGCCGGGCCCCATCGCGAGCTTCACGCGCCCGCCGTAGAAGATCGCGCAGGCGGCGTAGCGCGAGTCGGTCGCCGCGCCGAGCCAGGCCACCCGCCCGCCCCAGCAGTGGCCGATCACCGCGATCTGCTTCGCGTCCACCCCGGGCTGCTTCGCCAGCACGTCGAAGGCCGCCTTGAGATCCAGCTCGGTCCAGTCGTCGCGGAACTCGTCGCGCTTTTGCTGCATCTCGGCCGTCTTCGGCCACCAGTGGAAGATGAACGGCACCGCCACCGCGTAGCCGTTATCGGTGTAGCGCTGGGCGGTGGCGAGCGTCACCGTGTCGTTCTCCACCCCGGTGTGCCCGACCGGGATGTGCTGGCACAGCACGATCCCCGCGTGCGGCCCCTTGCCCGTGGGCATGAACACGAACACCTCCATCGGGCTGGCCTTCACCTTCGTCGTCTCGATCCGGTACGCCATGCCTCCTCCTTCGAAATCGGGGTCAGAGTCGATTTTTCAGGCGATCATATCCGCCATGGCCCGGCGTCACCACCACAACGTCTACGTCGTCGAGCTCTCGCCCGAGGTGCTGCAGCACGCGCGCTTTCGCAAGGCGAACCCGGACTACGACGCCGCCAAACCCTGCCTCTACGTCGGCATGACCGGCCTGACTCCCGAAGCCAGGTTCAAGAAGCACAAGCAAGGCGTGCGCGCGAACTCATTCGTCGAGCGCTACGGCACGCGCTTATTGCCGAAGCTCTACGCCTACGCCAACCCGATGCCCTACGAGGCCGCGCGCGAGATGGAGGTCGAGCTCGCGATCGGGTTGCGGGAGGAGGGCTACGGCGTGTGGCAGGGTTGAAGATCGCTACTGCGCCGCGAGCGGATACATCGGCGCGCCGCCGATGCTCTTGGTCGTGCCGCTGGTTTCGCTGTTGACGAGCCAGCTCGCCAGCGTTCCGCCGGCGCCGCCCGCCATCGCGACGTAGTGGAACGTCGTCGCCGCCGGCGGCAGCCCGCTCAGCGCAACGCCGGCGTTCGCCGACGGCCAGGCCAGCGACCCGTCCGTGCCCACGCGCGCCGCGAAGATCCCGGTCGGCCCGCCCGGGTTGTTGACGTACGCGCCGCGCGACCAGGCGGCGATGTACTCCTTGCCGTTGTAGGCGAGGCCCGGGTAGCCCTGGTTCGCCGTGACGCCGGTCGCGATCGCGAGGCCGCCCGTGCTTGCCAAACCGTCGAGCAGCGAGTCGCCGCTTGAGACTCGGGTGCCGTAGACGTCGCCCGGGCCGGGCGAGAAGGAGTACGACGCGCCCGGGTAGTTGCGCCGGTCGGTCCAGATGACCAGGCAATTCGTTCCGTCGCACGCGGCCTGCGGGGTGGTCTGCGCCTCCGTCGCGGTGGACACGTAGATCGGGCTGGCGAGAACCGTCCCGCTGGCTGCGACGCGCGCCCCGTAGATATCCGCGCTCGCCGGCGTGCCCGAATCGGCATAACGCTCCCATGCCACCAGGAAGTTCGTGCCGTCGAACGCCACCGAGGGATTGGTTTGCAGCTCGGTTCCGCTGCCGGTGTAGATCTGGAACTCCGACCCGACGCTGCCGGAAGGCTGCACGATCACACCGTACAGGCTCAGGTTTCCGGCTGTCGGCTTGGCATAGACGACCAGGTAAACGCTGCCGCCGTAGGCCACCGCGGGGTGAAAGCCATCGGCAGCGACGGTGAATGCGGACCCGACCAGGCTGCCCGCCGCGCTCACGCGCTGGCCGCTGATGCCGCTGTAGCCCGAGCCTCCGCTGTTCGTATTGGTCAGCACCAGGTAATTGCTGCCGTCGAAAGCGACCGCGGCCTCGCCCGCCGAATTCGAATCCACCGTCGACAGGTCGAACGGGGCCTGGACCGTGCCGTCCGCGACGACGAGGCGGGCGGTCCACTTCGAGGTCGGCGTCGGGTTCGGAATGTTCGTCTGCTGCCGGTTCACGAGCAGGAAGCCGGTGCCGTCGGTGCCGACCGCCTGGCGGCCCGGATTGCCGGTGTCCGAATTGGCAACCGCAAGGTCCGCTGCCAGGGTCTTCGCCGCGAGGTAGCCCGCTGCGGCCCCGCCGACCCGGAAGCCGCGGATGTCCAGCGTGTCGGTCGAGGCGACCGCGCCGTTCGAGGTCACGGTGCTGACCTCCTTCAGCAGCCCGACGTTGGCCGCCCGCCACTGGGCGACGGTCAGGACCACCGGCACCGTCACGCCCTTCGAGTAATGAACCGTGAGGGTCACCGTCCCGGTCGCCTTCCCGGCCGAGGCGAAGGTCCCGGCCGTGGTCGAGAGGCGCTCGAACTGATCCAGGTTCAGCACCGCGCGGGCATCCATGGTTTCGTTGATGCCGTCGCCGTCCAGGTCCTGGCCGATGTTGACGCCGGTCCTGTTGAACAGGGTGTAGTTGGCGAGCGGCACGTCGAACACAACCTCGTCGTACGGCACCAGCGCGGCCGTGATCCAGTCCGTGGCGTCGTCGTTGCCGTAGAGGGAAAAGGCGCGCGAGTCCTTGAGGTAGTACTCCTCGAAGGGTGTTCCCGCTCCCTCGAAGTTGTCTTCCCGGAAGATCGAAGTGCTGGCGCCGAGCACGGACTTGATGCCGGTCACGCTGATGGTGTCGATGAACGGCCCCGTGGCATAGGTCGAGGTGCCGTCGTAGGCCCAGGTATCGTTCTGCGAGCCGGGATAGTAGGCGGCGCTGATCGCCTGGCCGCCGCTGCTCGAGCTTCCGCCACCGCCGCCGCAGGCCGCAAGGCCGGCCGCGAGCAGGCACACCGCAATGATTCGCATGAGTTCCCTCTTGAAGGCTATAGATACCCGGCAGGAATTTCGGCTCAATGACGAAGACGAAGCTCGCCGTGCCCGTGCGCGCGACCGCGAACCTCGACCCACAGCACCGCGACGCCGCTGACCAGGAGCATCCAGTCCTGCGGCACGCCGAGCAGGAACGCCGCGCTCCCCCCGATGAGCGACCAGAGGAACGGAATCACCAGCAGCCACCAGTACACGGGCCGCGCGAGCAGCAGCATCCCGAGCGTGAAGATCGTCACCGGGCACGGCGTGATGCCGAACATCGGGACTTCTTCCAGCGAATGCCCGGTCCAGAGGCCGATCAGCGGATACAGCACCACCGCGTACAAGACCAGTGTCCACCCCACCCAGGCGTGCGCCCCGCGCGAAGGCCGGTACCTCTCGTGCCCCCGGATCGCCCCCGAATACAGGAACAGCGCCGCCTGCAGCACGAACAGCGCCGCGAACACCTCCGCGGCCCTGTTGATCGTGGAGAAGTAGGCCCAGTGGTAAATGAACCCCGTCCACCCCCACATCGCCGCGAGCCCGAGCCCGATGATCCGGTTCCTGCCCCGCGACGGCACGAACAGCAGGAAGATCATCGTCAGCCCCAGCACGTAGGCCACGATCTGCGCCGGCCACACCTCTTTGTTGTATTGCACGAAGAGGGCGAGGAACTGGTCGCGGGTGAAGGGCAGCATGAGAAAAGGGGCCAGGCTCGATTTATTTCCAGTGAGTGCAAGTCAAATTACCCCGCTCGCGATGGCACGCGCTGACCTATGTCAAGGAAGCGGCGCGTTGTATGCTCGACAGCTCAAACCGCCGCCGCCCGGAGGTCGCCCCATGCCTGCCGCAACACCGTCTTCGCGCATCGCCGCCGCCGTGGAGCGCCGCTTCGGCGCGACGCTCGAGGTTCCGCAGCTGCCGCACCTGGATGCCCTGGCCGCGCTCAACGAGCGCTCGGTGTGCCGGCGCTACAAACCCGATCCCGTGCCCGGGGAGCTGCTGCGGCTGCTCTGCGCGAGCGCGCTCGCCGCGCCCACCAAGAGCGACCTGCAGCAGGCCAGCATCGTGCGGCTCGCCGATCCCGCCAAGCGCGCCGCGGTGTGCGCGCTGTTGCCGAACTCGCCCTGGCTCGCGCAGGCGCCGGAGATCCTCGTCTTCTGCGCCGACGGCTACCGGCTGCGGCGGCTGTTCGCGCGCAAGAAGGCGGAGTTTCCGAACGAGCACCTGGACGCGTTCTTCAACGCCGCGGTCGACGCGGCGATCGCCTTGAGCGCGTTCGTCTCGGCCGCGGAGCTCGCGGGGCTGGGCAGCTGCCCGATCAGCCAGGTGCGCGACCACGTGGAGGCGATCGACGCGCTGCTCGCGCTGCCCGAATGGGTCGTGCCGGTCGCCGGGCTCGCGCTCGGCTACCCCGAGGCGAAGGAGCCGCCGAGCGCGCGCCTCGCGCTGTCGGCCACCGTGCACACCGACCGCTACGACACCGCCGCGGTCGAGCGCGAGCTCGACGCCTACGACGCCCGGCGCGGCAAGGACTGGAGCGGCGACAAGGTGAAGCAGTACAGCCGCCCCTGGCGGGCGGATTTCGGCGCGTACGTCCAGCGCAAGCGCTACCGGCTCGTCTAGGGAAAAGGGGCCAGGCTCGAATGACCTGGAATTAAATACACGGAATAAGTGTAATATCGAGTCCGGACTGCGCGAGGTGCGACGATGAAGAACGTAACCATTACCCTGGATGACGAGACGGCGGCCAGCGCGCGCGTGCGCGCGGCGGAGCGCCGCATGAGCCTGTCGCGCTTCGTGGGCGAGCTCTTGCACGAGCACCTGCGCCAGTCGCGCGAGTACGAGTCCGCCTATCGCGCCTGGCGCGCGGAGAAGCCCCTCAAGCTGAAGGGCGCCTATCCGAAGCGGGACGAGCTTTATGACCGGCCGGTGCTTCGTCGACGCTAACGTCCTCGTCTACGCGCGCGATCCGCGCGACCCGGCCAAGCAGCGCCGCGCGAGCGACTGGCTCGACCACCTGTGGCGGGAGCGGCGCGGGCGCACTGGCGTCCAGGTCATCTCGGAAGCCTACGTCGCGCTCAAGCGCCTGAGCGCGGGCACCGCCGACGACCTCTGGGAGCGCGTTGCGCGCTACTTTGCCTGGAGCCCGCAGCCGATCGACGAGCCGCTGCTGCGGCGTGCGCGCGGGATCGAGCAGCGCTGGCACCTGTCCTGGTGGGACGCGATGATCGTCGCCGCCGCGCAGCTGCAGGAGTGCAGCCTGCTGCTCACCGAGGATCTGCAGGACGGCGCCGCCTACGGGCCGGTCACCGTGCGCAGCCCTTTCACGCTCTCGGCCGAGGAACCCGCCGCGCGCTACGCCGTGCCGGCGCCGACTGTGGCGAGTCGCCACCGTCCACGAGGCCGGCCGCGCCGCGCCTGAGAGTTCGTTCCGCGACGAACCATCTCCGTTCGCATTGCGATCACGATTCGCCCATCGCAATCACGAAAGGAGTCTTCGCAATGGGTGCCGCGGAGTCGGCGGTCTCAGGGATCAGGCAGGACATCTCGCTTTGCGAGCGGGGTCAGCCGATGCTCGCCTTGCGGGCGCAGCGCCCGCGGCCGCTCGCTGCCGCCGCGCGGGCCGCGGGCGACGCACCTCGCGCACCTTGAACTGCAGCGCACCGTGCTCCATGATCGGGTCAACAATATTCTGGAAAGGGCCGCGCAATGATCGCCGTGATCTTCGAGGCGCGGGGCGCCTCGCGGCCGTAATGGCCCCGGTGCAGCCGCGCTTCGCCCGCGTCGCCGCCGCGATCGGCGATCCGACCCGCGCGCTCATGCTCGCGCGGCTGCTCGACGGCCGGCACTACACGGCGAAAGAGCTCGCCGAGCAGGGCGGCGTCGCCCCCGCGACCGCGTCGCAGCACTTGAAGCTGCTGGTGGACGAGCGCCTGCTGCGCGTGCGCGCCCAGGGGCGCCACCGCTATTTCACCCTCGCCGACGGCA
>Ga0210077_1000326_pt1 | contig 19185 bp, 15 predicted proteins | sample RushMan_CattailN_5_FD_185556 | JGI IMG/M metagenome (GOLD analysis project Ga0210077, IMG submission 185556) | Wetland microbial communities from San Francisco Bay, California, USA, that impact long-term carbon sequestration -... | ecosystem: Environmental > Aquatic > Marine > Wetlands ... | reverse complement strand
TTCCTATGCGGGCGAGGAGGTCTTTTTCTTTGATTTCGAAGCTCATGGCGTGGACCGTTAACAATCTGCGGTTGCGCTTATAAAAAACATTAGCCTGCTTGCCGGGTTCTGTTGAGAAACGAATTGGTGCTTTTTTGTGACGGCTTATTGTTTTTTGTTGTTTTGGGGTGCTGCAGGCTGCGAGGCGAATACGGCTGGAACCGTCTGGCTAGGCATGCTTATATCGCTTGTTTCATCTATTACCAACCTGCGAGGCGTCAAGGGATGGTTTGCACGGTGGCGATTCATGAGAAGCCGGAACTTAACGACCCAATCTTGATTGAGGGGTTGCCGGGAATCGGGTTTGTCGCCAACATTGCGGCGTTGCACCTGATTAGTGAGTTGAGGGCGGTGCGGTTTGCGGAGATTGTTTCGGCTTCGTTTCAGGATTTTGCTTCGACAACTGAGGATGGCGGCGTGAACTCGCCGGTTAATGAGTTGTATTATCATAGGCGGGGTGGGGGCATGCGGGATTTGATTATTTGGTATGGGAATAGTCAGGCGTTGACGACTGTTGGGCAGTATGAGCTTTGCGGTAAGGTGTTGGATATTGTGCAGGGGTTGGGTTGTCGTACGGTGGTTTCGGTTGGTGGGTTTAAGAAGGATGAGGTGCAGGCTGTTCCGGCGGTTTATTGTGCGGCTGCGGATGCGGGTTCGATGGGTGAGGCGTTGGGTTTGGGTGCGAAGGTGATGGTTGGGCATATTTTTGGGATTGCGGGGTTGGTTGTTGGGTTGGGGCGGCTTCGTGGTTTGGGGGGTTTTGCGTTGTTGGTGGATACGCTGGGGATGTTTCCTGATGCGAATGCGGCGCGTGTTGCGTTGGGTGTGTTGGGGAGGTATTTGGGTTTGGAGGTTGATGTGTCTAAGTTGGATGCGGCTGCTGAGCAGACGAAGAAGGTTCTGGAGTCGTTTGGGCTTGTGCGTAATGTGGTTGAAGAAAAGAAGAAGGAAGAGGATCAGTTGCGCTGGTTCATTTAGGCTTTGGCTTCGGTCATGAATTGTTCGTAGACGCGTTGGACGCGTTCGGCGGCTGGGCCTGTGCCTTCGACTACGCCGCGTTCGGTGAGTTTGACTTTGTCCATGACCCAGATGAAGCCTTGGTCTTCGTAGAGTTTGACCATGGTTGGGAAGACTTTTTCGAGTCGGTTTGCGAGTGCTTGGAGGTCGAAGGGTTTTTGGGTGCTTAGGATTTGGGCGACGACGGTTCCGTTGAGGATGGTGCGGTGTGCGGTTTTGCCGGTTTCATCTTTGGCTTCGGCGATGCAGAGGCTGAGGGTGTCGGGGTTGATGCCGGTGAGTGTGCCGGTGTAGGTTTTTCCGGTGGTGGTTGTGACGCTGACGGTTTTTTCTACCAGCGCTGCGACTTCGGTGTAGAATTTTCGTTGTGCTACGGACATTTTGTGTTTCCGTCCTGTTGCTTTATCGAATGTGCAAAACCAGTATTTATCTTTGATTTGTCTGGGGTTGCGGTTTGTTGGTGGCGGTTGGGGTTGGCTGGTGTTGACGTGTGATTTTTTTCTATAGCCCCCTTATTTAAAGGAAGCAACATGGTTTTGGCGTGTTTCTGCGTCAATAGTGACCTACCCCTTATAGGTTTCTGCATATAACTGCTATTAGGCTCCAAATATGACGGCTTATCCAATGCACTGGGCAAACAGAATAGCCCCTCAAAAAACACCAGCCTCTCGCACCCACCCCCCACAGAAGCAAACAACCCAAACTAAACGGCACGCTCCCTGCAAAAAACCAACAAACAAAACCCAAAATAAAAACCCTCACAAAATTCATAAATTAACCAATTTACCAAGAAATTTACAAGTTTGCTTTTCTGCTTGCAATGGCTGGCATCTTGCGGGGGCGCGTGGAAAGCAGCGTTAACTTACGTCCCGTAAGTACTTACGTCCCGTAAGTATTAAAATTTAGCGATGGCGAAACTGCCAATCCCGTCAATTGCAACCTGAACCAAAGCCCTCAAAGCCAAAAAGCAGTATAAGAACCCTAACGAAATCAACCAATTCACAAATCAATTTACAAGGAAATTGAGAAAATCGGCTTTAGCCTAGGGTTTTCATCTTTTCTTCGCTGGCGATTTCGTCTTTTTCCCTTACGGCTTTCTTTTCTTCCTTTGTCGGTTCTTCTATGGGTATGAGTTTTTCAACTAGCTCTTTGTAGAGAAGCTTGATTTCTTTAAGCTCTTCCCGTATGTCTTCCAAAACTCTAGTGCTCACGATTCAAGCCCCATACGTGTCTATTAGAACCCGCGTTTATATCTCTTATGAAACCCTTATGCAGAAATCATGCAGAAAATCGGTAGACCCAGCTACCACCGCAACCTGCCAACCAGTCAAAAACCAGACCGAGAAAACGCAAAACATCACGTCTACCTGCAAAACCCACAGAACAAAACACCCCCATAAGAACCCGAACGAAATTCACCAATTCACAAATTTACAAATTTCCTGCAAGCCATTTTCGGGTCCTCTCTTCGTAACGAAATATTGACACTGATTTCTATGAAAAACTGGTTCATGAGACAATCCAAAAAGTTTTGTATTAGGAGAGAAGTATATCAAAAGTTCAGAACACTCGTCTAAAAGGATGAACAATAATGGCTAGTCACAAAGCGCAGATTGAAGCGCTTAACAGAATCAGACAATGGCAAGGAAATGAACCCGACTTATACCCATACATCAAGGATTTGTTCGTTGATGTGTTCGACTATCCAAAAGAGAATGTGAAAATTAATTCTACACAACGTTCAGGGTTTCCAGACATACTTTTAAATAGTAAAGACTCAACATCAAAACTTCCCATTGCTTGGGTGTGCGCCGAGGTAAAGCGTGAGCGCGGATTATTTCGCGACCCTCAAGAAAGAAAGGCTGTGTTGGAATCACAGCTTAAGAAATACGTCAACGCTGACAGTGTTTACGCCTTGCTTATAGATCCACTAACAATAGCTATCTATTGGCCTGACGGACGCGAGGTTAAAGTAATTAAACTGGACGAAGTTCAGTTGCAAAATATTACCGACCCAAATGACCCAAATAGCCTAGATTTCTTATCTTACGAGAATTCAATCAGTGAAAAATCTCTCGATGGATTCCGAAACGGGTTGACGCAAACTGGTTATCTGAGCATTAATGATCAAGATGAACGAAAGAGATTTCATGAAGCGTTACATGTCTGTGCACGTGAGTTGATGGATTACGCGCAAGTAAGAATTAGAGACGAAAGGGAACAGTACCAAAAGTTTTCTCAGGAATTGGAGGCTCTACAAAAACAGACTACAGGTAAAAAGACCTCACTTAAGATGCGAGAAGCCAAGCTAAAGACGCAATATTCGGAGCCGATACATTTAGTCACTGAAATTTTGCCTGAATTTGAAAGACAAGTAGGGAAGCAAACACCTACAAATCGGGTTGACGCCATGAATTATGTTTCAGAAGTTTTCGGTGCGGAGGCAGCATCCCTCATCTTGTCGCGCATTATTTTCGTCAGATTTGCAGAAGATCATGACCTTACAACCCGAAAAATTTCTAATGGGGGCATAAAACTATTTCGCCAATTCTACACCTACATGAAAAGTGATTATAGAGAGCTACTGAAAGTAGCCTATGCAGATGCAAGTCATATCTACGCTAGGCTTTTTGAGGAAAGCATCTTTGACTGGGCCCATGAAGGCAATGGACAATTAGCTCATATTTTAGAAAGAGTCTTCTATCGTTTGAATGCTTTTAATTTCGCTTTAATCACTGGCGATATCTTGGGAAATATTTACGAAGCATTCCTAGACAAAACCCGCCGGAAAAAGCTTGGAGAATATTACACAAAACCCTCAATTGTTAAGTTCATTCTTGAGGAAACAAAATTTGCAGACGAAACAGCAAATTTAATAGATCCAGCTTGCGGGTCTGGTTCTTTTCTCGTGCAGGCTCTAACGTTATCAATAGAACATATGATATCCCGAGGTATTTCACCGAAAAACGCAATTGAATCAACTCTCGAATTAATCCACGGGCTTGACATAAACGTTTTTGCGTCTTTCATTACCCAACTTCAAATTCTTTGGAGCGTTTTCCCTTATCTTGCTTCCAGTCAGAAGCAAAGCCTACCTGCTTTACATGTATACGGAGGACTTAATTCTCTAGAATACGATCCGCAACTCACCCTCGGCGAAGCAATAACCGCGCCACTTGAACGCGAAGCCACATTGATTCGAGACCAAAGGTATGATTTGGTAATTGGCAATCCACCCTACATTAGAAATGAAAGGCTTAAAGACAAAGGCGCGTGGAGAGACTATTACAAAGCCGTCGACAAAAGGAATAGCGACATCGCTTTCTATTTTGTCCAACGAGCGCTATTAGGAGGAAAAAGGAAAAAAAATGGTTATGACTTAATGCCCCCTTGGTTGAAGGATAACGGAAAACTAGGTTTTGTGTTGTCAGTCGGTTTTGCGAATTCACGGGCAGCGCTAGCCCTTAGGCAATCTATGTTGTCATTCAAAATTCTCCAAATAGTAGATTTGGAGTTAGTAGCCTACAGACTTTTCGATGCAGACATAGTCCCAATGTTGGTAATACTTCAGAAACAGCAAACACCCCCAGACTGGAAGGTTAAGGTGCGGGTCGTTGACCCCACGCATAAAGATGACACGGGTAATATTGATATTTTCAAAGCACCAGTTTATCAAATAAAGCAGTCTCTTTTAAGTGAAAACGTTGTCAACCCATTTGGCTATTTCCTGACGAAAATACGTGAACAAGACATACCCATATTAAATCGTTTATTAAGTGTCAAAAACACACTTTTAAAGTATGCTGCGCCTTTAAATGCGGCATCAAACAAAAAGAAATCGGATAAGATAAAAAAAAGTAACATTGCCCTCATGTTCGGAATGAAACTTGGCTGCGGAGAAAAAATCAAACAGAAGGAAACAAGTGATTCTTATAAAATCTTAAAAGGTTCTGACATCGCAACTTTTTACATTGACCAAATAGCATCGGAAGGTTGGGTAAATCCTGATGAAGCAGAGGGAAAATCGATTTGGGGTCATTTGGAGGAGATTCAGGACACCGCATTTGTTATTGCTAAAATTGCGATCACATTAACATGCTCTAAATTCAATCCCAAAGAGATAGCCTTCAATGATTCTGTAGTAGTTTTCGTTCCCGCTGAAAAATACAAAAACTTTCCATGGGACGTTTATCTAAACTCTTCAGTTATGCGGTTCATTCATCTGCTAACCTTACGCACTGCTATATTGCTTAGGAAAAGATGCACAATTTATCCCCGTGCCATTAAAAGGCTCCCTGTCCCTGAAGAAATTATGGCTCAAAGAACAGAACTTAACAAACTTGCAGATGATTTGAGAGACCTATCGCGCAGAATCAAAAACCGTTGGGATCTTGTTGACCAAGAAATAGAAAACGCAACTAAAAAGCGACTTTCAACATTCTCATTAGACTTCTCAACATGGACTGAAACAGCTACAGGCACGCTGGCACTGATCCAGATAGATGGAAAGGATAGCTTAACCTTAGTAAACGAAGAGGGTGAAAGAAGTTTGCTATATCTTCAGGGTCCGCTAGAATTGCTTAAAACAATTAAGTATTTGCTTTCTGGAAATGAAGACGAAGAAGTAGACGTGACGTCTGATACCTTGCAGCGACTCGAAATCCCAATAAACTTTGCTGAGATTGCGCAAATGATTGACAACGCAGAGAATCCGAAGTCGCCAGAAATTGTGGAGTTTAGACGACTCATTGATCTAGCTGATGATATTATTGAGGAAGCATTTGGTTTGTCTGTATCTGAAAGAGATTACATTCACAAAAGGCTTAGCAACCATCCGCTAGGTGCTTTTACGCCACGCTATCCATGGACTGCTGGTGCCCATCATCAGAAGACACGAAAATACACCTCGACCTCTCGGTTCGGTTGACCATTTATTGCTTGTTCAGCTAACTTTACAAACGATAATTGAGTGGTTCTTCAAGACAAAAAACACTTGAACAAATAAACCTCATACCCTTCGCTGGACCCTCCAACCTCTTCATAGCCTTCACGGCAGCGTTGCCTGTGCAGTCTGATCCGTTCACGCTGGGGTTCAGGGTGGCTCTGGGGGCAACACTTGCGAAAGGCGTGTACTCGAAAAATGGCAATTTAGAATTTTTTGGGTGGATTTGGGAATCGTAAATTTTATATGTTGGCGCTTCCCTCTGTTCTGGTTTGTATGTGATGGAAAATGGGGTATCGTTTTATCTAACCGCTTCCCTGAAAAAATAAGAGTTTTTGACACCACACTACGTGATGGTGAACAGACCCCCGGAGTATCCTTGACGCCTGAAAACAAGCTGCGCATAGCCAGGCGGCTCGACGATCTCGGCGTAGACGTTATCGAGGCTGGGTTCGCCGCGGTTTCTGAAGGAGAACTGGAAGCCGTGAAACTCATCGCCGACGCCGGACTGCGCGCGGAAATCTGCAGCGCCTCCCGCGGCGTCCGAACCGACATCGACGCCGTCGCCAAAGCCAACGCGGACAGCATCCACCTCATCATCCCCGTCTCAGACCTCCACATCGAAGCGAAGCTGAAGAAGACACGCGCCGAAGTGCTGGACATAACCCGCGACATGGTGCGCTACGCCAAAGACTGCGGCTTAACCGTGGAGCTGTCGGCGGAAGACGCCACACGCGCCGACTTCGAATACCTGAAGAAGGTTTTCTCCACGGGCGTCGAATCAGGTGCAGACCGCGTGGTCGCATGCGACACCGTCGGCGTCCTCACACCCGAACGCAGCTACAAGTTCTACGGAGACCTACGCCAAGCCCTCACGGTGCCCGTGGTCAGCGTGCACTGCCACAACGACTTCGGCATGGCAGTCGCCAACACCGTCTCCGCGCTCAGGGCGGGCGCCAACCAGTTCCACGCCACCATAAACGGACTCGGCGAACGCGCAGGCAACGCCTCCCTCGAAGAAATCGTAGTCTCCCTCATGGCGCTCTACAAGCTGAAGCTGAACATAAAAACCGAGAAACTCTACAGCCTCAGCCAATTCGTCCAGCGGCTCACAGGCGTCTACGTGCAACCCAACAAAGCCATCGTAGGCGAAAACGCCTTCACCCACGAGTCAGGCATACACACCCAAGGCATGCTCGCAAACCCCGCCACCTACGAACCCATCGCACCCGAACTCGTAGGCGGAACCCGCAGACTCGCACCCGGCAAGCACTCAGGCTCAGCAGGCATCAAAGCCGCGTTAAACAGCATGGGCTTGGCGCCGTCTGAGGAGCAGCTGAAGGAGATTTTCAACCGAGTCAAAGCCGTCGGCGACAAAGGCAAAACCGTCACAGACGCCGACCTCCTCGCCATCGCCGAATCCGTCCTCGGCTTGAGCAAAGCCAAACCCATCCAGCTCAAGGAAATCACGGTGGTCAGCGGCAACACCGTCACCGCAACCGCCTCCGTCAGGCTCACCCTAAACGAGAAAGAAGTCGGAGGCGCCGCCATCGGAGTAGGCCCAGTCGACGCCGCCATAAACGCCGTCAAAAAAGCCATCCAAGAAGTCGAACCCATAACACTGGAACAGTACAGCGTCAAAGCCATCACGGGCGGAACCGACGCCATGGTCGAAGTCGTCGTCCGCATGCGCAAAAACGGCAGAACAGCCACAGCCATGGGCGTCCGCGAAGACATCGTCATGGCAAGCATGGACGCGGTTCTCGGCGCCATGAACGTCCTAAGCACAGACTACAACGGCAACAACAAGCCAAAACAGCCATAACGCCAAGAGTAAAAAAAGAAGGCGCTTGGCCGCGGTCATTTTTCAGGCAGAACCTTCAACCCGCGAGACTTCAACGGCTCCAGAATGCTCGGCCGGCTAAACGCAGACAGCAGCAGGTAACCCACCACAGCAATCGCGACCAAGCTGCTCACGGTTATGCTCACAATCATCCCCGCCCACGCAGGCAAAGCGCCGAAAACTTCGGGCGGCGGAAAGAACAGCCACAGGTACCCGCCCACGATTAAGCCGATGGGCAACGCGCCAGCCACGCACGCCAGCAAACGACGCTTCCGAAGAACCATTATCAAGCCCGCAGCCACCAAGTTAGCCACGGGACCGAACACCAGGTCCGGAGCGCCAAGGAAGAAGTACGCGTTAGTCACGAAGCAGCCTAAAGTGACGCCGCCGACCACGGGCCAGCCGAACAGCACCGCCAAAGCAAGCAAAGCGTCAGCCAAACGCAACTGAACCGGACCATACGTGAACACGGGACTGCCCACCACAAACGACTCAACCACGTTTATGACCACGTACAAAGCCGCAAACACAGCCGCGGAAGTAACATCCCTACTATCGAACTTCACTTTCACACCTCCTACACCGGGGTTTATTTTTCTATGAGGCGGAACGGGTGGAGGCCCATCTACCCGCCATCTGCTATTGCACTCGCAACGAACCCATTTAAGCTTTCTGCCTTGTTTTTATCTCCTTTGCGTCGTACGCTCTTGTTTTTTCAGAATTGTTTTCATACTGTTGCGCGCTGCGTTCTATGGAGCAGCTGCCAAATGGAAGAAAGAGTTGCCTCTCGCAGTCATCAACCCTATTCGGTATGTGTAACCAGAAGCCCAGTTGAAGTTTATGCGAATTGAGATTTGCTTACCCGCTGCAATTGGTTCATGTACGGGAACTGTGTGCTGCGTGGAAGTCTGGTTAACCGTGACTTCATTTATTGTCGTTGCGCTGACCCCGATGTTTTTCACAGTTACAGTCAAGCAGCCTTTATCGAACTGCACGTCTGTTACGCTGAGGGCTTCATTTGCCATAGGGTTTACGGTTAACGGACTCATCCACGCTAACGTCAGCAGTATTCCTGTGAACGCCAAAACCGTTAAAGCGATGACCATAACTATTGCTGGTCTTCGGTCTATTGCCATACCCAAACAGTTTGGCAGCTTCAGTCTTAGCACTTATGAATTCAGGATAAGCAACCACAAGCTGAGTGACAGCGTTTGGGATCTTTTGGTACCTTTGCTTCCCTCTTAAGAAAAGGATTTTGCTAAGAATTTTTGGCTATTTTCTCTTAATGAGGTAAATTAGCAATCCTAAGCCAGCGCCTAATATTACAACTATGATAATCACACCCACCATTATCTCCAGCTGTTCCGATGTTAACAGAGGTTCCCGCGTGGGCGGAGATGTTGGTCCCATATTTGGTGGTGTCGGCGTCGGCGTGGTTGCAGGTGAAGTTGACTGGGTAGGTGTGGAGCTTAAGGGAATGTTTGCAGGTATGCTTACAGTCTGTGTACCGCTCCAATCGCTTGTTACGCCAGAAAACACGAATCCAGAAGTTATTGGCGGATTGGAGTGTCCATAGTAGAAATTGCCAAGCATCGCTTGAACCTGAATATCGGTTTGAGTGCCAACAATACTCGGCAGTCCCCATTGACCGTCAATACGGAGTGATATGTTGGTGTACTCGGAATCCGTCGTCTGAATCGGGTTAGGACCATCGTAACGAACTACCGTCCAATTCTTGTAAGGCGTGTTTTGATTTCTTATTTGAACGTTGTAGTACAGTGACCCGTACGAAGGATTAAACGGTTGATTCTTGATTACCAACATAACATAACTGTATTCGTGGGTATAGCCAATTTTAGCTACAATCTGTCCCGTATTGGGGTCTAATGAATAAGTAGTATTTACAAAAAAAGGAGGGCCAACAAGCTCTAATGTAAACTCTGGGACAGATGGCTTTGGTATTATGGATTCAGCTTGCACCATGCCAAAATGCGCAGCAAAAGCCAATGTTGAAATTAAAAGTGCCATTATGAAAGTTGCTGCTAACACTTTCAACCCCTGAGCACCAAATAATGATACGTTAAACTATCATTTATCGTTTACGGGAAAACGCGTGCTTAATGCCGCGGGCGGTCAGAGAACCTCGGCGAGCACCGCAATCGCCGTGAAAACCACAAAAATTGCGGAGGCGATGGCGACCACCTGCCGCTCGGTTAATGGTCGCCGATAAGTGATAAGCGTGACGAGGCTTCGCCTGTGGTCGGACACGAGCTTGCCGCCTTCAATCGACATTTGCGCGCGTTTCTTCACGAAGAAGATTGTTGCGAGGATGAGGACCGAGTTGAAGACGTAGGGAAGAATCGAAATCAGTAGCGTGGATTTGAGGTCGGTGATTACGGCGAACGAGGCAATGGTCATGCCGATGGCGAACGACCCGGTGTTTCCCACGAAGATTTTGCCCTGGACATTCAACGCCGCGAGAATAAACCACATGACCAGCGGACCAATCATGAGAATCTGTGACGCCTGAGGCGACAAGGCTGTCAGGCCGATGAGCACGATGGCGGGGCAGATGGTTTCTAAACCGTTCAGCCCGCCCAGCATGTTCACGGTGTTGGTGACAATCATCACGATTAACGGGATAATCAGGAAATAGTACACTTCTGGGGGAGAAAACTGAATCATGCCGATGAAGGGCAGGGTGATGGAGGTTCGCAGCCCGTTCTCAATCGCCAAGTATATGAGCGGCAACGCCGCAATCAACGGCATGAAAGCCTTGTAACGCCACTTCAGGTCCATCCAGTCATCCAGCAGGCCCATGAACCCGCCGAACAAGATGCACACTGCGAAAGTCAGCGGTGCCGAAACACCATTTGCTCCAGAATCGACCCCGGTAAGGTAGACAAAGAAAAGGTAGACTGTGGCGAACAGGACGTAGAAGACGCCCAGTCCATTTGGAATTAGAGGGTTTCCTGTTTTGTGTTGGTCGGGAACTCTGGGAAACAATTTATCGCTCCTCGGCGTCAGCCGGTTCCGGTGGCGTTGTAGTAAGCTTGGTAGTCAACCTCGTACAGAGCCACCAGAGGAATCAAGCCGCCGTACTGGTAGTAGGGTACGTCTGCGCCTGTGATGTACGTTAGTTTGAATAGGGTTGGCGCCACAACCGTACTAGTCAAAGATACTCCTGACTGCTGCGCCCATTGTTCCCATGCGTTGCTCATCAGTTTGTATATCGTGCAGTTCAAGCCCTTGTCGCTCCACTCGAACTGGTTAGTCTGGTTGTTGATAGCGCCGAAAGGTGTTTCATCCGTCCACATGTCCGCCGCGGGGATGTAGTGCTCGTCGATTAGCCTGTCGTGTGCTTGTCCAGAGATTTTCGCCATCCATATCCATTTGCCCTCGTCTCCGAGGTTCGCTGGCGACGCCACATATGTCCCGCTGGAAGTTTGACCTATCGCTAGGACCGTGAAGACGAGGATGTAGGAGGCGTCGTAATTCGACAGCATCTTCACTGCCTCCGTCTCGTTAGACATGAACACGAAACCTATGTTCTCTATCTGCGTACCGTTCACAGTGGTGTTATCCGCCAGATTGGTAACGTTGCCCAAGTATCCAAGCCAGTTCCCGTAATCCCACCACGCGCATACGACAGTGGTTGACTGCAGGTTATTCTGAGTCCAGCTAAGCATGTCCAGCCACTCAGGCACGGGCGAAGTGAGGCCCTGACCGCCGACTGGAAGGCTGGATGCGCTGATTGTCAACGGTGAATAGGCTGTCCCGTATACTCTTGGAACTCCGCCGCTTTGAGGCGCAAACGCCAAGTTGGTGACCAATATGATGAAAACCAAGAAAACCGCAATCCCGCTGTACTCTTTGCTCACCCGTTCCAGCTTACGCTTCGACTTTACGGCGAGTTGCGGGGCTTCGCGGAGGAGCGTGTAGAACGGTTTCAGTATGCCGAGTATGCCGATGGCGACTAAGAGGCTGAAGGCGGGAGCGAAAATAACCAGCAAGCGCACCATCGAAGACGCGAAGTAGAGTGAGGTTGTGCCGAAAATCAGCAGGAACACGTTCCTGTTGGTGGGGTTCCTAAGTGTGAAGTACAAGCCTGCGATGAAGAATAGTATGCTGATGCCTAAATCAAAGTAAAGGTTTCCCCAAGACGAAATCCTGTGCTCAGCCACCGACTCTATGAGCGGTGACGCGGCGCGGGCAAACGGGTCTAAAACGCTGACAAATTTCCCAGCTATGTTTTCTATGCCTCCGAACAGCCACAGGGAAAGAAAACCGCCGATTATCACGGCAAACGAGGCTGCAGTTAACGTGACTTTCGTTTTCTCAGATATGTTGTTCCTCAGAATCTCCGCTAAAATAAGCAAGACGAAAACCCCAGCGATCGGGACAACCGCGCCGGAAGTTAGGTACTCAAGGGATATGTATGGAAACTTGGTTGCCAAGAAAAGTCCCAAGCCGAAACTGACGCTGTAAGCAAGCAACAACCGTTGACTGTACCTTTTAAGCAAGATTAGTATGAAAACGAAGAGCGCGGTCAAGTCAAGCAAAAAGTACGCCGCGCCCCAGCCCAAGATGAAATAGGCTAACGTTGCTCCAGCGCCTAAAGAGTAAAACAGTGATGAACGTAAAGACCTAGTCTCCTCGATTGCCCTCAAGAACAGGAAAATGAATAACACAAGCGCCAGCACACCTGGAACTTCCGTGTCAAAGAATCCAAGCGCGCTTCTCTGCAGGAAAGACGGCGCTAACCCAAAGAAAAGCGCAGCGAACAAACCAACTGCTCTGCCGCCCATGTCCTTGCCGATTAGATAAACGATCAGGACGGCAAGTGCGCCTAGCACTGCGGGCAAGATGGAGCAAAACGTCATCAAATCAATGTTTACTCCAAAGAAGGACACGATGGTGTACAGTGTTGCCGCGGTCATTGGCAACGCAGGCAGCGAACCAGCCATGTTCAGCCCAGCAGGATACCATTGCTGTGTGTTTATCCAGGGTGTGGGCCAATAGGGCGAGAGCAAACCATACTGCACCATGTGATTCGTGATGCTGTATTGATAGTAAGGGTCAAACTCGTTCAGTCGAACAGTGCCTGAGGGAATTTCCCAGCGGATGGGAAGAATACGAATGGTGAACGCTATGAAGAGTATGAGAATTAAAGCCGAATAGCATATTATTGATGCATGGCTTGTCTGAATGCGCAGTCTCCCGATAGATTTCAGACCGTTAACGACCCGTTCCTTCGACAGTGTTATCCTTCCTCCGCGTTAAGCCATCTCTTTCACATAGATAGGGTGTGTCTATTTATTTTTATGGTTAATATCGTTTATACTCAGAAGTCGTTTATTTATGGCTTTCCAAAAACTGGTCAATTGCATTCTATCAGGAGCAAAAGGCGAACCCACTTTCACTGCTCACGATTATTTAAGAACCTTCTAAACGGGAAAAGTTCCGCGGTTCTGCCGTGAAACGCAGTAAACACCTTTCAACCCTCAAAATGGAACATCCCTGTAGAGGCGTTTCTTGATTGCGAAAAACCATGTTTTAGACATTAACAGCATAGACGGCTAAAAACTGGCGGCGAGAGATGCCAACCGCGATAAATAGAGCTATCTGAAGGGTTTAACTTCGACATCGATGGGCAACAGAGACAGTTTTCTGCCGCATTTCGGGCAGTTCCCATCATACTGATGCAGAATCTCGTCCGGAGGCTTAAGCTCCGGGCCCTCGTACAACACATGATGGCATTCGTGGCAAATAACACGCTGCGGCAACCAACAACCTCTCCTTTTAATGCCAATAGTAACATCTGCGATGTATTTATTGGTTACTAGCCATGCCTCATGGGACGCCCTGAAGTAACTCAGCAGCTTACACAGGCTGCGCCAATTGTAATCCGCCGAGGCTGATTGCAAGGAAAACGGCGTACAAGAAAAGCAGCACCATGCCTTCCCGCCGTCCCACGCGCTCGTTGGAGAGGAAGTACCACAAGAGAAGATTGGTGATTAACGAGAAGAGAGCGATGTTGGAAAAAGCGCTAACGTTAATGCTTAACGAAGACAGGAGCAAGGTTATGCCGAGAATGCAGGTTATGTTGATGAAGCAGCTTCCAATTATGTTGCCTAACGCAAGGTCCAAGTGTCCTTTTTTCGCAGCCCCAATGCTCGTCGCTAACTCCGGCACGCTTGTCCCGAACGCCACAACCGTAGCGCCGATAACGACTTTGGGGATGCCCACGCTCAGGGCTAGGAAAGATGCAGATTCCACAATGAAGTAAGCACAAATCACAATACCCACCGCACCCAAAACGGATAAACCAACGTACTTGCCGAGTTTGCTTCTTTCAGCTCCCGTAATGGGTTCCTCTTCAGGTGTCCTGACTTTCGAAAGCTGGTACATGTAAAAAACGAAAATGGCCAGCAGGATGACCCCGATGAATCGGCTCGCGTATCCGATGTAGATTAAAGTTAAGGGAACAATTGAAGCTATGAAGAGACCGAAGTAGAGGCTGCCGAGCTCTTCCTTCGCCATTTTGGGAATAATCCGAGTTTTTCCCGGAAACCTCAGCGCAATCAAGAGAAAACACACTCCGAGAATTAGGCATATGTTTACAATGTTGGAGCCTAACACGTTTCCAATCGAGACCCCCACGTTTTCCGGTTCCAGAACCGCAAACGCCGCCACGAAAAGCTCGGGCAGAGAAGTGGAGAACGCGACGAGAATAAACCCAACTGTTGTTTTACCTAATCCCGTGGCGCTGGCCACGTTGATAGAATGATGAATTGTTAAGTCACTAGCTTTGGAAAGAGCAACGAGCGCAGCGATGAGAATCAAAACGTTACCTACTATGCCCAGGTCCGCTAACATTCACTTATCCCCTGCTGCATTTTGTCTCACCGTCGTTGCAAAACCCTTAAATGGAAGAACTCGCTGCGGAAAACTTCTAAAAAGCTAAATTTAAACATTTTTGAGCCTCAATTCACAATTAAAGTACATTAAACTCGGTTTCCACTTCGGAACAGTCATGTAAGCCAAGCCTCACCAACTAAAGCAATGCCTGCAATCTTCACCCGCGTTCCTAAACACTCTTTATATGTTCAAAACAGGAAACTACAGAATACCCAAGTGCGGTTAGTAACTTGAGAAAAACCACGCTAATCATCACGGAAAAGCCTGATGCCGCCAAAAGAATAGCGTTTGCGCTGGACTCCGCGGGCAAACCCGAACGAAAAGCGAAAAACGGGGTCCCATACTACCATGCAAAACGGGACGAAGACATAATTGTGGTTCCCGCGCTCGGCCACTTATACACCGTCACCAGCGCCAAGAAGGGAAGAGCAGAATACCCCGTTTTTGAGTTCAAATGGGTTCCGCGGTACATTGCTGAGCGCGGCGTAGCCCGCATCCGCACCTGGCTCAAGGTAATATCGGAACTGGCGGAGAATGCGGACACGTTCATGGACGGCTGCGACTACGACATCGAAGGAAGCATAATCGGCTACTGCATACTCAAGTACGCATGCGGAGGAAAAGAGGACACCGCAAAACGCATGAAGTACTCCACTCTGACACCTGAAGAACTTGAAAACTCATACGAGCAAACCCTGCCGCACTTGGACTTCGCACTCATCGAGGCTGGGCTGACCCGGCATGAGGTTGACTGGCTTTACGGCATAAACCTGTCCCGAGCCCTGACGACCGCGGCTAAAACCCACAGCGGATACTACGCTACGCTGAGCACTGGGAGAGTGCAGGGTCCAACACTGAAGTTCCTGGAAAACCGCGAGAGAACCATCAAAAATTTTGTCCCCACCGAGTACTGGAATGTAAAAGCCAGAATCAGCTTGGACGGCGCGGTTTTCAACGTTGAATACGAGAAGAACCCTGTTGAGACGAAGGCGGAAGCAGAGGCTGTGGTGGAAAGCTGCAGAGGAAAAGAAGCCACAGTTGAGAAGACTGAAACGCAGGAGTTTCTGCTGCCTCCGCCGTTTCCTTTCGATTTAGGCTCACTTCAAAGCGAAGCATACAGGCTTTTCAGGTTCACTCCCATGCGCACCTTAAGCATCGCCCAGCGCCTGTACTTGGACGCTTTAATCTCTTATCCGCGAACAAGCAGCCAGAAACTCCCCCTCTCAATCGGTTGTGAGGCGATACTGAAGAAGCTCAGCCGAAGGCCTGAATACGGGAAACTCGCCGCTGAACTTCTCAGCAAGCCTGCGCTGAAGTCGAATGAAGGCAAAATGTTTGACCCGGCGCATCCTGCTGTTTACCCAACTGGAAACATGCCTGAGAGAAGCCTGAACATCATGGAAAAAAAGCTCTTAGACCTCGTTGTCAGGAGGTTCTTGGCGGTCTTCGGCGAACCCGCAACCCAGCAAACCATCAAAGTCACAGTAAACATCGGCGGAACCCTGTTCCTGCTCGACGGCAAACGAACCCTCAAGGAAGGCTGGCTTCGCTGTTACAAGCCGTACGTGCGGGTTGAAGACAAGCCCCTGCCGCCGATGAAGGAGGGACAATCTCTCAAGGTTAAAAAAGTGGCGGCGGAGGAAAAGTGGACGCAGCCGCCTGCACGTTACAATCCAGGCAGCCTTCTCAGGAAAATGGAGAAGGAGGGCATAGGAACCAAAGCGACGAGGGCGGGAACCATACAGACCCTGTACGATAGGAAGTACATTCGTGAAGAGCGGATTGAGGTGACGGACCTCGGCTTTGAAGTTGCCGAAGTCCTGAATAAGTACTGTCCCACCGTCGTGTCCTCGGAGCTCACTCGGAGGCTGGAGGAAAGAATGGATGAGATTCAGAGGGGAACCGAAACACGTGAACGCACTCTTCAGGACACGATGGAAACCTTGAAGCCCGTCACGCAGAAGCTTAAGGAAAACGAAGAAGCGATAGGCGCAAGCCTGAGCCAAGCCATCAAAAAATCCAAGCTGGAAGAAAGAGTAGTTGGCACCTGCCCCAACTGCAAAAACGGAAAACTTGTGATTCTGCGTTCAAGGAAAACGGGCAAACGCTTCATAGGCTGCACAAACTATTTCGAGGGCACATGCAAAACCGCTTTTCCTCTCCCGCAGAGAGGCACGGTGAAACCGTCAGGAAGAAAGTGCAGGAGCTGCGGCTGGTCCACCGTGAACGTGTGGCTGAAGGGACGGCGCGCATGGAACTTGTGTTTCAATCCTGATTGCCCATCGAAGAAAGAGCGTAGAACTGTTGAAACTCGGGTTTCTCAGCAGGAGACCGGTGACGGTGATGGTAGTTCTCCTCTTGCACGTGAATAGTCTGTGGGAACCTATAAATTGGGAAAAATTCATTAACAGGAGAAGAGGCTAAAGAAGTAGCAAGCACCTGAAACGCGTTGAGGGAAACATAGTGTCAAAGAAATTTAAGAAACGCGAGGGACCGTCATCGTTTTCAGACAGGTGGTTCCGCAAGATTTCAACGGCGAAGCCTTCAACCTTCGTTGTCACGATAGTTGTAATCTCGTACGCCATATTCCTTTTCGGCGGCGGACTGTTAACCCTCATCTCGCAGCCGCTTCCCTCAGCCTACTATGGCGGACAATTTTATTTCCTCTACCCTGACCTTAGCTCGCAATTTATCTCGGACACCATCATTTCAGTGATGCTTTACGCCATCGGTTTCGCAGGGTTGCTGTCCATCTACCAGAGTACAAAATACGCTTACAAGCCGAGGCAGGCGTACATGATGCTGGTCATAGGCGTGACGTTGCTGCTTATATCGTACATATTCATCGAAGACGCAATCCACATCAAGACAGGCTAACCGCTCTTCACCAGGGATTGCTCTTCAGTTTCAACTTGTACGCTACGTAATTGGTGAGCAGGTGAATCGGAGGAGTGATTATGAGGACTGCCACCGCCAACTGCCAGTATATAATCGCTAAAGGCAACGCGAACACGAGAGCGCCCACAACGAAGTCAATCTGATCCACAACCGGAAGCAAGCCACCCGGCGCAATGTTTAACCGCCTTTTCATGAAAGCACCTGTCAAGTCACCGAGCAACGCGCCAAGTGGTGTGAGGATGCTGAAGAGCACGCTGTAAGACGCGAAGCCGAAAACTGCCCCCTCCACTAACCCGACCATTATGCCGATTGCCCAGCCGAAGAAGAAACCCCTGAACGTTTTGTTTTTTCCGAAGACTCGTTTGCCGTCGGAAAAGTTTTTTCCAAAATCCATGGGCAGTCCGCCGCCGGCGAGCACGGGTGTGGCGTTTGCGCAGTAGGCAGGGAATATGAATTTTAATGATTCAATAATTAGTGTGATTAGTGACATGGTTGTTCAGCCATTAATAGTGGAAGGGGGAGTCGTGGACTCCGGTTTCGTCTATTATCAAGTCACAATGGACTTCATGTGCCGTTTCAGGATTTTTTTCAAGCACGGCTCGAATTGCCTGCGGGTTTTCAGTGGGTTTCATGGCGATTATTGTGTCAGCCCAGAATTTTAAAACTCTGGTCGCCACAGGCTCCACGCTCACCTGTGGGTCATCAAAAACGCTCCGCACCTGACTGGTTATTATAATTGGCATTTTCTGGGTTTTTGCGGTTTGCGCCAGGATAGCCATTTGCCTGTTTAACTCGCGATTGAGCCCGAACGCTTTTCCGGAAGCCTCTGCGACTTGGACTCTGTACAATGACGTGAAGGTGTCGATGACGGTTAAGCCGAAGTTTTTCGCGGTGTACTCTGAAAGGCGGTCGATAACAGCTGTCTGCTCCCTGAAGTCGACGGGTCTTATGAGGTTGATAAGTTCCGCGATTTCATCGAATCTTCCCGCGGCGACTTGTGCGAGCCGTTTAGGCGAGAAAGTGTTGTCGCAGTCCACGTACAAGGTCTTGTACCCTTGCATGGCGCAGTTCACGGCGCACTGCATCGCAAGCGTTGATTTTCCAGTCTCAGGTTCGCCGTAAATTAGCGTAAGGCTTTCGGGAGAGATGCCGCCGTTCAGGTGGCTGTCGATGCAGCCGCAGCCTGTCAAGATTTTCTTTATCACGCTGATGCACATCAGGCAGTATAAGCTGCGGAACTAATAATCTGTTTTGCGCTTAAACGTTTCCGCTGAGCTCTGTTGCTCGGCGTGTCTACCCCCTCCCTTATTTAAAGCACTCAGGTTTCAACATGGTTTGGCGTGTTTCTGCGCCAATACGGACCCCTCCCCTATCGTTTCCTGCATTGCATTTCTATTGGGCTCCGAGAGGTGTGCATAATTTTAAATCTAGTTAGCGCCTTTTTTATTCTATGGAAGCCTGCGAGCTAATCAGGCTTATCGTCAACAAAACAATCGTTCCATCTGAACCCAAACGTGCTGGAAAC
>Ga0210077_1000325_pt1 | contig 19238 bp, 17 predicted proteins | sample RushMan_CattailN_5_FD_185556 | JGI IMG/M metagenome (GOLD analysis project Ga0210077, IMG submission 185556) | Wetland microbial communities from San Francisco Bay, California, USA, that impact long-term carbon sequestration -... | ecosystem: Environmental > Aquatic > Marine > Wetlands ... | reverse complement strand
CCAGCTCACGGGTGCCCCGATTCGGATGGCTGTGGCGACGGTTTCAGGATTGTTTACAGGTATAATGGTGTCGCTTCCCATTTTGACCGCGTGCGCTATCGGCGCGGAACCTGCCGCTTGGATGCCCGTCATCATCGGCAGTCCCTTCACCAAGCCGAGGTCGTGGAATTCGCGGCAGCCTTTCCATATGGCGCTTATGTTGCCTGCGTTGCCCACGGGCACGATGATGCGTTCGGGCGCTTTCTGGTTCAGTTGGTCGCAGATTTCGTAGCCCAGAGACTTCTGTCCCTCTATTCGGAACGGGTTAATCGAGTTAAGCAGGTAAATGCTGCCGTGCTTCTCCGAAAGCTTCAACACCATGTCCAAGGATTCGTCAAAGTTGCCGCGCACCTGCAGCACCTTGGCGCCGTAAATCATGGCCTGCGCCAACTTCCCGTAAGCGATTTTGCCCGACGGAATCAGCACCGCACACTGCAGCCCAGCCTTGGCGGCGTAAGCAGCTAACGATGCGGAGGTGTTGCCGGTGGAAGCGCAGATGACGGCTTTCACGCCGAGCTCCACGGCTTTGGAGACGCCGACGGTCATGCCGCGGTCCTTGAACGAGCCCGTGGGGTTCTCGCCCTCGTTCTTCACGTAAAGCTGCTTGAGCCCCAGTTTTTCGCCGAGGCTCAGGCACCTGTGGAAGCCTGTTCCGCCTTCGTTCAACGAAACTATCTTCTGGGCGTCGCGGATGGGCATGAAATCGCGGTACCGCCACACCGACAGCGGCGCACTTCGCCACTCGGTTTTCTGGGCGGCTCTTTCCAGCTCGCCGTTGTCGTACTTTACTTCCAGTAGGTCGCCGCATTTACGGCAGAAATAAACAATCTCGTCAATCCCGTACTCGCTTCCGCAGTTGATGCATTTCTGAAGCATGTTATTCCTTCTCCATTAGGCATGTGCCTTTGCCAGGCTTCGTTGCGAACGCTGTCGCCTTAATACCAGCAGACTCGAAGCCTGCTTTCATAGCGGCGGCAACTTTCGCCGCGTCTGCCTTCTTTTTGTTGACTACGCTTAGCATGGCGGGTCCCGCGCCGCTTATTGTAACGCCGCACGCGCCGGCTTTTAAGGCGTTTTCCTTCACCCGCTCGTAACCCGGAATCAGGAAAGCTCTTGCGGGCTCCACAACCGCGTCCTGCATGGCTTCGCCGATTAGGTCCACGTTGCCTGTGGCGAACCCGCTGGCTAACGCCGCTGCCTTGCCCACGTTGTGGACGAGCTTCTCGATGGGCACCTGCTTGGGCACCACGGAGCGGGCTTTTTCCGTCTTGTTCTCGGGCGTTGCCACGTTGGGGTAAGCCACGCAAACTTCCATGTTCGCCGGCGCTTTCAGGTTAACTATCTCAAGCGGGCTGTATGATTTGATGATGACGAAGTCTCCGCATATGGCGGCTGACACGTTGTCCGCGTGCTCGAAGCCGGCGGAGGCAACCTCACCCTTTGCTGCAAGCCGAATCAGCTGGTTGTTGTTCAGGTTGAGGCTGAACATGTGGTTTAAGCCGTATGCCACGGCTGCCGCTGACGCCGCGCTGCTGCCTAAGCCCATGCCGGGCAAGATGCCCTTCTCAATCTTGATATGGACACCTGTTTTCAACGAAAACTCCTTCAAGACGTGTGCCGCAACCACGCCTGCCGTGTTTTTTTCTGGTGCCGTGGGAAGAGTTGCCGCTACGATTCCCGCCGCTTCTATCTTGACGCCGCTTGGAATCTTGGTTAGGGTGACTTTGTCGCTGGGCTGCGCCAGGGCTAAGCCGAAAACGTCATAGCCTGGTCCCAAGTTGGCGGTTGTTGCGGGCGCCTTGACGGTTACTTGGTTGCTTGGCATGGTTTCAACTCGCGCGGTTCTGGAATGAGTATCAGGCTGCAATTATAAATAATGTTGTCTGGCGAGCGCATGTTAACCCACCATGTTTGAAAGGACTTCGTAGGCTTTGAGGCTGTCCTTCTTCTCCACCACGATGATGGTTTCGGTCCAGCATGAGATGAACTCTATCATGTTCACGTTCTGCTCCGACAGTAGCGTCGTCAGGAACGCGACGACTCCAGGCGTGGCTTCCAGTTCTTCGGGGGAATGGACTACTATCATGGTGCAGTTCTCATGCTTCACGAGCGCGTTGATTCTTTCGGGCAACTCGCTTCTGTCCAGCAGGTAAACATGCTTGTCGAGCAGGTCCACTTTCATCCCGCTCTTTGCCTCCAGTTCCTTGGCGGTTATCATGACTGATTTTCTGTCGTAAACCGCGATTCCGCTGCGCTTCAGGACGTGCAGGACTTTTTCTTCTCTTTTCTGCTTGTGCCTCTGCAGCTCCTCTGCGTATCTGCGGAGGGCGGCTTTTACGGCGCTGGTGTTGTCCGTTTTCAGCTCTTCCTGTATCTGCCGGGACAGCTCGCTGAGGTTCACGATGCCTTTTTCCAATGCTTCCAGCAAATACGGCTTGTTTCGCAGGTGGCTTCTTACGTTTTGGGCGATTGTCATGGTGCAGTAATGTATCAATTGGGACATTTAAGCCTTATCATGTTACAAAAAAGTCACAAAGTTTAAAAACACCGCCCTTAAGGTAAGGGGAATAAATCACAATCAAAAATGGGGGAGCAAACATAAAGGAAAAAATCGTACTCGCCTACTCCGGCGGACTCGACACCTCCGTCCTCATCAAGTGGCTTCAAGAAAAATACGAAGCCGACGTCATCACGGTAACCGTCAACGTCGGACAAAACGAAAACCTCAAAGCCGCAGAGGAAAAAGCCAAGAAACTCGGCGCACTCAAACACTACTCCATTGATGCCAAGGACGAGTTTGCCAAGGACTACATTTTTCCAGCCATCAAAGCCAACGCCCTCTACGAAGGCAAATACCCCCTAAGCACCAGCCTCAGCCGACCGCTCATAGCCGCGAAGATGGTGGAGGTCGCCGAGAAAGAAGGCGCCACAGGCTTCGCACACGGCTGCACAGGCAGAGGCAACGACCAGGTGCGCTTCGATGTGACACTCGGCGCGTTGGCTCCGGGATTGAAGATTATTGCTCCGGTTCGCGAGTGGGGCATGACACGAGACGAAGAAATCGCATACGCCAAAAAGAAGGGCATCCCAGTGTCCACAGCCGCCAAGAAGTACAGCATAGACGCCAGCGTCTGGGGCAGAGCAATCGAATGCGGCTTACTGGAAGACGCAAGCCAAGAACCGCCCGAAGACGCTTACGAGTGGACGGTGGCGCCTGAAAAAGCGCCAAACACGCCCGAATACGTCACCATCAAGTTTGAGCAAGGTGTTCCAGTTGCGGTTAACGGTGAGAATCTGAAGCCGCTCGCGCTCATTGAAAAGATGAATAAAACCGCTGGAAAACACGGCGTAGGACGCATAGACCACATCGAAGACCGCTTGGTGGGGATTAAGTCCCGTGAAGTTTACGAGTGTCCAGCCGCCACGGTGCTGTTGGAGGCGCATAAGGACTTGGAGAAGATGGTGTTCACGCGGCACGAGGTGCTGTTTAAGCAGCATGTTGACGCGGAATGGGCTTATCTAGCGTACGTGGGCTTATGGGTGGACCCGCTGCGGGAGGACCTTGATGCCTTCATAAACAAGACGCAGGAAAACGTCACCGGCGAAGTCAAACTCAAACTCTACAAGGGCGGGCTTACAGTGGTCGGGCGGTCGTCGCCGATGTCGCTCTACGACAAGAACCTTGCGAACTACAACATCAAAACCACGTTCAACCAATCCTATTCCAAAGGCTTCATCGAACTCTGGGGACTCCAAACGCGGATGCATAACGCGCTGAAAAAGAGCGCGAAGAAGCAGAAAGGAGCCAAAACTGCTAAGCCAGCGTGAACGGATTAGCGGAGGAGTTTTGGTGTCGAAGATTTTGCGTGGCGGTCGGCTGTCCCCTGTGCGGGAAGACGTTGCCAAGTTCACCTCATCCATGAAAGACGACGCCAGACTGGCGAAGGCAGTGATTGACATCAACAAGGCGCATGTGGTGATGCTTGTTGAGCAGAAAATCCTCAAGCCGTCCGAAGGCGCCAAGCTTCTGCAAGCTCTAGTCAAGTGCGCTGGCGCCGAGTTGGATGCTTCCGCTGAAGACGTGCACATGGCCGTTGAGGAAGCGGTGCTTAAGGAGGCAGGTGTAGAAACGGGCGGGAACCTTCACATCGCCAAGAGCCGAAATGACCAGGTCACCACGGCAATCCGCATGGAGCTTCGCAGCGAACTGCTCACCTTGATGCGCGCCGTATCGCACGTGCAGGACCACTTGATGGAGGTGGCGGAGGAACACGTGAACACAGTCATTCTGGAGTATACGCACTTGCAGCCCGCGCAGCCCGTCACGTTTGCCCATTATCTCTTATCGTACGTGGATGCGTTGGAGCGCGACCTGCAGAGACTTCAAAGCGCCTATGTAAGAGTTAATCTGTGTCCGCTCGGCGCAGGCGCTTTAGCCACCACGAGTTTTCCGATAAATCGCGACCGCACCGCCGAGCTCTTAGGCTTCAAAGGCTTGGTGGAAAACTCTATTGACGCCGTGGGCAGTCGAGACTTCATCGCCGAAACCATTGCCGCGCTCACGCTCATTGCCGTGAGCCTCAGTCGCTTCGCCGAGGACCTGATTATCTGGAGTTCGCCCGACTTCGGTGTGGTGGAGCTTCCAGACGAGTTCACCAGCACCAGCAGCATCATGCCGCAGAAGAAGAACCCCGAGGTCTTGGAGGTTATCCGCGCCCGAGCCAGCCACGTGCTGGGCGATTTTGTGGCTTCAGCCGCCGCGGTGAAGAGTTTGCCGTCCACGTATAACCTTGACTTCCAAGAGATTACGCCCCGGCTGTGGGGCGCCATAGAGAACGTGCGCGCTTCCTTGGACATGTTCCATAAGCTGCTTCCCAAACTGAAGGTAACTTCGGACGTGTCTGCCAAAGCCAACGCCAGTTTTGTGGCTGCAACCGAGCTGGCTAACGTGCTTGTCCACAAGCATGATGTGCCGTTTCGCACGGCGCACAAGATTGTTGGTGCCCTCGTGAAGTCGTTGTTGGAGGCTAAGTTGACTTTCAAGGATGCCACGCCAGCGCTGCTGAAGAAGGTAGCTTTGGAGGTTGCAAACGTCAAAGTAATGGTTGAAACTCAAGAGTTGAAGGCGCTTGCGAACCCGCTGGCGCTCGTTGAAGCATGCAAAGTCAAGGGCGGACCAGCACCAGAAACGGTCAAAAAAGCGTTGGAAGCACGGAAGAAACGGCTGTTGCAGACCAAATCCAATATATTGCAGATGGACAAGGAGCTTGAAGAGGCTGAAAACAAACTGGAGAAGACAATCCAGACATACTCCCATGTGAATTCCAGCGGGAACGCAAAACTTAAAAATTCAAAATTGTAGGTAGTATAGGGCTTTGGTCCCAGAACTCAGTTCCAGCAAAAGCAAAAAAGCGGTTCTAACGTTAGAAGATGGCACCATTTTCGTCGGCAAAGGTTTTGGAGCAACCAGCAAGACTTCAGGCGAAGTTGTCTTCTCAACATCCATGGTCGGCTACCCAGAAGCGCTAACCGACCCTTCGTACAGAGGACAGATTTTAGGCTTAACTTATCCGTTGGTGGGCAACTACGGCGTTCCACCGTACGACCTGAACTATGGCATCCCGCTTTACTTTGAGTCCGACCGCATCCAAGTGCGAGCCCTCGCCATCCATGAACTCTGCCTCGAACCGTACCATTGGGCTTCAACCCGAACGCTGGACAAGTGGCTAACAGACGAAGGCATCCCCGGCATCTACGGCATCGACACCCGCCGCCTCACCAAGAAACTCAGAACACACGGCGTCATGCTGGGCACGGTGAAAGTCTGCGAAGCGGGCGAGGAACCTAATTTAGATGAGCTTTTAACGGAAGCCAAGAGCATCCCAGACCCCAACCTGACCGACCTGGTCAAGGAAGTCAGCGTGAAGGAGCCCGTGCACTACAAGGCAGACGGCGCAAAAACGGTTGTGCTGATTGATTGCGGCGTGAAATTTAGCATCATACGGAACTTGCTGAAGCGCGGCATAAGTGTGGTGCGCGTGCCTTACGATTTTTCAGCCAAAGAAATCATGGAGTACCATCCAGACGGCATCTTCCTCAGCAACGGTCCGGGCGACCCGAAAAAATGCGTCCAAACCATAGAAAGCGTCCGAGAACTCGTCGAAAAAGTGCCGTTGATGGGCATCTGCCTCGGCGCCCAGATACTCACGTTGGCGGTTGGCGGCGACACCTACAAGCTGAAGTACGGTCACCGCTCTCAAAACCAGCCCGCGCTGGACCTGAACACTAACCGCTGCTACATAACCACTCAGAACCACGGCTACGCCATCGACACCGAATGCTTCTGCAGAATACCGCTGGAGCCATGGTTTGTAAACGCCAACGACAAAACCGTCGAAGGCGTCAAACACAAAACTAAACCGGTTTTCGCGGTGCAGTGGCACCCTGAAGCTTCGCCGGGACCCTACGACACAGAGTTCCTCTTCGACACTTTCGCCAAGATGATGGAGGTTGCCTAAAGTGCCGAAGTTCGAGTGGATAAAGAAAGTGCTCGTGCTGGGAAGCGGCGCCATAAAAATCGGCGAAGCCGCCGAATTCGACTATTCAGGCAGCCAGTGCCTCAAAGCCCTCAGGGAAGAGGGCATAGAAACCGTTCTTGTGAACCCCAACATAGCCACCATCCAGACAGACCCGCGGCTGTCCGGCAAAGTCTACCTGCTTCCGGTGACGCCGGAGTACGTGGAGAAGGTGATTCAGAAGGAGAAGCCCGACGGCATCCTCCTCGGCTTCGGCGGGCAAACAGCGCTGAACTGCGGCATCGAACTCGTCAAAAGCGGCGTGCTGGACAAGTACGGCGTCAAAGTTCTTGGAACGCCCGTCAGCGCGATAGAGGACACGGGCGACAGGGAGCGCTTCCGACAAGCCATGCTCAAGGCTGGGGTGCCTCCGCTGAAAAGCAAGTCAGCCAACACCGTCCGAGAAGCCCTCGACATCGCCAGCGAAATAGGCTACCCCGTCATAATCCGCGTTGCCTACACTCTTGGCGGCAAGGGCGCAGGCGTAGCCCACAACGCATGGGAATTAAAAGAAATCGTCACACGCGGCTTGGCACAGAGTCGAATAACCCAAGTGCTGGTGGAAGAGTATGTGGGGCACTGGAAAGAAGTCGAGTACGAAGTCATGCGCGACTACGCCGACAACTGCTTAACCGTCTGCAACATGGAAAACTTCGACCCCATGGGCATCCACACGGGCGACTCCATTGTGGTGGCGCCATCGCAGACGATGACGAACCGCGAATACCACCTCATCCGCTCAACATCGATAAACGCCATACGCGCCTTAGGCATCGTGGGCGAATGCAACATCCAGTGGGCACTGCACCCGAAGTCCGAAGAGTACCGCGTCATAGAAGTCAACTCACGACTGTCACGCAGCTCAGCACTCGCCAGCAAAGTCACCGGCTACCCGCTAGCGTACATAGCCACCAAACTCAGCATAGGCTACACGCTCCCAGAACTAATTAACAAGGTAACCGAAGTCACCACCGCCTGCTTCGAACCCGCCCTAGACTACATCACAGTGAAAATTCCACGGTGGGACCTGCAGAAGTTCAAGAACGCAGACCGCCACATAGGTCCCCAGATGCGCAGCGTCGGCGAAGTCATGGCTATCGGACGATGCTTCGAAGAAGCGCTGCAGAAAGCTGTGCGGATGCTGGACATCGGCAGAATCGGCTTGGTCGGCAACGCTGAAGACGAGGAACCCGAATCTGAGGCAAGCGTGAAAGAGGCGGTGGCGAACCCCACGGACGAGCGGCTTTTCAAAATCGTCAAAGCCCTCAAAATGGGCGTCTCCATACAGGAAATCTACCGCCTAAGCGGCGTGGACCCATTCTTCCTGCACAAAATCCAGAACATCATCAGCATGGAAGCAAAACTCCGCACGCTACGCCTAAGAGACAGCACCACGGCGGAAACCGTGCGCGAAGCAAAACGCATAGGTTTCTCCGACGAACAAATCGCCATATGCACGGGCACGAATGAGCTTGAGGTGCGGCAGTTCCGGAAAACCGCCGGCATCATCCCCGTGACTAAGCAGATAGACACGCTAGCGGCTGAATGGCCCGCGAAGACTAACTACCTTTACTTGACTTACGGCGGCGACGAAGATGACATAGAACAAAGCGTCGGCAAGAGCAAGGTCATCGTGCTGGGCGCTGGCGTTTTCCGCATCGGCTCAAGTGTTGAGTTTGACTGGTGCGGCGTCAACACCATCTGGGCGCTCAAGAAGAATGGCATCCAAGAAGCCATCATGGTCAATTATAACCCTGAAACCGTCAGCACCGACTACGACGTATCGGATAAGCTGTACTTTGAAGAGCTAAGCACCGAACGCATCTTGGACATTTACGAGAAGGAAAACCCGTTAGGCGTCATAACCAGCGTCGGCGGACAAATCCCCAACAACATAGCGATGAAGCTGGCGAACGCAGGCGTGAAGCTGCTGGGCACCTCGGCGGAAGACATTGACGTGGCGGAAGACCGCTCAAAATTCAGCGCGTTACTGGATCAGTTGGGGATTCCTCAGCCGAGCTGGAGCAAGCTGAAGTCTATTGAAGAGGCAAAAGTGTTCGCCGAGAACATCGGCTACCCAGTCATCGTGCGTCCCAGCTATGTGTTGTCCGGCTCAGCGATGCGGGTGGCTTACAACGAGACGGCGCTGGAGAATTTCCTGAACTTGGCGGCGAAAGTGTCCCCCGACCACCCTGTGGTAATTTCGAAGTTCGTGGGTAAAGCCCGGGAGGTTGAAGTGGACGGCGTCTACGACGGCGACACCTGTTTGATTGGCTCGATTATGGAGCACGTGGAGAACGCGGGCGTCCACAGCGGCGACGCCACCATGAGCATTCCGCCCCACACGCTTTCCGTTGAGGTCCAGCGGAAGATTGAGGATGCCACGGCGAAAATCGTGAAAGCCCTAAAAATCAAAGGCCCCTACAACATCCAGTACCTCGTCAAAGAAGGCGAAGTCTACGTTATCGAATGCAACCTGCGAGCGTCGCGGTCCATGCCGTTCGTGAGCAAAACGCGGGGCATAAACCTCATCGAACTTGCGACATCGGCGATGCTGGGCAAAAAATTCGAGGCACTCAAAACCTGCGGGCTGCCGCCTACGCCGCATGTGGGCGTGAAGGTGCCGCAGTTCAGTTTCATGCGCCTAAGCGGCGCAGACCCCGTGCTGGGCGTGGAGATGCTCAGCACAGGAGAGGTGGCTTGTTTGGGCCCGAACTTCGCCGATGCCTTCTCGAAGGCGTTGCAGTCTGCGGAGTTCCGTATTCCTCCCAAAGGTGGCTCGGTGCTGATAACTGTGGGTGGGGATGAGCCGAAGCGGCGGGTTGTGCCGTTGGCGAAGGCGTTTGAGGAGATGGGTTTCAAGATTTACGCTACGGAGCATACGGCTGACGTGTTGAAGGCGTCGGGAATAAGCAGCGTGCAGGTTCTGCATAAGATTAAGGAGGAGAGCGAGAACCCGAACATTCTGGATTATCTGCAGGGGCGGAAGATTGATTTGGTTATTAACGTGCCGATGGGGAACAAGCAGAAAAGCTACTCGGATGTGCTGACTGACGGGTACATCATTCGGCGGCAGGCGGTGGAGTTTAACATTCCGGTGATTACGAATTTGGAGTTGGCTTCTGCCTTGGTGGATGTGCTGAAGAAGCGGGACAGCAATGGCACTTCGATTCGTTCTTTGAACGAGTACATGGATGAACTGCCGTGGAAGTTGTGGTGAAACTTCCTAAACGTACTTCCTAAACGTATTAAAACTTCCAAAAGCCTTTAATACGCGTTTACCTCTTTCGGTTGGTTATCGGTTGGAGGTAAACGAAACTCAAACCTAAACAAAATACTCGAACAATCGAGGAAATAAACGAGAAAATACGAAAGGGCGATGCCCAAGTTTTAACCGCCGAAGAAATGAAGCGCCTCGTTGAAAGCAGCGGCGTCGAAGTTGCTTTCCGAGAAGTAGACGTTGTGACCACAGGAACTTTTGGCGCGATGTGTTCTTCAGGCGCCATCATAAACGTCGGGCACTCGGACCCGCCTATAAAAATTGAGAAAGCATGGATCAACGACGTTCCGATTTGCCATCCTGGAGCCGCCGTAGACCTGTACATCGGCGCCACTGCCATGTCGGAGCGGCAGCCTTTCGAGTACGGCGGCGGGCACGTCATCGAAGACCTTGTCAGCGGAAAAGAAATAGAACTGAGAGCCACGGCTTACGGCACAGACTGCTACCCACGGACGCAGGTTAACACTCGCTTAACGAAGGATGACTTGAACCAGTTTTACCTGCTTAACTTCCGCAACTGCTATCAACGCTATAACTGCGCCGTGAACGACCGAGACGAGACAATCTACACGTACATGGGCAAGCTGCTGCCGCGGCTCCACAACGCCACTTACTCGGGCGCCGGCGAACTGAACCCGCTGATGAACGACCCAGACTACGAGACCATAGGCATCGGCACCCGCATATTCTTAGGCGGCACGCAGGGCTACGTTATCGGCGAAGGAACACAGCACGAACCACAGAACCGTTTCGGAACCATAATGGTCCGCGGAGACGCAAAGAAAATGAGTCCGGAGTTTCTGCGGGGCGCATCTTTCACAAGGTACGGCACCACCATGTACGTGGGACTAGGCATACCCATTCCCATCCTAAACGAGGGTTTAGCCAAGAAAACCGCCATACGAGACGAAGAGATTTTCACGAGCGTAGTAGATTACGGTGTTCCGCGCAAGGACCGCCCGAAACTTGCACAGGTAAGCTACAAAGAACTCAAATCGGGCTCGATAACAGTGAACGACAGGCGCATCCGAGTCAGCTCCCTGTCCAGCCTGAAGACCGCGCGGAAAATCGCTGGAACCCTGAAATCCTGGATAACGCAGGGCGAGTTCTATTTAACCGCGCCTGTGGAGCGCTTGCCAGTTGACACCGTGTTCAAGCCCATGCGGCAGACAGAGGAAGTGCCATTCGTGGCTAACGTTATGCAGAAAGCGGTAACATGCAGCGAAGCTGAGGCTGTGCAAGCCGTGGCTGAGCGCATCGTAACGCAGTCGGTAAACCACATAGTCGTCGTTGACGGTAACGGCAAGCTCACCGGCATCGTGACCTCATGGGACATTACACGAGCGTTGGCTCAGGGCAAAACCGCCCTATCAGACATCGTGACCAGACGCGTGATTACAGCGAAGCTTAACGAGCCCTTAGAAACAGCGTCGAAGCGGATGGCAGAACACAACATCTCCGCTTTGCCGGTGATTGATAACGAGAAGAAAGTGTTGGGCATCGTCACATCTGAGGACGTGTCCAAGCTTCTGGGAAGGTGACAGCGAAATGGTGCGAATATTACTGAGGTTCACAGAGGACATCGTTGAAGAGCCCATAACGTCACAGATAATTCTGGAACTGAAGGTGCCAATCAACATAATCGCGGCGCACGTAAACTCGAAAGGCGGCGAAGTCTTAGCTGAAGTCCCAGACGAAGCCCTTGACAAGGTTGTAAAGGCTTTCCGTAAAAAAGGTGCTAAGGTGAGCATACCGAAGCTCATTGAGGTGGACAGCGAAAAATGCATAAGCTGCGGCGCCTGCGTCACCCTGTGCCCAGTCGAAGCGATTACGATGGACGAGGACGCTTCCGTGGTCTTCAACAAAGAAAAATGCATCGGCACCACCTGCAGCGCATGCGTGGACGCTTGCCCATCCAGAGCCATAAAGTCGGTGAAGCAGAACAACTCGGAACTCACAGCCAACAACGTGCACTGAAGAGCGTCGGAGATGAAGAACCTTTACCGCGAAGCCTTCGCCCTCAACGAGTCGCAGTGCAGCGTAGTCGCCGACAAACCTGAAGGCATCACAGCAGCCAAAGACTCGATAAAGCGTCACCGACTGCAACTTGAAACGTACATCAAAACAGACCCCAAATTTTTCCACACTCTTGAACCAGTTAAAGCGCCCAGCGAGCCGCTAGTAGCCACGCTGATGGCTGAAGCCGCAGAGAAAGCAAACGTCGGACCCATGGCGGCGGTTGCAGGCGTTCTGGCAGATTTAGCCGTGAAGGACATGCTTCGTGTTGGCTGTGAGGTGGCGGTCGTGGAGAACGGCGGCGAAATCTCAGCCATGGCAAACGTGCCTATCGACGTGGCGGTTGCCGCGGGCGACGAGCCGCTGTCGAAACGGTTCGGCTTCAGGCTCACCGAATTCCCAATCGGTGTTGCCACGAGTTCGGGGCGTTTCAGCCGCGCTCTCAGTTTTGGCGATGCGGAGGCAGCAGTTGTTTTCTGCAAAAACGCTGGGTTGGCGGATGCTGCGGCAACTGCGGTTTGCAACGTGGTGAAAGGTGAAGACATCCAGAAGGCGATTCAAGGCGGAATTGACAGGGCGCTGTCCATTCAGGGCGTGGAAGGCGTACTCATACTCTACAAGGGCTGTGTGGGCACCGCCGGCAAGGTCCCGCAGATAATCAAGGTTAAGTGATTATGAACAATAGAGAAAAGTGTTAGTTGTTACCTTTCTCTGCTGATGTTTTCCCACATTTTTCTGCTTAAATTTTATTTTCTTCCCTCAAAAAAAGCGAGCGCCAAAAAGCATAGTATTATACTTTAACTTTCTTCTCTTTTTCTACTCTATTCCTAAAAAAAGGCTTGCGCACAAGAGGAAGATGGCTCCAACGATTCCAACCAAACTAAAGTCCATCTGTCCTGTGTAGGCGATTCCTATAGCTGCAATTAGAAAAGAAGCCATTGCAATAATCCATACTATTAATGCAGCCTTTTCAGCCATATTTGCCCTCAACGTGGTTAACACTTCACCAATACTTTAGCTATTATTGGTTTAAGTAATTCGTTATATGCAATAAATATTCTCACTGACCTTTTTAGCAATTAAAAATATTATACTTTAACTCATACTCTACAGAACATAAAGAGCGTAGTCAAGAAAAATTGACTAAGGCTTGGTCAAGAAACCTGTACGAGAACCCTTTAATCACGGAAACGACTCTGTGCTTTTTAGGTAACAGCATGAATAAGCAGGCAACAACATTCCTCATTGCCGCCATTTTGCTTTGCAGCGAATTAGTACCGATTGTACTATCTCAAACCCCAAGTACCAGTTCCGTTTCTGCTCCAACAATCGAATGGCAAAAAACCTACGGGCACCCAGGTCCATATGACGATACCAATGTTGAATCGGCATCCAATCTGATTCAAACAAGCGACGGCGGATATGTCTTTATGGCTTTGGCTTGGACTTCCCAGTCTAATTTTAATCCGTCAACCGTTTTCAAGGTTGACTCTTCAGGGAGTCTACAATGGAACAAAACCATCGATTTCTTAGCAGCATCAACCATCATTCAAACGAGCGATGAAGGATACGAAATAGCGGGATATTGGTCAACGTACGGCACGACTTACGAACAAACACCCACTCTCATCAAAATGGATTCTGAAGGAAACATAGAATGGGTTGCAAACTTTTCAAGCGTGCCCGACTTGGGCGTTGCTTCAACAGGGATTCAGACCAGTGATGGCGGGTTTGCTTATTGGACAAATGGAGCGGCTACTCCATTTGGAGATGGAATGATTACTAAAACCGATTTCTATAACAACACTCAATGGGTGAAGAATCTGACCTATACGAGTATTCTTTTTGTAGGAACTGCTCCTCTTAAATTATATTCGGTGATTGAAACATCCGATGGAGCACTTGCCGCATTGGCTGTTGGATACAATGACCGCCAACTTTCTCGCTCGGGTAGAATTTACCTGACTAAGACAGAAGCCTTTTTGCCTCTGCCTTCTCCGACTGCATTGCCAACACCACTGCCAACACCTAAACCGACACCCAATCCTACACCAACAGCGAAACCTTCAGCAACTCCATCTCCCTTTCCGACAGTTGAAGCCACAATAGTGATAGTAGTAATCGTTGTTGTGCTCGCTATAGCTGGATTATTGATATTCCTAAGGAAACGCAAACACCAAGCGGGATAAGACTATTCACACTCGCTTTACTTGCCAGAAGCATAGGCGTCAAGGTTGACCTTTCTGAAGATAGCTTGCCGTGCCGGTTACCTCTGTTTTTTGAAAACGTAGTTTTTCGTTGCGAGGCTGATCACCAAGACCACGATTGTTAGGGCGATTCCTATGGCGAAGATGGTGTTGAAAGCCGTGGCGTTCGCAAGCTGAGGACCAACTATCGTCTGCCCTTGCACGGTTATGATTAGCGTTGACGTGTAGGATGTCATGATGCTTGTTGCGAGGACGGGTCCGATGGCGCCGCCTATGTTCCGCAGCATGGTGTTTACGCCTAGGCTTACGGCGACGCTTTCTTTCGGCACCGAGACCGAAACCATGTTAACTATGGGGATTATGAGGGATACGGCTCCGGCGAGTGCGATGGCTGCGTCAAGCGTAATCATCTCGGTGGTTGCGCGGTTGAATATGAACAGGAATAGACCTGCGATGAGTATGGCTGCGGCTGTGAAGAGGACGGGTTTGGGTCCGATTCTGGCGACGGCTCTGCCCATCAAAGGTCCCAGTATCAGCATCACGAGCGTGGCGGGCGCCAGCGTCAACCCCGTGGTGATGATTGAAAGGTTCAATCCGAACGGCTGAGGCTGCTGCGCGTAGTAGACCACGGCGAAGAACAGCAGGAACATGGCGATGCCGCTGATAATGCCGATTATGTTCGCCACCAGAACGTTTCTGACTCGCAGAAGCGCCAGATGAATGAGTGGGCTGGTTCTGCGATTCTCGTAGATGAAGAAGAAAACCGTAAGCGCCAACCCCGGTATCAGAAAAGCCAGCGCGTACACGGAGAACCAGCCAAGGTTCGGGCCTTCGGTAATGTAGAATAGGGTTAAGGCTATCCCTGCCATTAGTATGGCTGCCCCTGCGTAGTCGACTTTGGTTTTGGCGGTTGGCACATCACTTTTGAGAACTCTGGCTGAGGCGGCGATTAGGATAATGCTTAGGATGAGTGCCGTGTGGAAAGCGTATGGCCATCCCAGGTCTTGTACCACGTAGCTGCCCAGTATGAGTCCGACGGAGGCGCCTATGGCGAAGGTTCCGCTGATTATTCCCTGTGCTGGTGCTATCTGCTCCTTGGGGAAGGTGTCGGTGATTATGGCGAGGGCCAGCGGGACCACGGCGAAGCCGACGCCTTGGACGGCTCTGGAGGCTAACAGCACATAAATTGAGGGTGAGAACCCTGCTACGGCTACGCCGACCGTGTAGAAGCCCAACGCGATGAGAAACATCCGCTTCTTGCCGTAACTGTCACCGAGTTTCCCGAAAAGCGGCGCCGTTATGCTTCCCACAATTAGCAGCGCAGACGTTATCCACGAGGCAACGGTGCTTGTGGTGTTGAAGTCTTTTTGGATGGTGGGGATTCCCGGGATGACCATGGTTTCCACGTAGTTAATCATCAACGAGACGATTGTAACGGTTAGCAAGACTCTTCGTGCATAGTGCAGGTCTTTTGGCGGCTCGGCTGTTGCTTGAACCTGCATATTAGAGGTGCTTACGGCAGAGTCTGGGACGATTTTGTCCTGTGCCTTCTTGTTTATTTTTTGAAAAATTGCTTTCACGGCGCAAGTCCGCTCCGCTAAAGGTTACCAGTATTTAACGAAGAAATATGCTTTTCGCTGCTTAAAGCGCCGCAATTCTAAGCGAGATATTAATTGGGGAAAACGAATTTTCTGAAGAACTTGGAGAAACGGGACTAAACTCACTGTGGCTTTTTGTACCATTCGGCGAATTTGCGGAAAGCGTTGGCGCGGTGTGAAAAACCGTTTTTTTCTTCAATCGTCATTTCCGCAAACACCTTAGCGCTTCCAACAGGCTGGAATATTGGGTCGAAGCCAAAACCCGATTGGCCGTTTCCAGTTCTCTCTTTTTCCGCTATTAGTCCAGCGGCTTCGCCCTCAAAGCACACTGGCTCCGAGTTCCCATCGTAATAGGTTATGGCTGACTTGAACGTGGCTTTCCTGTCCTTCACGCCTTCCATCAACTTCAACAGTCCCTTGTTGCCTAGTGTTTTGTACACGTAGGCGGCATATGGACCAGGAAATCCTTTCAGCGCGTTTATGAATAAGCCGGCGTCTTCCACGATGAGGGGCAGGTGGCAACGGTTGAAGGCGTCGAGGACGCTTGCTGTGGCGATTTCGCTGAGCGAGTCGTTTTGGATTTCAAGGGATTTGACTCTGAGCATGCCTACCGCTATGCCGTAAGCTGATAGGATGCTGCGGGCTTCGTTGAACTTGTGAACGTTGTTCGTGGCGAAAAAGATGACTCTACCCTTCAGCTGGAACTCCATTTAAGCTTCCTCCTTTCTCTCGGCGACGTAGCGTCCGCGGCGCTCTATTTCCCTGATTTTCTCCAAAACCGCCCTCGCGTTTTCCTCGCCCAGAACCGCGGCGTAGCCGTGCATAACGTTTTGGAAGCATTCTTCCGCGAACTCGTAGTGCGTGCTCTGCAAAGCCCGTTTCATAAGGTGCAGGTCCACTCCTTTCGCCTCAAGTTCCGTGTTTTTTTCTCCTAATCCGAAATCAACCAGAAAAACCTTGCCCTCCCCGTTCAGAATCATGTTTGAAGTGGTCAGGTCGCCGTGGATTACTCCATGCCCGTGCAGTTTCCCGATTAGCTCGCCTATTCTGACGCATAACTCACATCTCTCCGCTCTGGAGATGCTGCTTAAAAGCTGTTTGATCTGCTTGCCTTCTACAAACTCCATCGTTATCGCCGCGTTCCCCACATCCACCAGAAAAATCGTCGGCGTCGGCACCCCAGCCAGCTTAGCATCATGCATCAACTGCGGCTCATGCGCCGTCCTGTAGCTCCGAATCCGTTCATCCAGCGCCACGGGACGGTACTTTTTCGGAAACCGCGCTTTAACCACCACCCTTCTTCCATGCCAATCTGCCAAGAAGAGGCTTGCTTCCGCCCCCTTCTTAAGCAGCGTTCCCCATGTTACTTCAGCCATGACACATCCACCTTATCAACCCGCCACCTCAACTTTACAAAGCTCTCCTCCACAGGCGTGACCACGCCGTGCGTGTAGGCTAAAACTCCTGTCCACGCTATCATGGCGCCGTTGTCCGTTGCAAACTGCTTTGGCACCACGCTGAACCGCGCATCGTGCTCCTCCGCAATTTCCGCCAACATGGACTGCAACCGCCTGTTCGCTGCCACGCCGCCTGTCAGTAGACCCTCTTTTTTCTCGGTGTGTGCCAGCGCCCTCTCCGTCACCTCGGTAACCATGGAAAACGCGTTCTCCTGCAGACTATAACAAATGTCCTCCAGTCTGTTGCTGCCTTTGCGGAGCGCGGTTGTGGCTGCCGTGAGCAACCCGCTCAAGGAAAGGTCCATCCCCTTCACCACGTACGGAAGCGGAACCAGCTTTTCTCCTTTAGCCGCCAACTGCTCCAGCGCCGCGCCCAATGGCAGCCCCTTTTGGTGCTTGAGTCCTGCTTCTCGGGCGAACACGTCCAAGCAGTTGCCGAGCGCTATGTCTAAGGTTTCGCCGAAAACCCTGTATCTGCCGCAGTCGTAAGCTGTGACCATGGTGTTGCCGCCTGAAACGTACAGCGTCACAGGGTCTTTCGCAGCGGTTGCGAGTTTCCCTATCTCAATGTGGGCTATGGAGTGGTTGACGCCGACAAGCGGAATCTGGAGGTATGATGCTAAGGCTCGGGCTACGGTGGCGCCTGTGCGGAGGCACGGTCCCAACCCTGGACCCTGCGCAAAAGCGATAATCGCCAGGTCCTTGGGCTTGATGTCTGCCTTTTGGAGCGCTTCTTCGAGGACTTGGTCGGCTGCTTCTGCGTGGTGTCTTGCCGCTTCGCGTGGGTGTATTCCGCCTTCCTCGGGTATGTAGCCGCTGGAGGCGTTGGCTAGTATGTCGCCTTTGAAGGTGGCGATTCCTACGCCGAAGTCGTCTGCGGTGGATTCCACTCCTAAGCAGTACTGCTCGCTTTTTTGTTTCATCTCTTGGGTTCCTTCATGCTTTTTAGCCGTTTTCGAGGATACATATTTTTATGTGGAGCCTGCGCATATATTTAATGTAACCTTCGGACTCGATGATGATTATGCCTAAACGTAATGATTTGGAACAGAAAGCGCTCCATTTCGTGATGAACACCGGCTACACCGGCGTGCTCCAGTCAGAACTCTGGCGAGAACTGGGCGCAAGCAGCAGAGAAGGCTCAAGGATAGCCATTAAGCTTGAAGAGAAAGGATTGGTCCGCCGGGAGAAAGAGTTGGAAGGCGGAAGGTGGACGTACCGTCTTTTCCCTAAAAGGCTTCCCGCTTCTATAGAATCAATCGTGGATTGTCCTTGTCTTCTTTGTCAGGATAACGCGAGATGCGACCCCACGACCGCGATTTCGCCGAAAAGCTGTGCGAAACTCACCGACTGGATTCTTTCATTGGATAATGATGGTTCAGTCGCGTTAGGTGAACCTGATTTTGACGAAAGCATGGATTCAAGATAGGAAAAGAGATTTTTATTATAAGAAAGCTAAGGCGGAGAATTACCGTTCGAGAGCCACTTATAAACTGTCTCAAGCCGTAGAGAAGTACCAATTCATACGCAGAAACGATGTTGTAGTTGACTTAGGCGCGGCGCCGGGCGGTTGGATTCAAGCCGCCAGAAAAATCGCGGGAAAACACGGCTTCGTCCTCGGCGTAGACCTGAAACCCATCGACCCGTTTCCTCAAGAGTACATACGGACAATCGTCTGCGACTTGACCGAGCCTGAAGCGTTGCGGCAAATCCAGAGTTTTCTGCCCAGAAAAGCCGACGTCGTTATTTCGGACGCTGCGCCGAACATTTCCGGGGTCTGGGAGGTCGACCACGCACGGCAAATTGACTTGGCAACTCAAGCGTTAAACATCGCCCTGCAAGTGCTGCGTCCCGGAGGCAACTTTTTCGTCAAGGTGTTTGAGGGCGACCTGCTGAGCGACTTCACGAAAATGGTGGAGAAACAGTTTGAATCCGTCAAGGTGATTAAGCCTCAGGCGAGCCGTGCTAAGAGCTCCGAAATGTACCTTTTAGCCATGCAAATGAAGCCTCAGCCAAGCAGCCTCGGTTGAGGGGCAAACCTAATCTTTACCCGCCGCCATTTTAGT
>Ga0210077_1000324_pt1 | contig 19262 bp, 11 predicted proteins | sample RushMan_CattailN_5_FD_185556 | JGI IMG/M metagenome (GOLD analysis project Ga0210077, IMG submission 185556) | Wetland microbial communities from San Francisco Bay, California, USA, that impact long-term carbon sequestration -... | ecosystem: Environmental > Aquatic > Marine > Wetlands ... | reverse complement strand
AAAACTTACCCAAGAAAAGCAAATTGTGAAAAACGGCGATTAGGGCCCTGAATCCCACTGCTCCAAGGCCTGCAATCACGCCTATCAAGACGGCCAGTAAATATAATATGAGCGGATTCAATGGCTTGAACCGAGCAAAGCCCCTATCAGTCATGAGCTCTCCTGAAAATGCTCGTTTCGAGTTTCTAGAATGAGTTCTGCGCCTTCTTCAATTCTCGCCAATTTTGTACGGTCTCACCCAGCGTGGCGTAATAAACAAACGGTCCAGTCCCCTCCATAAACATCCACTAAACCTAATATTGAAAGCATCTGAGTGCAAACCGGCAGGTTTCACTAACGAGTGATATGTGGGAATAAAAACAGGCTCTGCAAAATGACGGAGCATATGAGCGAATGCGCGAATGGAATGTCCATCCACCTTGCGCTAACCCGCGATGAGCTTTTTTTTCGCGGCTGTTTGGTGGATTTTTTTAACTTCACTCACTATCCATCACCGTACCTCTGAATAGGACGGGCACCGATTCCAGCCAGCTGTCCAGGCATTCGTTCAAAATTCTCTCGGCCCGCTTGACATCAAGCCGGTATTTTTCAGGAATAAAGCTCATATCAATCACATAGACATCGTCTTTAACGCCGACAAATGGGCAATCTTTCAACTCCTCACTATCAAACATGCCCATCAAACAGAACACCTGATCCAGAACTGCTTTGCAGGCCTTGATTTTGACTTCCTGCGAAGTGTAATTGTTGGCGAACAGGCGGAGTTCACAGCGAGCCGGGCCTGCCGAGAATGATTCTGCAGTAATTCCACTTTTCTTTAGAAAATAATATGGGCCGATCAGGTTCAGCCGGTCAACTTGAATATTTTCCACCTGAGCAGACATGACGATTTGACGAACCGTGGTTGACAGGTTTTGCTGTTTGGGGTCGAAGTCATAGGCGCTTACATTTTCAATCTTTTCACCCAACCGTTTCAGTATGTTTTCGCGCACCTCGGGAGGCACCAACAAAGCAAGTTCATTGTCGACTTGCCAGGGATGTTGAAACAGTTTCGGATCGAGCTCTTCCGGACTCTTCACCTGAATCAGCGAAATGATCATCCCGGAGTCGGAATCCCTTCTTTTAAGCTTCTCTGATACGACGCGGGCACAGGCCAGAAAACCGGTTTTCAAATCCTCCAGTTCCGATTCATCAATGAAGGCGACTTTCGCCGCCTGTACAACATCATCCACTGCCACAAGTTCCAGGATGTGCCTCAAATAATCGAACGGTGCATGCTCACCTTGCCACTCATCAAAAGTGAGAATCCGGAGTTCATCTTTTAATGCTTGCGGAAATCTTTCAATGCCTTCCTCCCCATGCAGATTCTCCCGCGGGATGACAACCGTACGACAGCCTGCATTGTATGCAGTCTCGATCTTCAGAGCCAGGGCACCAACCGATGAGATTCTGCCGCGCGTGTCGATTTCCCCCGTCATCGCAACGTCTCTGCGAATCTTGCGCCCTGACAGCAGCGAAGCCAGGGCCAGAGCAATTGCTCCGCCGGCAGAGGGACCGTCTTTGCGCGTGGAACCGCCCATAAAATGCAGATGCACCGGTTCTTCGCGCTGCAGATCAATATTCAATGCGCGTGCACAATGGAAAATTCCAGTGGTTGCCACTTTGCGGCTTTCGTCCATTATTTTCTCAATATTTCCAGTGGCATGAGTAATACTCAAATATGCCCGACGCACGCCCCCGGCAGCGGACTCCATTCCGATGCGGGTAGCCTGGATCGGGATCACGGAACCCACACCCTTCTCCAGATCGACGCCAAGGCCCAGCATCTCGCCAACCTGATCTTCGCTATTAATCTGCCTGGGCTTGACGGGCTCCTCTAGATACTCTTTGATTTTTTCTCGAGTTATCCGCACCGAGCTTTTGCCTTTATTTAGAATTTCCTTTCGCTGGATGCGTAGAAACAGGGTTCGGATGATCCGCTCCAATTCCCTCACCCCGGCCTCATAGGTGTAATTTCGGACCAGGTATCTGAGCAGATCCGCCTCCGTTTTCCGGTCAAAGAAAATCTGCCGCTCATCGATCTGATATCTCTCCCGTACCCGATTGATCAGGTGTTCTTTTGCAATTGCTATTTTTTCCTCGATGCTGTAGCGATCCAGATAAATAACTTCGCAGCGATTCACCACCACCGGAGGAACCCCTTCCAGGGTGTTGGCCGTGAGTAAAAAGTGACAATTGGACAGATCGATATCGACCGTTGTTTCGGTATACTTGTCGTGGAACAGATGGTTTTGTTCCGGATCGAGTATTTCCAAAAGCGTTGCGATGGCAAACTTTTCAGTTTTATCTGCCTCATCCAAAATAAACATACCGTTCATGACTTCCATTTTGATGAGGCCTTGAACGATGGCTCCCGGCTTCGAGCCCTCATATGTGAAGCCGTGGCCGCGCAAGTCCGCTTCATCGCGCATGCCGCCCAAAGATATTTTATGATAGGGAATACCGAGGTTTCTGGCGATAGAAATGGCAAGGGAGGTTTTGCCAACGCCGGGAGGACCCACAAACAGGAAGGCACTGCCCGTCCTCTGCCAGGTGGATACTTGTGCCTCACTGAAATGCTGGTAGCGCCAGATCAGGTTGGTGAAGAAGTCGCAAATGGTCTCTTTCGGTCGGTGCAAACCGTAATGAGACTGGTTGAGACCCTCTTCGAACGCCTTTGGCGAAACCTCTATCTTCTTTATCCTTCCCCAGGGGATCACCAGCAAGGTCTCGATAAGTTCACTATACTTGGATCCACTGTGACCGACGGCGTTCAGCTTGTTCTTATCGATAACCTCGATAACTCGTGGTGGGAATGCAGGATTGTTGTGCGCATCCTCAATCCGATCCGTAAGACTCTTGTGCGTTCGTTCGGGAATCTCGGTGCGTTGAGGTGCTGCCGTGGGTACGGGGTAGGCGGAGGCGGGTCCTTGATCCTGTTCTGCGTATTTACCCAGTGCTGCCATGAAGAGCTGGAAAAGGTCTTGCGGCGCCTTACCATTGACACTCGATTCAGGCAGCCCCAACTCCCGAAACAATTCCACCAATCCCCAACGGTCCTTAAAAGAGTGGAATACGTCTCTTGCTTCTTGTTCAGACTTTTCGGCAAGCAAGGCAAAAAGCTGTAGAACACCCCGAAGAGAAGATGCCCGTTGGATAATGGGCAACGAATTATCGCGACTTCTCCGATAGTGTTCCCCCAGAACCCTTGCCTTCAGTTCCTCGTCCAGTGCGGGCAAAGCCTGCTGCAGGAAACCTTGAGGCATGTCCGTTAATGTCACGACCAATGCATTGACGATTGTGCTGACCAGATCCAGGTAAGGCAAGCCCTGTTCGGCTCTGTCAAAAAGAGCGAGATAGTGTTTTCCTTTAATGCCATTCATCTCGTCTGCGAGAGATCTTCGAAGCATCCGGTAAAAGGTGGGATCGGAGACTCGAGAATCCATGGCAAACTCCACATCGTAGGCAATAATGTCTCGTTCACTCCGTTCCGGATAGAGAATGTGATCTACTTCATGGCGCAGGAAGAGTTCGCAGAAGGCGAGCATTTTTTGTTCTTCAACGGTGCCGCTGCCAAAAGTTTCATCTGCATCCCTTGGAAAAACAAACGATAAATAATCAAAAATCCGCTCGTGTATGCGGATGATCCATGTGTCATCCACCCGACTGAGGAGATTTACGACATGAATTCGACCCTGTTCGTCCTCCATGCGAATAAGGTTGAAATGATCGCCAACCTTGCCAAGTTTCAGGGGATCGGTACCTCGCTTCGACTTAAAATAAGGTACAATACGTCGCTCAATAATCGCCCCAAGCAATTGGATAAGGTCCCTTATCCGCTCCTCGGTGGGAAGAGGCAAGCCACTTAAAATCTGGTACTCGAACTCCATTGGAAACATGGCGTGTTCTCCATTTATTTACTCACCCAAAGCACTGCCTTCTCCATGTTTTGCAAGAGTTTCATACTCCTGGAGCCGACCAGCCATCCCGCCATTTTTCCTTTTTGCTCTCCAACTCGGCCGACCGCCACTATCGCGTATTCGTTCCGCTCGGACTCCTCTAGAATTGAGTGTACCACTCGATGCGATTTTATCACGGACATTTCTATTCTATCCTGTGAAATGCCGTTGTCGATCAAGCTGTTAAAGGCTCCCTCCAGGATAATCTCGGTATTTTCCTTCTGGCCGCTATCAATGTGCAGGATGGTTATGTTGTGATCTTCTTCCTTAAGCATAAAGCCCACATGGTCTGCCATGCGAAGACTTGCATCCGAGCCGTCCACACAGAGCAAAACATTGCGTCGACCACTCTCCGGAAGCCGGCTGATCCAAATTGGAAAGTCGATGTGATCCTCCATGATTCTTCTTGTCACACTGCCGGAGAATAGATTCTCGAACGCACTGAAACCTCTTTTACCCAGCACAACGCTATCGTAAAGTCCTTCCCTCGCCTCCATTATTATGTCTTTGACTACACCGGCTTCCTTAGCCTGTATTTTCGAAGTGATTCGCTCCGACGAAAAGCCCCAAGTGCACAGAATTTTGCGACTAGCTTCGATTGCGGCGGTTCCTGCGCAGGCATTATTCCGTCCCATACGCGGGGCGTCTTGCGGGGGTGGGGTACCAGGCCTGCTATGTGGGGATCCCGAATGGGCAGCGACGTAGAATAGTGTGATGTTGATCAGGGATTTGTTTTGAAAAAATGAGCCGAGGAAGCGCACTCCAAAGAGACATGTCGTTTCATCGCTGATCGTAAGCAAAAGTTGTTTTTCCATACGGCCTCCTGCCGGTTTGACACCAGTCTTCCCAGCGCAGGCTTGACTGGAATCGAAGATGCTGCAAAACCGTCTGCATACGCAAGATAAGCTCCACACAGTGCGAGCATCAATACTAAAGCGTGTATCTTCAACGTAACCCTTTCCGTGAACCCCACAAAAATTAGATACTTGATGCCCACCACAATGGTCAATGATCAAAAAGTGAAACATCAACTTTTTATTTATTCAGAGAGAATATCGCGCTAGACTTAGCAAAGAGCTATGGGCGAGTTGCTAATGTTTCTGTAAACTGAATTTGGCGATTATTATTCGGGTGAGCCAGAATCGTCATTTCAGAGCAAGCAGGAACCCGGCAAAGTAGACGCACCCAATGGGTGCCGGCCTCTGCCCCGGACCCTATCCGGGGTTTGCCCGCATGACGGGGAGTACCGAAGGAGTTGTTAAATTTGGCGTAAGCTAGAACTTCTTGCCAGCGTGAGTATGTGCCAGACAAGAGGTAGATGATGAATTGATCGGATACGGCAATTGAGCTTGCGGTTTGTTGCCTGGATACGTTTCCAACTTGACGGACCAACTGAGGAGAAACCGATGATCAAAAGATTTATTGTCGCTTGTATGTTAGCCGCAAATATGCTGGCAACCCCTGTTCTCGCCCAAACGAACAAGGAATTTGAGACAGACTCCATCAACACCACCGCCGGCGATCTCGAGATCACATTTATCGGGCACGGTTCGTTAATGTTTGCTTTCGATGGCAAGATCATCTATGTCGATCCCGTCAGTCGCGAGGCAGACTATGGCAAGCTGCCGCAGGCGGACATAATTCTCATTACTCATGAACATAAAGACCACTACGACCCTCAGGCCATAAAACAGTTGCGGAAAGAAAAGACGGTCCTGGTTACGAATCGGGCGGTCGCAAAAGACATCAAAGATGCGGTGGTAATGAAAAATGGCGATGTTAAAATTATTGAGGGACTGAAAGTTGAGGCCGTCCCTGCTTACAATCTGGTGAACATGCGCAGCAAAGGGGTTCCCTATCATCCCAAAGGAAATGGCAATGGCTACGTTGTCAACTTTGCCGACAAAAGGGTCTATACAGCCGGCGATACCGAAGATATCCCGGAAATGAAAAAGCTCCAAAAGATCGATATCGCCTTCTTACCCATGAATCTCCCTTACACCATGTCGCCAGAAATGGTCGCGAAAGCAGCCCAAAGTTTCATGCCGGAGATGCTCTATCCTTATCATTACGGAGATACCGACACTTTGGAAATCCTGGATCTCTTGAAGGACAGCGAAATCGAGGTCCGGGTGCGCAATATGAAATGAGGGAAGTCCCACAAACATAAAATAATGAAGATGAATGAAAGTCGTGCACAACGGCAAGCTTTCATTATTGCAAACACTCGGATAGTGACGCCGTTCCTGTGTCCTGAAATCCACCTGCGTCTGATCACGCCGGATTGCCGCCTCTGGTCTGCAACCGAGCGGGACCTGGCCGAACTTCCTCTGGCGGAACCTTATTGGGGGTTTTGCTGGGCCGGGGGTCAGGCGCTGGCACGCTATGTTCTGGATTTTCCGGAGGTGGTCGCGGGCAAGCGGGTTTTTGTTTTCGGTGCAGGTTGCGGAATTGATGCCATTGCCGCCGCAAAATCTGGCGCCGGTTTTGTTCTGGCCTCCGACATCGATCCTATGGCAGCCGAGGCGACTCAACTAAATGCTGGTTTGAACGATGTTTCAGTTCCAGTCAGCACAGAGGATATGAAGTCTTCTGTGCTGAACGGTTTCGATGTGGTTCTTGCAGGAGATATGTTCTATGATCCACTATTTTCCAAAGAAGTCTTCTCCTGGTTCAAGGTGCTAATAAACGAAGGCCTGGAGTTATTCATTGGAGATCCTTCACGTGGCAATTTAAACAATCAGCCGTTAGTGACGCTCGCCACGTATCAAGCGCCGGTCGATGTGGATATCAACGGCAACTACCTGCAGGAAACGACCGTATTTACATTGCCGCAAAATGCGCCGAGAAAGTGATAACGGGTACTAACCGGCAGAGCCGCACAGGTTATTTCCTATGGATCGGAGACCGCTAATATGCTACATTCATTTTGGCTGGACTGGCGGTTTTCACCCGAGAACCTTGCAGCCCAAGAGCATGTCCGAAAATGCCGCTATTGCCATTTCGAGCGAAGCGAGAAATCTTTGGTGAGTATCGACAGCCTTGAAGATTCCTCGCTCTGCTCGGAATGACGAGGAACAAAGGGTCTCGATCTCTAATTGTGGCTGTAATGCTTAACGAAAGAACTTTCAGGATGGAGATAGGCCGATAACCATAGCAAAAACCCAAAACCACTTACCAGTGAGGGGAATAAGCCATGCCATACGGAGTAGAACAAAGCAGAGTCGATAGTGTGCTTCTTGACGGTAAGATCAAAATCGCGGTTTATCCTGAGATCATGAAAGAGCTGGGATTGAAACCCGACCAAACAATAGATGAAGAAACGGCGAAAAAAATCGTCGCTGAAAATGAGAAGTACTACATGGCGAAGCAGTAAATATTTGGAAATAATTTGTAGAACCTCATTCCAGAATTGCTTCTTTTGGCTCGGATTAATTTTGATCCGGGCTTTTTTAGTTCCATCAACTTCCTGGTTTGGTGTTGTCAGCTTTGGAAAGCATTTCTATTAGCACCCCCAACATGGAGCTTGCAGGACTGACCAGGGGGCTGTCCGAAAATGCCCGTTTCGCGATTTCGAACCAAGTGGAGCTGAGTGGAAAATCGTTTGAATCAACTGCAAGGTCCTTGAGCCGGGCATCACTTGTATACCAATTCCGGTTTCTTTGATAAAACTCGAGTGTCCGCGGGTACGGATTCGGTGATCCATACGTTGCCGCCGATCACGGACCGGGCGCCAATAACCGTGTCGCCGCCTAAAACCGTAGCACCAGAGTAGATAATCACATCATCTTCGATGGTGGGATGGCGTTTTTTGTTCCTTAGCCGCTCGCCGGCATCTTTGGGTAGAGACAGGGCGCCGAGCGTTACCCCTTGGTATATCCTTACCCGATTGCCGATTTGTGTGGTCTCGCCGATCACCACTCCGGTTCCGTGATCAATGAAAAAACTATTTCCTATATGCGCACCCGGATGGATATCGATGCCGGTCAAGCTGTGGGCAAACTCGGACATAATCCGGGGAAGTAGGGGGACATCGAGGGTGTGAAGCTGGTGTGCAATTCGGTAAACGGTTACGGCGAAAAGACCGGGATAGCTGAAGATAATTTCATCATAACTTTTAGCTGCCGGATCACCTTCAAAAGCAGCGCGGACATCTTCTGCGAGTGCCGTTCGCATCTGTGGCAATTCGTGCAAAAACCCGATTGAGAATTCTTGGCCGCGTTCTTCGCATTGCACGCAGGGCTGGTTGTGCCTGATGCAGTCATGCCGAATGGCCAGTGTGATCTGTTCGGAAAGGGTTTCGAAAAGAGCCGTCACTTCCTGGCCGAGATAAAAGCTCAAGTTGACTTGGTCCAGACGATTGCGAATAAAATAGCCCGGATAAAGAACCAGACTGACCTTGTGGATTATGTCTATGACGGACTCGCGCGACGGTATCGGTTCCGGCCCCACATGATCAAAGCACAGTCCATCGCTGCATGATCGAACAAGTAGATCAACGATTTGCGGAATTTCCTCACGATATTTGCGTCTTGTCGCTACCTCAGTCTTACATTGATCCCATTTGGAGGTTGCATCCATAATTATGAATCCTCATAAATAAAGTGTCCTAGGGAGCTTCTTGGTGAAGGAGTCTTTGGCTTTCAACCAGCCCGGCAAAGCCGGAGCCAAAATTCGAAATCCAAGACAATGCCAAATGATCAAACAACCGAATTCTCAAGACGAGAGACATTGGGCATCAGCGTAGGTCATTTTGGTCATTTGGATTTTCTGCTGTAAAAAGCGCGAACTTCATGATTAAGGTGCCAACTTCCCTCCCCAGAGGGGGAGAGAAATTCATGATTTCCGGTTGGAGATTAACCGGCCGCACACACCATTTCACTTACATTCCAGTAAGGGGAGAGTCCGCGCAGTTTCTCGATTACCCCGGGTACTTTATCCAACACAAAATCAATTTCATCTTCCGTGTTGTATATACTCAAACTGAATCGGATAGAACCGTGAGCCATCGTGAAGGGCACTCCCATGGCCCTCAAAACGTGCGAAGGTTGCAATGAACCCGAGGTGCAGGCAGAACCCGAGGAAGCGCAGATATGAAACTCATCGAGCATCAAAAGTATAGCTTCTCCTTCAACATACTCAAAACTGATGCTCGTAGTGTTGGGAAGTCTGTAGCTGCGGTCTCCGTTAACTCGGCTGTTGGGCACGCTGTTCAGCAGTCCATTCTCCAACTTGTCTCGAAGTTGTTTCACTTTGGTATTTTCCAGCTGCATGTTTTGAGCGGCAAGTTCACAAGCTTTGCCCAGGCCGACAATACTGGCGGTATTTTCTGTGCCGCCTCGCCTCCCCTTTTCCTGGTGGCCGCCAATCAAAAACGTCGAAAATTTTGTCCCTTTTCGGACATACAAAGCACCGATCCCTTTGGGGGCATGCAGCTTGTGCCCTGAAAGGGAGAGCATGTCTATGGAGCTTTTCTTCATGTCGATTGGAATTTTTCCAACCGCCTGAACCGCGTCGGTGTGAAACAGGACGCCCTTGCTTTTGGCAATTTCAGCTGCCTCTTCGACGGGAAAAAGCACTCCGGTTTCGTTGTTCGCCCACATGAGACTGACAATGGCCGTATCCGGAGTCAAGCTTACTCTGTAGCGGTCCATATCGAATCGGCCCAAGTTGTCAACCGGAATCTCGGTGACCCGGTATCCCTGACCTCCCAGGTGCGATACCAGGGATCTAATAGCCGGGTGCTCGACTCGACTGGTTACTATATGCCGTTTGTCTGGGTATGCATGCAGCGCTGATCGGATGGCAGCGTTGTCGCTCTCTGTTCCGCAACTGGTAAAAATGATTTCATCTGCTGTCGCGCCGATCAGGCTGGCAACCTGCTCCCTTGCTTGGCGAATGGTGCGACCGACCTGTCCACCGAAAGAGTGCATGCTGGAAGGGTTGCCATAGAGCTGAGAAAAATAGGGCAGCATCACCTCGAGGACTTCCGGGGCAACCTGGGTTGTGGCGTTGTTGTCCAGATATACGGTTTTCACTCTATCACCTCCTCGACCACCAGTTCCGGAGTCACTAATTCCTTCAGTTTTAACTCCACGAAATTCTTGATTGTTTGTTGGGATGCGTGGCAAGTGGCGCATGCACCGCGCGTAGCAACCAGAACTCGATTGCCTACCACATCGACCAGTTCGATATCACCCCCGTCCTTACGTAAAGAGGGCCTGATTTCACGTTCGAGGGATTCTTCAATCATTCGAATCTTCTGAATATTGGTCAGTTTGGGCTTGCCGGCAGGCTTACTTTCCCCTTTGGTTCTGAGTCTATCGATGATTTCCTGGATGGCGTCATGGCAATTGCCACAACCCCCGCCTGCCTTGGTAAAATTGGTAACTTCTTCAATCGTGGTGAGATTGTTTTCTCTGACAGCTTTTTCTATCTCCTTGTCTGTGACACCAAAGCATTCGCAAACGATCTGTCCTTCGATTGCCTCTTTGGGCACACCCTTATAGTTAGAGATGGCTCGATCAAGTGCCTGTCGGCCCATCACCGAGCAATGCATCTTCTCCGGTGGAAGCCCGCCAAGATAGTCGACAATGTCCTGGTTGGTGATCTTTTCCGCCTCCTCCAACGATTTGCCCTTGAGCATTTCGGTTAGAGCAGAGGCGGTAGCAATGGCGCTTGCACAACCAAATGTCTTGAACCTGGCTTCCTTAATCTTTTTGTTTTCATCCAATTTGAAGGATAGTTTGAGAGCATCTCCGCAGGCAATCGATCCTTCCTCGCCAACTCCGTCAGCATCTTCGATTTCTCCCACGTTTCTCGGGTTGAGAAAATGATCTTTCAATTTATCTGTATATTCCCACATCTGTTAACTCCTTCAGTTAGTTTCCGTCGATAAATCCCCGTGTTTCTCCTTACCTTGAGAATACAGGCGGATTTCGGATGAATACACGTTAGCTATCCCTTGACTCTTATTTAATCGTCTTCGGGCTTTCTACTCCTCTTTTAAGTCAGGTGTGTCGATATCACTTTCCACCTGCCGCCGATTTTATATAAGTTTCCATCCGGAAAATCCCTTTTAGCATTTTAAGGTAACGCAAATCCACCGGCTGCCCGACCTCTGGCAGGGCTAAAGCCCTGCGGTACAAATGTTCCCGCCGAACACCAGTTACTATAATTTAATACATTTATTCATGAATACTACAACTTATCTTAGCTCTCTCTGAGTAAAGTTCATTGACGCTGTCTATTTTGCCGTATTACTATCCCGTTTGGTGCGGCACATGCAATGAGAACACGCGACGAATGTTTGAAATCTAACTGAACTCTTCTTCCAAACTTGTCCGCTACTAGCGAATATGGTGCAACCGCACGGTGCTTTTGCGATGACCAAAACTTCCTTTGAAGTAAGCGTCTGTTATCTTATGGACAGAAATGGCGATACGATTGCCTCTTCCAATAGACGAGCAGCAGACAGCTTTGTGGGAAAGAATTACGCTTTTCGGCCTTACTTTCAGGAGGCCATCGCCGGCTCGCCTTCAATTTACATGGCCTTGGGAGTTACTTCACGACTTCGCGGAATTTACTATAGCCATCCAATTTACGCAGGCAGCGGCAATAATGTAATTGGTGCGGCTGTGATTAAAGCATCCATTGAACCTTTAGAGGAGCAGTTCAATGAGGTACACAAAGGTATTGTGTTGCTTACAAATCCGTACGGCTTAGTATTCGCGGCAAATCGGCAGGATTGGCTCTACCATTTGCTTTGGGATGTTAAGGTCGAGGAGTTATCCGCAATTGCCGAAACCAGGCAGTTTGGAGAGGGGCCGTGGCAGTGGCTAGGTATGCGGCGGTTGGGAAGCAAATATGCAGCAGACAGTTCTGGAAACAGTTATCTCATCTATGAAATGAGTATTGAGAATTATCCGGGCTGGGAGATCGTCTATTTGCATGATGCTCACAAAATTTCAACGAATGCACTAGAGGCGTTTAAAAGCAGTAGCGCGGCCTTGATATTAATTTTGTGCACATTGATTTCATTAGCGGTGTTGTACTTTTACAGGTTGGCAAATCAGGATATCCGGCGACGCAAAACCGCTGAAGATGCGTTGCGTGAGAACGAAAGGAAGCTGCGTTCCATAGTCGAACATAGTAGCAATCTTTTTTATGCACACACTCCGGATCACCTTTTGACATACGTAAGTCCTCAGACAAGAGAGTTTTTTGATTGCGAACCCGAAGAGGCGCTAATCCGGTGGACCGAATTTGTAACGGATAACCCCATTAATTCAGAGGGCTACGGAATCTGCCAAAAAGCAATAGATACGGGTGAGCGTCAATCTCCCTATCCTTTGGAGTTAATCGGCAAAAAAGGGCGCAGCATTTGGGTAGAGGTCAATGAGAGTCCCATCGTGGAAGATGGCGAAACCATTGCTGTTGTGGGAGCGTTGAGTGACATAACCGAACGTAAATCTGCTTTGGATGCGCTCCAGGAGAGTGAGACGCGATTTCGAAACATGGCTGAGCTCTCTCCCTTTCCTATTGCCATCTTTGAGCCCAGTGGACGTTATAGTTTTCTGAATAAGAAGTTCATTGAAGTATTCGGATACACTATGAATGATATTCCCACGGGCAGAGAGTGGATGAAGAAAGCTTTTCCGGACAGCGCCTACCGCAAGGAAATAATTGGCATCTGGCTGTCAGATCTGGAAAAGTCCGAAAAATACCAGGTGAGGCAGCGTGAGGCAAAGGTACAATGTAAGGATGGGACCTTCCGCGACATTTTGTTCAGGCCCGTAACCATCGAAAGTGGCAAGCAATTCATCACTTATGAAGATATAACCGACCGGAAGAAAGCCGCGCGGGAACATCTTAAACTGGAAAAATTGGAGTCGCTGGGGATTCTGGCTGGAGGAATTGCCCATGATTTCAATAATTTTTTGACAGCCATAGTGGGTAACATTTCCTTGGCCAGACTGACCGCCAAAGAGCATCCTCGAATCGCAGAGAGGTTGGATGAGGCGGAAAAGGCCGCATTAAGGGCCAAAGACCTTACTCAACAATTGCTCACCTTCTCAAAAGGGGGTGCGCCCATAAAGAAAAAGACCTCTTTGCAGGGAATCATCGTGGACTCGTGCGAATTCATTCTTACAGGTTCTAAATCCCTCTGTAATTTTGATATCGCTCCTGATCTATGGCCTGTTGAAGTTGACAGTGGTCAAATCAGCCAGGCCATCAGCAATATTGTAATCAATGCTGACCAGGCCATGCCTGAAGGCGGAATCATAAATGTGCAAGCCACAAATTTTACAGTTCGAGCAGCAAGTGCCTTACCCGTTCAGCGGGGAAAGTACGTTAGGATTTCTATAAGAGATCAAGGCGTTGGCATTGGGCAAGAGCATTTGTCAAAAATCTTCGACCCTTATTTTACCACTAAGCGAAAAGGAAATGGCTTAGGACTGACAACGGTTCACTCAATAATTACAAAACACGGCGGATACGTCTTTGCAGAATCGGCACTGCAATCCGGTACCGTACTTCACGTTTACCTTGCGGCACTTGATGAGGCTGTTGAATTTGTCCAAAAGCAATCAGGACAGAAGACGGCTAAGGGTCGTGGGAAAATTCTTCTCATGGACGATGAAGAGCTCATAAGAACCGTAGCTGGCGAGATGCTGAATTACCTGGGATATGAAGTTGAATACGCCAGGAGCGGTGAGGAAGCGATAGCAATCTATGAGCGCGCAAAGGATGCAGGGCAACCCTTTGATGCTGTTGTTATGGATTTAACCATTCCAGGAGGTATGGGAGGCAGAGAAGCCATGCGGGAATTGCTGGCAATCGACCCCGCAGCGAAAGGTATAGCTTCAAGCGGCTATTCGAACGATCCGATTATGGCCGATTTCCGAAGGCATGGCTTTCTAGGGGTCCTAACCAAGCCTTATCGTACTGAAGAAATGAGCAGGGTGTTGCAGGGTCTTGGAAGAGCAAAATCTTAGAAGCTGTCTGAAAAATGCCTCGGATCTTCATTCCCGCTTATCAGGAATGAAGATGATACAGTTCAATCCAATTTCATTCTTCGTTGGGATCTTCAGATCATAACCCAAATATTTCCGGGTCAAAACCGTGTGCAAGAATTGTAACCATCTGTGCAAAAAATGTTCTATGAGGTTGCTACTGTGTCCGTGACAGCCCATAAATGTCGCATTATTTGCGGATGCTGAGGTTGGCACGATTGTAGCTTAGACACATCCTTTCGATTGTTTATTTGCTTAGGTGAGAGAAGTATTTTGTCGGCATATAAGAGTAGGAGCCAGTCCGAGAATGAACTCTCTGCTCTTTTCGTCATTCCGGCGTTCGCCGGAATGACTGTTTGGTAGCATTCCCGGACAAGCTCCGAGTACTACAATGAGATTTCGTTCTGCAGTGTCATTTCGAGCGAAGCGAGAAATCTTTAATGAGTTTCAACAGCCTTGAAGATTCCTTGCTCTGCTCGGAATGACGAGGCACAAAGAGTCCCGCTTTCTCGTCGCATTACTAGAATGGGTACTCTAAAGACTTAATATGAATAGATATCGACGGTTGTTAAAATACACTCTGCAGCAGTGGCCCTTGCTGCTTGTAATTCTTGCGTTAAGTATTTTTGCGTCAGGCATCGCCGCGCTGCAGCCCTGGCCCATGAAGGTCCTGGTGGATTATGCTCTGGATGGCGCTGCTTTGCCTGAAACATTGAGGTCACTGCTCGCGGCTCTCACTCTGCAAGCCAGTCCAGCTTTATTGGTTCTATTGGCTGCGTTGGGCAGCCTCGGATTTTATGCTCTGAACAGTCTGGTCGATGTTGGGTTGAGTTGGACATGGACAGCAGCAGGCCAGAAGATGGTCTATGGGTTGGCTGCTGATCTTTTCAGGCATTTACAGAGGCTATCCTTGTTGTTCCATACGCGGCGTGGCGTGGGAGACTCGTTGAGCAGATTGAGCGGCGATACCTGGTGCATTTATACAGCCACAAACCAGTTGCTGGTTTCACCAATGAAAAATGTTCTCACGCTAATCGTGGTCACTTCGGTAGCCTGGCATCTCGATCGCCATTTAGCGCTGCTTTCCCTGACAATGGCTCCGTTGCTCGGGTGGTCGGCTTTGTTTTTTGGGCGGCGGCTAAAGACCCGCACACGCAACAATAGAGAAGCCGAATCTCACCTTCTCTCTTTTGTTCACCAGACCATGTCCGCAATTCCGGTAGTCCAGGCTTTTACTGCAGAGAACCGCAACAGTCGACGATTCCGAGAGCTCGCGACAAGTGCTGTAGGGTTTTCTCAGCGGGGCACTTTGGTGAAAAATTCTTATGAGTTTGCCAACGAATTAATTCTCACATTGGGAACAGCCATTGTGCTTTTTGCGGCAGGAAAGCGTGTGCTGTCTGGAGTTCTGACCCTGGGTAGCTTACTTATTTTTCTGTCCTATTTACGCTCGCTGCAGACTGCCTGTCGAGGGTTGCTCAGCATTTATGGTGGCGTGCGATCTGTGGGGGCCAATATTGACAGAGTATTGGAGGTATTGGAAACGGAAGAGGGGGTATGGGACGAGCCTGGTGCGCGGGAAGTGGTGTGGAGTGGAAGGGGAGTTGAGGTAAAGTTTGAGGGGGTGGCTTTTGGCTATGAAGCGGGCCGTCCGATTTTGCAGGAGATCGACATCGAGGCACAGCCGGGTGAGACGGTGGCTTTGGTGGGCGCAACGGGGGCAGGGAAGAGCACCCTGGTTTCTTTGATTCCGCGGTTTTTTGATGCGTGGGAGGGAAGGATTCTTTTCAACGGGGTGGATATTCGGGAGGTCAAGCTTTCGAGTTTACGCAGCCAGGTGTCATTGGTGCTGCAGGAGCCGTTTCTTTTGCCGTTGTCGATAGCGGAAAATATTGCGTACGGGCGTCCTGGTGCCGGTCGTGAGGAGGTAGTGGAAGCTGCGCGGGCAGCCAATGCGGATGAATTTATCCGAGGTTTGCCGCAGGGTTATGAGACGGTTTTGGGTGAGCGAGGGGCGAGTTTATCGGGAGGAGAGAAGCAGCGGTTGTCGATAGCGCGGGCACTTTTAAAAGCTGCACCGGTACTGATTTTGGACGAGCCGACGTCGTCATTGGATGCGGGAACCGAGGCTTTGCTGCTGGAGGCTTTGGAACGATTGATGGAGGGGCGAACGACGTTTATCATTGCGCATCGGCTATCGACGATTCGTGGAGCGGACCGGATATTGGTGATGGATCGGGGACGGATTATAGAGAGCGGCACCCATCAGGAACTGTTGGCCGTTCGCGGTGCTTATTTCAGACTGGATGGTCTTCAGGTTGCCAAGAAGCCTCTGGAGTTGGTTGCGTGATAAGGCCATTAAGAAAATTCCATCTCTACATGGCAGAGAAGGCGGCGATACAGCTGACAACAGGCGGACCACTAAAAGTGCCTTTGGACGGTGTTGGCGGGAGACGGCAGATGCGGTGGTGGCTTGCGCTGATACGGTTCGGGAGACCGCATCTCAAAAGCTTGTCGATGGTTGTCTGTCTGATGCTGGGCGGTATTGCTCTCGATCTGCTCAAACCTTGGCCCATGAAGCTGATTGTCGACCAGGTACTGCAGAATCGGCCCCTTCCGTCTTCGATTTCCTGGCTTATTAGACTCACCGGCGATGGAACGCGTATATCACTGCTTGCATGGTTGACTGCGGGGACTGTTTTAGTGTTTCTGGCAGGTCAGTCCGTCCGCATGATTCGGTCGTACCTCGAAGCCGGCGTTGGCAGTCGCATGGTCTACGATCTTGGTGCGAAGCTGTTCGAGCATCTACAGTCTCTATCGTTGCAGTATCATGGGAAAAGGTCAAAAGGCGACCTGGTGAGGCGGGTGATTACTGACAGCAGTTGCGTTAGAGAGCTTATCATGTGGGTACTGCTGCCGGTGCTGAGTTCTCTCATCAGTTTAGTGGCAATGTTCGCAGTGATGTGGAAACTCGATATTTCTCTGTCCCTGCTTGCTCTCTTTGTTGCTTTGCCATTGGGAGTGTTCATAAAAGTTTTTTCCAAACCTATGAGTGATCGCACCTACAAACAACAGCAGCTCGAAGGACAGATGATGGCTCTTGCCGAGCAGACGCTTTCCGCACTACCCGTGGTCCAGGCGTTTGGTCGGGAAGAATATCAGGATACAAGATATCGAGAATTGTCTAATCGAACCATTAAAGCTGCTTTACTGACAGTCGCATCACAGTTGCAGTTTAAAGTGAGCACGTCGGGAGTAACGGCTGTAGGCACAGCAGTCATTATGGCAGTGGGCGGATTCCATGCCCTGCAGGGATCTCTGACGGTTGGCACGCTGCTCGTCTTTTTATCCTACCTTGCTTCTTTGTATACTCCTTTGGAAACGTTGGCCTACGTTTCGTCCGGGTTCGCTTCTGCATCGGCGCGTGCACGAAGAGTATTGGAGGTATTGGAAACGGAAGAGGGGGTATGGGACGAGCCTGGTGCGCGGGAAGTGGTGTGGCGTGGAAGGGGAGTTGAGGTAAAGTTTGAGGGGGTGGCTTTTGGCTATGAGGCGGGCCGTCCGATTTTGCAGGAGATCGACATCGAGGCACAGCCGGGTGAGACGGTGGCTTTGGTGGGCGCAACGGGGGCAGGGAAGAGCACCCTGGTTTCTTTGATTCCGCGGTTTTTTGATGCGTGGGAGGGAAGGATTCTTTTCAACGGGGTGGATATTCGGGAGGTCAAGCTTTCGAGTTTACGCAGCCAGGTGTCATTGGTGCTGCAGGAGCCGTTTCTTTTGCCGTTGTCGATAGCGGAAAATATTGCGTACGGGCGTCCTGGTGCCGGTCGTGAGGAGGTAGTGGAAGCTGCGCGGGCAGCCAATGCGGATGAATTTATCCGAGGTTTGCCGCAGGGTTATGAGACGGTTTTGGGTGAGCGAGGGGCGAGTTTATCGGGAGGAGAGAAGCAGCGGTTGTCGATAGCGCGGGCACTTTTAAAAGCTGCACCGGTACTGATTTTGGACGAGCCGACGTCGTCATTGGATGCGGGAACCGAGGCTTTGCTGCTGGAGGCTTTGGAACGATTGATGGAGGGGCGAACGACGTTTATCATTGCGCATCGGCTATCGACGATTCGTGGAGCGGACCGGATATTGGTGATGGATCGGGGACGGATTATAGAGAGCGGCACCCATCAGGAACTGTTGGCCGTTCGCGGTGCTTACTGCCGTTTGCATAGATTGCAGACGGGTCATTTCGAAACATCGGGTGTGATTTCAAATGCATGAGAGTGCCATGATTAAAGCTAAGATAAAGCAGAGTCTAACCTGTTTATTCATTATTTTCCTTCTGCAGAACCTTCTTCCGAACGGAAGCTGGGGCGGCACAGATACATCCTCAGCTTTTAAACAATGGTCTGTGGTCGAGGAGGATGGGGTTCACTGGCTTCAGACGCCGGAAGGAGGTCTGTTTTACTCGAAAGGCATAAATACCTTTTACGGGGGTATAGACAATGAAAAGAGTCAGCGTGAAGAGGCTTTTTTCTGGCAAAACCATTTCGATAATATTGATCAATGGCGGCAAAATGGACTGAGCAGACTGATTGAATGGGGCTTTAATACTCGTGGAGCTTGGTCGGATACCTCACGAGAACTGAGTCTTCCGCTAATGGTGGAACTCGATCTTGGACGATGCGCCAAACTGCATTGGTTTGACCTCTTTGACCCCTCCAGTGAAAGTAAAACCCTGGCATGGGCTGAAAAACTCACCGCAAAGTATCACGAAGATCCTCATCTTATTGGTTATTTCACGGATAACGAAGTGGGTTGGTGGAATGCGCCGTTGTTTCGCTGGTACCTTGAGCAGGGATGGGAGAACTATACCAAGCGAGTTCTTTGGCAGTTGATTTACGATCGCTACGCAGGCAATTGGAACCAGTTCCTTAAGGACTGGGTGCCGCAGGATTCATCTAAGAGTTTTGAAGATCTTAAGAAGGCAGGCACTAAGCTAAAAATGAGACCAGGTGGCGAGGGCATTCATTTGATCGATCGTTTCACTTATTCATGTGCCCGTCGCTACTATAAATTGGTTAACAACGCTATACGAAAAGCGCATCCGGGCGCCTTAGTGTTGGGCGATCGTCTACCTCTCTATTATAATCAAGATGCGGTGCTGGCAATGGCCGATCAGGTTGACGTGATATCCACCAACTACAATGTGGACGTTCCTGACGGCTGGGTTGCTCCTTACTATTTCAATGGCTTGCAG
>Ga0210077_1000323_pt1 | contig 19298 bp, 18 predicted proteins | sample RushMan_CattailN_5_FD_185556 | JGI IMG/M metagenome (GOLD analysis project Ga0210077, IMG submission 185556) | Wetland microbial communities from San Francisco Bay, California, USA, that impact long-term carbon sequestration -... | ecosystem: Environmental > Aquatic > Marine > Wetlands ... | reverse complement strand
TGAGCAGCGCATCCGGATCCTTGGCCGCCTTGATTTCCTTCCGGTAAATGACCTCGCTGGCGCCCCTTGCACCCATCACCGCGATTTCCGCCGTCGGCCAGGCATAATTAATGTCACAATGGATATGTTTGGAATTCATCACCACATAGGCGCCGCCATAGGCTTTGCGAACGATTACCGTGATGCGGGGCACCGTCGCTTCTATAAAGGCATAGAGGAGTTTGGCGCCATGGCGGATAATGCCGGCATGTTCCTGTTCCGGACCCGGCATAAATCCGGGAACGTCCACCAGGCAGATGAGCGGGATATTGAATGCATCGCAGAAGCGGACAAAACGGGCTGCCTTAACGGATGCACTGTTGTCCAGGACTCCGGCCAGAACCGCCGGCTGGTTGGCCACAAGACCGATGGTCTGCCCTCCCATGCGTCCGAAACCGCAGATGATGTTTCCGGCAAAATGGGGTTGCACCTCAAGAAATTCAGCACCGTCCAGGATGCTGTAAATCAGCACATTCATATCATAGCTCTGGTTCGGCTTTGGGGGAACGAGATAGTCAAGGGTCGGATCAATACGCTCGGGCGGATCATTGAGATCAAGGATAGGCGCCTTCTGGCGGTTGTTTGAGGGAAGATAGTTAATCAACTCCCGTACCGCGCGCAAGCAGAGAATATCATTGGGATAAACAAACTGGGCCACCCCGCTCTTTTGGGCATGCACCTGGGCGCCCCCAAGCTCTTCTGAACTGATATCCTTATGGATAACCGTCTTGACCACATTCGGGCCGGTCACGAACATGTACGAGGTTTGCTGTACCATGAAGACAAAATCGGTGATAGAGGGGCTGTAAACCGCACCGCCCGCGCAGGGTCCCATAATGCAGGAAATCTGCGGGATCACGCCGCTGGCATTAACATTCCGATGGAAGATCTCTCCATATGCAGCCAGCGCATCGACACCCTCTTGAATGCGGGCGCCTCCGGAATCATTGAGGCCGATAATCGGCGATCCGACCCGGGCCGCCAGATCCATGACTTTGCATATTTTCTGGGAATGTCCCTCTCCCAGGGAACCACCGATGACCGTGAAATCCTGGCTGAAAACAAAAACTTCCCTGCCGTTGATCGTTCCATGGCCGGTAATGACCCCGTCGCCCGGGTACACATCTCCGTCACAGGCGTCACTGCGGCCGACCTTAAGTATATCGATTTCTTCGAACGAGCCTTCATCAAGCAACAGATCGATGCGTTCTCTGGCGGTAAGTTTCCCATTGTTGTGCTGGATCTCAATCCGCTTTTTTCCTCCGCCAAGAAGGGCATCCTCTCGCAATTCAAAGAGTTCCAGTATACTGCTGTGCATGATTTCAACCATGGGCGCCTCCCATTTACGACTTTTAAAACGTTTTTAGTTTGGATTTTATTTTATGAATGAAAACGCAATTTTTTGCCTGCCGGAACGGATGTGGAAGATATTAACATTCATATTTGCAAATTATTATATTTTATTCAAGTTTTCAATTTATATTTGATTCGCAGAACCACCTGAATTTTGAGATGGCTTCGAGTCAAGACTTTTGCGTATCCATTTCGGAAAAATCGGGGAAGAAAGAGTGTAAGGGAAAAGCGTTGCATATGAGGAAATTGGATTCGAAAATAAACATTGACAAAAATGTTAACATGCATAAAATGAATTTAATGATAACATGAAGTTGTCTGTTTTGGACATACATCCGGCTGGATGAAAGGGAGAGATGAGGTTCTCCTGCATTTGCCACTAAAAAACTGACTTTATCATTCAAGCCATGAAGGCTTCTGGGATGTCTCTGGAGTCTTCATGGCTTTTTTTATTTTAAATTTGGATGTTTTGACGGCATAAAACGAAAAAGGAAATCCGAGCATGAAAAAAATTGCCGTTGCTGTTGTTTTATGCGCTGTATTTGGCGCCGTATTTGCGTGGGCACAACATTTACAGGCGGCTGAAAGCCCGGACTTAAAGCAAGATGTTACGGATTTAAAAAACAGGGTTACGGCTCTTGAACAAAAAAGCGGACCCCATGAAACCCCGGTCAACCAATTGCTTCAATCGGCGCTTTCCGGGCTTCAACTCGGAGGCGGGATCAGCGCCGGTTTCTTCTATGCATCCAATCCCGGCATGGATGTATCCGACAATGAATTTCTCCTGTCAAACTTTCTGGTTCAACTGTCTTCAAAGGATTCGGATCTGCCGGTCGGGTTTGTCGGGGCATTCGGTGAAACTTCGACGCCGTCTCTTCTTTCCACCCCCGAAAACAACACCCACTTTGACATCGAGTACGCATCCCTTATCTTAAAGCCGATATCCGACGTGAGCCTGGATATGGGCCTGCTCCAACCGAATGCGGGTTTTGAGAGCACTTACACTTTTAACAATATCAATGTGCTCCTTGGTGCCATCGCTTCACAGCAGCCGTACAATGCCTACGGGGCAAGACTCGACTATGACGTTCACAGCTTTCGCTTGACCGCGGGATATTACAAAAAAAGGCTCGATCAAACGGAATACAATGACAATGGGTCAACCCCGGGTGACAGCTGGGAAATCGGAGTAAGGGGGTCGGTGCTGAACAATAAATTCAGCATCTATCATTATCATCTCGAAGCCGAAAGAAATCTGACGGGCGCGGTTATCGAGCGGACCATCAAGAATGTCTATCTGGCCGTCAACATCGATTACTGGAGCCGGGACGCGGACTTGGGCACCCTTTACAAAAGCAGATCGTCCATCGGCGGTGCGTTTTATATCGCCCCGAGGTTCGGTCATTTCCTGATCCCGCTCCGGCTGGAATATATCGACCAGGGGGAAAGCCGGATTTACATCGACAATGCGAATTCAAAACATATATACGCTGCAACGATCAGCCCGACGTACAAATTTTCTGAACATGCATATATCCGGGTCGAATCGGCCTATGTATATGCCGATCATGCCTTTGACGACAAAAACGGGAACAGCGAACACAGCAGGATCTGCCTTGCGGCAGAGGTCGGATACCTCTTCTAGAGCGTATATCCGTCCGGTGCCGGAGGGTTGAACAATAGACAAGACGACGGCTTAATTCGATAAAAAAAAAAGGAGATTATCAAAATGCATATTCCAGACGGATATTTGAGTCCGCAAACCTGCGCGGTCATGTATGCCGCAGTAGCTCCATTCTGGTATACGGCGGCGCGTAAGCTCAAAACAACGCTGACTTCCAAAACCGTTCCACTTTTAAGCATTTTTTCAGCATTTTCCTTTGTGATCATGATGTTCAACGCGCCGGTTCCCGGAGGGACCACGGCACATGCAACAGGCGCTGCCCTGATGGCGATCATACTCGGGCCGTGGGCCGCTATCATCGGGGTATCCTCGGCCCTTTTCATACAGGCGCTGTTCTTCGGGGACGGCGGGATTCTGGCATTTGGGGCCAATGCCATCAACATGGCCGTTGTCATTCCATTTGTCGGATACTGGACATATAAGCTGATTGCGCGTTCAGCGCCAATGGAGTCCTCCCGGCACTGGGTGGGGGCGGCCATCGGCGGTTATGCGGGGATCAATGCCGCAGCATTGTTGGCGGCCGTTGAATTCGGCCTGCAACCTTTGCTGTTTCATACGTCAAACGGCACGCCCCTTTATTGTCCCTACAATCTGTCCCAGACGATTCCAGCGATGATGTTTGCGCACCTGACGGTCGCCGGGCCGGCCGAAGCCATCGTCACCGCCGGCGTCCTGGTGTTTTTGAAAAAGTCGATGCCCGAAGTTTTAACGGGTATTGCAAAGGAGGCGCACCTATGAAAAGATTGGCCAAACTTTTTATCGGTCTGTTTGTTTTAGGCCTTTTCGTCCCTCTCGGCCTGCTCGCATCCGGAACCGCATGGGGGGAATGGGGAAAGGAGGCTTTTAAACAAATGATCGGCTATATCCCCGAGGGTCTCGAACGGTTTTCGGAAATCTGGCACGCACCGTTCCACGACTATGCCGTTGCCGGGGCCGGAGACTATATCGGCTATATCTTATCGGCATTCGGCGGCATGGCCCTGGTCCTGATAATTACATGGGGTGTTGGAAAAATTCTGGCTCGCAGGAATAATAATGACCGTTTGGATGAAAAGTGACCTTTTCCGGCGCAGCCCATAGGATGGCTGTAAGGCTGTAAAGCCAAGAAACGGGAACCGCAACGGCCACGAAGCCGGAAAACCCGTTCAAAAAATTATACCCGAAGGAACCCGACAAAGCGATTGAGAATGAAAAACGATTTTGTTGCAAAAACACTCGCAGAAACCGCAAGAGCAATTGAATATTCGATTTTTGCAAATCAGTATGCCGAAAAAAAAGGATTTCTGCAACGCATCGACCCCCGGGTCAAGCTATTGACGACCCTTGCACTCTTAATCATCATCGGGCTCACCAACCGTCTGGAAGTTTTGCTGGTCTTTTATGCGGGGACCCTGATTCTGGCGGCATTTTCCCGGGTCTCTTTAGGTTTTTTCATCAAACGGGTCTGGGTGTTTATACCGCTATTTACCGGTATTGTTGCATTGCCGGCTGTCTTTAACATCGTAACGCCGGGCAGACCCCTTTTTACGGTCATCTCTTTTCTGTCGCCGCATACTTTTGGTCCGTTTCATATTCCTCAAACCATTACCATAACGGCGCAGGGCCTATCAGGGGTTGCAATACTGGTGATGCGCGTCGCGGCGTCGGTGTCCATGGCCGTTCTTCTGGTTGTGACAACGCAATGGATCCGCCTTTTAAAGGCTCTGTATGTATTAAAGATCCCGGAAGTCGTCATCATGATCCTGGCCATGACCTACCGGTATATTCATCTTTTTCTGAGAACCGTTGAGGCGATGTTTCTGGCAAGAAAAAGCCGGGAAATATCGGATTTGAAGATGAAAGAGGACCATGGATGGATCGCCTCAAGGCTGGGTGTTCTTGTCGGCAAGTCCTATCGGCTCAGCAATGACGTCCATCTGGCGATGACCTCAAGGGGATGGACCGGGAACCCGACGCTCATGGATGATTTTACCCTCAATCGTATCGACGGGTTGTGGATTGCCATTATAATTGCCATCATCGTTTTCTGGATAGTGCTAAGGTGAAGGATGGAGAATAACTGTGTATTTGAACTGACGGATGTAACCTATGATTACATGGACAATGTCCATGCCATCAAATCGCTCAATCTGAAAATCCATAAAGGAGAGACGATCGCAATTCTGGGTGCCAACGGGTCGGGGAAGTCGACGCTGCTCAAGCTCTTGGATGGCCTTTACGCTCCTACCAAAGGGAAATTTCAGGCATTTGGTTCGGTCATAAACGAAGCAGCCCTGCGTGACAAAAAAACGGCAAGGGATTTTCACAGAAAGGTGGGGCTTGTTTTTCAGGATCCGGATGTCCAGCTTTTTCTCCCCACCGTATGGGATGAGGTGGCCTTTGCCCCGCTGCAGTTGGGCCTTTCCAAAGAGAAGGTGACGGAAGTGGTCTCCGAAGCCCTGACCGAACTGGAATTATATCATCTCAAAGACAGGGCTCCCTATCACTTAAGTGAAGGGGAGAAGAAAAAGGTTTCCATCGCGTCGGTACTCACCCTTGACCCTGAAGTCTGGCTCATGGATGAACCGACCGCAAGTCTCGATCCGCGGACCCAGGGATGGATGATTGATTTTATCCTGGAACTGTCTGAAAAAGGCAAAACAACGGTGATTGCCACTCACGATCTGGAAATTCCCCATGTTGCAACGAACATCTGTTATGTGCTGGGCCAGGATCATAAGATACTGGTTAAGGGCGCAACCCGCGACATATTAAACCGGGAAGACATCCTGATACAGGCGAATCTCATCCACCAGCATCGTCATATTCACGCCAATGTCGCCCATACCCACAAGCACTGGCATTATTAGAAGTGGTTTCAAAACCCCCTCTCGGGCTCAACCTCTGTGTTGGACTGAAACGTCCAATCCTTGAAATATTCCCGATATTCCTGCGGTTGGCCGTTTCAGTCCGCCTTGACCTTGAGCCCGATTGAAGGTTTTGAAACCACTTCTATCAGGTTGTTAAAAAAAAATTTATAATTTAAGAATAAACGGCAACGCCGTCAGAACAATACCCGATAGGACCAGGAAATAGATATTTGAAATAAAATAGGGGACGACCATCAGGCCGATGCCGCTAAAAAGCGGGATAACAGCCTTTTGCTTTTTGCCGTAAACAAAGAATGCCAAACCGATGGATCCGAATATAATTCCCCAAAACAAGGTGGATGTATTCATCACTTTTTATCTTGACCGATGGATAGATGTATCGTTCGCCTCGTTGCCACCCGAAAGATGACCTCGATAAAAAATGCGGCCCCTGCCATGACAAATAGAACCCAAAGCTGCCGGGGTGAATTCATTGCCGTATGCCAGAGAAGACACGCTAATGCGGCGAGACAAAGTCCGATTCCCATTAGCGAAAGCCAGCGTTTGCTCTGCGTGTCTTTAGCGAGTTTCATGTTAGCACCGTTGACGGCCGCAAAAATCAACAGGAATCCGGCACTGCCCATCGTCGACATGCTGGAAAGGTCGGCCAGATTGGCGATGATCAGGGTGGCTCCCGATGTAATAAAGAGCCCCTCTATCGGCTCCCCCCAAACCTTTCGTTCCAATGCGCTTGGAAGCTCCCCATCTTTTGCAATGACATAACTCAGCCGGGCCGCACCGTAAACGGTGGCATTGATCGCTGAAGCCGTTGAAAGCATGGCGGCGACGGCTATCAAGAGAAATCCGGTTTGGCCGAGTGACGGTCGGGCCGCTTCGGCCAGCGCGTAGTCCTGGGCATCGATAATCTTGGCAAACGGCAGACTTCCAACGGTGACGACGGCCACAAGGACATAAAGAACGATCACGAAGCCAACGCTTGAATAGTATGCCCGGGGCAATATCCTTTTCGCGTCCCGAACATCCTGAGCGGTGTTGGCAATCAACTCGAATCCTTCATAGGCCAGAAAGATGATCATTCCGCCCGCAATCAGATTCAGAGGCGATGACCATGCCGACGGCGCCAGACGGGTCTTGTCAATGCCCCAGATGCCGATTGCGATAAAAAGGATCAGAATCGCCAACTTGATGAGCACGATCCAGTCTTCCGCTTCGCCGATGAACTTTGCGTTCAACAGGTTCAGCCCGGAAATGGCAACGATACTGACTGTAATTAAAATGTGTTTCCATACCAGTTGCGTGGCCGCTGGAAACAAGGATGCGCCGTAGCTTCCGAAAGCATAGGCATACAGCGACAGCATGACGATGTAGCTGATCCAGAGCAAAATATTGAAGCTTCCTGTCAACAGACCCGGGCCGAACGCACGATCCAGGAACGCAACAGTTCCTCCCTGGCTCGGAAAAGTAACGGAGAGTCGTGCATAAGAATAGGAGGTGACGAGGGCAACGATACCTGCAATCAAGAACGCGACGGGTGCGCCCCCCCGGGTCAAGTTGACGGACAGGCCGAGAACGGCGAAAATTCCGCCGCCAACCATACCGCCGATTCCTATGGCCGTTACCTCCCAGTATCCGAGTTTTCCATTTTCAGATCCACTCATATGGAACCTTCCGTCTCTATTTGCTCCAATTTTTTTTGGCCTGCGGAATCACGGGCGCTTTGGTTGATTTGCGGTGCGAGACTTGGGTTAATTATCAAAAAACTTTATACCCTGAGCGAGTTCAATCGTTTGACTATAGTTTATGGTATTGGTTTGTCTTCGCATGTATGCTTTCCATGCATCAGACCCGCTCTCTCTACCGCCGCCGGTTTCCTTTTCGCCGCCAAATGCGCCGCCGATCTCCGCCCCGGACGTCCCTATATTTACATTGGAAATGCCGCAATCACTGCCTCGACAGCTGAGATATAACTCACTTTCAAGAAGATCATTTGTAATGATGGCGCTGCTGAGTCCTTGGGGGACATCATTTTGAATTTTTATGGCTTCCTCCAGATGTTTATATTTTAAAACATATAATATCGGAGCGAAGGTCTCTTCCTGCAACATCTTCATATTTGGGTTCGCCTCAACCAGACACGGCGTTACGTAACCGCCGCCGGGCAGAGGCATTTTTTCACCACCATATAAAACGTTGCCCCCTTGTTTCTTTATGGATTCGATGGCTGTCATCATTACATCTACGGCTTTTTTATCGATAAGAGGGCCCATAATATTTTTTTGATCCCTGGGATCTCCTATGGTTGTTTTTTGATACAGCGATTTTAATTTCGTTAAAAAAGCATCATAAATTGCTTCATGAACAATGACCCGTCGTGTTGATGTACATCGTTGTCCGGTGGTTCCAATGGCTCCAAAATAAACACTTTTTAAGGCAATATCAAGATCTGCTTTATGGCTGACAATAACGGCATTGTTTCCGCCCAACTCCAATATCAATTTGCCGAATCGTTCCTGAACGGCCTTGCCGACTTCTCTTCCTCTTCTTACAGAGCCGGTATATGAAATTAACGCAACATTTTTATCCTTGGTAATACTGTCTCCCAGTTCACTTCCCGGGGCAATGGCAAGGGAGCATAAGGCCGGTTCAATACGGTTATTCTTTAATACTTTTTCCAAAATTTTGATGACGGCAATCGCTGTAAGGGGTGTTTTTGATGACGGCTTCCAAATTACCGAATCACCGCAAATCAGCGCCAAAGCGGCATTCCAGCTCCAAACTGCAACAGGGAAGTTAAAAGCAGTTATGACACCGACAACGCCAAGGGGATGCCACTGCTCGAACATTCGATGCTGATTTCTTTCGCTGTTCATGGTGACGCCGCAAAGCTGCCGGCTCATACCCACTGCAAAATCACAAATATCTATCATTTCCTGGACTTCACCATAGCCTTCTTGAATTGATTTGCCCATTTCAAGCGTGACGAGCTCCCCTAAGGCTTCTTTTTTTTCTCTGAGTTCATTCCCCAATTGCCTAACGATCTCTCCGCGTTTCGGAGCAGGCAGCACTCGCCAACCCAGAAAAGCATGATATGCGGCTTTGGATATTTTTTGATAATCATTTGCTGTGATATGTTTGACGTTTGCAATGACTTCACCATTTATAGGAGAAAGGATTTCCACGGTGTCGCCGTTTGCCATCCATTCTCCGCAAAATCCTCCGGGATTTTCTCTTTTTAAGTTCAACGCTTCAAATAATGGTTTCATTGATAGTCCCTTTCCCTGAAAAAAAGTCCTTATTACTCGTAATTTCCGATTGGGTTTTTGCAACAAAAATAATTGCGGCAGGGCGAAACCCCATCAATTCCGGGTGAGATGGCGGTACTTGATCCTGTGAGGGTGATCAGCCTCGGCACCCAGCCGCTTTTTGCGGTCCGCTTCATATTCAGAGTAATTCCCTTCGAACCATATCGCCCGGCTGTCTCCTTCAAACGCAAGAATATGCGTGGCGATGCGATCCAAGAACCATCGGTCGTGACTGATGACGACCGCGCATCCGGCGAAGTTTTCCAGCGCTTCCTCCAGCGCCCGCAGGGTGTTCACATCCAGGTCGTTGGTGGGTTCGTCAAGCAGAATGACGTTGGCGTCCTGCTTGAGCATGCAGGCCAGGTGGACGCGGTTGCGTTCACCGCCGGAAAGCATACCGACTTTTTTTTGCTGATCGGCACCGGTAAAATTGAATCGGGCCACGTATGCCCTTGATTTCATTGACATGCTGCCGAGTTCGATTACCTCTTCTTTATTTGAGATTACATCCCAAATCGTTTTTCCCGGATCAAGACTTTCCCGGCTCTGATCAACGTAGGCCATTCGAACGGTTTCGCCGATGCGGATACGGCCCGCATCCGGCGTTTCCTGGCTTGTTATCATTTTGAACAAGGTGGTTTTTCCGGCGCCGTTGGGTCCCACCACCCCCACAATGCCGCCCGGCGGCAATAAGAATGACAGGTTTTCCACCAGCAGCCGGTCATCGTAGCCCTTGGATACATTTTCAGCTTCAACGACCAGATTGCCCAGGCGTGGTCCAGGCGGTATGTAGATTTCAAGATCTCTTGCTTTTGATGCACTTTCACGGGTCAGCAGTTTTTCATATGCGCTGATTCGAGCTTTGGATTTGGCCTGACGGGCCTTTGGAGACATTCTAATCCATTCCAATTCCCGCTGAAGGGTTTTTTGGCGATGGCTTTCAGCTTTTTCCTCTTTCCTGAGCCGTTCCTGCTTTTGTTCGAGCCAGGAGGAGTAATTGCCTTTCCAGGGAATCCCGTGACCCCGATCGAGTTCCAGAATCCATCCGGCAACGTTATCGAGAAAATACCGGTCATGGGTTACTGCGATGACGGTTCCCGGGTAATGATAAAGATGATGCTCCAGCCAGGCCACGGTTTCGGCATCCAAATGGTTGGTAGGCTCGTCCAAAAGAAGAATGTCCGGTTTGCAAAGCAAAAGCCGACAAAGGGCTACCCGCCGTTTTTCGCCGCCGGACAGTATGCTGATCGGCGTATCACCCGGCGGGCATCGGAGCGCATCCATGGCCATCTCCAACCGCGCGTCCAGATCCCACGCATCCAAAGCATCCAGTTTTTCCTGGACCTCTCCCTGTTTCTCGATCAGGCGCGTCATCTCTTCATCGGACATCGGCTCTGCAAACGCTTCGTTGATGCGATTGAATTCATTCAGAAGTTCAACGGTTGAGTGTACTGCCTCCTCAACGGTTCCTTTGACGGTTTTGGTATCATCGAGGAGGGGTTCCTGCTCCAGGTATCCCACGGTGTGCCCCGGAGATTGAATCAACTGCCCGTTAAATTCCGTGTCCTCGCCCGCCATGATGCGTAAAAGAGAGCTTTTACCCGAGCCGTTGAGGCCCAAAACGCCGATTTTGGCGCCGTAAAAATAGGACAGCGAGATGTCCTTAAGAACCGGTTTTTTATCGTAATACTTGCTGACATGGATCATGGAGCATATGATTTTGTTCGGCTGGTCACCCATGATATTTCCTCTTTTTGAAAAAGGCTCGGTTGACATCCTGGCTCATCTTGACTAGGATGCTTTTTCGACATTTGAAGACGAATTTACCGGAATCCTGCAGTAAGGTGCGCGTAAAAAATAAGATAACTATATTTTTCATAAATATTTTATTAATGCAAGTGTATTGAAGTGATGAAATTTATGAGTGATTTTTCAAATTTTTACAATAAACGATTGATATGGATGAGTTTTTTATTTTTTGCTTTTATTTTTAATTTTTCACATGCTTCTTTTGCATACACTCTGAAAGAGCGCAGAAGCTTTCAGCATTCCATTATAGATTACCGTTCAAGCCTGAATCCGGGTTATGAAAAAATAAGGCGTAAAAAGACGAAATATATTATTGTCCACACGTCGGAACTCGGACGTAAAATGACGCTAAAGGTTGTGTCCAATGGAAAACGGTTGCGGGACGGTCGGAGAACCCCTGGCGGGCACGCCCATTATGTGATTGCCAGAAACGGACGGACGTATCGGATCCTGGATAATAAATATGTGGCCGACCATGCGGGTCTCAGCATGTGGAACGGGGAGACGGATATCAGCCAGATCTCCATTGGGATTGAATTGGTCGGGTATCATTACGCACCCCTCACCCAAAGCCAGTATCGTTCCGTGGGCATGTTGATTGACATTTTGCAACGGATATATGGCCTGGATGATCGGGCGGTGTTGACCCACAGCCAGGTCGCTTATGGTAATCCAAACCGTTGGTTTAGAAAAAATCAACGCGGACGCAAGCGTTGTGCAAGAAATTTTATCCGCGAGAAGGCTGGGCTGGGGCCGACCTGGAGTTATGATCCTGATGTGAGAGCCGGCCGACTTATGGCCGATCCTCAGCTATCCAAAATATTTTACGGTCGGCGGGAATACTATGCAAAAACAGATGACGCCAACCTTATTACACAGAGCAACACCGCCTGGTCCATCGCCGGAGAAGATTACGACAACCAGACAACGGTCTACAAATTTCCGGGCGGTCGTATCTACACCGGTGATCAAATTTCAGATAAAATAGGCTGGAACCGGATACCCGCAAAAACCGTTGTGCTGCTGGATCAGGAGGGCAGTATTTCTTTGATAAAAAGAGATGATCCCATAAAAACCATATCGGACAGCCTCACAGCATGGTCTTTTGCCGGCCAGGCGTATAATCTGAAAACCACGATCTATTTTCTGCCATCGGGCCGGATTAAAGTCGGTTCAATGATATCCGACTGGGATGACCTGCCTGCCAAAACAAAGCTCATTGTCGGTTACCGGGGGCCTTACAAGCTTGATAAAGGTCGATCCGCCTATCAAACCGCAGGCTTTAAATACAAAGATCGGAAAACAATATATTACCTGCCGCCCCAAAAATTGCTGACCGGTGATCAAATAAACGACTTTAAAGGACTCCCGAAAGGGACCTTGATTTTTCTTCCCAATACCTTATGATAAAAAGAATCAAGGTCTGTTTGTTGCACATTGATTAAGCGTTAACCTCTTAAGGAAGGATTGCCATGAAACCAGCTTTGATTGTCGTAGATATGCTTAAGGATACCTTTAGCAAACATCCGGATGCCTTTATCACAAAAGAGGCCCTGAAGTTCGTTCCAACCCTTAACCGTCTTTCTTCCATGTTCAGAGACAAGGGATTTCCCGTAATATTTTCTTGCGATTCGTTTTTGCCAAGCGATTTTATTTTTAAAGGAAAAATGAAACCGCATTCTCTCAGGGGAACAGAAGGCGCAACCGTGATCGATGAATTGGAAAGGAAAACAAGCGATATCGTTTTACCCAAACGCCGGTTTAGTTCATTTTTCAAAACCGATCTGGATCAAACCTTAAGAACCTTGGGCTGCGACACCGTTGCGGTGGCTGGAATTGCGACCCACATTTGCGTTTTAACAACAGTATTGGATGCCGTTTCACTGGATTTTAAAGCTGTTCTGTTAAAAGATTGTTGCGCCGCACATAAACCTGAATACCATACCGGAACCGTCCAGATATACGAAACCAGTCCCCTCTATCCTTTGATAAGAATCATGTCGTCCGAAGTATTCATCGATGAATATTTTAACCCATAAACTCAAATGTTATGGTGGACGATCTTGTGTTTAACGATTTGGTCAATTTATATCATGCGAACGGTGACTTAAGGCTCTATTAGAATAGGAGTGCCGGCATCAATGGCATCCCATACTTCATCCATATCTCTGTTTGACAGGGCTATACAGCCGTCGGTCCAATTGAAGAGCCGAGTTATGGAAGCCGGCCAAACAGCGCCGTTTTTTTGCCCGTGGATCATAATCTGGCCACCGGGATTAACACCCAATTCTTTGGCCTGTCGCTGATCCTTTATGTTTGGATAGGAAATATGAATTGATTTATAAAAGGCGCTGTCTTCTTTCTTATAATCGAGTATATATCGTCCTTCAGGGGTTCGTTCATCGCCTTCTTTAAGTTTACGGCCTTTTGGGTGTCTGCCGAAAACGACATGGAATTTTTTCAGTGTTTTACCGCCGCTTTTAAGATAAAGTGTTGATTCTGATTTAATAACCAGAACAAAGTCCGCCTTCTCCATACACGTCGCATGGGTCGGTATTAAAAGTAAAAATATGAGAAGAGAAAATCTCAATTCAAACTCAGCTTTTTCAAAAGCCGCCTTTAAAGTCCTCACACTATTTTTTATAGAAGCCGTCTCAAGATAAAGATTTTGGTTCAAAATCAAGGCGGAGCCGAGTTTTAACCCGCAGGCATACTCAAGTATGTCGAGGATTTAAAACGAGGCTCCAACGCCGAGGTTGGGCCAAAAGATTATTTTGAGATAGCTTCTAATTTCACAACAAGGTGCCTCTTAAGATTAAACCTGCGACAGTAAAATAAATCAACAGTCCTGTTACATCCACGAGTGTTGCCACAAACGGCGCCGAGGAAGCGGCAGGGTCCGCTCCCAACCTTCTAAGGATAAAAGGCAGCATGGAGCCCGATAACGTCCCCCACATGACCACACCTACAAGCGCTATGGCTACCGTCGCGGCTACCAGAATCCAGTGCACACCATAAAGATCAAATAGTTTTTGCCATATTGCGATGCGAAAAAAGCCGATGGTTCCCAAAATCGCACCGAGGGATAAACCCGAAAATATCTCGCGGCGCATCACCCGCCACCAATCTCGCAGGGCAATTTCACCGACGGCCATCGCGCGGATAATCAACGTTGCTGCTTGGGAACCGCTGTTACCGCCGCTGGAAATGATGAGCGGTACAAATAAAGCCAGAACAACAGCGCGGGCAATTTCCTTTTCAAAATATCCCATTGCGGCTGCAGTGAGCATCTCGCCGAGGAACAGTACCACCAGCCAGCGGGCGCGCTTTTTGACCAGCACCGAGAAGGGGGTCGTCAGGTATGGCGTGTCGATAGCCTCCAAACCGCCGATCTTATGCATATCTTCGGTGGCTTCTTCTTCAATGACGTCAAGGATATCATCGACAGTGACGATTCCCAGCAAAACCCCTTCGGAATCGGTCACGGGTAAGGCCACCCGATCGTAGTCCTGCATGGTCCTTGCGGCAACTTCTTGATCGTCATTGGCGGAAAGCGCAACATAATGATGGTCCATTACCGAATCGACGGTTTTGTCGGGAGGAGCAAGAATCAAGGTACGAAGCCGCAGGTCATCGATGATCTTACCATTGTTGTCGACCACGTAGATTACGTTAATCGTTTCCGCGTCCCGTCCGTTTTCTCTGATATGATCCAACGCACGGCTTACTTTCCATTCCGGCCGAATGGCCACAAAATCAGGCGTCATCAAGCGGCCGATACTGTCTTCCGGATAGCCCAAAAGTTTCCGGGCTTCTCTTAGATCCGGCGGAGAAAGCAGGGTCATAAGCTGCTGGGTGATCTGAGCGGGCAGCTCTTCAAAAAGCTTTGTACGATCATCGGGATCCAGTTCATCCAGAAGCGTACGAATATGATCATTCGTCAGGTTCTTGAGAAGTTGTTCTTGTTGCTCTGCATGGAGCATTGCAAAAACATCCGCGGCTTTTTGCCGCCTCAGAAGTCGAAACAAAATGGGTTGATCTTCCTCGGGAAGACTCAGCAACAAGTCGGTGACCTCCGGGGGTTCCCAAACCGATATGGCTTCCTTCAGGCTATTGTAGTTCTTTCCCTTGATGAGTTCTTCAATTTCCGGACCAAGTAGATTTTTAAGCATAATGGATTTTATCGAGATTTTTCGATCCCTCTTTAATAACCGGTTGGGCTTGCGCTTCCCTTATTTCCGGAATAGGTCAGAGCGTGTTCCTGTACGCTCGAATATGATACGATCTCCCGCCGTCTTATACATCAGCAGCCCGCCGGATAACGGGCATTAAAAATTAAATTTTATTTGTGTTTAAGCATGTTATATCGATCCAATCCCGGAGGACTCTAATTTCTCCCAACGTTGATACAGCTGCTCAATTTTCTTTTGGGCTTCTTGATGTTTGGTATATATTTCCGCCAATCGATCGGCATCACACATGATTTCAGGGTCATGAAGCTGTCTTTGCAGGTTATCCGCAATACCTTCTGCCTTTTCTATCTGTCTTTCAATCCGGTTTAGCTCCTTACGCGCTTCGTAGGCCAGCTTATGGGGTTTCTTATTCGAAAGGCTTCGTGAGGTTTCATTGGATTGAGGTGTGGCGGACAGTCTGTCCTTTCTGTATTGAAGCCATTGGTCATAATCTGCAAAATATTCCGCACCGCCATCCCCATCAAGGTAAAGCAGAAGATCACAAAGACGATCCATGAGGAATCGATCATGCGTAATGAGGACGATGGCGCCGGGGAATTCTTCCAGACCCTCTTCGAGCACCTCAAGCGTGGGGATGTCCAAATCGTTGGTGGGCTCGTCCAATAGGAGGATATCCGCCGGTTGCAACATCAGGTTCGCGATAAGGACGCGGGCTTTTTCTCCACCGGAGAGCCGGGAAACCGGCATGCCCAGCTGCTCTGTTTGAAAGAGGAATCGTTTGGCCCAAGCGGTCACATGGAAAGGCCGCCCTTGATAAATGACCGTGTCTCCTTCCGGAGACAAGGCTTGACGCAAGGTCCGGCTCCCGTCCGACAGCTCCCTGTCTTGATCAAACGTCACGATTTGTAAACCCTCCGCCAATTCTACAGAACCGGCATCGGGAGCCAGCTTGCCATTAAGAATATGGATGAGCGTACTTTTTCCCGTTCCGTTTCGTCCCATAACCCCCATGCCCATGCCGGGTGTGAGTGTCAAGCTGAGATTGTCAAAAAGGAGTTTTCCACCTAGGGTTTTCCCCAGTTTTTTAGCGTCCAAGAATTTTTTCGTTTTCCGGTGGGTCGTATCAAAAGCGATGTCAACGCTTCTGTTATGGGCGTTGCGGCCTTTTACCATCTCAAGATCTTCCTGCAACTGGTAAGCCTTGCCGATTCGGTATCGTGCCTTTGAGGTTCTCGCTTTGGGACCGCGGCGGAGCCATTCTATCTCACGGCGGACTTTGTTTGAAAGGACGGTTTCGAGTTTTGCCTGTTCATGGACATACTTCTCCCGCTTTTCAACAAATGCGCTGTAGTTGCCCTCCACTTTGAAGAATCCTTCCGGGTATCGCCGGTTCAGTTCAACCATCCGGGTTGTCGTATTTTCCAGAAAGAACCGATCGTGGCTCACCAGGACAAACGCGAAGCGGGCATTTTTTAACAATTTCTCCAACCACAAAATTCCTTCCAGATCCAGATGATTGGTAGGTTCATCCATGAGGAGTAAATCCGGCTTTTGAATCAGGGCGTGACCAATGGCCAGCCTTTTACGCCACCCGCCGGAAAGGGCTTTTACCGTTTGATTCGTGTTATCCAATTGAATGAGGCGCATGATTTCCTGGCGCCGCTTAATCACTTGCCATGCCTCGAGCTCTTTGGGCATGGTGTGGAACAAAGTTTCCTCTATGGTTTTTCCCGGATCGAGAACATCCTCTTGCGGGAGGTAAATCATGTGCGTGTCTCTTTTTCGGGAAATTTCACCGGAATCAACAGACTCAATATCAGCGAGGATTTTCAGGAGTGTGGATTTCCCGGCACCATTGGGACCGATCAAGCCCAGGCGATCCTTGTCGAAAACCTGTAGAGAAATATCGCTAAACAGGGGTTGTTCTCCATAGGATTTGTTTATAAAATGAGTACTTATCAGTATGTTTGAAGCCATACTATTTCTTTTTTTCCCCTTCCCGTCGCATTTTTGTTCGAGTCCGGAGACATTGCGCCATCTACCGTTTTGGAACACGGATCTTTCTTTTTTCCGGATCCTTTTGCTGACGATAAAAAATGGCAATATGACCGATCATCCCCACCAACTCGGATGCGGTTTCTTTTTCAATGGCGCCGGCGATCTCTTCTTTCTGACCTTTTTCCTTGAAATCAATAAATTTTATCTTAATAAGCTCATGTTTTGCCAATGACTCATTAACCGCTTTGGTTACAGTAGGGGAGAGCCCTTTTTGGCCGACAAAGACCAGCGGCTTCATGGCATGGACTATCCCTTTCAAATATTTTTTCTGATAACCTTTCAGTTTTTCCACACATACCTCCGTTTTTGGATCGGTTCGCTCAATGATTCTGCGATCCATTATTATTCACAAGGCAAGGTCTGAATTCCTTGACATGCTTTTCAAGCATTTCGGTTTCTCGAGCGAAGCATTCCCAAACCAAAGGTGATGAAAATTGTTCCTGAAATGCGGTTGAACCATATTCGCCCATTCGAAGTCCACTCATTCTTGATCATACTATTGTTTTAAAGCATTAATGTACGCTTTTATATTATAGCCGTTGTCTCTGTTTCCCGTCGAATGAGTCTCCGGTGAATCTCCATTGTCTTGCGGTGTTGTATAAGTCGGCAGCGTTTCAATATCCGAATGATGCGTAACATCGCCGGGCGGCGTATCTGAAAAATGCGCCACGTTGTTTTCATCGAAACGGTTATGAAAGATAGTATCATTCAAATTTGCAACTTACTATATTTTAATCAAATTTTCAATTTTTATTTCCCCACCAGTTTCGCCAAATTCTCAGCATACCGCGGACCGATGTTCGAGAAACGAGCCAGTAGAGCCTCTATTGCCAGAAGGTCTGATGAAGTCAGGTGAATATTTACTGCTCCCGCATTGTCTTGGAGGTATTGTCTTCGTTTTGTTCCTGGAATGGGAATAATGTGGGAACCCTGAGCCAAGACCCATGCCAGGGCGAGCTGCGCGGGGGTGCATCTTTTATCCGAAGCCATATCGGCAAAGGCTTTGGCCAATTGCCGGTTATTATCCCAATGATCACCTGAAAAACGGGGATGCGTTTTCCTGAAATCGGTTTCGCCCAGCTTTTCTTTTTCAACGGTATTGGTAAGGAGACCCCGCGAAAGCGGGCTAAACGGGATAAACGTAATCCCCAGCTCTTGGCAAAGGGGCAGAATTTCTTTCTCGACATCACGTGTAAGCAGGGAATATTCGCTTTGCAAAGCGGATATGGGATGTACTGCATGCGCTTTGCGGATGGATTCCGCCGACGCTTCCGACAGTCCAAGATACCGAATTTTGTCGCAATAAATACGTTATCACGATGGGGAACCAAAACCTTTGAAATAAGGATTTCGTTATCGCCGTTTCCGTAAAAATCAGCAGTATCCCAAAAGTTAATGCCCAATTCTATTGCTTTCTCTAAAGTCGCAATGGATTCATTTTCATCTCTTTCGCCATATGCATGGCTCATCCCCATGCATCCTAATCCAATTGACGATAACTGTTCGCCGGTATTTCCAAGATTTCTGTATTGCATATGATAACCTCCATACTTGATCGTTGATGTTTATGATATGTTTCTGCAGCCCTAACAGCCGGTTTCATCGGGCTCAGCGGGCCAGAGTACACTGCGGTTGTGGATGGACAATAGTTAGTGCCCATCCATTTATTGGGTAATTTGGGGCCGACATTTGCTTTATCTATAGCATCGGAAAATTTCTTCTATGAGAATTCACATAAAATCTGCGAAAGCGAAGCACTTTTTTCTTTTCCGCTTATTTATGGACATCCCCCCTTAGTGGTTCATTACCGCCCGTTCGGCCGCGGTAAGGGCACCTTCGAGATAACCGCCGTGTTGATCGGCAGTTTCTGTGCCGGCAAAATGGAGGGTACCGTCCCAAATGGAGGTTTGACCTGCCGGGGGGTGATAGAGCGGGTGTTCGTACATCGGCGGCTGGTCAAACTGGGTGGCGGTAAATCGTTCGCGAGCCC
>Ga0210077_1000322_pt1 | contig 19305 bp, 15 predicted proteins | sample RushMan_CattailN_5_FD_185556 | JGI IMG/M metagenome (GOLD analysis project Ga0210077, IMG submission 185556) | Wetland microbial communities from San Francisco Bay, California, USA, that impact long-term carbon sequestration -... | ecosystem: Environmental > Aquatic > Marine > Wetlands ... | reverse complement strand
GCGGAATTCCTGTGCTGGCGCATCCAGTGCTCTTGAACATACAACAATTTGATATTTTTGAAAATTTGATCACCGTGTTAACGGGAATGGGCCTGCGGGGGATAGAAGTCTATTATCCGGAGCATACCCAAGATCTTATGGCTTATTATTCCCGGATCGCACGCCGCCATGATTTATTGATCACCGGCGGCACGGATTTTCACGGCGATTTAAAACCCGAAATAAAAATGGGATCCGGTACAGGGGATCTTTATATACCTTACGAGTTGTATGAAAAGCTCATTTCGAGTTTAAGTTGATACCCATGGACCCAACGTCACAGACCGACTTAAAGAAATTGCAGCAAGAACTTCTTTATGAATTTAAAAAAACTGACATCCTTGCCCAAGCGCTCAGACACAGTTCGTTTGTAAACGAAAATCTCGAATTGGATATTCAGGATAATGAGCGGCTGGAATTTTTAGGGGATGCTGTTCTCAATCTGGTTGTCGGCCATGTCCTGATGAAACGCTATCCGGAGTTAAATGAAGGCGATTTGTCCAAAATACGGGCAGGCCTGGTCAACGAATCTCAACTGGCTTCCATTGCCGAGCAAATGGATCTGGGTTCGTATATACAGCTCGGTAAAGGCGAAATCCAGACCAAAGGATGGGAGAAAAAATCGATCCTGGCAAACGCTTTTGAAGCCCTTATTGCAGCCGTTTATCTGGATGGGGGTTTTGATGCGGCGTTTAACATCATCGACGACCGTTTTTCTCCTTTGTTCGATGACGTTGTCACATCCCCGGCCAATCAGGATTATAAAAGCCAGGTTCAAGAATTGGTTCAGATGAAACGCCAGGAGATGCCGGTTTACACCGTTGTTCGTGAGAGCGGGCCGGATCATAACAAAACCTTTCGCGTACGGCTGGAAGTCGGAGAAATGCAAGCCGAAGGCGCCGGGAAAAGCAAAAAAGCGGCTGAACAGGAAGCTGCCAGAAAAGGTCTTGAACTTTTAAAATCAGATGATTAATGCCGAATCCACGCACCGCCCCTTCATCATCCCGATTTTTTTGCCCCATGCTGGATGCCAGCACCAATGCGTTTTCTGCAACCAGACATCCATTACCGGCACGCCGCGGGACATTCTGTCCATGGAAAAAGTGGAAACCCAAATCCATGAATTTCTCAAATATAAAAGGGAAAATCGAGGGCCCGCGCAGGTGGCGTTTTACGGCGGAAATTTTTTGGGCCTTGAAAAAGACGCTATCCAGTGCCTTTTGGATGTATCGATAAAATTCGTAAAAAACAAAGACATTGACACCATCCGGTTTTCCACGCGCCCGGACACCATAGATCCTGATCGGCTTGACTTCATCAAAGAGTATCCGGTCTCCACCATTGAGATCGGCGCTCAGTCCATGGATGATCGCGTGCTGACCGCGGCGAAACGGGGCCACCTTGCTGCTGATGTCCAAAAGGCGGCGGCGCTGTTAAAAGAACGGCATTATGAGACCGGCATCCAAATGATGGTGGGATTGCCGGGCGACAACGAAGATCGTTCCCTGTCCACCGGACACCGGATTGGAGAACTCGAGCCCGATTTTGTGAGAATATATCCGACCATTGTGCTCAAAGACAGCCTCCTTGCCAAATGGTATCAAAACGGCAGGTATCGCCCCTGGTCCCTTGAACGCGCCATTGCTCAAGTCAAAAAGTTATATCTTCTCTTTAAAAAAAAGGGAATTCGGGTCATCCGCATGGGACTTCAGGCCGCCAAAGATCTCGACAGCGGCGCCGCTATTCTGGCCGGGCCGTATCATCCGGCATTTGGTCACATGGTCCATTCGGCAATTTTTCTGGACATGGCCGTCGCGATCATGGAGGCCGAAAAAATGTCTCTAGATAGCACCATCTTAAAAGTTCATCCACGATCGATTTCAAAAATGAGGGGCTTAAAAAATAAGAACGTGGATATCCTGAAAAAAAGATTTCACATTCCATCCATCCGGATTATCCCGGATCCTTCCATTTCCGAAGACAAACCCCTGCTTGCAAAATAATTCCCGTTAAAACACCCTCGATTGCTCGAAAAGCGCGAGATTTTATAAAACCTAAGTTGAGCGATTGTATAGGTTGCCGCAGATACAAGGAAGATGTCGTTCCGCTATAGTCAACTATGCGGGACGGCATCTGACGCAGTAGATACGGTAAGATCGGCAATCCCGAAGGGTTTCAATTTTTAAAAATAAAAGAAATTTGATCCCTTTTAAAATTTGAAACGCTCAGTTTAGGTAAAAATATTTGCCTGGATATTGAAAATGTTAATTTACTGGTTATTCTTAACAATTATTGAAAGACACAAAAAAAAATGCATGCGCATAAGAATGCACCTTGCGCAGAGAAAGTCAGAATAACGTCGAGTCAAGTTTTGATTCGATGATGGGTTGGATTTAAATGATACTGAAATTGTGAGTTTAAATAACATACATACAGTTCGCGCTGTTGTATATAAAAGGAGCATTTCAAATGGCACGAAAAACATCACCGGTATCGCACAATAAGCGCAAAAACATATTAGCAAAAAGTAAATCCAATTTAAAAATACCGAAATCCCTGATTATCCCCGAATCGAGCGTGATGAACACAAAATCAGGGTCTTCAATTCACAAAAACTTTACCCCAAAGAAGGGTCCCAAGGATGATTTATGCACGCATTGCGGCGTCCGCCAAAAGGGACCCGGATTTCGTTTTCTTTGTCGATATTGTTTTCGTAAAGCAGGCGATGAGGCGGTTTACTCAATCAACTCCGGCACGATGAACAAGGATATATTTTCCCAGAAAATTCCTTGGTAAGAGTGAGGATCTTTTTTGAGGTATATTCTCCCACGTCCGCCAGCGCATCGATGGGTAAAAATGAGAGGGCATTGTTTGAATAAAGGCAGGTGACGGACGCCGGGAAATCCTCGTCAGCCTCATAAAAAATATAACAAAGGGCAATTTTCGGAAGCGGGTAAACCATAAACGAAAAATCGCCGCTCACATCGGAAGGCGCTTCGCACCCTTTCAGCGCTTCAATGATCCGTCCGGTCGATTCTTGGATCTTTTCAACATGAGGGACCAGGATCTGCTGGGTATGTGTCACAAAAGCATTGGCATACGGCATGCTGTTGGGAAGATCTTTAAAGGCTTTCAGCGGCTTAACCAGGCATGTTTCGGGTGTGGCATTTAGCGCAAAAAGCGAAATCAATATCCCGATCACGCCGGTCTGCCGGACGTTGCCCAAAAAAATGCCGTCGGATCGAATCTCGCACGTTTCCCCAAATGCTTCAAATAAAAACGCATCGCCGTTTTGCCGAGCGGGCAAAGCATCGGCAAAATCCGGCGGAAGATTTTCAAACAGCTTCTTCAGATTGTCCCGGACAATTTTAGCGTAGTTGTTGCTCATCATTCCCACCTTATAAAAAGTTTTTAAAAATCATACGTATCATGATTCAAATCTTTGGATCAATCCTTCCCTTGATGAAGAACCCATTGTCAAACTTTGCCATATTCCAAAAAGTGATAATAAGCCCGAAAAATGCTATTGATCGAATCAGATCTTGATTTGCGATTTACTTTCAGGTATTTATTTTAGATAAGACAGCGTTGTCCAGATTGCCGTGAGGCCGCCCTGCTTCCTTGATTCTTTTTAAGTAAATCGGTCGGTGATATTGCTTTCATTAAAATTTCAGTCCTGGAACTGTTTAGAACGAACCACAAGGAATGAATTATGAACGAAAAGAATCAATCTACAAAAAAAACCATGGGCAAATCGATCATTCCGCCGAACGAAATCGCCCACACCATCAATTTGGCCATCGTCGGCGGCGGCAGAGCCTGCAAATTTTTTCTGAATCTTCTCCGCAACGAATCTTTTACCTATCTAAAGGTCAATATCGTCGGTGTGTGCGATATCAACCCTGAGGCAGAAGGACTTGTCCTTGCCAAAAAACTGGGCATATACACTACAAATAATTTTCGGGATCTCTTTAAAATAAAAAACCTGGACAGTATCATTGAACTGACCGGAATCAAAGAAGTTCTGCTCGACATCATCCGTTTCAGGCCCAAAGAGATCGGCGTTATCGAACATAACATCGGCAGATTATTGCGAAGCCTTTTCGAGGTCAATCAGCGACTTAAATCCGCAGAAGAGGAGTTGGCCTTTGAAAAACAGTTTTCAGATTTTCTGATTCACCAAAGTACGGCTGCCATTGTCATAATCAACACGGATTTTACCATTGTTGAACTCAATGAACCTTATATGAAAGCCGTCGATAAATCCAAAGAAGAAGTGATCGGCAAGCATTGTTATCAGATCTCCCATGGTTTTAGTGTACCGTGCTCCAGTGCTCAACCAGGTATGAAATGCCCCATGGTGGAGACGCTACGAACGGGAATGTCCAGCCATGTCATTCACGAGCACCCCCATCCGGGAAAAGGATCAACGTTTTGTAATTTGGTTACGTTGCCTTTATTTGACCGAAACGGTGAAATCTCTCGAATTATGGAGGTTTGGAGAGATATCACGGATGAAGTGTCTCACAGCTATACAAAACAGATCAAGGAACTGAAATCCGACCTTCAAAAACTGGTCCAGGAAGATCGCATGATATCTTTGGGAAAACTCGTGGCCAGTTGCGTTCATGAAATCAATAACCCCATTCAAGGGTTATTGACATTTACATATTTAATGCAGGAAATCCTTGCCGAGGGCAAGCCGAACCAGGAAGATATAGAACAGTTCAAGCACCATCTTTCTTTTATGGCCAAAGAATTGGAGCGCTGCGGGAACATTGTTTCCGGCCTTCTTTCATTTTCCCGAGAGACCCCAAAGGAATTCAAAGAAATCGATCTTAACGACGTCTTAAACTCCGTCATTAGCTTAACGCGCCATAAAATGGAGCTTTGGGATGTCGAATTGACAACCCACCTCTATCAAGGACTGTTAGTAATACGGGGTGATGAGCGTGAACTGCAACAATGTTTTCTCAATCTGATTTTCAATGCCATCGAAGCCATGCCCAAAGGCGGAAAATTGGAGATCACTTCAGGACTGGAAACAGATAAGAGAAATGTTCGAATAGAAATTCGGGATACCGGCGATGGAATTTTAAAAGAAAATCTTGAACATATTTTTGATCCTTTTTTTACCACAAAAGAAGAGGGGAAAGGCACCGGTCTCGGGTTATCTATTGTTTACAGTATCACTAAAAATCACAAAGGCAATATTAGGGTCAACAGCAAAGTTGGAGAAGGGAGTTCCTTTGTTTTGACTTTCCCTGCATATTATTTTCCCGATGGAGGCAGACTATGGATAAAAAAATGAGTGTCATGATTGTGGATGATGAAGCCATCGTTCGGGAATCCCTTTTTCACTGGTTTAAAAAATACGGCCATTTGGTAGAAACCGCATCATCGGGTTTTGAGGCTTTGGAAAAACTGGAAACATATCCTTTTCAACTTCTTTTCGTAGATATCAAGATGCCTGGGATGAACGGCATCGAACTGCTGGAAAAAATAAAATCAGATTACCCGGATACAATCGTGATTATTATTACCGCATATGGATCCATCGAGTCGGCGGTTAAAGCCATGCGCATCGGCGCCACCGATTATTTGCTGAAGCCTTTTAAACCGGACCAGCTCTCTCTCGTCATGGAACGGATATCCGTTCAGGAGAAACTCGTATCACAATACAACTATTTGAAAGGACATCTGGACAAAATCACCCGTTTCGATAACATTATCGGCCAATCGCCGGCAATGGAGAAAGTTTTCAGTCTCATTCCGGAGGTTGCCCAGAGCGATGCTTCTATTTTACTCGCCGGAGAAACCGGGACCGGCAAGGAACTGGTTGCAAAAGCCATCCATGCGGAAAGCCGCCGGTCTCATCTTCCCTTTATCGCCATCAACTGCGGTGCAATGCCGGAATCTCTTTTGGAAAGCGAACTTTTTGGCCATCAAAAAGGCGTATTCACCGGTGCTACCCGCGCTCGTAAAGGGTTTTTAGAGGTCGTTTCCGGAGGAACTCTCTTTTTGGATGAGATTGGAGAAATCAGTCACAAAATGCAGATCAATTTATTGCGCGTTCTGGAGGAAAAAAAAATAACGAGCATTGGGAGCAGAGAACCGGTTGAGGTTGATTTCAGACTCATCTCGGCGACACGAAGAGATTTGAAAAAGGGAGTCGCTGAAGGAATTTTCAGGGAAGATTTTTTTTACCGCATCAATGTCATTATGATCGAAATTCCGCCGCTTAGAAAAAGAAAGGAGGATATTCCTCTGCTGGTGGAGCATTTTCTGAAAAAGTACTGCCAGGAAACCACCAAATATGTCGATCATGTCACCCGTGATGCAATGGAGTTGTTAAGACGCTATGATTGGCCGGGAAACGTCAGGGAACTGGAAAATGCCATTGAAAGAGCCGTCGTGCTTTCTAAATCCCGGACCCTCAACGTTGAAGATTTATCCTTCATTCGGCCGCCTGATCTGAAGTTTTCAAAAACTCTGTCGTTACGCGAAATGGAAAGGGCGTATATTCGACAGATTCTTGAAGATAACAACTGGAATGTGACTCAATCCGCCAATGTTTTAAAAATAAACCGGGTCACACTTCACAAAATGATGAAACGGTATCGTTTGAAAAGGCCTTAAAGGTTGACCTCGAAGAAAATATCCGTCGGCGTGGTACCGCTGGGAGAAGTCCCTGACATCACGTTACAGGTAATAGCAGACCATATCACCGGATGTTTCAAACTAAGTACTCATATTCTTCCCCTTTTCGAACTGCCTGAAAATGCGCTTGACGGAAGACGGTTACAGTATAATGCAGCAATCATCATCGAAACCTTTGAATCCATTGATTTCGGCAGTCAAGACAAAATTATCGCGGTTTTGAACCAGGATCTCTTCATTCCCATTTTTACCCATGTCTTCGGCGAAGCCAGACAGGGAGGAAAATGCGGCCTGGTTTCGTTGTATCGATTGGCAAAAAACTCCGACGGTTCCATCCCTCCCGAATCTCTCATCCATGAGCGTGCTGCAAAAGTGGCACTTCATGAACTGGGCCATCTTTTAGATCTGCTTCATTGTGAACATAAAAAGTGTATCATGCACTTCTCGGGAGCTATCGATGAAGTGGATGACATGTTGATGAATCTTTGCGAGTACTGCTCAATTTATCTTCGGGATAAACTTCGATAAAGGCGGCGTCGTTTTAGGGTTCAGGATGAAGATTATAGAATGGCTACACAAGGTGTAGCCATAGGCAACATCATTATAAAATATTGAATTGATGTCATTTTATTCAAAACCCACCGGGACTCTTTTTATAAGGTGTAGCCAACATTTCCTTTTCTCATTTTCTAAATGGAAAGTACCTCTAGAACGAATTCTTTCAAAATGCCAGAATTATAAATAATATCAACAAGTAACAGTTTTAAATAACGTTCTATAAAACCCTGGCATTCTCATTGCAATAAATAGGACAAAAAAACAAAATAAGTATGGCTGTAAATCGAAAATCAGAACGTTACCGATATTGAGCGGAAAATTCGTGAAAACTTTACCGCTCGTGAGAGAAAGGTCCTTTTAGTGAAAAAAAATACATCCAATTTTGAAGAGAAAAAAGCGGATAAGTCATCAAAAAGATTACCCGTAAAAAATCCCAATCGCATAGATCAGCCCTTTGATTTAGAAGCGGTCGCGGAGGCAGCCGGGCCTGAATATGTCCGACATATGAACCGTGACGGACTGGCCTTAGTCCCGTATGAAGCAGTCAGGAAGAATATTCCGGGTTTTTATTTGCCCGAGGACAAATGCGTATGGATGAGAGCGGGTGTCATCAATTTCAGACTCTGTGATTATGACTATGATTGCTGCAATTGTCCCTTCGACAAGGCGATGATATCTGCCATGGGCGAAAAGATCGCTCCGAATCAAGAAGAAAGAAAGTCGTACTGGTCGAGACATGTGAAAGAAAAATATAGAATCACTGCAAGACCGTGCATCCACTTTTTATCAGGACGTATAGCGTCTCCTGAGGAATGTCCCGTTAATTATCGCTGTGATCATTGTACTGTTCATGAACTCATGGATAAAGAAACTCAGATCCGAACCTCTGAAAGGACGGCAGACAAAAACATATCCGGGTTTCAATTGGTCGAAGATTACTACTATCATTTCGGGCATTCATGGATACACATTGAAGATGACAGGCATATTAGAGTCGGCATAGACGATTTTACATCCAAGGTTTTAGGGACAGCTGATACCATAAATCTCCCTCCGAAAGGCGTGGTTTTAAGACAAGGAGAAATCGGGTGCGTATTGAATCGCGATGATAAAAAAGCCCCCATTCTATCTCCCGTGTCCGGAACCGTTTATGCTGTAAATAGTAAAGTCTTAAAGCAGCCGGCCGTCGCACACGACGATCCATACCATGACGGATGGTTGTTCATCCTGGTCCCTGCAAACATCGAGTCTGACCTTGAAGGTCTCTATTCTGGTAAAGAGTGTTTTCAGTGGATGGAAAAAGAGAGCCAAAATCTTCATGAACTTTTGGGGCCCGGATACAAGGATATGGCGGCCACAGGTGGTGAACCGATTGATGATATATTGGGGCATTTCCCCGAGATTTCCTGGGATCGGCTGGTAAGGACTTTATTTCGTACAGCGGAAAAGCGTTAAATCATTACGGTAAAGGAGAGGCAACCATGAAAGACAATGTAATTGAATTTAAGAAAAAAACGGTGGACGGGAAAAAAAACGGCTTTAATGCAAAAAAGCTCATCGCCATTGATCTGCCTTTTGATTACGAGGAAGTGATCTCCATAACCGGCCCCGAGTATGTTCGCAACCTTCACCGTGACGGAATAGCTTTCCTGCCGAATGAGGAATTAAAGAAAAATTTCGCGGATATTCTTTTGAGAGCTATTGAAAAGCCGACTTTCACGAAGGTGTCAGGGCTGCAGGTAGCTGATAACTATTATCACCATATCGGGCATTCTTGGGTGCAACCGCTGCAAGATGGATGGGTCAGGATCGGAATCGACGAATTCACCGCCAAGGTTTTCGGACCGGTAAATCCGATAAATCTTCCCCCTGTCGGAGACTTCTTGATGCAAGGCGAAGAGGGGTGGGTTCTGAACCGCAATGATCACCGGGCCCCCATGCAGTCCCCTGTTTCCGGAATCGTGTTTGCCGTAAATGATAGAATAAAAGAGCAGCCCGAAATCACACACGATGATCCATATGGTGAAGGATGGTTATTACTTTTAAATCCCGTCAGTCTCAAAATCGATAGCAAGGCGTTTTATCTGGGAAAAACATGCTTCCAATGGATCGAAAATGAAATCCAGAACCTTTCGAAATTCCTTGGGTCTAACTACGAGCGACTGGCAGCCACAGGCGGTGGTCTGATTGACGATATATACGGGCACTTTCCGGGGATTAACTGGAATCAACTGGTAAAGACATTTCTACGTACAAAAGAAAATATCTAAAAGGCCTTCTTGTCTGCATGGACGTGTGGTGTATGATGCCGGCATTGCTGGAAATTGAGGGTTCGAAACTTGTGTTCTGTACTTCTCATGCATTATGGAAAAAGATAACATCTTCAAAATAGACAACCTCCAGAAAATCGATCAGCTTAATATACGTCTTTCCGCATTAAGTGCCATCTCTAAAATCATCAGCGACAGTTTGGATCTTGAAGAGATGCTAAGCCGTATCGTTGACAAAATCCTCGATACCCCCGATCCTGAAAGTATCAGTATTTATTTGTTGAATGATGGAGAAAAGCGCCTTAAATTGGCTGCTCATAAAAGACTTTCAGCTAATGTTGCAAACCACACCTTTATGAAACCTCGCGAACCCGGTAACGCACTTTTAATTCAAATCCTGCTTGGCGGTGAGCCAAAGGTGATAGAAAATACGCCGCAAACCATTGGCCCCTATGTCGATTTTCTCATTGAAGAAGGCTTTCAATCCACCGTTTATATTCCACTGGCAACCAAGGAGACATCCATAGGCGTGATGTGTGTGTCCACCTTGAACCCATCCAGACTATCATCCGAATTTATTGAATTCTTGACCGTTATCGGCAACTATATCGCCGTTGCCGTAGATAATGCAACGATGCATCAAAACATAAAAAAGGCCTATCAGGACTTAAAGGAAATCCAGGAACAGATTGTTTGGACGGAAAAACTGGCCTCTCTCGGCAAATTAGCTGCTACGATTGCTCATGAGATCAACAACCCGCTTGCCGGGGTCTTAAACTATATCCGATTGATCATAAAACAGCTTGCACGGAATCAATTTTCTCACGAAAAACTTGAGGATATTTCACGATATTTGAAAATTATGGAGTCTGAGACAGCCCGGTGCACAGAAATCGTTAAAGATCTTTTGGCTTTTGCCCGTCGGACCAAAATTACCATGGAGAGTAACAGTATTGAAAACATTATCAATAAAACCTTGAATCTCTTTTCCCGTGAACTGGAAATGAAAGAACTTCAATTAATAAAAAATATTTCGCCGGATCTTCCAAAAGTCAAATGCGATTTCAAACAGATCCAGCAGGTTCTTTTAAACCTTTTATATAATGCTTCGGAATCAATGCCGAACGGAGGTACGCTGACCATAACTGCCAATAAAGCCAACGAGGCTAAAACGTTTTTAGAGGTGGCCGTTTCCGATACCGGCTGCGGCATTTCTGAAACAGATATGGAAAATATTTTCGAACCTTTTTTCACAACCAAAGAAGAGGGAAAAGGCGTCGGTCTCGGCCTTTCCGTTGTCTACGGTATCATCGCCAAACACCATGGTACCATTACAGTGGAAAGTGAGCCTGGAAGAGGAAGCACTTTTAAGGTTCGATTGCCGTGCAGCTGATTGTGAGGCAAAATTCAGGTTAAAAATTTTCCCGGAAGGACTCGGTAACGGAAAGATTCAAATCCAATCGCAAGTCTTGCTCCGATAAACCCATAGCAAGCCCAAGAAACTGCGGTAGATAAAGTATGGTCATGCGCATATCCTCTTTTAACTTTTCCGATATTTTCTTCTGATACGCCTCTAAATTCATCTGGCACATCGGACATACGGTGACGATCGCGTCGGCGCCCCGAGCCGCCCTTAATATCGCAGCGACAAGTTCCAGCGCCACTTCGGGTTTGGTGGTCATATGGGATCCGCCGCAACATCTACCGCCCATGTTCCATGGATGAATCTTCGCCCCTACAGACGCTATAAGCGGTTCCATGGAGATGGGCGCCTCGGGATCATCGAAAACAGCATAAGGCCGAAGGCACTGGCATCCGTAGTAGGGTGCAATCTTCAGGTCGATAAAATGGTTTTTCACCCTGGGAACGATCTTTGCAGGTCCAACATCACGGGCTACGACGTCAAGGAGGTGCCTGACATTCACCTGGCCGTGGAAATGCAGCTCTTTTTCTTGTAATATGGTGTTGATTTTAATAAGCAGTTCAGGGTCTTTTCGGCTCTTTTTCTCAACTTTTTTCAAGTTCAGATAGCATGCGCTGCACGGAACAAGAATCTCTTTGGTTCCGTCCATCTCTTCGGCCATGGCGAGGATATACGCCGGTAAAGCCAAAGATAGAAGATGGCTCGTGGCCTCTGCAGCACTGGCTCCGCAACAGGTCCAGTCCTTAATCTCCAGCAATTCCACTTCCAATTCCCGCATGATGGCCTGGGTGGATGCATTGTATTCGAGAGCCGTCCCTTCCAAAGAACAACCCGGATAATATAAATACTTCATATTGACCCCTTATAAAATCTTAAACCGATTTTATAAAAATGCGGTTTTGCCGCCGAGCTTGGTGACAGGCAATCTACTCAGCTTTTCTCCAACTCTTCAACCTTGCGAAAGATCGAATCCAAAGCACCGTTCTCTTTTGAAGGCATCTCAAAAGAGATTTTTCCTTTACATAGGAGTTTGATCCCCAGGGGGGCAAACTGAAGCGGTATGAAAGGGTTTTTCAGGGAGAGAAAATAGAGTGTCATGAACTCCATCTCTCTCACCCGACCATGGCGGCGTACACTCTCCATAAAGCTTTTGTAAAATCGTATACTTTTCTTATAGGGCACCAGATTCTCTTTTGCAGCGATCTGCTTGAGAGCACTCATTGTCTCGGTCAACGGAAGACCCCTGGGACATCGAAGCGTACAGTAATAGCAAACAGAGCACAGGGTAAAAGTCCTGCTGTGGAAAATCGTATTTTTTTCTCCCATAAGTACATTGTACCACAGTTGACGGGGCGTAAGATCCATGGCAAAAGCATTGGGGCAAGAACCGGTACAGGTGCCGCACTGGATGCAGGTACTCACCATATCCCGGACTGCATCCAAAGAATCAACCATGGGTTCGGATGCAGTTGCAGGACCCTGTTCGATGTCTGTTTCCGTCGTCTGGTTCATGGCTTCACCTATTACAAAGTCTTTCCTTCAAGCGCCGAATCAAGGACGTCGAGCATTTGCTGGTCTAAAAACCCGGCAAGGATGGACGCACTATTGGGGCAAACCGTGGCGCATGATCCGCATCCTTGACACATGGCGGCATTGACCAGAACTTCTGCCAGTTCCGGATCGACCCTGCGAGCACCATATGGACAAGCCTCAATACATCTCTCGCATAGACTGCAAAGGCTGTGACGGACCTTTGCCACCACTTTTCCGGCCGGCATTTGTTCATAGGAAAGTATCTTTAAGGCTTTCTGGGCCGCAGCTTCGGCAGTTGCTATCGATTCCGTGATATTCCGGGGAGAATGCGCCAAGCCGCATGCAAATATTCCTTCTTTAAGTGAATCGACGGGTCTCCATTTTGATTCTGCCGCCTCAAAAAAGCCGTCCCGATCCAATGTTGCTCCAAAAGATTCCGCCAGATCTTTTGAAAGTCTGGGAACAATGCCGGTGGCAAGGACAACCAGGTCGGCATCAATTTGGATCTTTTGTCCGATAATCGGTTCAAAGGTTGTCACTCGAACCGATCCGTCCAGTGGCGTCACCTGTGGTTTTTCGTTAACCGCGTACTGGATAAAGATTACACCGGACTTGCGGGCCAGAGTGTAATAGGCCTCGGTAAAACCATAGGTCATCATGTCACGATAAAGGATATAGACATTAATTCCCGGATTTTTTTCCTTGAAAACAAGTGCGTGTTTCAAGGCCGTGGAGCAGCATATGCGGCTGCAATAATTCCTTGGCTCCTGCCTGGAATCGACACATTGAATCATGACAATCGACTTGAGTCGACTTGGATCAAGTGTATTGTCATTTATTTTTATTTCCAGTTCCTTTTGGGTGACAATTGCCTCGCTTGTCCCATGGTTGTAAGATGTCGTGCCGGCTTCCGCTCCTCCGGTGGCAAGGATCGTCACGCCATGTTCCAGAGTGAAAGCGTCTTTATCTTTGTCCTCAATAGTGGTATAAAAACGCCCGACTTGACCATGAGACGTCAGCACCCGGCTATTGGTGTGCACACGAATAAGCGGATGTTTTTCCACCTTTAAAAGGGTTTCGTCTAACAGGGTCGATGTTGCGTTTCCTTCCAAGGTCCGCGGTAACCAGTTCAGATTACCACCCAGCATTTCTTCTTGTTCGATCAGATCTACCTGAAAGCCGTGATCTGCGATGGCAAGGGCCGAGGACATTCCGGCAATTCCGCCGCCTACCACCAGAGCCTGTTGAAAAATCTTTTCACCGGCCACAGGATCCGGATCAGCCCATTTAAGCCGTGCAAGCCCTGTTCCCAAAATAGCCCGCAATTCACAGGTGACTTTTGATATCTTATCCGCAGACAAAGTTTCAGATTTAAGCCTTGAGTGTTGCGCCGTCAGATTTAAATCAACCACTTCTATAAGCGCAGGATTCAGCCTTACCCGCCGGCCCAGTTCCCTGATTTTCCGGGCATATGCATAGGGAAGGCACGACCCGATCAGAATCCGGTTCGGTTTGTGTTTGTCCACCAGTTTGACAAGGTTTTCCCATCCCGTGACGGTGCAGGTTTGGTCAAGAAAGTCGACCTCGTCTACGGCGGGGTCGACCTTGAGACACCGGACAAGTTCTTGTGTGTCGAGAAGCCTCGAAAGCAAACCGCCGCACGTGCAAACAGCGATCAAAATTCTAGGCGATTCCTGAGAAATATCCGGGAATGGTTCCACAGGTGTATCCCTAAGACGAAGGCTTCCTCCGGCGGCATGAATGATGCGGGACGCTGACAACGCAGCGGAAGAAGCCTGAATGACCGATTCGCTGATATCTTTAAGGCCGGAGAAAGCACCTCCCAATACGATCCCCTCCTTAATTGTTCGCGTGGGGGAAAAAGGCTCGGTCTGACCGAACCCCCATTGATTGAGCGGCATTTCCACCCGTTCGGCCAGAGCTGTTATACCCAAAGCCGGCCTCTGGCCCACGGAGAGTACAACCATATCGAAGGTCTCTTCCAGGTGGGCGCCGGAGTGATCGACATATCTGACAATGAGATCGCCGCTGTTCTCATCATGGAAAACGGAATGCACACGCCCTCTTTCAAATCGAACGCCGTGTTCGGTTTCCGCCCGGTCTCGGTACCGTTGAAAGGATTTTCCGAAAGTCCGCATATCCATATAAAAGATGGCTGCTTCAAGCGCTCCACCGGCTTTTTCCTTGGCCACAAGGGCTTCTTTGATCGCATGCATGCAGCAGATGGACGAACAGTAATCGGCGTCGATCTGAATATCTCGCGATCCCACACACTGAAGCCAGGCCACTTTACGCAACGGCTTCCCGTCTGGAAGCCGCACCAGACGCCCCTGACTCGGTCCTGTACCACTTAAGATCCTTTCGAACTCAAGGCTTGTTACCACATTCGGATATATGCCGTACCCGTAAGTGTTTTTGCCGTCGGAAGGATCGAAATAGGATGTGCCGCCGCAAAGTACCAATGCGCCGACCTCTAACGGGGATTCTTTTTTTGCTTCAAGATCCTGATACGTTCGAAGGATCATCGGAATGAGCGTCTCGGGATCGAAGGGTTTGAGAAGATAGTCCAGCGCCCCTATTTTCATGGCTTCTACGGCAGTCTCTACCGTAGCGTAGGCCGTCATCATGACAACACAAAGTTCGGGAAAAACCTCTTTGGCCTTCTGAAGGAGTTCCACACCGTCCATTCCCGGCATTTTGATGTCCACAAGCATTAACTCGTATGTTTGTTTCGATAAATGATTCAGGGCTTCCGGACCCGATGCCGCCATATCGACGGCAAAACCTTCATCTTCTAACCAAGCCTTAAGCGAATCGCGCATGATCAATTCGTCGTCAACCACCAGGATTCGAAAATCTTTGCGGACTTCTTCCAAAAGCTTGATGGCGCCGGTAGGACATATTGCTTCACATTCCCCACACCGACTGCAGGCTTCTGAATCGATAATATACGCATTCGGTATGGCATGGGGAACCGGAAGGTAGATCGCCTTTCGCATAGATAGACCGGCGTTAAAGGAATCCGGAACCTCTATCGGACAAACCGTCACGCACCCGCCGCACCCGACACAGCGGGCGGGATCAACAAGATTCGGCTTCCTGCGAAGCGACACCTGATATTTTCCCGGTTCGCCTTTCACGGAAACAAGTTCGGTGGACAAACGAATTTCTATGTTTTCATGGAAGAGGCCTTTACGAAGACAATACTGGGACGATGTGTCTCGATCTATTGTTGGAAGCATCTTGCACATGCCGCAGCGATCGGTGGGAAACTGATAATCGAGCTGGCTGAGAACCCCTCCGATATGCGGTGACCGGTCAATGAGAGTGACACCATAACCAAACTCCGCCAGGTCCAGGGCAGCCCGGATTCCGCCGATTCCGGCTCCTACCACCAGTGCTTTACCAATTTTATTCTTCATAATAAAGCTTCCTCAGCCGATTGCTTTCTCTCATTTTCATCCGTCAATGGGAGTATAAAATATTTTGAATATCCTGTTAATCCCGTCAAACTGCTTTTTTGATGCCAACCACCTCTTCAAGCTCGTCTTCGCGGAATACCGACAGCGGAAGATCATCCTCGATGTTACGTCCGGCTTCGTATTCAAAAGCCTTTTGTGTATGATATGAAACGGTTCTAAACAATTCCATCACCGGAATATCGTTGGGGCAGGCATTCGTGCACTGACCGCATCCCACGCATGAGGTGCTCATATGGGCAATCCGAGTCAGGTGGTAAAAGACGGTATCGGTGGGCATTTTGATGACTCCCTTGCGATTGGCCCATTTAAGATACTGAACAGGGTCATGATTAAAGACATCCGTAACAAAAACACATTCCTTACAAAAGCAAACCGGACAGGCAACCCTGCAGTTATAGCAATTTACACACTTGGCGAAATAGGCATTCAGCTTCTCTATGCTGTTTGTGGCTTCGAATGTCCCGGCAAACATTTTATCACGATAGGCAATGCGTTCAGCCAGCAGAGATTCCACGGCCGCTGACCGTTTCGGTGGTTCCTCTGCGTCGGAAAGATTGAGGTTTTCATAAATCTCCTCTCCTTTAAACGACCGGGTTTGGATTAAAAATTGATTGTCGGTATCGATCCCGAAAAGTCCGATTAAAATATCTGCGCCGTTGGGAATCGGATTTTCACAAGCTTTGCAGGCCGGTGCCAGATCAAATCCTTCCGGTGTTCCTTTTTTCCCGGATAAAACGTCTTTATAAAATCTTGATGTGAATTCTGTTTCTTTTTCTCCTGCGATTTGAATATAATCGTTTTTTTTGAAAGCACCCAGACAGTCGATTCCTACTATTACCACTTCTTCGATTCGGCCTTGCTTGAGTTTAACCAGTTCGACAAATGCGCGTATTTCGCAGGGACGCAGTACCACTGCAACTTTAGCACCCATGGGCTTACGTGTAAGCCTGGAAACAATTTTGGCCGCATTCAAGGGAAAAACCGGCGCCAAAGGGTCAATGCCGTTCAGGTGTTTAGGATCCGTCACCAGCGTCGGCATCACGACGTTTTTCATAGGAAGATGTTGAGGAACCAAGATGGCACTGATATCTTCCATCTGGAGGATGGATCGAAAAAAATCTCGTAGAGTTGCCAACAGGTCGCCGTCTTTTATGTCGATTTTCGCTGTTTTCACTGTCCGCTTCCTCCAAGGTTGTCATTAATCATCGGTGATCATGACCAATGACTGTCAAATTACCATGGTCGCCTTGGCCTCGTTGGGACCCAGTGTTTTGATCTGCGCCACCATGTCATGAATGGTCTCGGCAAACTGGATACCGTCACTGGCGCCGATCCAGGTCAACCTGAGCCGCTCATCTTTAAAGCCGAATTGGGAAAGGATCTCTTTGAGAAGCCTGATTCGCCTTCGAGCCTTGAAGTTTCCGTTGATATAGTGGCAGTCTCCGGGATGACATCCACTGACAAGAACTGCATCGGCTCCCTCAAGCAGGGCCTTGATCACATATTTGGGGTCAACCATGCCGGTACACATGACCCGAATCAAAATCACATTGGCAGGATATCGCAACCTGGCGGTTCCGGCCAGATCCGCAGCAGTGTACGTACACCAGTTGCAAACAAAAGCAATGATCGTGGGTTCGAAGTCAGCCATGTTTTCCTCTCTTCTGGTATTTAGTATTGAGTGTTTAGTATAAGTGACAAAATACTAAACACTCAATACCAAACGTGATTTTACATTCCGACGGTATGCAGCGAATCGACGATCCCGTCGAGTTCCGCAAATATCTGCTTCTCGTTAAAATGTTTAACCTGTGCCGCACCGCTTGGACAAAATCCTGAACAACTTCCGCATCCTTTGCAAAGGGCTTCATTGACTTCTGAGACGCCGATTCGGGCATTATACGCTATAGCAGAGTACGGGCAGAGCTCGATGCAGGTCCGGCATCCGGCACATATGTCCGGATCGATCCAAGATACAATAGGGGAAATTTCCACCTCGCCCAATGTAGCCAATGACAATGCCTTGACCGCAGCGCCGGACGCCTGGGAAACTGCATCCGGAATATCTTTGGGCCCCTGACAGGCGCCGGCAAGGAAGACACCGTCGGTAGCCGTATTCAAAGGTCCCAGTTTAGGGTGTTCCTCAAGATAGAACCCATCGGCCCCCTGGTTGACACCAAAGATCCTGCCGACCTCATGTGCATCGCTACGGGCCTCCATGGCAACACACAGGACCACCATATCCACCGGAATCCGTAAACGTCGGCCCAAAAGAGTGTCTTCCGCAACTGCAATGAGTTTTCCCTCTTCCTCCGGTTTGACGGCCTGATCGGTAATCTCTGCCACCTTCCCTCTTATGAACCGAGTACCCTCTTCCTGGCACCTTTTGTAAAATTCTTCGTAGCCTTTGCCGAAACAGCGCATGTCGATGTAAAAGTTATAAACCCGGGTGTCGTGACCCGCCTTTTCATGAATAAGATGGGCATATTTAAGAGCGTACATGCAGCAAACCCGGGAGCAGTATTCATGATAGTTCACATCCCTGCTGCCGATACAGTGTAAAATGGCCACGCTTTTTGGCGTTCGAGTAAAATTCTTGTTTTCGTCTTTGACAAAGATCTCACCGCCGGTGGGTCCGGTGGCATTACTGAGGCGCTCGAATTCAAGAGAAGTAAAGACATTGGGATATTTGCCATAGCCAAATTGCTTCATCGGCGTCGGATCGATGATATCGTAGCCGGTCGCGATGATAATACTCCCAACTTTTATCTCCAGTTCTTCTGCCTGCATGTTGTGATCTATGGCCTGGGGCTCGCAGACCTTAGCGCATTCCATACATTCAGAGCAGACGCCGCAATTAATACACCGACGAGCTTCTTGCCGTGCCGCGTCTTCTGAATATCCGAGGTCCACTTCGTCAAAGCAAACAGTACTCATTTTGGCGTCCAAATGCTCCGGATGAACCCTGGCTTTTTGGCCAATTCCTTTTGGAATTCTTTGCCAATCATTGCCAGGTTTTTTCCGGGCGTTTAACTGTTGAGTGTATAGTTCCAGATTTTCGCCGCTGATATAGCGATGAATAGCCTCCACAGCCTTGTGACCCGCAGCCACCGCCTGTATCACGTTGTCCGGTCCGGTTACCGCATCCCCTCCGGCAAAAACATAGGGAATACTGGTTTGCATTGTTTGCGGATTTACGCTCAGCGTGTTTCGTTGAGACCATTGCAAGTCAGGTATCCGAGCTGCCCAGGATGTGTCAATTTTCTGACCAATGGCCGGAATAACCGCGTCACAGGGAATTATGAATTCGGAACCCGCC
>Ga0210077_1000318_pt1 | contig 19373 bp, 19 predicted proteins | sample RushMan_CattailN_5_FD_185556 | JGI IMG/M metagenome (GOLD analysis project Ga0210077, IMG submission 185556) | Wetland microbial communities from San Francisco Bay, California, USA, that impact long-term carbon sequestration -... | ecosystem: Environmental > Aquatic > Marine > Wetlands ... | reverse complement strand
ATTGATGGCGACCGGGGTCGTGATTTCATGGCAGAATACGGCATCCAGCCGGATGACATGAATGTCTTCCGCGGGATTGTCAACCTTGTGAACGTCAAATATTTTTTCTGCAATAGTCTTTCCCATTTTTACACCTTATATTTTCCAATTGAATAGCCGATCTTCTGAATCGGTCACAGTTAAATGGCTCTGCACAAAAGTTTAGTGTCAAAAATCACGAATTCCAAGCACCAAATTATAAATAAATCACAAGTTCCAATAATCAATGACCAAAATCTCCAGCACGAGGCATTGTTTGAATTTTGGTCATTGGGATTTGTTTGATATTTGGAATTTCAATCGATGAACTTCCCGTAAATTAAATCCGACCGGGGCAAAAACCCGGATCTCTGGGCCAGAATTTTTACTAATCCGAATCTGATTTTAAAACCGAGAGAAAAGCAGACTGTGGAATCATGACCTGTCCCACCATTTTCATCCGTTTTTTCCCTTTTCTTTGTTTTTCCAAAAGCTTTCGTTTCCGTGAGACATCGCCGCCGTAACATTTTGCGGTGACGTCCTTTCTAAACGGCGAAATGGTCTTTCGCGCAATAATATTTCCACCGATAGCCCCCTGGATGGCGATTTTAAACATCTGCCTTGGGATTTCCTCGCGAAGTTTTTCGCAGGCGCGTCTTGCGCGATCGATTGCCCGGTCTCGGTGGACGAGCTGGGATAGCGCATCCACACGCTCTCCGTTGATGAGGATGTCCAGTTTGACCAGATCCGTTTCTCTGAAATCGATAATGTCGTAGTCAAAGGAGCCGAATCCCTGAGTGACCGATTTGAGCTTGTCGTAAAAATCATAAATGACTTCCGCCAGGGGAAGCTCGAATATCATTTCCAGGCGGTTGCTGGTCAGATACTGATAAGTTTTGTTAATCCCCCTGTGATCCATGCACAGCTTCATAACCGCGCCCATATAGCGGTCCGGAATGATGATCGCTGCACGAATAAAGGGCTCTTTTGTGCGTTCAATGGTGGTCGGGTCCGGATACAATGCCGGGTTGTCGATGATCTTTGTGGATCCGTCATTCATGATCAGCTCATACCGGACCGAAGGCGCCGTCAATATCAATGAAAGATCATATTCACGCTCGAGCCGCTCCTGAACAACCTCGAGATGAAGGAGTCCTAAAAAGCCGCAACGGAACCCGAATCCCAGCGCCACCGACGTATCTTTTTCGTAAATCAGGGAAGCATCATTGAGTTTTAGTTTTTCGAGGCCGGAAACCAGGTCTTCGTAACCGTCGGAAGCCACCGGATAGATTGAAGAAAAAACCACCGGTTTTGCTTCCTTGAAACCCGACATGGGGGCTTTGCAGGGATGATGTTTTAGCGTGACGGTGTCGCCGCAGCGGGTATCGCTGACGGTTTTGATACCGGCGATGATATAACCGACCTCTCCTGCTGAAAGCGCTTTTTTGGGGATGCGCTCCATTTGGAACACGCCGACCTCTTCCACCCTGTAAGCGGCATTATTGGACATGAACATAATCACGTCTTTTGGCTTTACAGTCCCCTGAAAAACCCGGATATGAACAACCGTTCCACGAAAAGCATCATAATGGGAATCGAAAATCAACGCCTGAAGCGGCGATTCCGGATCGCCCGACGGCGCCGGAAGAGAATTTACGATGGCTTCCAGTACCGCTTCGATGCCGATCCCTTCCTTTGCAGAAACGAGTAGGGCGGTTTCAGGGTCAAGACCCAGGTCGTCTTTAATCTGCTGTTTGACCCGTTCGACATCGGCTGAAGGAAGATCGATCTTGTTGATGACCGGAATAATTTCAAGATCGTGTTCAAGGGCCATATAAAGGTTTGCCAGGGTCTGGGCCTCGACCCCCTGACTGGCGTCGACGAGAAGCAGTGCACCTTCGCAGGAAGCCAGCGCCCGTGAGACTTCATAGGTAAAATCCACATGACCGGGGGTGTCGATCAGGTTTAAAATATAGGATTGATTGTTTTTGGCCGGATACGGGAGGCAAATGGAATGGCTTTTTATGGTGATGCCCCGCTCCCGTTCGATATCCATATCGTCCAATAACTGATCTTTAAAATCCCTGTCAAGGACCACATGGGTCATCTGGATCAAACGGTCGGAAAGCGTCGATTTCCCGTGATCAATATGCGCGATAATGCTGAAGTTTCTAATCTTTGCGATTTCGGTCGGCACCGTATTCTCCTGAGGCCGCTGATCGGCCAAAAGCCTGTTGACACCGTCTTTCTTTCACGTTATGCTCAAGCTCCTGTGTCGCTGATACATTCGGTTTTTTAGTTAAAGAACAAGTATTGCCTTTTTTCCGATGTCCCTTCGTCTATTCAGAACCGGCGAAGGCAAGAGCAGTTTTTTATCAAATTAATATGAAAGATGTCAAGCTTGAGGCACGAGTTGCCGATATATCATTTTGATGAAAAAAAATGAGATAGAAAAAATGGATGACCACATATTAATCGTTGAAGATGATGCCGCCATCAGAGATTCCATCCACGAATGCTTTGAACGGCAAGGATACCATGTTTCAAGCGTCGCCAGCGCGGAAGAGGCCCTCAAAGTCGTCAAATCAAAAAATATCCAGATTGTTATCACCGATATTATGCTTCCCGGCAAGAACGGCCTTCATCTGACCCACGAAATCAAACAAAATTACGATATCGATGTCATTGTGATGACCGGTTACAGTGAAAATTATTCCTATGAAGAAGCCATTCATAAAGGCGCCAGCGATTTTGTATTTAAACCGTTTCGTTTCGAGGAACTGGTGCTGAGATTGAAGAGGGTTTTAAAAGAACGGCGGCTCACCAAGGAGCGCAACCGCATCCTCAGTAAGCTTGAAAATCTTGCCATAACAGATGGTCTGACTAAATTGTATAATTTAAGGCATTTCTATCATTTACTGGAAATAGAGATTGACCGGTGCAGTCGCTATGGCCATCCCTTGGCGCTTTTGTTGATGGATATCGACAACTTTAAAATTTACAATGATTCTTATGGTCATCTTGAAGGCGACAAGGTTCTGATCCGCCTGGGCCAGATCATCACGTCGTGTCTGAGAACAATGGATTCCGCTTTCAGATACGGCGGCGAGGAATTTACGATCATTCTTCCGGAAACCACAGCCGAAGAAGCCAAAAATGTTGCCCACAGGATTAAAACCGTCGTGGAATTCGAACACTTTTTTCCTGAACCCGAAAATCCCGTCCGCATCACCGTCAGTACCGGTGTCACGGAATATTCCAATAAAGAACCCTTGTCTGCCTTTATCAAAAGAGCGGACCAGGCGATGTATCTTTCCAAAGAAAAAGGACGAAATACCATTTCGTTTTTGTTCGCCGAAAATGCGTAGAAACGGTTTCAAAACCTCAAATAGATCATATTCCATTGATGAGACAAGTGTTCACACCTCAGAAACTGTAATATAGCACCATTGACTTGTGGAATTTTCACGGCGTTTACCTGCGCACCTGACCCACCGCAAATGCAATAAAAAAAATAATGGAAGCCAATGCCACAATGGTTGCGCCGGACGGCAGGTCGGCGAAATAAGAAATGACAAGACCGCCGGCGGTGGATACCAGCGCGATGATTATGGAAAGCGCGATCATGGAATCATAGCGCCGGGTGACCTGGGAAGCGGCTGCTCCGGGAATCACCAGGAGTGCGGAAACAAGAATAATGCCGATTATTTTTATGCTGATCACCACGGACAATGCGAGAATGGTTAGGAGAAAGTGATCCAGAAAGGTCACCGGCATTCCACTGACAAACGCCACTTCCCGATCATAGGCGACAAACAGCAACTCCTTGAAAAATATCTTCGTTGAAAGGAGTACCGATCCGCCAAGAACGGCAATGACAATCAAGTCCTTCCGGGTAATTGCCAGAATATTTCCAAAAAGATATCCGAAAAGATCGACATTATACCGGTCCGACATGCCGATAAAAATAACCCCCAGAGCCATTGCCAAAGGGAAAAATATTCCGATGGCGGTATCCGTGCTGATTCGTTCCTCTTTTCCGATATAGCCGATGGCGTTGGAGACCACCACGGCAAAACCGATGGCGGTCCATGTGGGGGATATGCCCAGCAGGGCGCCCAAGGCCACGCCGCCGAAAGCCGAATGTGCCACCCCGACGCCGATAAAGGACAGACGGCGCAGCACAACAAAGAATGAAACCACCGCCAGAACAAAGCCGAGCATCATTCCGGCCAAAAAGGCATTTCGCATAAATTCAAAGCTGAACATATCAATCATGGTCTTGATGGCTGCGAAAACAGGTTGCGCATTTCGAATCATGAACAATGACTTTAAGGTCTTCTCCAAAGACTTTTCTGGCAACATCGGTTGAAAAACAGGAATCCGGCTCGTCATGATAGTGAAGCTGGACGTTCAGGCACGCCACCCGGGTGGTATGGGACGTAATGACCCCGATGTCGTGGGATACCATGATGACGGAGATGCCTTGTTCGTTTCTGAATTTTGCCAAGAGTTCATAGAAGTCTTCCTGGGCGACGCTGTCGATACCGGTGGACGGTTCATCCAATACCAACAGTTTCGGCTTGGACGCCATTGCACGGGCGATATTGACCCGCTGCTGTTGTCCGCCGGACAGCACGGCAAAAGGTCTTTTGGCATGGCCGGCCATGTTGACGTGGGACAACAGGTCCATGGCGATATCTTTGCTGTGACGATCCGGCTTGCGGAAGAGACCGATGCGATTATAAAGGCCCATGAGAACCACATCGAGGACGGTGACCGGAAAAGATCGATCCGCATGGGAAATCTGGGGGAGGTACCCGATTTCCAGGCGGCCTTTTTTGTCGGGTTTGTTTCCAAACAGCCGCACCGAACCTTTTTGAGGGTGCACCAGTCCGAGAATGACATTGAGCAACGTGGTTTTTCCCCCGCCGTTGGGGCCGACAATACCGAATATTTCGCCGGCGTAGCAATTAAAATATATGGATTTTAATGCCCATTTGCCGTCATAGGCCACCCATACGTCATTGAGTTCGACGATGGGCACTTGGGTGTTTTCCGGATCGATGGCCGCATGTTTCATTCCATGGCCTCCTTCAGTATATTTAGATTATGTGTCATGAGATCCACGTAAGTATTTCCGTAAGCTTGTTTGGGACCGCCGATGGGATCGAGCAATAAAACCCTGACATTCGCTTCTTTTGCAATGATTTCGGCCGCACGGGGATTGAGTTGGGGTTCGGCGAATACGGCGCGAATATGATACTGTTTGATGGCTGCGATAATGTTTTTGATTTGCAGCGGTGTGGGATTTCTTCCCGGCGCCGCTTCGATGACGCCAACGGGTTTAAGACCGTATTGCCGGGCAAAATAATCCCAGGACGCATGAAAAGCGACAAATTTTTTATTTTTAAAACCGGCGGTCGTCGCTGCAATCAGATGATCGAGCGCGTCCAATTCTTTCAAATAATTCCGGCTTCGCTGATTATAATACGCTAAATGCGCCGGATCAACCTTGCATAGCGCAGCGGTTATTTTATCGACCATCGATTTTGCGATCACGGGGTCGAGCCAAATGTGGGGGTTGGCAACGGCCGGTTCATTTTTTAACGTCCTTTCTGCTTTTTCATGGGCCTGGTTTTCATGATCATGCTCGGTCGAAACGATCAGATCGACGCCCCGGGATAACACCACGGTCATCAGGTTCGATCCTGCCAGCTTAATGAATTTAGCGGCCCAGAATTCCAAGCCGGCGCCGATCATAAAAAAAATGCGTGCCGATGAAAAGGCTCTCACAAGGCTCGGCTTGGGTTCAAAGGTATGGGGGCTTGCCCCGGGCGGCAGCACACAGGTCACCTTGACATGATCCCCCCCCACCTGCCGAACCATATCGGCAACCGGATAAATGCTGGCGATCACCGGGATTTTGTCTGCAAGGCATGAAATTGCAAAAAGCTGGATCAATAAGAAAAAGATCAGCGGTATAACGGAATGAAGATAAAAAGTACGGCGTATTCCGGGTTTCTTGTTCTTCATTGCCCTTGCTCCATCATTTGCGGTTTCCGGAAGGCTGCCGCCTTCCCATCATTTTGGTTTGACAACGCATGTACATCCCGCCAGTTGTTTTTTGGATATGAGAAATTGTTTCGTCATCTGTACCCCTAAATCGAGCCGATAGTCAATAATTGTCCGGAATTTCCAAAATTTACTTGAAATTTCAGATTCGGATTCATATTTTATACTTATATTATCCAACCAAAAGGAGGCGGTCATGTCGCCAAAGGATCTGCCGATTCCCGCCCATTTTGATCCCGGCAAAGTGGGACAGGTATGGAGAGTGCCATATCAGGAGCGCAGCGAAGACGCAAAAAAATGGGCAAAACAGCATGAAATAACGGCTGCCTCCAAAGATACCTTCAGAATTTGCCTCCTTCTCGTGGATGTGCAGAATACATTTTGTATTCCGGAATTCGAGCTCTTTGTCGGCGGACGTTCGGGAACCGCCGCGGTGGAAGATAATAAAAGGTTGTGTGAATTCATCTATCGACATCTGGATGTGATCACCCGGATTTGCCCCACCATGGATACCCATCAAATCATACAAATCTTTCATAGTATTTTCCTGATCAATGAAAAGGGAGAGCATCCGGCACCGTTTACGCTGATTTCCGCGCAAGACGTCGAGAAGGGGATCTGGAAATTCAATCCCCGAGTCGCCCAAAGTCTGAACATTGATGAAACCTACGGTCAGGACTTTTTGCGTCACTATACCCGGAGACTGAAAACAGGCGGTAAATACGATCTCACTATCTGGCCGTATCATGCCATGCTGGGGGGGATCGGACATGCGCTGGTATCAGCAATTGAAGAGGCTGTTTTTTTTCATGGTATCGCGCGATACGGTCTGCCTGATTTTCAGGTCAAGGGGAGCAACCCGTTTACGGAGAACTATTCGGTACTCAGCCCGGAGGTGCTGGATGACGGCGGCGGCAATCAAATCGCACAAAAAAACACCGGGTTTATCGCCAAGCTTTTAGAGTTCGATGCGGTCATCATTGCCGGGCAGGCAAAAAGCCACTGCGTGGCCTGGACCATCGATGATCTGTTACGCGAGATAGAATCTTCGGATAAAGAACTGGCTGAAAAAGTGTATCTCATGGAAGACGGCACATCTTCAGTGGTCATTCCCGGCGTGGTGGATTACACGGATCAGGGGGATGCCGCTTTTCAGCGGTTTGCCGATGCAGGAATGCATATTTTTCGTTCAACGGATTCACTAAGACACTTGCTCGATATTGCACCTTAATAATGTAACAGACTGACAGGTCTATATTTGCGGAGCTGAATTCTCATGACGCACCACCACCGAGCGGGACCGCTGTTTACCGATCTTTACGAATTGACCATGGCGGCGGGTTATTTTGCACACCGGGTATTTGATACAGCGACCTTTTCCCTGTATATCAGGGATGTCTATTCCACCAGAAGTTTTTTTGTGGCCGCCGGCCTCGAACAGGTTTTGGATGAACTGGCAGGGTTCCGGTTTTCCGATGATGAAATGAACTATTTGAAAACCACCGGTCGTTTTTCCGCTGACTTTCTTGACTTTTTAGAGCAGCTTAGATTTAGCGGCGATGTTTATGCCATACCCGAGGGCACGGTTTTTTTCGCCAACGAGCCGGTTCTGGAAGTGACGGCCCCCATTATCGAAGCCCAATTGCTGGAGACGTTTTTACTTAATACCGTCGGTTTTCAGACCATGATCGCCTCAAAGGCGGCCCGGTGCATTCATGCCGCCGCCGGCCGGCCCCTGATCGATTTTTCCTTGCGACGGACGCAGGGCCAGGATGCCGGGCTCAACGTCGCCCGGAGCACTTTTATCGCCGGCTTTACGGCCACAAGCAACGTACTGGCCGGTAAAATATACGGCATTCCGATTTCCGGAACCATGGCGCATTCTTATGTGGGCGCCTTTGACAGCGAACGAGATGCGTTTTGGGCCTATTCCGAAACGTTTCCCGACCACTCGATATTTCTGATCGACACCTATGATACCTTGGAAGGCGCTAAAAATGCCGTTGCCGTTGCCAAGGAAATGGAAAAAAAAGGGCATACGCTCATCGGTGTCCGGCTTGACAGCGGAGACACGGTAAGCTTGAGTCAAGGGGTTCGCAAAATTTTAGATGATGCCGGGCTCTCTGATGTCAAGATTTTTGCCAGCAGCGGGTTTGATGAGTTCAAAATCGAAAAGGTGGTGTCCGAAGGTGCCAGGATCGATGCCTTCGGGGTCGGCACCAAAGTCGGGGTTTCCGCGGATGCGCCCTTCGTGGATGTTGTTTACAAGATGGTTCATTTCAAAGACCGTGATGTTCGTAAATTGAGTCTCGGAAAAGTCACGCTGGCCGGAGAAAAACAGGTCTTCAGGAAAATAAATTCAAGGGGATATTTCACCGAGGATATCATCGGGGTGAGGGATGAGCTTATTTTAGACGGTGAACCTTTGCTGGAAAAAGTAATGGAAAATGGGAATGTGTTACGTCCGCATCCCACGCTGGACGAGATCCGGAAAAGATTTGAGCTGAATTTTTCCCGACTCGATGAAAAATACAAGTTGATTCACGATGCGGCGGTCTATCCTGTCAAGCGCAGCCGTCGCCTTGAAAAACTACAGTAATAATTCGTTGGGCCCGTTATTTTTCAAAAACAGAATTAAAAATTGATTTTTATATTCGGATTCGGTAATAAATTAAATAGTGGGCTAACGCGTAGCGCCGTGAAGAAACGAAAGAGATCAACAAAAGACTTTCCCAAAAGCGACCTACCAGACAAATCATTAATTTCACCAGGAAAGGAGGATGTATATGAAAAAGGGCATTCTGAGTTTATTTGTGGTTGTAAGTTGTATTGTATTGTTTGCTTTTTCAACCATGGCGGCCGAGCCCATTAAGATCGGCTGCCTGGTGTCAACAACCGGCGATCTGGCGGCATATGGTCCTCCCGTGAACAATGGCGCCTTGCTGGCTGCGGAGGACATCAATGCCGCCGGCGGCGTTTTGGGGCGAAAAATTGAGATCATACTAAGGGACACTCAAACCAACCCCACCGCGGCCGTCGATGCAGCAAAAAAGCTTGTGGATATCGATAAAGTGGTGGCGATTACGGGAGCCCTTTCTTCAGGGGTCACCATCCCGGTGGCCACGTCGGTTTCTATCCCAAGCAAAGTGGTTCAAATCTCTCCGGCGTCGACTTCCGAAAAGATTAGCACATTGGATGACAACGATTACATTTTTCGAACCGTGCCCATGGATGCGCTTCAGGCGCCGGCACTTGCACAGGTCCTGTCCAAGGACAAGCATTATAAAAAAGTTTCCATTGTCTATGTGAATAATGATTATGGAGAAGGACTGGCCAAGGGTTTAAAGGCTTCTTTTGAAAAAATGGGCGGTCATGTGACGGCATTGGTGCCCTATAACAAGCAGCAGGCATCTTACAGGGGCGAAGCGCAAAAAGCGATTGATGGAAATCCCCAAGCAGTGGTCATGATTGCTTATCCTCAATTCGGAGCCGTGATTATGCGCCAGATAGTGGAACAGGGATTCAAGGGCGGCTTTGCATATGCAGACGGTATGAAAGCCCCTGAAATAGCCAAAAATGTGGGAAGCAAGTATGTGGAAAATACATACGGCACCGCACCCGGCAATCCCAATAAGAAAATGGCCACATGGTTTATGAATCACTACAAAGCCAAATTCGGGGAAATGCCGCCCAAACCGTATATCGATACCGAATACGATGCGGTTGTTTTAATTGCATTGGCAATCGCCAAGGGCGGCGCGGCCACCACCGAAGCGGTGCATAAAGATCTGCGCGCTGTTGCGGGCCCTCCGGGCGTTAAGGTGGATGCGCGGCACCTGAAAAAGGCGTTAAAACTGATTAAGGAGGGAAAAAATATCAATTACGAAGGCGTTTCCGGAAGCTGCGATTTTGATAAATACGGTGATGTCCCCGGAAGTTATGAAGTGTGGAAGTATTCTAACGGCAAAATTAAGACCGTCAACTACATAACTGTCGGTAAGTAAGCCATCACCTTTAAACTGAAACGGCCGCCTCTTTCCGAGGCGGCCGTTTCAGTTTTTTAATCCTGCTTTTTGGCCGCGCTCATCACGGTCTTTTCGCCAAGGATGCCTTGGGGTCGGACCAGCAGAATAACCTCCAGAAATATGGCGATGGCAATGACCCTGAAGGCGCCCGCCTTTACGGCGTAATCCACCGGAACCACATTGGTAATCAGATCGGTGAGGGACCATAATCCCCAGATGACCAGAGCGCCGAGAAGGGCACCTTTGTTGCTGCCGCTTCCGCCGGCGATGAGCATCACCCAGACCAAAAAAGTGCCGCTCATGGGGACAAAGGCTTCGGGACTGATAAACTGGATGAAATGAGCGTATAAGGAGCCGGCCAATCCCATAATCATGGATCCGAGAACCAGAGATTCCATCTTGTATCGAATAATGTTTTTACCCATGGCCTGGGTGACGGTTTCGTCCTCACCGATGGCCTTTAACACCCTTCCCCAGGGCGATTTCAAGGCTTTTTCGATGGCCAGGTAAACTCCGGCCACAAACACCAGCATCATCAACAGATAAAACACGTTATAATTGAAAGTGATATAGTGTTGAAAGGGTCTGGGAATACCGCTGACCCCGCGGACCCCGTTGGCCAGCCAGGCTTCGTTATTGAAAAAGAGGCGGATGGTTTCGGCAATACCGATGGTGGCAATGGCCAGGTAATCTTCTTTCAGCTTCAAGGTGGGGATGCCGATGAGAAAGGCGATGAAGCCGCTGACCAGAACCGCAATCACTAAAGCGGCGAGAAACGGCATATTAAATCCGCCGACCCGATCCGGTGCGGCCGGCGTTGTCAGGATGGCGGAGGTATAGGCGCCCACCGCAAAAAAGCCGGCGATGCCGATATTGAACAATTTGGTGTAACCCCACTGGATATTCAGTCCCAGACTCAACAGACCGTAAATGGAAACAATCACCAGAAAAAATACAAGATAAGAGAATATGCCGCTTAAATCCATCGTTTGGAACCTCCGAAAATGCCTTGGGGGCGGATTAATAAAACGAGGATCATGATGATAAAGGCCACTGCCGGTTTGTAAGCCGTGGAAATAAATCCCGTTGAAACCTCCTGGGCAATGCCGATGATCAAGCCGCCGACCATGGCGCCGTAAGGCTGCCCGATGCCGCCCAGAATCGCTGCGGCAAACAGCGGCAGCAGCAACTCCCACCCCATGGGAGGACGAAGACCGTTTTCCACGCCCAGCATAATGCCGCCGAACACGGCCAGTGCCGTCCCCACACTCCACGTCCAAAAGATGACGCGTTGGGTATCAATCCCCACCACCTCGGCCAAGTCCATATTGTCTGAAGAAGCGCGCATGGCTTTACCGATTCTCGTCTTTTTTAAAAACAGATGCACCAGGACAATGAGCACTCCGGTAACGATAATGATCGTGATTTCATAACTGTTCAGCCGTATCCCCGGGAGTACTTGAAAAGCCAGATGGATTTCGCGCGTATAGTACGTCAGATCGGGGCCCCAGAAGAGTAATATGATATTGCGCAAAAAAAGCGCCACGCCCACCGAGGAAATGAGAAGGATAATCGGACCGGTGGAGCGAAAGAATCGATAGAGAAAACGATCGATGAGGATGGCAACGGCAATGGACACCGCGATGGCCAGGACCACAGCGATGGGGAAAGGCAGCTGCAGATTGAAAAAGAGCAGCGCCAGGTAGGCGCCCAGGCTCATGGTGTCGCCGTGTGCAAAATTGGCGAATTTTAAAATACCGTACACCATTGTCAGACCGATGGCCCCAAGGGCGATAATGGAACCGAAAATAATACCGTTTGCGATCAGTTGTAACATAATCAGGACCGTCTCCTAAGCAGTTCCCAGATAAAGCCGCCCGACCTCCGGATTCGCAAGCAGGGCTTCACCCGTATCTTCATATCGATTTTTCCCCATGACCAGAACATAACCGCGATCGGACATTCCCAGCGCTTTCTTGGCATTTTGTTCGACCATGAGAATGGCCACGCCGCTTTGTCTGATTTCCATGACCTTGTCAAAAATTTCATCCCGCACAAGGGGAGCCAATCCGGCGGAAGGCTCATCCAGTAAGAGAAGCCTGGGTTCCAGCATCAGGGCCCGGCCCAGCGCCAGCATTTGACGTCCTCCTCCGGAAAGCGTACCCGATACGCTTTTTCGCTTGTCGGCAATAAACGGGAACAGTTCAAGCACCCTGTCCATGGCGGGGGTAATATCATCATTTCTGATAAAGGCGCCCATTTGCAGATTTTCTTCAACGGTGAGTGAAGGGAATACATTTTTTTCCTGGGGTACATAACTCATACCCAGCTTCACCAGCTGGTTGGGGCGCATACCGGCAATGGATCGGCCGTCGAAAGCAACGGAACCCTGTTTGACGGCGATCAATCCGAAAATGGATTTCATCAAGGTGGATTTGCCGGCGCCGTTGGGACCGATGATCGATACAATTTCGTTATCGGAGCAATGGATGGATACGCCGTTGAGTATCATGACCTCACTATATCCGCTAACCAGATCTTTAACTTCTAAAATTGCCATTATCAATCACCCAGGTAGGCGTTTATCACCCGTTCGTCGTTTCTGATGTTTTGAGGGGTTCCTTGGGTTAGAATGGAACCGGCATTCATGACAATAATGGGATCGCAGATCGTCATGACCAATTCCATGTTGTGTTCTACGATCAGGAAGGTTTTTCCCTGGTTGTTTAATTGATGAATATAACCGATCAGTTTGTTCATCAGCGTTGGATTGACGCCGGCACCCGGTTCGTCCAATAGGATAATATCCGGATCGGCCATCATGGTTCTGGCAATTTCCAGGAGCCGCTTTTGTCCGGTGGAAATATTCCCGGCATATTCGTCCTTCAGATGGTGAAGTTCAACAAATCTCAGTGTTTCGAGGGCGTGTTCTTTGACCATTTTTTCTTGAGCGCGAACCCGCCACGGTCGAAACCAGGCATTCCATATCAGCTCCCCTTCCTGCCGGCCGGGAACCAGCATCAAATTCTCCAGTAGCGTCATCTTTTCAAGTTCCCTGGAAATCTGGAAGGTGCGTATCAGGCCTTTATGAAAAATTTTATCGGGGCGAAGACCATCGATACGATCCCCTTTCAGAAAAACCTTTCCCGTATCGGGCTTATGAAAGCCGCTGATGAGATTAAACAAGGTGGTTTTGCCGGCGCCGTTGGGCCCTATCAAGGCCGTTATCGTGCCATTTGTGACATTCAGAGAGCATTGGTTGACCGCCAACATTTTTCCAAATGATTTGCAAACCCCTTCCACTCTCAACAGGTCGTTAGAATTTTCTTTTTCTGCATCCATTTCCAATGCCTTTATGCCGACACATCTTTAATCCCGAACACTAAAATAATACAATTTCCGGCATGTGCTTTTTTCAGCCGGAAGAAAAACCTTTAATTATGCCAGCTTGGAATATAACAAACCACCCATTGGCAATCAAGCGAAATAAACAATATCATAAAATCACTTTGATTCGTTAGTGATGTACAGGAAGTACATATTCTTTCTTTTCCAAATTTTTCTTGCCGTTTGGATAAGATATTAGTATTGAAACAATATAACATTGTGTAAATTTGACTTATCGGTCCTTGCGTTCAATTCAGGTCTGCGAAATATAAAACTTTCAGGATAACCCGTTATTGTGAAAAAAAAAGTAGGGATTGTCGTCAAAGAGGACGCCGAGGCCAAAAAAAAAGCCGACCAACTTGAACATTGGCTCCGGTCTAAAAATATCGATATTGTCGCTAAAGAAAATCTGCCGCCGGGTCGCAGGATTGCGGACAAGGATAAAACCTGTGCACCGTCTGACCTGTTTTGTGTTTTTGTGCTCGGCGGAGACGGAACCTTTCTGAGCGCGGTCCGATGGATCGGCGATCAGCATATACCGATTCTCGGCATCAAGTTCGGTGAAGTGGGATTTTTGGCGGAAACCGTGGAAGAGAATCTTTTTTCGGCGGTCGAGGCGGTGTTGAATGAACAGTTTGTTACAGAAGAACGGATGCGTCTTCTGGTCTTCGTTACGCTGAAAGACAAAGAAATCGCCTGCGAAACCGTGTTGAACGACATTGTCATCAACAAGGGCGCCCTGGCCAGACTGGCCCATATCGATACCTTTATCGACGATCACTATTTGACCACCTACAGTGCAGACGGGCTCATCGTTGCGACGCCCACCGGGTCTACCGCCTATTCCCTTGCTGCCGGCGGCCCCGTAATTCATCCGGCGGTACCCGCCATCCTCATGACGCCGATCTGTCCGTTTACATTGACCAACCGCCCCTTGATTATTCCGGACTCAGCTGAGATCCGAATCAGCCTGGGGAAAAAATCTTCGGACATCATGCTGACCTTCGACGGCCAGGCCGGACTTGAAATTACCGAAGACCATACCATCACCATCAAAAAAGCGCCCTGTCCGGTATCCATGATTACCTTGCCGGATCAGCATTATTTCGATGTCCTCAAGGCTAAGCTGCGGTGGAGCGGCGGGCGTTTCTAGCGCTTATCATTCATCTATCACTGACGAATCCTGTTAAAATATTCGGCGCGACAGGCGTTTTCAATCCGGATAAGATTTTTGAAGGGAATGTCGAAGTCGTTTTCTCCCGCCGTAAACACGCCGTGGCCGTAAACGATGACCCCCGGATGGTCTCGTATGGCCAGGGGAACGGTATGGCAGATCGCATTTGGACCCGATCCCATCTCGCCGGATACAATGGGAATACCGCATACGAACCGCTCACGGGGGCATTTCACATGACACTTTCCGCGATAGCTGCAGTTTTCAACATCACAGTCCATGGACATAATCACCGAAAACTTGGGGTGTCCGTGAAGGATGGCCTTGCTGCCGGCGTGTTGTACAATTTTCAAATGTGTCGGGAGTTCGCTGGAAGCGGTGACGGGAACCCGGGAGGACTCGTTGAGCGGACACGGATCAATGGCGTCTTTGAGTTGATCGAGGCTGCTGCCGGTCTGGCTGATATAAAGGGTTTGGCCATGACAAAAGGAAATGTTCCCGAAACATGAATCCACCAGACGATGTTCGACGACGAGTCGCCCTGCCTGCTGAATCGCTTCGTAAATCTCTTGTGTTGATGAAAACGGCCCTTTCATCAGAGAACCGCTGAAAGAAACCGGCGCATCGAGTGTTTTTGTTACCCGGTCGAACACCTGCCCGAGTTTCTTATCCACCTGTCTTTTTCCTGCAAGAAAAAGAAAGTCCACAAAGAATTTCACAAAACATGCGAAACAGACCGAGGAAAACGTGACGTAGGCCTGTTCCAGACCGACCGTGCCGTAAGTGATAATCCCGTGCCCTGGAATAATGACGCATTTTCGAGTGCTTAACAGCGGCACAACCCTATCGGGCGACAGGTCGAAGGCTACCGGCAAATCCTGAAGGAATGTTCTGGTTTCGCAATCATCGGGGGTGATGGTGCCATTGGACGTTTGTGCCAGGTAATCGATGATGCTGCGATACGGCTCGGCCGGCTGTGAAAAAATAAGGGCGTTGATATTCAGTTGTTTGAATATCATTTCCAGCGTGGAAATGTTGCCGCAGGTTCTGTTCCATTCAAGATGGGTGTCCTTGCGGCCCATAATCGGCGCATCCGGATCCACAAGTCCGCTGTTGATCAGCTTATTTTCGGTTGTTAGAAACATTGAATATATGATCGACGGGCGCCGGTCTTAAATGATGTGCGACCGTCGGCACCGGCATCTTTTTTGGTTGAGTTCTCTTGCCATGTAATCGTCGGATCGCGCCGTCAAAAGGATGGCAAAAGCATGTTAGATGAATAGCAACCCGGAGTCAAGGCAGAAAGAAATGCCCTCGCATTCAGCTTGACATATCGTGTTTTTAAACTTAGTTTCTGGGTTCTGAAAGGTTTTTTTAAAGAAGTATTTTTTTCAACGGGAGCTTGGATGAGACCCAAGGATCTGAAAAATTTGAAGGTGTGGTTTGAGACGTATGTCTCCGGTTTCTATACGGACGATCCCATGCATAACAGCACCATCCGACTCAAGGAAAAACACACGGAACACGTGTGCCGGAATATGATATTGCTGGGAAACGCCTTGGGCCTTTCGGATCAGGAAATGATATTGGCGGAAACCATGGGCCTTTTCCATGATGTCGGCCGGTTCAAGCAATATGCCGTCTATGGTACGTTCAAAGACATGGCATCTGAAAACCATGCCTTGCTCGGGCTCCGGGAACTGGCGGCGCATGATGTTCTGGCCGGCTGCACGGAGGATGAAAAAAACTGGATCGCCAAAGCCATTGCCTGTCACAATGCCGCAGAGATTCCAGCGGCCGAGAATGGCAAGACGCTATTATTCATTCGTCTTTTAAGAGACGCCGATAAACTTGACATCTGGAGAGTTTTTATCGAATATTATAAATCGCGGGACGAACATCCGAATCCGGTGGTGGAGATCGGCCTTCCGGATGATCCATACTTTTCTCCGGAAGTCGTGGCGGCTTTGAATGAGGACCGTTTTGTCCGGTTCCAGGATTTGAAAACCTCCTGCGATTTCAGGCTGCTTCTTGTAAGCTGGGTGTTTGATCTTAATTTTGATTGTTCGTTTCAACTGGTTAAAGATCGAAACTACATCGAAAAGATTGAGGCGACCCTGCCGCCTTCAAAACAGATTTCGGCCGCCATCCAACATGCCTGTGATTACGTGGCGCGTCGTCTATCATAGAAAGCGTTTGGGTTCGAAGGTTCAGGGTTCAGGGTTCAAAGGTTCGGGGTTTCCCGGCGAGAAAAATATGCAACACCATAAAAGGAAAATTATATGAATGACATCATTGTATTATTGATATTTGTCGGGGTCTGGTATTTGCTGCAGGCATATATCCTGCCGAAACTGGGGATTTCGACCTGAGTGCGCAATTCTTGTCGGGCGACAGGAGATAAAGACGAAATTGGGGAAAAGGTATCGGACAAAGACAAAATCCATTAAAAACACGCCGCTGATTATCCGCGGGGGCAATATGTATAAAAAAATCATGATTCTCATCTTTGTCGCATTCATTGCCACGGGATGCGAGGCCCGGGGCAAACATCTTGTGGTCAAATTCGATCATATTTATGGTCTGACATCGGATGACGGTATTATTTTCGAAAAGAACCGGATCGGCACGGTGGGTGAGATTACCTATACCAAAAAGGGCAATTTTCTGGTGAATTTGAAAATCGAGAAAGCCTTTACAAATACCGCCACGGAATATACCCGATTTTTCATCGTTTCAGATCCTAAGAACACCGGCCGCAAGGCCGTGGAAATGATCCAGACCCAAAAAGGGGGAAACCCTTTGAAAAACAATACCATCGTCGAAGGTTCCGCGGAATCGTCGGTGATCATAGAACGCATGCAAAAAGACCTTACAGGGGAAATGAAGAATCTGACCCGGCAGTTCAATACGTTTGCAGACCAATTGAAAAAAGTTCCCGACAGTGAAGCATATAAAAAATTAGAGGACGAACTGACGAATCTATATGATGAAATGCGGCAATCGGGAAAAGAGGTTCGTGAAATGATACAAAAAGAAATCTTGCCGCGTTTGGAAGAACAATTGCAAAATTTAAAAAAGCGTCTGCAGAAAAAGGGAAAAGAAGACGAATTAAAACCGCTTGAAACAAAAATGGAAAAAATCAAAAAAATATAACCGCAATTTAAAAACACTAGAAGCCATCTCAAAATTAGGATTTTCGGTCGAGATTAAGGCGAGGCCGAGAATCAACCCGCAGGCATACTCAAGTATGTCGAGGACTTGAATCGAGGGCTCAACGCCGATATCGGACGAAAAGACTTTTTTGAGATGGCTTCTAGTTTCGCACCCTCGCCTTGTGTTCTGATTCCTGCCTGCCCGTTGAATATGCTCCTTGTGGCATCGATTCTCATCGGATCTGCTCAAATCCGGGGAAACCCATCCATATATTGTGGTATAAATCGCTTGACACACAAGATACTTTGGTTTATATAAAGATATTTCAAAAAATCAAGATGTTAAATCATAACAAGAGCAAGGAACACGCTGATGGGAAAAACGATTATAAAATGCCCTAAAGATCCGAAAATGCAGTACTATCGTGAAGTTTGCAAAGAAATATTTCGAAAAGGAAACATCCGGAATTGGTGTAAACACTGCGAGGTCTTTGGGGACAAGGAAAAATCGTCCGGCAAGGCATAAAATGACAACACGTTGGCCACCGATCAAAATTTTCACAAAGGTTGATATGTAATATGGACTCGATTTTTTCGAGAATAAATTTTCCTTAACACCATAGCAGAGGAGGACAATATGATATCTTCTCCGTGTGAAAATTGTCATAGGAAAAATCAACCGAAAGAAAATTGTGCCGATGATTGTGAAATCTTAAACGCAATTCAACTTTACCAGGTATCCAATGAAAGAGATATTTTCATTTCCGCCATCGATTATTCCGAAGAAGGGAGATTTTGTTTAAACAGTAAAGATGTCATGATTTAGCTCGTGTGTCATTTTTAAGCGCGGGAAGATGACAAAAAGGAGGTGCTCTGATGTACGTCGGTCGAATTATGCGAAAACACCTTGTAACCGTACCTCCGGATACAAATTTGCGAAAAGCCAAAGAAATCATCCAAGATAAGCGGATTAATCATCTTCTGGTCGTTAACAAAGCCGGAGATTTGGTCGGTATCGTATCAGACAGAGATGTTAAGCAAAGCTGGGCGTCTCCGGCCACGGCGCTGAGTGTTCATGAGTTGAACTATCTTTTGAACCAACTCACGGTTGAGGCGATTATGGTTAAAAAGATTATCACCATATCGCCCGGCACCACCATTGAACGCGCCGCTTATATTATGCAGGAAAATAGGATTAATGCGCTGCCGGTCATCGAATCGAAAAAGCTTGTGGGGATTATCACGAGCACCGATGTGATGGGCGTTTTGCTTCGTGCCATCGGGTTTGATGATGATGAAAGCGCCCGGTTTACCGTCCTGGTCGAAGATCGCATCGGGATTGTCGCCGAAGTTTCGAGGATTTTGAAGGAAGAGCAAATCAACATTCGCAGCCTGGTTACCTGGCCTGAAAATGAATACCCCGGTGTTTATCACCTGGTGATGCGGGTTAAATTGGAAGATAAGGACAAGGCGATGAATGTATTAGGCAGCGCCGGGTTCAAAATTTTGTCCGAATATGTTAACGATCTGACGCCGTAT
>Ga0210077_1000316_pt1 | contig 19710 bp, 19 predicted proteins | sample RushMan_CattailN_5_FD_185556 | JGI IMG/M metagenome (GOLD analysis project Ga0210077, IMG submission 185556) | Wetland microbial communities from San Francisco Bay, California, USA, that impact long-term carbon sequestration -... | ecosystem: Environmental > Aquatic > Marine > Wetlands ... | reverse complement strand
GCCTTGTGCCCGTTAAGACGCCCACAAGGGGCTATGCTACGGAATGAACCCGAACATTTCCATATGGAAACCGGATGGGAACTTTCGCCGACATGTAGTAGCAGGTTAATACTGCCCGCAGCGTGATGTGCCCACCCGCCGGCTTAGAGTGCATCCTTGGGGATGGTGAAAACGAAATCCGAGCCGTCATCCTTGGGTTCATACCAGATGTTGCCGCCGTATTTAACCAGGATTTCTCTGATTAAATAGAGCCCCAAGCCCATGCCGTCGGGAGCTCCTGCTGCCTCGCACCCAATCCGACCAAACCTCGTGAACAATTTATCTCGATACTCATCAGGAACCGGTCTGCCGCTGTTATAAACGTTCAGCCGATAATAGGCGCCGTGATCTTCGAACCCAAAGGCAATGGTGCAGCCCCTGCCGCCATATTTGATGGCATTCTTGAAAAGGTTCCGAAACACTGCCTTAAGCCAGGTTTTGTTTACATTTACCTGAATGGTTCCGGCTGGAATCGCGCCAAGTCTGCTGTCGATCATGATCTGTTGTTTCTCAATGTCGTGAGAAAGCTCATCCAACACCGGGTCGATGACGTCTTGCCGCAAGTCCAGCACTTCCCGCGTCACCTCGATGGATCCATCGATGGAGTAGGCCTTCCCGAGAAAATCTTCTGCGATTCCAAGCAACTGGATCACCCTTGTGAGCAGATCCTTCACCGTGTTTTCAACGCTTTTGTCCATAGGACCGTAAGTGCCGCGGATGAGTAGTTTAAGGGTCGCCGCCATAGCAACGAGAGGAGACCTGATATCGTGCGACATGATCATCAACATGCGCAGGATGTCCGCATTCAACCGCTTGTTCTGCTGTTCCGCCTCCAGCAGTTCGATCACGCGTCTTTCAGATTCGATGAACGCCCGCTGCCAGTTGCTCTGATCGGAGATATCCCTCAGCCGACCTTGGTAATACACCGTCCCATTTTCTTCAACGCGCGAGTTCACGGCAATGAATGCCATAAATTTGGTGCCGTTCTTAGTCCGCATAGGCAGCTCGAAGCCTTTGAGATAACTTTGCTTTTCAATAATTTCCGCCAGAGTTTCAAGATCGTCGACATCCCAAAAAAGTGGTGCAATCGATTCCAGGCCCAGTATTTCCTCAATGCTTTCGTAACCAAAGATTTCGACAGCCTTCTGGTTGACTGCCGAGAGCTTCCCACCCGTTGTAATGACAAACGTCATTTCCTTACAGGCATTGAAAAATTCTTTATATATGGCATCGGAAAGAGAAGGCGTGACTTCGCGGCAACTTTCTTGCTGCCGATCCGTGGGAATATCCTTGGCATCATTGCCATCAAACACTTCGTTTTTCATCACAGTGCCAGCACTCTTTGACGGTTGATAAGTTGTGAACTCAATACGATCATTTTCGCGCACACAATTTGATTTCTCAAGAAAAATCCGCTCTGACACGCGCCCTAAGGTTTTACTATACAACTGAACGAACAACTGTGGCGGGAAGGCATATGTAGACCCTTTAGTCTTGGCAAGCACATTTTCGAGACGGGACGATACTTCGCTGCGTTTCGCTTCGCTCAATCCTCGGGTCGGTCTTCTGATTTCGCCTGTATTTGGGATTTTTCAACTTCCTCCGGGTAACTCCCCAATTCCAGACTGCAGCGGTCATAGCTGTCGCACAGTTGGTCGATGATGGAATTTTTCCAGAGAGGCACGCGCACGATATAGCCCGCGCGTCCGATCAGGTGGGCAGCGACCGGCGCCGTTATGACCACGAAGATGATGGTTGCAATGGCTCGAGTGCTTACTCCAAGCTGAAAGAAGTTGACGGCCAAAGCAAGCAGTATGAATCCGACTCCCAGAGTCGAAGCCTTGGTCGCACACGACATGCGCATGAAAAGATCGGGCATGCGCAGGACGCCCAAGCCTGCGATAAACATGAACACACTGCCTATGATCATCAGGATTCCGCTGATTGTTTCCAACATGACATCACCATGATCGCTCACCGCAGAGAAAGGTAAATAATAATGAAAAATTCTCTCCTTCCACTCTGCGTGCTCTGCGGTAAATCCAGCTATTATACACCGCCATTGTTCACGATTTCTTCTCGGACTTTGTCAGCTCCCGCTCCAATTCCTCGAACTGGGTTCTCTTTTCCAGATAGTGGGCAAACGCAATGACTCCAAGAAACGACACCAAAGCCAGCACACTGGCCACGTCCAGAAACACCGATTCCTGCGTGGCGATGGAATAGACGGCTATGGCGCCGATTCCCACAGTTGACATGAGATCGAGAGCCACCACTCGATCGGGCAAACTGGGGCCGATGATCAGACGTATGAAGGCGAGGATGACTGTCAAGCAGAGAAGCGGCACCACTATGTACAAGGATAAGTATTGAAACATCATCGAAACACCTCCTGCACCCGCCTTTCGAATCCATCCTTGATCTGCCGTCTGAATTCATCGACATCATCGATGTACATGGAATGGACGTAGAGCACTTTGCAGTCCGTCGATACGTCCAGACTCAATGTCCCGGGCGTTAGTGTTATGAGGTTGGCAAGCAGGGTGATTTCAGGCTCTGAGCTTACATCCAGAGGAATGGCAACCACCCCCGGCCTCATGCGCTGCCAGGGCGATACAACATCATAGGCAACGCGCAGATTGGCTTTGACCAATTCCCGGATAAAGAAAAAAAGCAGGCCGAGCACCTTCGGGACCTTGAAAAAGTATCCCGCCGGCTCGGCAACACTCTGGTCCAACCACAACAGAAGGTAGCCAAGACCGAATCCCACCAGAAAGTTGGAAATCACAAATTGGCCGGTAAGCGACATCCAGGCCAAGGCCAGCAAAAGATTTAACAGAAAGGTCTTCATGCTGATTTCCCCAATACCGCTTGAATGTAATCGGAAGGGTTCACCAGTTGTTCGGCCGCCCGCTGGGCAAAATCAAAAAAGGGACCCGGCCACAACCCGATCAACGCCATCAGCGCAACCAATATTGCAACCGGAACCACATGCAGCAGCCAGGAACCGGAAGGCAAAGACTCCAAAGCGGGTTCGCTTTGTTCCTCCGGCTGCTTCTTCCAAAAGACCTCCGACCAGACAGTGGACATGGAATAAAGAGTGAGCAGTCCCACAATGAGCGCTGCTGCAACGATGAGGTACGAATTTGCATCCAACCCGGCTTTCACCAGAATGAACTTTCCCCAGAAGCCCGAAAATGGAGGCATGCCGGCCAGCGACAGAGCCGGCAGGAGGAAAAGCACCGCCAGTCCAGGGTTGCTGCTATAGAGGCCTCCCAAGCGGTTCAATCGATAGGTACCGCGGAGTCGATAGACGGCCCCGCTTACCAGAAACAGACTGGTCTTAACGATAATGTCCTGCACCGTGTAAAAGATGGAACCGGCGAGGGCGAGGGGTGTATACAGCCCGAGGCCCATGATCATGTAGCCGACATGACTCACCAGGTTGAAAGAAAGGATTCGACGAAAATCGTTTTGCACCAACGCTCCCAAGATTCCTGTAAGCATGGTCAAACCCGCTGCCAAAAGAATCAGCCCGTGAGTGGTGCCCACATCGTGCACAAACAGCAGTGTAAAGACCCGGATCAGCGAGTAGACTCCCACCTTGGTCAGCAGACCCGCAAATATTGCAGAAATAGGCGCCGGCGGCGTATGGTAGGAAGCCGGGAGCCAGAAGAAAAGCGGGAAAATGGCCGCCTTGATTCCGAAGGCGAGCAGAAACAAGATGGCGAGCGTGGTCAGCATCCCGGGCCGACTCACGGTCCTGAGTTGTATCGACAGATCGGCCAGATTCAAGGTGCCGACCATCCCATACAGGATCGCAATGGCTGTCAGAAACAGCGCAGAAGACATCAAATTCAGAGTCACATATTTGATCGCCCCCTCCAGTTGAGCTTTTTCACTGCCCAGTTGCATCAACACGAAGGACGCGATCAGAAGCACTTCAAACCAAACATAAAGATTGAATATATCCCCTGTTAAGAAAGCGCCGCAAACCCCCATGATAAGAATGTGGAGCAGCGCATGGTAGCCGAAGGATTCACGCTGATGATCGATTGCCGCCAGCGAGTAAACCACTACGGCTAGCCCCATCAGCGCCGCCAAAACTACCATTGCTGCACTGAACAGATCCGCCACAATGGTGATGCCAAAAGGGGCCGGCCAGTTTCCGATCTGAGTGGCTTGAATGCCATTGTGCCAAACGAACCCAAACAAAACCAGCGCTGCCGCAAGCAATACCGCAGCGCCGCACGAACTGATCATTCGCTGAAGATTGCGGCTTTCCCAAGCCAAAAGAGCCAAAATAGCTGTAAAAAAGGGAATAATTATTGGAGACACCAGCAAGAAACTCATCAATTCTCCCGGTACTCAGTCAAAGCTTTCGGTGGACTGCATTTTGTCCAGATCGTCGGTGCCGAGTGTTTGGTGAGACCGCCTGATCAAAACGATGGCGAACGCCTGCACGCCGAAGCCGATCACAATTGCAGTGAGAATAAGAGCTTCCGGCACCGGATCGGCGAATTGACCGATCAATTGGCTCTCCCCGTGCAGCATGATGGGCGGGGCTCCGCGGACCAGCCTGCCTATGGTGAAAATGAGCAAGTTCGCCGCATGGCCCAGCAGCGCAAGGCCCAGGATCAACTTGACGATGCTCCTGCGCATCATCAAGTAGATGGCAGCCGCGTACAGACCGCCTACAACGAAAGACAAAACAACTTCCACTTTAATCCTCCGCCAGCGAAAAGATGATTGTCAGTACGACACCGAGCACCACCATGTAAACTCCGGTGTCAAACAAAACCGGCGTACCGGCTTTGCCAATGACCACCACTTTGTCTTTGCTCCACAGACCGGTCATAAAAGGCAGCCCGATAAACAATGACAGGCAGGCGCTTGAAAGTGCCGTGAGCAGACCGAGAGCAATGAAGGTGCGCGGATTGATTCGCAGGACTTTCCTGGCATCAGCTGCCCCCTGAGCCAAGGTGTACAAGGCAAAGGCGGCGGCTGCCACGAGTCCTCCCACAAAGCCGCCCCCGGGCATATTGTGTCCGCGCAGAAGCAGATACACAGACAACAGGAGCAAAAGAGGCAAAAGATAGCGGGTTGCCGTAGACAGAATAAGCGACTTCATTGGTTGCCTCCCTGCCTGCCATTCCTTTTCAAGTAAAGCTTCAGCAACGAATAGACTCCTATGGCGGCCACCGCCAGCACGGTAATTTCCCCCATGGTATCGAAGCCTCGAAAGTCCACCAGAATCACGTTCACAATGTTGTGTCCTTTTGCGTCCAGGTAGCTGTGCTCGGCGAAGTACGAAACCAGCCTCGCTTCCTTTTGCATGGCAGTAACGCTCAAGACCAGAACTGTCATGACGCCCCCCAAAGCCAGGGCCGCTAAGGCATCCCGAACCCTTTCCGGGGTTTTGGAATAATGCTCGATCTCCGGCAGCCGAAACAGAACCAGCGCCAGCAAGACAACGCTCAACGACTCGATGGCAAATTGGGTCATCGCGAGGTCGGGAGCGCTAAACAGCAGAAAAACCAGCGCCACACCATAGCCCACCACACCAAGGGAAAGGACGGCGGCGATCAATGATTTGGCTTTCACTACAGCCACGGTTGCCGCCACTATCACACCCGCCAGGACAAGCTCGTATGCGTATGCGTTCGACCATCTCCAAAGCTCTAAGCTCCATTTCTGATTGAACAATGAGGTAGCAACCAAACCAATGGTTGTGCAAACAATAATGAGCAAGTAAATATGGAGATGTCCGCTTTGCACCATTCGCGTGGATCCCCGAGCTGTTGCCGCCAAGCCTTCAAGCAGCAGGGAATACCAGCGTGCAGGTCCCCATTTTTCGGATGGGATGAGATACGAAGCCGCCTTGCGGAACTTATGCCAACCAAAAAATAGAACGATTCCTATAATAAATGCCAAAACGCTCAGCAGCAGGCTGGAATGGAAACCGTGCCAAAGTTTCAACTCGTATTCAACCGGGCGACTTTCGATGACAGCCGTGGCCGGAGCAATCAGCCAATTTTCGATAAGACCGGGTTCCGCCCCGATCACCAGCCCCAGAGCGGCAAGCACAAACGGACCCAGCCACAGTGCCAGGGGCGGCTTGTGAGGAATGCGGGGGAATTCTCTTCGGCGACCGACAAACGGCCGAAACCCGACGATGCCGGCGATTGTGACAAATGATATGTTGGTAAGAAAAACTGCGCCAAGCATAAATTCGCTGCCGCCCTCACCGAAGGCCACTTTATAGATGAGTTCTTTTCCCACGAACCCCAAATGCGGCGGTACTCCGGCACTCGATAGAGCCGCCAGCATAGCCGCTATGGCTACAAACGGCATGGTTCGAAACAGACCGCCCAGCTTTTCCACATCGCGAGTGCCCGTTTCGTGATCGACCGCTCCCGCGACCAAAAACAGCGCCCCTTTGTAAAATGCATGCGCCAGCAAAAACACCATTGCCGCCTGAGTGGAAAGAGATGCCTCGATGCCCAGCATCATGACCATCAGCCCAAGTGCGCTCACCGTAGTGTAGGCCAATATGCGCTTCATATCGGTATGGACCAGCGCCAAGTAGGCGCCCACCAACATCGTCAGTGTCCCTACCGGAGTGATCAGATATTCCCACATGGGTGTGCCGGCAAGAATTGGGCTCACACGTGCCAGAAGGTAAATCCCGGCCTTCACCATGGTTGCCGAATGGAGATACGTACTGACCGGCGCCGGTGCTTCCATGGCATTGGGCAGCCAGAAATGGAAAGGTGTTTGCGCCGATTTGGTAAAAGCTCCTGCGAGGATGAGCAACAGAATTGGAAGATAAAGCTCATGTGAACGAATCGGATCGGCCTCGGCATATAACCTGGAAATTTCCAGAGTACCGCCCACCTGACCCATCAAAAGGAATCCGGCCAGCAATGCAAGCCCCCCCAAGCCCGTCACCAAAAGCGCCTGCAGGGCCGCTTCTCTTGCAGCTGCCCGGTCATGGTCGAAACCAATCAAAAAATAGGAACTGAGACTGGTGAGTTCCCAAAAAACGAACAGAACAATCGCGTTGTCAGCCAAAACCACGCCCAGCATCGACCCCATGAACATCAAGATATAGGCGAAAAATCGCCCGAGCTCGGGATTTCTGCCCAGGTAGCTTCCGGAGTAGATGAAGACCAATGCACCGATTGAGGTGATCAGAAGAACGAACAGCAGGCTCAAGCCGTCGAGATTGAATGAGAGGTTGATGCCCAGTGCAGGCAGCCATCGGTAGGAAAAAAGAATGCTTTCCCCGCTTGAAATGCGCGCGATAAACCCGGCAAAATAAACGATGAGTGCCAACGGCAGCAAAGCAAAGAACCATCCGCTCCACTGCCGCAGCAGGCGACACAATGGCGGCGCGAAGAGAGCCACAAGAAAACCGGACAGCACTGCAAAAAGCATTTCTCACTCCGTCATTCAACGTCCGGGAAAGACGGTAGAAATGTTGTACTTACAGCATCTTGCACAGCCGGGCCGAAATAGCTCGCCGGTTCGGGAAGATGCTGGATACTCGCAACAAGCCGTTGTCTCATATCCGTTTCCCCTTTAGGAAAAAAAGGGGGGTTAGGGTGGATTTTAGAAGCGGGCTCAACGTGAAATCCCCCTAAATCCCCCTTTGAAAAGGGGGACTTTGAAGAGAAATCCCAATCAACGGTCCAGTCCAGAAAGGTCTCTCCCTTTGGTCGGGATAACATCGGATTCACCAATCGTCGCACTAAATTTAAAAAGATAGAATCTCTCCGAACAACATTTTACTCGCAGTTCTATTTCTTAATAATTAAATCATCGACTGTATAGGATTTTGTGAAAAAATCTCTCTATAATGCTAACACCAAGTTTCTTGTTTTTTTGCGAGGATTTTTTCATAAGCGCTTGGTTTTGCCGGCCAAACAATTGCTTTCAGCTTTGAACTTTTGGCTGCGGCTATGCCGCGCTGTGATAAGCGCGTTCTTGATAGTCCAAGACCTGGACTTAATATTTATGGTATCCTGATGGAGTTCTCAGACCGCCCCAAACAAAATCAAGAACTGATGGAAAGGTGATCGGTACAAGTGCAATACGTAATCGACGCACATGATGTAACCAAGGTATTTAACGGCTTCACCGCCGTCAATAACGTCTCTTTTAACCTCTTTGCAGGGGAATGTCTGGGGCTTCTGGGGCCAAACGGCGCCGGCAAGACATCCACCATCAGAATGACTTACGCCTTTACACCCATGACCAGTGGAGACCTCAGCGTCTTCGGGCTGGATATTCGGACCCACTGGCGCGAAATCAAAGGCCGCATTGGAGTATGCCAGCAGGAAAACAGTCTGGATCCGGATTTGACCGTCCAACAGAATCTGGAAGTTTTCGGTCGGTATTTCAACATTCCCAAAAAGGCAGCCAGAGAAAAAGCTCAAAAACTCCTGGAATTCATTGCCATGGATCATCGAAAGCGCGCTCCGGTGAGCGAACTCTCCGGCGGAATGATGCGGCGCCTGGTGCTGGCACGAGCGCTCATCAACGACCCGGAGCTTTTGATTCTGGATGAACCAACCACCGGGCTGGACCCGCAATCACGTCATCAGGTTTGGGATAAATTGGAAGAACTCCGTTCGGAGGGGCTCTCTATTCTGCTTACAACGCATTACATGGAGGAAGCATCACGTTTATGCGAGCGTTTGATCATCATGGACCACGGAGAAATTTTGGTTCAGGGCAAACCCTCCGAGCTGATCCGTGAACATACCGGCCGCAACGTGGTTGAGATTGCCAAACCGACCGATGAATTGCGCGAGTTCATCCGTTCCAAAGACCTTAGCCACGACGATCTCGGCCATCGTATCCTAATCTACGGGGAAGAAAACGATCAGCTGTTTGACATCATACGAGAGCGTTTTTGTACAGATAACTGCAGCTTACGAATGTCCACTCTGGAGGACGTTTTCCTGAGACTGACCGGGAGGCAGCTTCGCGAATGAATATCGCATCGTCGTTTAACATCTCATGGCGTTTCATAAGAGTATGGCAGAGGAATCTGATCGTCTATAGAAGGATTTGGAAGGTGAATTTCCTGCCGCCTTTGTTTGAGCCATTGTTCTACCTGCTCGCCTTTGGCATGGGATTGAGCTCGTTGATCGGCACAATTCATTATGCCGGTCTCGACATCTCCTATTTGGCCTTCATAACGCCCGCAATCCTGGCCATCAACATTATGTACAACGCATTCTTCGAAACTACCTATGCTTCTTTCGTGCGCATGTACTATCAAAAAACATTCGACGCCATGATGGCAACTCCTCTATCACTAGGCGAGGTGATAACCGCTGAGATAATATGGGGGGCGACCAAATCACTTTTTGCAACGCTTATCATGATGGGTGTTTTAAGCGGTTTCGGATTGATCCATTATCCCGACGGACTCCTGATCATACCGTTGGCATTTTTGGGCGGCATTGCTTTTGGCTCCATCGGAATGTTCTTTACCGGCATCGTTCCTTCCATCGATGTTTTCAACCTGCCCATTTTTCTATTCATCACGCCCATGTTCCTGTTCAGCGGCACCTTCTTCCCGATCGCGAACCTGCCCGCCTGGGCGCAGAAACTCGCGCTCGCTCTGCCGCTCACCCATCTTGTAAGGATTACAAGGCAGCTGTGCCTGGGACTCCTCGACACGCAACTGCTGCTGGAATTGGGGTACCTTATGGTTTTCTGCCTGATATTTTTCCCCCTGGCCATACTTTCCATGCATCGGCGCCTTGTCCAATAATACATCCTTTTATTTTGACGACTCATCGCGGATTACCGGGGCATGGTCCTCCGCGCAGCCCTTTGGTTGCGTTTAACTGAAACAAACCTATTGTATGGTTATAGTACTTTCAACACAGGAGGTTTACATGAATCGAAAAACAATAGCGGTTTTGATGGTTTTTGCATTGTCTTTCTCACTCGGGTCTCTCGGATTGATGACCAATGGTTTTGCGCAATCGGTGGAAGTGAAGAATTATGGAGGTGTGTCCTACATAAGCGGCGGAATCGGCATGGGTGAGAGGGAAGAACTGGAAGCGATGGGCCAGAATTATGACTTGAAATTGGTGTTCGCCATTCAACAGGGGAACTATCTATCAGACGTGAAGGTAGTGATCAAAGGAAGCTCGGGCAACGTTGCGCTCGAAGCGGTTTCGGACGGTCCCTGGCTGTATGCACAGCTTCCCGCAGGCACTTATAACGTGTCCGCAACAACCATGGGTAAAACCATTACTAAAGTGGCTCGAGTAAATGCTCGGAGCAGAACGCAGCTGAATTTTGTCTGGGCAAGCAAATAGGTGAGAGGGAGCCTCTTGACTTAAGAGTTATTATTGAATCCGGAAAGCTAACCTTTCCGAAAAACGAGAGAGCCAGGTTTCCCCCCTCCTTCCTGGCTCTCTTTTTATTTCCAGCTTTAGCCAAGCATGCGAAGCGCGATATCCGCATAAATCATGGCTGCCGGTCGGAGATTCTCGATCTTAACCCACTCGTTGGCCTGATGTGCGCAGGCTGCTTCACCCGGGCCGCAGATGACCATCGGAACTTGCAGAGGCGGCACCAACACCGCACCGTCCGTATAGTATGCCACTCCGCCGATGGCAGGTTCCCTCTGCAGGACGCTGCGCGTGCTTTCGATGAACAGCTTCACAAACGGATCGTCCTGTGACGTATCCACCGGCTCCTTCTCGTTTATGATCTTGATGTCGCAGTCGACGTCATGCGCCTCCGCAGCCTCACGTGCAAGGGACGAAATGGTTTCGTACAGCCTTGCGGTATCCTGGCCGGGGATCGTGCGACAATCGATGGTGAGTCTGCATTGGTCGGGAACCACATTGGTCTTGAATCCGCCATCGATGGTCGCAATGTTCATGGTCGACTTGCCCACCAGGGCATGATTCATAGGGGCTTGAGCTAATTTGTCTGCGGTCTGAATGAAAGAAGCCATGGGGATAATGGCATTCTTTCCCAGATGCGGAGAGGAACCATGCGCAGCTTTTCCCTTCATTACCACTTCCAGCCACAAGGCCCCCTTTTCAGCAGTACAGACCTCCAACCCGGTGGGCTCGGCAATGACAAGAGCGCCCGCATCCATAAGGGCGCCCGCTTTGACGAGCTGCGCTGCACCAATGGAATCCACCTCTTCACCTGCGGTTAAAGCAAGGATAAGATCCCCATGCAGCTGCACGCCGGAGTTTTTAACCGCCGCCGCGGCAACGATCACGGCCGCAACTCCGCTTTTCATATCGGACGCGCCCCGACCGTAAATTCTGCCGTTGGCTATTTCTCCCGAGAAGGGTTCATAATTCCAGCGTTCCGCACCCACTGGAACCGTATCCAGATGACCGCTGAAAACTAAAGCAGATCGTCTGCCTGAACCGCGCACCCGACACACAACGTTGGCGCGCTTTTCCGCAAAAGGTATGACTGAAGCCTCAAGACCGAGCACTGACATAATTTGTGCCAACCGTTCGGCCAAAAGAATTTCATCTCCAGGTGGGTTGACAGTTTGGAATTGAATCATGTCCCGGGTCAGTTCCACCAACTTTGATTCATCAATACTCGCTAATACTCGCTCATTCAGCATTGTCCACTCCCGTTAAGAATCGAAATCGAAAAGAAGGCCGCGCTTGAGAACCTCTTTGCCGAATCGGCTCTCGATGTCATCCATGGCCTGATCCAGGCGTTCTTGCTTGATCGCGACGGATTCTTTAAAAAGCTTCATCTGTTGGACGCCCGCGCACAGATTTGATACTCCAACGCCGGTTAGACGAACTTTGTTGCTTATATTCAGCTCCTCCAACAATTGGCCGACAACCGTAAATAAGGTCCTTGTGCAATTGGTCGGTTCATGCAGCGTTCGACTCCTGGTAACTACTCTAAAGTCGGAAAACTTAACCTTCAGAGTAACGGTTCTGCCCAGTAAACCGTCGCGCCGCAGTTCACGACCCACATTTTCAGCCTGGAGCAACAACCATTTGCGCAACTCCTTTTGATCGGAGATATCCTTAGCGAAGGTGTCCTCCGCGCTGCAAGACTTGGGAGCTGAATGAGGAACCACTTGCGATCGATCGACGCCTTGCGCCTTCTCGTATAAGTTGACCCCATATTTTCCAAACCTTTTGACCCAAAACGACAAAGGAAATCTAAGAATGTCCGACGCCACGGATACACCAAGATCTTTGAGGGCTTGAGAGGTTCTCTTGCCGATTCCGGGAATCTTCCGGATGGGCAGGGATTGCAGAAAACCCTCTAGCTCCTTTTCCTCCAATATCACCAATCCATCGGGCTTGTTCATATCCGAGGAGATCTTTGCCAGAAACTTATTGGGAGCTATTCCGATTGAACATGTCAAACCGGTTTCAGTGCGGATGCTCTCTTTTACTCGCACGGCAAGATCTCGGGGTGCGCCGTGCAGAGTCTCCGTTCCGGTTATGTCAACATACGCTTCGTCGATGGAAATCTGTTCGACCAGAGGCGAAATCCGATGGATGATTTGCATGACATGGCGGGAGACTTCCTTGTATCTGCGCATGTTGACGGGCACGAATATCCCGTTCGGGCACAAGCGCCTGGCCTGGAAAATTGGCATAGCGGAATGAATGCCGAATGTCCTCGCCTCATAGGATGCCGCCGAAACAACACCGCGATTCGAGCCGCCCACAATAACGGGTCTGCCTTTCATTTCCGCATGGTCGGCCTGCTCGACGGCGGCATAGAAAGCATCCATGTCGATGTGCATAATGCGGCGTATCATTGTGGTGACCAGAAAAATGAATGAGTTTTACTTCACCAGCATGACCGGACAATGGGCGAGAACACTTACTTTGTAGCTGATAGTGCCCCAACCCTGGACGGCATTTTCGACGGTTACCCTGTGAGAGCTCAAAACGATTAGATCTATCTCATTTCCCCGCGCGAACTTAACGATGTCCCGAATCCTTTTTCCGTAGACAATTTCACGACCAATGGCCAAAGGCTCGCCTTCGTATTCACCGGTCATTTGGTTCATTTTCTTTTGCGCACGCTTTTTAAGCTTTGCATAGAAATCCTCGAACTCCGCAAAATCAGAATCTTCTATCATTTCAATCACGTGCAGGAGGGTAATCTTGCTGTCATCGTGTAAAGCCATCTTCACGGCGATGCTGAGCGCTTGCATTGTCTTTTCCGTCAGGTCGGTTGGGACCAGAATATGTTTAAACATCCAAATACCTCCGCAATAACCCTATTCGAAATTGAACAATTCTTTCACATTCCATTCTAACCAAAGATATTTGAATTTTCATCATTAGGAGAATCCAATATCCAGCACCCAGAATCCAGCATCTTTTTCACTCACGAGACGCGACTCTTTCTCTCCAAGCATTTCATCACAAACTGCTTCCACACCTGTTGGTATTTGCGGCCGCCCATGATGTAGGTATCATTATGGTCGGCTCCGGAGACTTCGTAGAAGAACTTAGGAGCCTGGGTCTGTTCATAAAGAACCTTGGCCATGGAGATAGGAATCGTGTGGTCCGTCTGTCCGTGGATGAAAAGAACGGGGGATCGGATCAAACCTATCAGCGAAAGGCTGTCGTACTTGCTGTTACCAGCGGTTTCAGGCTTGTACAGGGGGAAATAGAGCTTCATCATGTCGTCTGTCGAAGTGAATGCAGCTTCCAAAACCACACCCAGCGCTTCCTTTCTGCTTGCCATATAAACGGCTAGAGCGGTGCCCAAAGAACGGCCGAAAAGAATCACGGATGAAGGTGCGAATCCCCTCTTCTCTGTAAGGAACCGATAGGCGCCCTGCGCATCCAAAAATGTGCCCGCTTTGGAGATCGATCCCTCACTTAACCCATACTCTCGATAATCGAACATAAAGATGGGGATCCGCAAAATCTTGCGGAGCAATTTCAGGTTGTCCAAACGATGGCTGATGTTGCCCGCGTTGCCATGAAACCACAGCAGCACCGCGCGATGATCCGCTCCATCGACCAACCACCCGTGCAGTCGGGTACCATCGGTAGCCGGGAAAAATACATCCTCATAATCCTGCAAGCCGTAATCTTTGGGAGTTGCCTCAAGGATTCGCTCCGGGAAAAATACCGTCCCCTTTTCTCGCATATAATTTTACCTATCGGTTTCATTATAAAAATGGTTCTTATTCCTGATTATGCACCGAATTTCACCATGTCATATATTTTCTATCTAACCTGCGGGCTTGGTCAAGCTTCTATTTTTTCAAATTTTAGGAAGCCCAGCAGGTTCCCCATTCTAAACCAACAGCTGGAAACACTTGCCCCTGCAGCATTTAAAAGTTCTCTTTTAAAAGTTGCACTTACCCGTGTCTGTTGCTAATTCCAGCAGCAGCCCCCAGTTCACCTTCAGCAGCAGTCCGAAGACTCACTCCAAACGGGATTACAAACTCAACATTCGTGCGGGCTTCAGCCCTCGGTAATTTAAGATTGAAGGCTGAATTCCATCAAGATGCACAGTAACTCACTACTACCAAAAATGGTGGGGATTGCATAACAGTATCGTCAATTCAGACTGTTATACTCTCGATTTGGGAGGGCGAAGGATCTTACAGATTGAATCTGTGCGGCCGCAAGGTGGCAACAGATCTCAAAAAAAATTAAATTAAGGTATAAGCAGATTTATTTCAACAGTATTTTCGTACCTAGCCCTCTCCATTTTGCGGTCCCTCACTGCTGCCCGGTTTCTTTTTGCTGAATCGCACCGAGTAGAGGATCAAAACAAGTATGGGGACACATACAACCATGAGCCCAACAAGATCGGAGGCGCTGACTGACATGTTCCGACTCCTTCATTTAACGGTGAATGTTTCCTGTTTAATGCACCCTGCAAGGTTGGATTCTAATATCAGTCTCTCAAAAACCTGATAAACTTTCTCAAACTCAGCCGACTTGTCAAAAAAGTAGTCCGCTCCCAAATGCATGCATCGCTCCCGATACTGAGGATAAGGATAATTGGTCAAGATGATCACTAAAGGGGCCGGGGCACCTTTTTTGATTTCGGCCAAAACCTCTATCCCGCTTCCTCCGGGCATGCGAATGTCCAAAATCACGGCATGCGGCTTTAATTCGCGAATTGACCGGGCAGCACTTGTCACATCTTCAGCGAATCCAACGATCTCAACTTCTTTCAAATCGGAGAGCATGCTGCCTAAGCGTTCTCTCACAATGGCGGAATCGTCTGCTATGAAAACCTTCATGATCTCACTTGCAGTAAGGGAAAAAGCTTCTCTTCAGCTCAAGGATGACATTAACGGACGGGGAAAAAAATCGGCAAGCGTCTGATTATCTTGTCGGAATAGGTATTGTGCGGATGTCAGCCTTTGTCCTACTATTGTCCTGCCTGTTTCTATTAATTCTACTTTGTCACATTTCGAGCAACCTCAAATTTGGTGAGGAGAGAAGCGCGAATAAAAAAAATGAAACGGTCTTTCACTTTTAGCGGGACAAGTCTCCACATTATATGTAAGGTACAAAGGGATGAAACCATTTGTACCTGTCAAACCGGCATTGGTCAACACACACTGCGGCCGCAGCGGGACGCTCCGATCGGCTAAATCGACGGGTCCCGCGTGGGGCTTGGATAAACTTGCTGCACGCTTGTCGGTATTTCACGCGAGATACACTGCTTTTTTTATCACTCGGACACGCAGCGTCGTTGAGATGGCTAAGCAGTATCTGTTCGGGTTGATTCAATCCGAGAAGAGGAATATGGAGCGAATGGCTGAAGTGGTGCCAAATTGCAATGATCAAGCTTATCAGCACTTCATGTCGAAATCTCCTTGGGACCACAGGGCTTTGTTGGATCAAATCGGCTCCGATGTGGATGCGGTTATTGGCGATTCCGACGATTGTTTTCTGATTATTGACGAAAGTGGTCTTGCCAAGAAAGGCAAGAAATCTGTTGGAGTTGCTCGACAGTGGAACGGGCGTTTGGGCAAAGTGGATAATTGTCAGATAGGGGTTTTCACAGCCTTGGGGTGTGGCGATGAGGTGAGTCTGATCAACGAGAGACTCTATCTTCCCAAGGAATGGGTGGGCAACCCGAGGCGCTGTGATGAGGCCAAAATTCCTGCAAATGAAAGAACCTTTCGTAGTAAAGCACAACTGGCTCTTGAGATGGTGAGAGACGCCCGCCACCAGGGGCTTCGATACCGTTGGGTGGGCATTGATGGTGGATACGGGAAAGAAGGCTGGCTGTTGCGAGCATTGGATCGGGACGGTGAAACATGGGTTGCCGACGTTCATTGTGACCAATGGGTGTACCTTGAGAATCCCGAGCCGATTGTACCGAAGCGTCGCAGTCCAAAAGGGAAGGCGCCGTCTCGACTCGTTGCGCAAAGCGTGCCCTTGAGGGTGGACCAATGGGCGGCGGCGCAGCCCGAGTCCGACTGGGAAAAAGTCATTGTTCGAGAGAGTACCAAAGGGACTCTGGCTGTCGAGGTGCTTCATCGCCGAGTATGGTTGTGGGACGGAGAGGAGGCCGCTGCTCATTGCTGGCATCTCATCGTGCGCAGAGAGATCGCCTCGCCCCGAAAGATCAAATATAGTCTGAGCAATGCCGCCGCAACAACGACTGAGCGTCTTGCCTATCAACAAGCGCAGCGATACTGGGTCGAACAGGCGTTGCGCAATGCCAAAAGCGAGGTGGGATTGGGAGACTACCAGCTTCGACTGTGGCAAGGTTGGCATCACCACATGACGATGGTGATGTTGGCGATGCTGTTCATGCTTGAGGTGCGTCGGGAACATAAAGAAGACCTGTCGCTTCTTTCTTGCCACGATATTGTCGAAGTGTTGCGAGTCCTGTTGCCGCGAGCAAACGTGACCTATGAGGACATTTTTCATCAACTGGAGGAGAGACACAGACGGCGTCAGGCCTCGATAGATTCTGCATATGCGAGGCAGCGGGACCAACGGCAATTCAGCGGACCATGAGACTCGGTCGCAACGGTAGTAGGCAAATGCTTGTGTCATTGTCCTAACTTGTGATGCCGGTGCTTTTGGCAAGCGGAAAACTGTTGCTCATAGCCGTCTCCCCGTCTGGAAAAACGGGTGAAAAGTTCTTGTTTCGCTCCGCCGAGCAGCTCAGTAAGTGTGGCAGAGGCCAAGGTGCCGCGTTGACACTCGCCTACTTTCTGCCAAAACTTGCTGCTTGATGAATACGTGTGTTACGTCAACGCCTAATGTGACGAAGTAGAATTAATCCTTTAATCCAATTCTTCTTGTAGCATCAGACACAAAAGTTGGCCTGTCCTCCATTTAAACACTGCCCTGGATATTCGAGATAAGGAAGGGTCCAAGAGCGAGGATCGACTAACACAGAGCCTGAGGGCTTTATTGGCTGCCTTAAGCGCCTCAAATTGACCGACAAGTGGGTAGTGTATGGTTCAGCGGCGAGTTCGATTTTAGGCCAATTAAGAGAAAGTCCGGGAAAGGAAGGGCAAGTTTGGTGATAAAAAAGAGGGCCTTGCTTGTTGTGCGGGAGGTAATGGGGGATAACAGAAAATAGGGATGACAGACTATTCCAGGAGGGCGCCGTACTTTTTTAGGATGTCTTGTTTAGAGACCACCTGTGGGACCCCGGTGGGTTTACGAACATTTCGGTCGCAGAGAATGAACACTTCATAGGTGTCGAAGATGGCGTAGCGATCTTCGTCAAAGACGATGAGTTTGTTGCCATTTTCCTGTCGGATTTTTTCGCGGAATTTGCGAATGCCGGTTTCTTCTCCCTGCTGCTCCAATGTATCTTGTTGATCCATCCAGGTTCTAAAGGCGTTGGTTAAGGCCATGGTGATGAGGGTGAGATAGACATGGGATCGGAAGGCAGCGGCTGTATTTCGGGCGGGCCGTTCAATGAACCAGGCTTGTTTGGCTTCCCGAAAGAGTCCGTTTTCGATTTCGCTTCGGGCGTCGTAGTTGTCATAGACACTCAAGGGGTTTGTGACAGGGCCGTTGGTGAGGATGACCAGGGTGTCGGAGTGAGGATGTTTTTCTTTGTAAGGATCGTGCAAAACCACCACCGCATGGAGGGGATTGGCTGCAAAGTCCTTTTTGTTCTCATGAGAGCCGCTGCCAAGCGGTCCATAAAATCCTGCCGTGGTGAGCGATTCGATCCCTGCAACATCCCAGTGATCCAAGACTGTGGTTTTATTCTTTCCTCCACCGACGGCTCGTTTTCTCTCTCTGGTTTTTCGGATGCCCCCATCTATCAGCGAAAGGGCTTCTCCATAGACATTCATGTTGGTTTTGGCAGGGATATAGAAAAGGATTCCCTTCCGGTTCAGCCACCAAAGAAAGGGACCGTCCATGAATCCGCGATCAATGGCAAGGGAGGTGATTCGAGCATGAGCCCCCAGATTCTCGATGGCCTGCTGGACGACCCCCTGCGCCTCATTGATGTCGTGCACATCGATGGTGGCAAACCGCATGGCCAGGGGAATACGGCTGTTCGGGTCCCATACCACCCAGATCTTGAAGCCGAACACGGTTTCCAATACTTTTTGGATGCGTTTTTTTCGTCGCCGCAACTCCGGCGCCTTCTGTTTGGTGACTTTGCCGCAGCCTTGGCAAGCTTCGGTGGATTCGATGTCGGAGGCGTCCAAAAGCGCTTTCACCCGCTTGGGGAAAAAGCTGTGCGCCGCCAAAACGCGGATCGCCCCATTGAACAGCCTCTCCAGGGCAAGGGCGCTAATGGCCTGGATGTAGGCAGCAATAGAATCGGGACAGATCGGCCCCCGGATGGGGGTGGGTTCTTTTCCTTCGGATTCCGTACTCTCGTTTTTGGAGCCCGATTTTTTGCCCCTCTTGCTGGTCCCATCTCTTATTTCTCTTCCGTTGAATCCCACCAGCCGCATCAAGGGTTGGGACCTTAGGATCACTGGATGGGTATGCCAGAAGAAGGAGAGGCCGGAGACGATGCGCATCAAATAGATGAGAATCACGGTGGGGAACTTGACGTTGCTGGTGCGCTTGTTTTTGAGTGGATGGAGCTTCATGAAAAGCTCCATGAACCCGAACTGATCAAGGAAATAGAAGAACTCATCGAAAAGGCCCGCTTCCCCGAGTCCGTAGACCTCGGAGATGTCTTTGCCGTCAGCAAGATCTTGGGCGATCGCCGCCTGATCTCTTGAGGCGGTGCACCAGGTAAGGCGTTCGGCGATGTTTTGGGCTGCCCGTTTCTTTAAGTCCATGCGAGCATGGTTAGCACGGGAGGGATGGGAAGTCAAACGGGATGTCTTCATAAATAACTAATATTACTAATAAAATAGAATTTTTAAATCGCCTTCTCCGGTCATTTTGCGAGTAGAGATAGGTGGGGACTCGCATCGGGTTGCCAAAGTCCCATAGCGGGCCCCAGGGCGTGCCTGACGGCCGTGTTAGGGAGAGGTGCTCGGCTGCAAGCGAAAATTAAAAGTTGCACAATTATTTAGATTTTTTTGATTTTTTTTAAATTGTGATCGAAGCCAGTTCGGCGCTTATATCGAATATCCAGACGATTTGGAGATTCACCTTGACTTATTTCTTTTTTTCTGAGTAAAATGAATACGAATATAAAATTATATGTGATTTTAGGTGCTTGTCGATTGAACAGTGTTTACTAAGC
>Ga0210077_1000315_pt1 | contig 19719 bp, 11 predicted proteins | sample RushMan_CattailN_5_FD_185556 | JGI IMG/M metagenome (GOLD analysis project Ga0210077, IMG submission 185556) | Wetland microbial communities from San Francisco Bay, California, USA, that impact long-term carbon sequestration -... | ecosystem: Environmental > Aquatic > Marine > Wetlands ... | reverse complement strand
CGATGCGGATATCGATTTTGCATCTTTGGCGCCGGAACCGGATCTGACCATAGAAGGTGAAGCGCCAAAGAAAGCGGCACCGGCAAAGAAAGCGGCGCCCAAGGCTGAAAAGAAAGCGGTACCTGCGAAAAAGCCTGCCAAAAAGGAAGCGCCAAAGAAAGAGGCGGCCGATAAAACCGAGGAAGACGTTACAGCCAAAGCAGAAGCTGACGACAAGGCCAAAGCCGAAGCCAAAGCCAAAGCCGAACAAGAGGCCAAAGCCAAAGCAGAGGCTGATGCCAAAGCCAAGGCCGAATCCGAGGCCAAAGCCAAAATAGAAGCCGAAGCCAAAGCCAAGGCGGATGCCGAAGCCAAGGCCAAGGCCGAAGCCGAAGCCAAAGCCAAAGCAGAGGCCGACGCCATGGCAAAAAAGGAAGCCGAAGAGCAGGCAATCCGAGAAAAGCGCGCAAAGGAACGGGAAGCGCTTGCGGCCAAGCATGGAGCTGCGCCCGCCGAGGTGTCCATGACACCCGCCGCCCAGCAGAAGTCGAAACTGGACAAGATGCTGGATCGGCTGAACAGAATACACAAAAGGGTTGCTTAACGCACCAAAAGACAGACGGTAAAAGACAATGGTTGATCGTAATCTGAAATCAATCACTGCAAAAACAAAAAAAAATACGAGGAGGAACCTCTGATGTCGGAAGTAACAAAAGAAAGGGCCGAAAAGACGCCAAAGATGGCGGATCCCATAGCGGCCTCTATTGATCCTGCAACTCAAGAAATGATTGCCCGGGCACAGAAACTGGGCATTGAAACCGTATTTGATCGGGCAGTTACCATGAAGCCATGTAATATCGGCATGCAGGGAACCTGCTGTAAAAACTGTGCCATGGGTCCATGCCGCCTGCCTTTACCCAAGGCCGGGATTGAAGGTGAGGACACCCGAAAAGGGTTGTGCGGCGCGACCGCCAATACCATAGCGGCAAGGAACTTTGCCCGCATGGTGGCAGGAGGTGCATCGGCCCATTCCGATCATGGCCGGTCTGTGGCAGAGGTCTTTTTGTCGGTGGCCCGAAAGGAGACCGAAGATTATAAGATTAAAGATCCGGGGAAACTCATCGCCATGGCGCCTCATCTGGGCGTTGCCACCACAGTCGAAAAAGACGGCGAAGTTCTTGACCGGGATATCGACGAAATTGCCGTTGAGGTGGCTGAAAAGGCGCTGGCGGAATGGGGCAAGTCCGGAGGTGAACTCATGTACGCCAAAAGAGCGCCTCAACCGTTGTATGAACGCTGGAAGAAATTAGGGGTTATTCCCCGGAACATCGACCGGGAGATTGTGGAGATCATGCACCGGACGCACATGGGTGTTGACCAGGATTATAAAAACCTGATCAAACAATGCACCCGTGCAGCCCTGGCCGACGGCTGGGGAGGGAGCATGCTGGCTACGGATCTCCAGGATGTTATGTTCGGCACCCCGACGCCGTTGCAGTCTGAAGCCAACCTCGGTGTTTTGAAAGAAGACCATGTCAATATTATTATTCACGGCCATGAGCCGGTTCTGTCCGAGATGATCGTGGCTTCCGCCCAATCCAAGGAGATGATCGAGTATGCCCAATCCAAAGGCGCCAAGGGAATTCAGCTGGGAGGCATCTGCTGTACGGGAAATGAAATTCTGCAGCGTCACGGCGTCCCGCCGGCCGGAACATTTTTGCAGCAGGAGCTGGCCATTATCACCGGTGCCTGTGATGCCATGGTGGTGGATGTTCAGTGTATCTTTCAGAACCTGGCCAATGTGGCCAAGTGTTTTCATACCAAACTGATCACCACCCACCCCATTGCGAGGATGGAACAGGACAATGTGCTTCATATCGAGTTTGACGAACATCATGCCATGGAAGATGCCACCCGAATTGTCAAGATGGCCATCGACAATTTTAAAAACCGGGGCGCCGAGGTGATGATCCCCCGATACAAAGCGGTTCAGGTCGCCGGATTCGGTGTGGAATCCATCGAATATCATCTGGGCGGAACCTTTCGTGGATCGTACTATACGCTAAACGACAATATCATCAACGGCCGCATTCGGGGTGTTGCCGGCGTGGTAGGGTGTAACAATGCGCGGACCAGGCACAATGAAGGTCACATTGCCATCGTAAAAGAGTTGATCAAGAACGACGTGCTGGTTCTGACCACCGGTTGCAACGGGATTGCCTGTGCCATGGAAGGTTTGTTGACTCCGGAAACGGCCCAGGTCTTCTGCGGCCCGGGTCTGGCCGAAGTGTGCGAAACCGTGGGGATTCCGCCGGTATTGCATCTGGGTTCCTGCGTGGACAACAGCCGGATTTTGCTGGCGGCCACTGAGGTGGTGAAAGCCGGCGGACTGGGCAACGATATCTGTGATCTGCCGGCGGCCGGAAGCGCGCCGGAATGGATGAGTGAAAAGGCCATCAGCATCGGCCATTATTTTGTGACTTCCGGCGTCTATACGGTGTTCGGATATCATATGCCGCTGGACGGTGCGCCGGTACTTAAAGATTACCTGTACGAGGAACTGGAAAAGATTTACGGCGGCATGTGGGACTGCGAACCGGATCCGATTAAGCACGCTCATAAAATGATCGCCCATATCGACAAAAAACGCAAAGCTCTCGGCATCGACAAGGCCAGGGAAAGAGTTCTCATGGACATGGCGGATCGTCAGGCTCTTGACGGATAGAGATAATGCGTGACGCATGTATAAGCAAGTTTAATGATACAGGATTTAATTCAGGAATTTAGAATAAATCCTCAACGAAGGAGGAACGTATGTCAAAGCTAGTCGCATTTGCTGCCATTCAAGGCGGCTACAATGTTGTTTCGGAAGTCGAAGGGCTTTTGAGAAACGCCCTGGCAACTTATAATGCAGATACCAAGGTTGAATTTCCCAACACCGGTTACTATCTTCCGGTGATCTATTCACTCCTTGGACACAAAGTTGAAACCCTGGAAGATTTGCAAAAACCGATGAAGTTTGCCCGAGGGTTGCTTCCGCCCCATATCAAACGGGTAAACCATCTGCCCTACCTAGGACCTCTCCTGGATGCCGGCATGGCAGCCATACTCGCGTATGAAATTCGGGAAGGGATCCGCAGCGTCACCGATCCTGATTTTTACTACCCCCAGGAAGATCCGGATATCGAGGCCGGCAAGATCTGGCTGGGTCCGGCAGACGACGTGATCCTGAGAAAAAGAGGGGTGGAGTTTGTGGACGGCACCGCACCCGGTTTTGCGGCCATCGTCGGCGCATGTCCCACCCCTGAGATCGCCAAGATGATCGTCGAAGATTACCAGTTGAAAAATCTTTATATTTTCTGCGCTTCCGGCCACAACGGCACATCGGTCATCGACCAGCTCCTGGAAGCCGGTGTTCAGATTGGATGGAGCACCCGGATCGTACCCTTTGGACCCGATATCTCCTCCGCCGTATTTGCACTGGGATTTGCCAACCGGGCGGCCATGGCATTCGGGGGTGTTCAGCCCGGAGACTACAAGAAAATTCTATTGTATAACAAGGACAGAATCTTCGCTTTTGTCAACGCTTTCGGTGAAATCGGAACCCGATGGGCATGCGCGGCGGCGGGCTGTGTCAACTGGGGTTTTCCGACCCTGGCTGATACGGATGTGCCGGAAATATTGCCCACCGGCATCTGTACCTACGAACATGTGGTGCCCAATGTTCCCCATGATGAGATTTGTCAAAGATCGGTGGAAGTCCGCGGACTCAAGGTCCATGTCACCAAAATCGATATCCCGTTGTCTTTTGGTCCGGCATTCGAGGGTGAGCGGGTCAGGGGAAAAGACCTGTATGCCCAGTGCGGCGGCGGTAAAACCCAATGCACCGAGTTGGTTAAAATGGCGGATATGAAAGAGATCGATGACGGCAAAGTGGAGATCATCGGGCCGGACATTACCGATCTCAAAGAAGGAGAAACTTTTCCGCTGGGTATCTATATTCAAATCGCCGGTCGAGAGTTCCAGGACGATTTCGAACCGATTTTAGAGCGCCAGATCCATCACCTGATCAACTATATCCAAGGGATCATGCATATCGGTCAGCGGGACATTTCGTGGATCCGCGTGAGCAAGGCGGCCATGGAAAAGGGCTTCAGCCTGCGGCATGTCGGGGTTGTTCTGCACGCCAAGTTTCATCAGGATTTTGAAAAAATTCTGGATAAGGTCCAGATCACCTTATACACCAAGAAAGCGGATGTGGATAAGCTGACCAAAAGGGCCAGAGCGGAATACAAACAAAGGGACGAACGGGTGGAGAACATGACGGATGAAGCAGAGGAAATTTATTACTCCTGTACGCTTTGCCAGTCTTTTGCACCCAACCATGTTTGTACGGTGAGTCCCGAACGGACCGGTCTTTGCGGCGCTTACAACTGGATGGACTGCAAGGCGTCTTTTGAGATCAATCCCACCGGTCCCAACCAGCCCATCGAAAAAGGAGAATGTCTCGATCCGGTGCTGGGACAGTGGAAAGGGGTCAACGATTTTGTGACAAAAGCATCACGGGGCAACGTGACCCATTACAACTTTTATTCCCTGGTGCATGATCCCATGACCACCTGCGGTTGCTGCGAATGTATCGCGGCCATGCTGCCGTCGTGTAACGGCGTTATGACGGTGGGGCGGGATTACATGGGAGAAACTCCCTGCGGCATGAAGTTCACCACGCTGGCCGGTGTAATGGGCGGCGGACAATCTTCGCCAGGGTTCGTGGGCCATTCCAAGTTCAATATTACCCAGCGTAAGTTTCTTCTCGGCGACGGCGGCCTGTTGCGGGTGGTCTGGATGCCCAAGATCCTTAAAGAAGAGATCAAAGAGCGTATCTTAAAACGGGGTGAAGAGATGGGTGTTCCGGATCTGTATGACAAGATCGCCGACGAGACCGTCGGTATCTCGGAAGAGGAAATTTTGCCCTTTCTCGAAAAAGTCGGGCATCCGGCCCTTTCGATGGATCCGCTGATCGGATAATTCTGAAACTTCAAAGGCTTAAGGGGCATCATACAGGTGCTCCTTAAACCTTGATCATTGAATATCAACACTTGAAATATGATCCATTAGAATAAGGAGATAAAAATGGCATTAACCGGTATTCAGATTTTCAAACTACTGCCGAAAACCAACTGCAAAGAGTGCGGGGTTCCCACGTGTCTTGCCTTTGCCATGAATCTGGCATCCGGCAAGGCGGAACTCGATGCCTGCCCGTATGTATCCGACGAAGCAAAGGAGCAGCTTGCCGAAGCATCGGCGCCGCCGATCCGGCCGGTAGCATTGGGGCAAGGCGTTCGAAAAACCAAAGCCGGGGGCGAGACCGTCCTGTATCGTCATGAAAAAACCTTTTACAGTCCGACACCCATCGGCGCCATGGTGGGATCCGATATCGCAGCGTCCGATCTCGAAGCCAAGCTTAGGGCATGGAATGCCTTCCAGTTTGAACGGGTCGGTTTTAATTTAAGACCCGAGATGGTGGCTTTGAAGGATGTAAACGGCGACAAGGCTGCTTTTGCGGCGGCGGCAAAAACCATTGCAGAGACATCGGAATTTAATCTGGTCTTGATGTCGGAAGACGCGGATGTTATGGCCGCGGGCATCGACGCTTGCAAATTTAAGCGTCCGTTGATTTATGCCGCTACGGAAAGCAATGTCGATGCTTTTGGCGCTCTGGCCAAAGACAATGACTTGCCTCTGGCGATCAAGGCCGATTCTGTCGAAGGCCTTGTTCCGCTGACCACCAAGGTGATGGGAATGGGCCTCAAAGATCTGGTCATCGATCCGGGATCCAGAGAGATCAAGCAAGCATTCCAGGACCAGGTGGTCATTCGCCGCGAAGCGCTCAAGTCTTTAAACCGGGCACTGGGCTTTCCGACCATTTCGTTTCCGTGTGAAATGGCCTCGAACCTGGACATGGAAACGATCATCGCCGCCATGTTTATCGCAAAATACGGCGGCATCACGATTCTGTCGGATTTTACCGGTGAGAGTCTTTTCTCTTTGCTGGTTGAGCGGTTGAACATTTTCACGGATCCGCAGCGACCCATGACCGTTACAGAAGGTATTTATGAAATCGGCAACCCCGATGAAAATTCTCCGGTGCTGGTGACCACCAATTTCGCTTTAACTTACTTTATTGTAACCGGTGAAATTGAAGGAAGCAAAGTGCCGTCATGGCTGCTGATCAAAGACTCCGAGGGTCTGTCCGTATTGACGGCCTGGGCCGCCGGAAAATTTTCCGGGGACGATGTGGGGATGTTTATCAAAAAATGCGGCATTGCAGATAAAGTCAAGAAAAAGGAAGTGATTATTCCCGGTTATGCAGCGGGTATTGTCGGGGATATGGAAGAAGAACTGCCGGATTGGACCATCACCGTGGGCCCGAGAGAAGCCGCCCACATTCCGGCGTTTCTTAAATCCAAATAGCGGCTTAAAAAAGCTTGTCGGACAGAACAAGTTCCGATATCGTTATTTTGGCAGTCAAGCATTTTTCGTTCACTTGGCATGAGTCCTCGATGTTTGTTGTGTTGATGTTCAGCGACTGTAATGTAATCATGTTCAATTGACAAACGGCGAGTGACAAATAATACAGTGTGGCGGGGGGTCATGTCCGGGGAAACATCCGGCGGTTGCCGATAGAGAAGGGAGGTTATATGTTACTCATAGGTGAAAGTTTGAACGTCATATCAAGAAAGATCGGCAAGGCATTCAAGGAGCGTGATCCCAAGCCGATCCAAGAAGAAGCCCTTTTTCAAAAGAAAAAGAGGATGGATTATATTGACATCAATCTCGGTCCTGCCAAAAAAGACGGACATGAATTGATGCCATGGGTGGTTGAAGTGGTCCAGGAAGTGGTGGACGATGTCCCTCTGGCTCTCGATACATCCAATATCAACGCGATTGCAGCGGCCCTCCCGGTCTGCAAACTGACGCCCATTGTCAATTCCATCATGTGCCGCCCGGAACGGTACGAAAAAATGATTCCGCTGGCCGCGCAATATAATGCCGAATTTGTCGCGCTGATGTGGGGACCCGAGGGGCTGCCAAGGGATGAGAATGAACGCGCGGCGTTATGTGTAGAACTGTTGTATGCCGCCAACGAAGCTGGAATCCCCAATGAAAAGATCTGGGTAGACGGCATCGTAACGCCGGTGAACATCCAGCAACCCCAGGCCATCAGCTTGATGGAATTTACCGGAATGATTCAGGATATTGCGCCCGGTGCCAGGACCACCTGCGGACTTTCCAACATCTCCAACGGGCCTCCGGACCATTTGCGGCCGATTTTGAATCAGACCTTTATGGTGATGCTCCAAAAATACGGTATGGAATCGGTCATCGCAGATCCCCTTGACGACCAGCTGATCTCCATTGCCAAGGGCGAACGCCAGGATATCGTGGATCTGATTTACGGCATTATGGACGGCAAAGACCCGGGTATAGCCGGCCTTTCAAAAGAGTTGCAGGACTATGCCAAAACCACCAATGTGATTCTCGGGAAATCTCTCTACTCGGATTCATGGCTGCAGCTCTAGCGGTTTATTTTAAAATAGGCAAATAAAAAAGCCCCTCCTTTTGGAGGGGCTTTTTTTAATGGTGATTGAGGATTGCCGATTGAAGAAATGACGCTATAATATTTACGGATTGAAATGCACTTGAAAATAGCGCCGGTGTCTGATATTTTTATAACGAATGTTTTAAGACATTTTCAATCATCAACCAATAATCATCAATCAACAATCAAATTGAAATGTTATGATACAGTCAAAAGCGCTTGAAGCAAATATCGCCAGCTATTCTGTGGATGTCACCATTGACGAAAAATATTCAGTGTTACAGGAGGTGATGGCCAAATATTACGGTATCATGGACGGGCTGAACACCTTCCTTAAAGAGTTGGCGCATCCTTATCGGAACTGGCAGTTTATTGTTCAGGAGGCCAGGGTTTACTCTCTCGATTATTTTCACCTTCTCAAAATCAATCCCAAAGGACCTGAAGCCGCAAAACTGCTTGTCGATATCTTCACCTTGGCCATCGATTCGGAAAGCGGCATCGAAGTCAGATCGGATGCCGTGGACAACTTTTTGCTTTTTATCCAGAAAGTCATCAAAGAATCCGAAGACGACTTTAAAAGATTCAAACCGATCGTTGATGATGCCTTCGATCGTATCAGAAATTATGCGGGAGATGATTTTTTTCTGTTTGTTAAAAGTTTCTATCAGATACGGAAACTGGCTCGGACGCTTTTACATTATTCAGCAGAAATGAAAGAAGATTGTGAATCGATTAATCGACTGCTTATAAAATATTACGATTGCATATATGGCTACTGGCTGAGTGAAAGGGATCCCTGGGCCTGGTTTAAAGACGAGGCAGACAGAATCGACCGGCCCGAGAATTTAAAAAAAGTTTTCGAAAACATTTCCCATGACAAGATCAACCGATACCAGTCCGAGCTTGAAAAAATAACGTCCTCCGGCGGCATCACATCGAACACGGTGTTAAAAAAACTTCTGGATCTCCCCGATTACAGCCAGTTCTTGGAGATCTATCGGGAAATTCCGCAAAGTCTTCTGAATGAAAGCCGCAGCATCGATCAGGGAAACCGGTGGCGGCTTATTTTTCTTTTCCATATCATGAACATTTCCGGACTGGCCATGATCCATGAGGAAACATTAAGAGACATCAATCGAACCTTGAGCTGGCTCATTGACCATGAAAGCAATATGAATATCGGGAACTTGATCCATAAAACCTTTTCCATCCTAAAGGCACAAACCCGAGAATACCCGGCCACGGCATTGAACTGCGTTTTAAATATGGGAAAAGGCGTATACAAAACCGACGACAGTGATCTTGTAAAATTTTTTATCGAATATGTCATTGATTTAGGATTTCATTCACCGGATATCAGCGGGGTCGGCAACGACTGGCAAATAAAAGTCAACCCTGCTCATATCCTCAATATCCGGACCTGGCTTGAACTGATCGAGCTCAATCCCATGTGGTCTACCCGCCTGATTTCATATTTGATTATCCATCTTTCCATCTGCGGTGTATTCATAAAAGATATCGACCTTTTTCCGCGGGATGTTACCCGGCTCTTAAACAGCGGCATCGGACCGGTCTATAACCTGGCCAAACAACTCTGCAGGCTTTTTCCGGTATATTTTAACGATATCGGAGCAGAGGGCAAACTCAGGGATATCTCTACAAAGATTGATGAAATATCCCATAGAAGGGATCTTCTGATCCACTTTTTAAGAAAGCAGAGCCACGTGGAAAGCAGCAATCGAATCATCGATCTGATGAAAGCCACCCTTAAGTTCTGGGAGACAAAAGAAAAAGAGCCGCTCCGACCTTATGTCCCTCCCAGCCTATACGAAGAGATCGATATAAAAGGGCCGCATATCGACGGTGTTCACAATGTCATGTTGTATCTTAAAGAAAAAGGCGTCTCGTTGCCGGATGATTTTATCCCCCTTACAGAAGAGGAGGTAAAGAATCTTTTTAAGGGAATTCCAGATGTGACGGAGCAAGACCTTGAACGGATGGAGCTTGCAACAACCTTTTATAAACTGTTAAATCAGAAATACAACCTCAACTTTGTCGAAATAGATAATTATCTCTCCCAGCTCAGATCCGAAGCGTTTCCGGATTTGGACAGGTTGCAGCGCGCTCTGGAAACATCCGATTTAAATAAAAAGATTTATAATTTGCTTGAATATCTGGAGGAATTGAAAGAAATCATTCTCTCTAAAAAGACCTATGAAATCAAAGAGGATATTTATAAAAAAAGACATATTACCATCGATATTCCTTCCATGTACGGCAGCTACCGGGAGATGAAATTCGATGCCCTCGGGCTTGCATTTCGAATTGAATCTCTGGTGAATGTTCTTTTTGAAGAACTTGTAGACAGAATGGATCTTTCCCTCATTACAAAGGCCACGATTTTTCAGATTTATGATCGGTTGAAACTTTTTTACAAGGCCTTAAAACTGGATGGAATCCCATCGATGGAGATTGAACGCCAGCTGGATATGCTGGCACATTCCCTTGAAGCCAGAGGATTTACCTTTACACAGTATCTCGATATTTTTAAAGGTTTCGCCCAGGCGGTCAGAAATATTATCAACGATTATTTTAACAATATCCATGAAGAAAATCTCAACCAGATTTTAATGCAGATACCCGTGGCGGAGATCTTGCCGAAATATCTTCCAAGAGGTGATGCCATTGATTACGATAAACTGAAACACAGGGTGTCTGAAATTTTTTTCAGAGAACGGATTGCGTTTTCGCTGGGGCTTCAGCAGCTGGATCTGTTTTTAAGCCGAATTCTGAACACATTGTTTCAGCAGTCGAATCGACTCCCCAAGGATAAACTCCATCAGCTTCTCCTTTACGACCCCGAGCGCGCAATGACATCGATTGACGATGTACCGAAGCGGGTTTCCGGCATTATTTATTTGGGGAATAAAGGTTTGAATCTGATCAAGCTGAAAAATTTCGGGATACCGATCCCCCCGGGGTTTATTATTACCACTGAAGCGTTTCGATGCAGAGAGATCATCGACAGCTATTTGCCGGCTGAAGAAAATTTTAAGGATCAAATTCTACGACAAATATCACGCCTTGAAAAAGCAACGGGTAAAAGATTCGGAAATCCCGGCAATCCGTTACTTTTATCCGTTCGAAGCGGATCCGTCATCTCACAACCCGGGATGATGGATACCTTTCTTAATGTCGGGATGAACGAGAATATTGCAGCCGGCATTGCAAAACGTACCGGCAATACCTGGTTTGCCTGGGACAGTTATCGGCGATTTTTGCAATGTTACGGCATGGCCTTCGGCCTGGAGAGAGATGATTTTGATGCGATCATCAGTGAATTAAAGCGAAGGGCGGGTATTCAATTCAAAAGAGACTTCAACGCGTTGCAGATGCGCAAAGTGGCAATGACATACAAGGGAATCATCAAAGATACAGGGATAGATGTGATCGAAGATCCTTTTGAACAGCTTTATGTTACCATCAAAAAAGTTTTCAGCTCATGGGAATCTTCAAAAGCAAAAACCTACCGTAAAATTATGGGGATCTCCGATGACTGGGGGACGGCCGTCACGGTCCAGGAAATGGTGTATGGCAATATTTCCCAGAAATCCGGCACCGGTGTATTTTTTACACATAATCCCAGATGGTCGGAAGACAGCCTGCGATTGTGGGGAGATTTTACCATAGGCAACCAGGGTGAAGATGTGGCTTCCGGGCTAGTGAATACCCTTCCCATTTCGATCATACAGCAGGATGTCGAGATGAGAGAGACCGACATCACCCTCGAATCCCATTTCCCGGAGATTTACAAGGCATTGAAAAATTGGGCGAATGAGCTGATTCACATTAAAGAGTGGAGCCCCCAGGAAATCGAGTTTACCTTTGAAAGTTCAAATGTTCAAGATTTGTATATGCTTCAGAGTCGGGATATGACCATCCGTGAAAGAAAAAAAGTTCTTGCCTTTGACCTGGCGGATCTAAAAGAACATCCATTATTGGGCCACGGCATTGCCGTCAGCGGCGGCGCCATGAGCGGGAGGATTGTTTTTGATCTGCCGGAGATCGATCAATGGCGGGCGGCGGAACCTGAAACCTCTTTAATTCTGGTCAGGGGAGATACCGTCCCGGATGATATCCGGGAAATTTATGCAGCCGACGGCCTTTTAACGGCGCGCGGCGGGGTAACCTCCCATGCGGCGGTTGTGGCGCATCGGCTGGGAAAGACCTGTATCGTGGGTTGCGGCAATCTCGTATGTAATGAAAGGGAGAAAAGCTGCCAATTTAACGAGGCCAAATTTAAATCCGGCGATTATTTAAGCATTGACGGAAGGGAAGGATCGATTTATCAAAATTTAGTGAAAGTTAAAGAAACTTGATCAATGATATATCGTTAATCTCAACGGGGAATAATAACCATGGAAACCGAAAAAAGAAGCGGATTGAAGCTCGGCGTGAACGGATTTGGCAGAATCGGTAAACTGACGCTCTGGCACCATGTGGGCCGGAAATATTTCAGTGAAATTATTGTGAATCTCGGTCGAACGGTGGGCACATCCCTTGAAGACATCGCGCATTATACGGAAAGAGATTCAACCTATGGATTACTCCACGGATATTTGTACGGTGAAAAAGCAACGTCTTTGATCGGAGATCTGGACGACGAAACCGGCGCGATGACCATTGACGGCGTCAAGGTCCGCTTCTTGAGATCCTCCAGAAATCCGGCGGAATTAAACTGGAAAGAACATGGCGTAAAACTCGTGGTTGAAACAACGGGAACGTTTCTTGATCCGACCCTTTTACCCGATCATCCGCAGGGGGCCGTGCGGGGCCATTTGGAAGCCGGCGCCGAGAAGGTCGTTGTGTCGGCACCTTTTAAAATTAAAGATAAAGGAAAGTCCATACCGTCCGATGCGGTTACCACGGTGATGGGCATCAATGATAATGTGTTCGATCCCAGGCGGCATAAAATCATTTCCAATGCGTCCTGTACCACCACCTGTTTGGCGCATATGATTAAACCCCTTTTGAATGTGTTTGGATCCAAAAAAATTTTATCGGCCTCCATGGCAACAGTCCATGCGGCAACAGGCTCCCAACAGGTATTGGACAGGCTGCCGAAAACCGGCGCGACCGATCTTCGGAAAAACCGGAGCATTATGAATAACATCATTTTAACCAGCACCGGCGCCGCCAATGCACTAAGACTCGTTATTCCGGAAATGGCGGAAATCGGATTTATCGCGGAATCGGTCAGGGTTCCCATTTCCACCGGATCTCTCATTATACTGGTGTTGAATTTGCAGGAGGAGTTGTCCGGCGTGCCGATCAGCAGGGAAATGCTCAACAATATATATCATCAAGCTGCATCCGACGACATCAAGGGATATCTTCACTATACCGATCAGCAAAACGTGTCGGGCGATATTATCGGAATGCCGAGGGCTGCCGCCATCATCGAGGGACATGAAACTCACACCCGCACGGCCGAACAGGTCATCGATCTGGAAACGGTGCCGAGACTGGAAAAAGAGATTTTAAAATCATTAAAGAATGTCGTCATCCGAATTCCGATCACCCAGGCCGTCGTCTACGGCTGGTACGATAATGAACAAGGCAGTTATGTCAATATGCTCGGCGACAGAACGGTTTCGATTGCCGAATATATGTAATTGCGTTTCTTTTCGAATAACGGATAACAAATAACCAATAACTTCATTTGATCATTTTTTCTCAATTGAGGTAGTACTCCCCCCCATGCTATTCTTTTCCAATCCGGTTTTTAAAATCCTTTTTTTCAATGATTATGAAGCGTATTCAGCATGATTTTCCCTTGACAAAACATGGATCTACAGGTACAAAACCGAAGTTTATCTTAATCTTTTTAAAATTTAGACCACACCACGAAATCATCAACCACGGCTTGACGGAGTCTTTATGAGTACATCGGATGATCATGCAAAAGAAATGATAAAGGATGCCGCCCATGAGACCGCGGCACAGCCATCCAGAAAGGGAACCGTACAAGAGCAGGATAAAGGATCCGGCGGAAACATTATTCTGTTTTTTGTACTGGGGGTGTTCGCCAGCCTTATTTTAGGGTGGATTATTTTTCCGAAGCTTCTCTATTCAAAGAAAAAACAGCCCATCGACTTTAACCATGCATTTCATATCTCCCAAGTGGACAACGGATGTGAAAGCTGCCATTTCTTTCGAAAAGACGGAACCTTTTCAGGGGTTCCGAAATTGGAACAGTGCATCGACTGTCATGAAGAGATACAAGGAATCGATCCGAATGAGATTAAATTCGTAGAGGATTACGTTTCCAAATGGAGACAAGTCCCGTGGCTGATATACTCCAAGCAGCCGAATTGCGTCTTCTTTTCCCATGCCGCTCATATCAAGGGTGCACATATGGATTGTGTGACCTGCCACGGTCATATCGGCGAATCCAAGAGCTTGAAGGTATATGAACAGAACCGCATTACCGGATACAGTCGGGATATCTGGGGGGAGAGCATTGCGGGTTTCCAAAAGAACACCTGGGACCGGATGAAGATGGACGATTGCGCCGAATGCCACCAAAGAACCGCTGCCAGCATCGAAAAAACAGGTGTCAAATCACCGACGCATCGATACATTGACAATATCATCAATGTGGTTTCACCGTGGTCATTGTCTACTGAAAAAGGCGACAGTGTTCAGACGCATAGAGATGCCTGTTTTGTATGCCACAAATAACCGCGTGTTTTTGATTTAATGATATATATACCTATATGAAGAGGGAGCATAGATGAAGATCGGCAGAAGAGATTTTTTGTCGTTTGTAATTGGCGGAGCTGCAGGAACTGCCCTCTCACCGCTGCCATGGAAGTTGATGGATGATGTTTCGATATGGACTCAAATGTGGCCGTGGACGCCGGTACCTGAAAATGGTGAAGCCAGTTACATTAATTCTGTTTGTACGCTTTGTCCGGGTCGCTGCGGCATCACCGTCCGAAAAATTGGGAACCGGGCCGTTAAAATCGAAGGCATGGAAGGGTATCCTGTCAATGACGGCGGACTATGTCTTCTCGGCCTCTCGGGTCTTCAACTTCTCTATGGTCCCACACGGGTCAAGAGCCCGCTAAAAAGATCGGGGAAAAGAGGCCAGGGGAAATGGGAGAGAATCTCTTGGAAAGAGGCCATATCGAAGATCGTGGAAAAGCTCGGTGAATTGAGGACAAAGGGCCGGCCGCATACCGTGGGCGTCATATCGGGCTCGGATCGCGGCACTGTAGGGCATCTCATTGAAAGGTTTTTGACCGCCTATGGCTCTCCCAATTTTTTTCGTATGGCGTCCGTTCGTGATTCGTATGAGCTTACGTTGCATACCATGCAGGGTGTTCAGGCTTTTCCGGGTTTTGATTTTGAAAACGCCGATTTTATTTTGAGCTTTGGAAGTGACATCATCGACGGCTGGGGATCGCCGGTGCGAATGATGAGAGCCAACAGCGCCTGGAAGAGCGCCGGCGTGAAAGTCATTCAGATCGAATCCCGACTGTCGAACACCGCCGCGAAATCAGATAAATGGATTCCCATTAACCCCGGAACAGAAGCGGCGCTTGCCATGGGCCTTGCTCACGTCATGATTAAGGAATCATTATACGATACCGGTTTTATATCAAACGATGCCGACCGATTTGACGACTGGAAACAGCTGGTCATCAACAAATACAGTCCGGACAGCGTAGCGGCAATTACCGGGATTGATGCCGGAACCATTGTTGTCATGGCCCGGAGGTTTGCCCATGCCTCAAGGCCGCTGGCCATTTGCGGACGGGGTAATGGAACCCATCCTGTCAGCCTTACGGAATGTATGGCGGTGCATGCCTTAAACGCCCTTACGGGAAACATTAATAAAAAAGGCGGTATATTTGCCGTCGCCGATCCGGATTATATCCACTGGCCTGAAATTGATATGGATGCAACGGCTGCCGTGGGTATGCAGCATGAACGACTGGACGGTGCCGGAAGCCGCAAGTATCCATCTTCGCGATATCTGCTGAATCGTCTTCCGAAATCCATCCTTTCTGAAGCATTGTATCCTTTGGAGTCGCTCTTTATTACCGATGCGAATCCTTTGTACACGCTCATGGATACCCAAGACACCCAAAAGGCCTTTGAAAAGGTTCCATTTGTCGTGAGTTTTTCTTCTTACATGGATGAAACCGCCCGGCAGGCCGATCTTATTCTTCCGAACCATGTTTATCTCGAACGCTATGAAGATGTACCGATGCCCTTCGGTATGGTTCATCCGGTCATCGGCCTTGCAAAACCCGTGGTGAAACCACAGCTGAATACCAAACATGTGGGAGATGTCATTGTCGAAATAGCCAAAGGTCTGGGCGGAAGCGTCGCAAACACTTTCCCTTGGAAGAGCTATTATTCCTGTTTAAAGGAGACGCTGGGCGAAAAATGGGAAACCATGGTCGAGAAAGGATTCTGGTCCGGTTCGGAGTTGATGACCCAGGCGCTGAAAACATCATTTGATACTGTTTCCGGAAAGTTCGAATTTGTCGATCCGGACACCGGGTTGAAACCGCAATTCAAGCCCGTTAGTATCGAAGGCGATGAAAGGCGTTATCCGCTTTTGCTCCTGCCTTACGACGCCATCAGACTGGCCGGCGGACATATCGGAGATCCGCCGTTTGCCGTCAAAACGGTTGAAGATGTCGTTTTAAAACACCAGGATGTTTTTGTTGAAATCAACCCCAAAACGGCAAGAGCCGTTGGACTGAATGAAGGGCAATATGCCCTGCTTGGCACGCCCATAGGCACCGGAAAAGTCAGGGTTCACCTTTTTGAGGGTATTATGCCCGGCATTGTGGCGCTGCCGAGAGGATTGGGCCATACCGCATACGACGATTATTTGGCAGGCAAAGGGATAAATGTCAATACACTGATCGGGCCTGTGGAGGATCCTGATTCCGGGATGAATGCAGCGTGGGGAATTCGGGCTAAGCTGAGTAAAGTTTAACGACATTGAATAGTATAGATTGACTGTTGACGGTTTGAAAATGTTTACGTGCATCGATTCAATGGATAACGGTTAATCCAAAGAGGTTCTGATGAAACAGAATAAAGACCATAGATTTGGCATGGTCATCGATCTCGACAAATGTACCGGGTGCGGCAGTTGCATGGTGGCCTGCATGGCTGAAAATAATGTGCCTTTCAGGAAAGACGAATCGGACAAACGACTGAGCATCACATGGATGCGTATTTTTCGGCTGACCAACGGCAAGAGCTTCCCGAAAACAGATATATGTTATCTCCCAAGACCTTGTATGCAATGTGCCGGACAGCACGAAGGACATTCCCCTTGCGTGTCGGTATGTCCGGCCACTGCGACGGATTACGGTGTGGAAACCGGGATCGTCAGCCAAATATATACCCGATGTTTCGGATGCCGGTATTGCATGGCGTCGTGTCCGTATCATTCCCGATATTTTAACTGGTGGGATCCGATCTGGCCGGACGGCATGGAAAAATACTTAAGTCCCAATGTTTCTCCTCGGATGCGCGGTGTGGTTGAAAAGTGCAGCTTTTGTTATCATCGCTACCAATTGGCCCAGGAAAAGGCGTTTATGGAGGGGGGACGTGAACTCAAAGAAGCGGAATACCAAACCGCCTGCGCCCAGGCATGCCCTGCCAATGCCATTACCTTTGGTGATCTGAACAATCCGGACCATACCGTTCATCGTCTGGCCAAACCCGATTTTGAACATGGCGGGCGGCCGAGAAATCCCCATGCATTCCGGCTGTTGGAACGATTGGGGACAAATCCCAAGGTCTACTATCTCTCAAGTCGAAAATGGATTCAACAGGCCGGTGATAATTATCTGAAAAACGAGGCAAAGATGAAAAAGCCCGTGCACCATGGCTAAAAGCTGACCAAAACTGAAACTGCTATTCAAGGAGTATGTAATATATGGATTCTGCATTAATACCCAAAGGCGTTAAGCGCTGCCCCTTGTGGCAATTTTTGCTGTTCATCGGCGCAGCCGGTATTGTACTGCTGTGGGGCGTTTATGCCATGTTGCTCTGCTGGTTCAAGGGGCTTAACCAGACCAATATGAACGACTACTATGGGTTTGCTTTGTGGATCTGGGCCGACCTTGCCGTTATTGCGGTGGGCGGCGGTGCATTTTTTACCGGATTATTGCGGTATATCTTTGGGAAGGATGTGCTGAAGAATATCATAAACTATGCCGTGTTGATCGGCTTTATCTGCTACAGCTCGGCCCTGCTGATTTTAGCCATCGATATCGGTCAGCCATTGAGGGGATGGTTTATTTTCTGGCATGCCAATGTCCACTCCATGCTGACGGAAGTGGCTTTTTGCCTTTCCTGTTATTTCGGAGTTTTGACCATAGAATATCTGCCGCTGATACTTGAGAACCGCCAGATCGACAAGGTCCCGTTTTTTCATTATCTTGGTCACAATATGCACGAAGTCATGGCGGTATTTGCGGCCACCGGCGCTTTCCTTTCCTTTTTCCATCAGGGATCACTGGGTGGGGTTACCGGTGTTTTGTTCGGTCGTCCCTTTGGCTATAGAGAAGGGGTTTTTATCTGGCCTTGGACCTTCTTTTTGTTTACCTGGTCGGCTGCTGCCTGCGGGCCATGTTTTACCATTTTGGTAACCAAAATCACCGAAAAAATCACCCGGAAGAAACTGGTAAAAGATAATGCCATCGAACTTCTCGCCAAAATATCAGGGTGGATGATTCTGACTTACATTATCGCCAAGACCATCGATACCTGGTATTGGGCGACGGTCACCGCTCCGTCCAAAGGATTTACACTGATGGATTTTTATTCAAACAATCCATTGTACGGTATCTGGATTCTGGTTGTGGAAATCTTGATCTGCGGATATGTGCCCGCTTTGATACTCATCACCAAAAAAGGACGCAAACACTCAATAACACTGTGGGCCGCGATCATCCTGGCGGTGATCGGCGTGTGTCTTAACCGATGGGTCATGGTGCTGCAAGTCATGGCCGTACCGGTCATGACATTTGATCACTGGGCCATGTATTATCCGAGTTGGCAGGAAGTCGCCACCACCATCCTTCCGGTGGCATACGGCGTGATCCTTATCGCCATTTCATACCGTTATCTGCCGGTATTTCCCAATGAGGCGGAGCTGAATCCCATCGAACCGTTATCGGAAGCAGTGACGGCAATTGAACCGTCAATGGCCTCGGAACAAGAATTAAAGCCGGCTGAAGCATAAAGCGCGCAGGGGGATAGAAGATGTTTCCTTTTAATTTTGAATGGATCTGGGACATGGGGCATACCGTGTTTATGGGCGGTCTCTGGTATGCGCTGATCATTTTGGGCATTGGGATGACCTACTGCATTATCAAAGCCGCCATTGATGCATCCAAGAAAAATGGCGAACATCACCATTAGCATTTTTTGCATTTTTGAATGTTAAAAGCGCTTGCCCGCCATGAAGCCGGGGCAGCGCTTTTTTAATTGGGTGAGGTTTTAATGGACAAAATCATCGTTGAAGGCAAACGCCCCCTTAAAGGCGAAGTGAACATCAGCGGCGCTAAAAATGCCGCCCTTCCCATCCTTATTTCGTCACTGCTTACGGATGGATGGAATACCTATACCAATGTTCCGAACCTTAAAGATATCCAGAGCACCAAAGACTTGCTGCTCAATCTTGGCGCAAGGATAGAAACGGATTCAGATACGGTTCAAATAGATGCCGGCAGAGTGATCAAGCACGAGGCCGCCTATGATCTTGTCCGAAAAATGCGCGCTTCCATTCTGGTCCTTGGTCCGTTGGTGGCAAGGCTTAAAAAAGCACGGGTGTCTCTGCCCGGGGGATGTGCCATCGGGGCGCGGCCCATAAACCTGCATTTAAAAGGACTCACCCGTCTTGGCGCCACGATTGAGTTAAAACATGGCTATGTTGAGGCTACGGCGGATCGTCTTAAAGGAGAAGAGATTTATCTGGACATTTCCACCGTCACCGGGACCGAGAATTTGATGATGGCGGCTGCGCTGGCCGAAGGGACCACCGTGCTGAACAATGCGGCGCGAGAGCCTGAAGTTGTTGCACTGGCTGATGT
>Ga0210077_1000314_pt1 | contig 19867 bp, 17 predicted proteins | sample RushMan_CattailN_5_FD_185556 | JGI IMG/M metagenome (GOLD analysis project Ga0210077, IMG submission 185556) | Wetland microbial communities from San Francisco Bay, California, USA, that impact long-term carbon sequestration -... | ecosystem: Environmental > Aquatic > Marine > Wetlands ... | reverse complement strand
CGGAGGGACGCGGCGTCGCGCGCAACGCCGAGGGCAAAGTGGTGTTCGTCGAAGGCGCGCTGCCCGGCGAGCGGGTCGAGGTGAAGCTGCTGCGCCGCAAGGCGAAGTTCGACCTGGCGAGGGCGACCGTTGTGCTGCGCCAATCGAGTGCCCGACGCGCCCCGCGCTGCCGCTATTTCGGCGTCTGCGGCGGCTGCGCCACGCAGCACATCGATGCCCGTACCCAGCTCGCGGCCAAGCAGCGCTGGCTCGAGGACTGCCTGCAGCGCATCGGCAAGGTGAAGCCCGAGGCGATCCTGCCGATCGTGTACGGTGAGGAATGGGGCTACCGCCACCGCGCCCGGCTCACCGTGCGCCGGGTGGCGAAAAAGAACGGCGTGCTGGTCGGGTTCCACGAGCGGCGCTCGAGCTACGTCGTGGACATGCTGAGCTGCGAGGTACTGCCACCGCGCATCTCGCGCCTGATCCCGCGCTTGCGCGAGCTGGTCGAGACCTTGTCGATCCGGCAGCGGTTGCCGCAAATCGAGCTTGCCCTGGGCGATGCGGCCGACGTGCTGGTATTCCGCCACCTCGAGGCGCTCGGGCCGGGCGACGAGGAGAAGTTGCGTGCGCTGGCGGATGAGGAGCGGGTGTCGGTCTGGCTGCAGCCTGCCGGCCCCGACACGGCGCACCCGTTTCACCCGCTTCCCGCGCCGCCGCTCGACTATGCCTTGCCAGAGTTCGCCCTCAGGCTCGGCTTCCGGCCGACCGACTTCACGCAAGTGAACCACGGGGTAAACCGGGTGCTCGTCTCGCGCGCGGTGCGCCTGCTCGACCCGCGGCCGGGCGAGCGCATCGGCGATCTTTTCTGCGGCCTGGGCAATTTCTCCCTGCCGATTGCGCGCATGGGCACGCAGGTGCTCGGGCTGGAAGGCAGCGCGACGCTGGTCGAGCGCGCGCGAGAGAACGCGGCGGCGAACGGCCTGGAGCATCTTGCCGGCTTTGCCGTCGCGGATCTATACGGCGAAGGCGCGGGCGGGTTCGCGGCGCTCGGTTCCTTCGACAAGCTGCTCATCGACCCGCCGCGCGACGGCGCGGCGGAGGCAGTCGAAGCCCTGCCGCAGGACTGGCCGCGGCGGATCGTCTACGTGTCATGCGACCCGGCGACGCTCGCGCGCGATGCGGGCGCGCTGGTGCACGGCAAGGGGTTCCGGCTGGCGGCGGCGGGGGTGGTGAACATGTTTCCCCATACCGCCCATGTCGAGAGCATCGCTCTTTTCGAGCGGTCCTAGAAATGAAAAAGGGCGCCGAAGCGCCCTTTCTCCGTGCCCGGAGGGCCGTGCTAGCGACGGTTTCCGCTGAGCAGCATCAGGATCGAAAGCAGATTGGCGAAGATGTTGAACAGGCTCATGTACACGCCTGTGGTGGCGACGACGTAGTTCGTCTCGCCGCCACGGATGATGCGCGACAGGTCGTGCAGCAGAAAGAGCGAGAACACCACGATCACCAGCGTCGAGATCGTCAGCGCGAGTGCCGGGATCTGCAGGAACATGTTCGCAAACATCGCGATCAGCAGCGCGATCATGCCGACGAACAGGAATTTCCCCATGAAGCTGAAATCGCGCTTGGTCGTCGTCGCGATCGCTCCCATGCCGAAGAAGATGATGCCGGTGCCGCCCGCCGCGTAGGCAATCAGCTGCCCGCCATTTGCCAGCGTCAGGGCCATCGAAAGCAGCGGTCCCAGCCACCAGCCGAGGATGCCCGTCATCAGAAGCAGCAGCACCACGCCCAGCGAGCTGTTGCGGTTCTTGATGACAGCGAATTGCAGGCCGATCACCGCGCCGAGCATAAGCAGGGTCGCTGCCATCGGATGCTGCAGGATCACCGCGCCGGTCGCCATGCCGATGTAGGCGCCGATCACGGTCGGCACCATCGTCAGGGCGAGCAACAGGTAGGTGTTGCGCAGCACGCGCTGGCTGTCGACGCCGGGCAGTTCCATGCCCGGAGCGTAGCGGGGGCCGCCACGGCCGATCGTCTGCTCGTTGCTGCGAATGGGTTGCAGGTCAGGTTGCATTAACGCTCCTTGGTGAAATCTTTAACCGCAGTACCTAAGACTACCAGACGGCGACGAAGTTTCAACCAAAACCCCATTTACTTTCCGGGGGTTCCGACGCCTGCAGCTAAAATGGGGGTGAAGCGCGCGAATTCCAGGGAGAGTTGGCAGAGCGGTCGAATGCACCGGTCTTGAAAACCGGCAGGGCCTACGGTCCTCGGGGGTTCGAATCCCTCACTCTCCGCCACCGTCACCCCGCCTGTGTGGGGGATAGTCCTGTAAAATCCGCGCTTTTTCGCCTCCTGACATGGCGCTCATCGTCCAGAAATTCGGCGGCACCTCGGTCGGCTCGGTAGAGCGCATCCGGAATGTCGCGCGCCGCGTGGCCAAGTGGCGGGCGGCCGGACACAGCGTTGTGGTGGTTCCCTCGGCGATGGCGGGTGAGACCAATCGGCTGATCGCGCTCGCGCGCGAGATCCAGACCCACCCGAATCCGCGCGAGCTCGACGTGGTCGCCTCCACCGGCGAGCAGGTCACCATCGGCTTGCTGGCGATGGCGCTGCTCGAGCTCGGGCTGAAGGCCAGGAGCTACACCGGCTGGCAGGTGAAGGTGCAGACGGACTCGTCCCATGCCAAGGCGCGCATCGTCACGATCGAGGAGGAACGCCTGCGGCGCGACCTGGCGGACGGCTACATCGCGGTGGTGGCCGGCTTCCAGGGCATCGACGCTCAGGGCAACATCACCACGCTCGGGCGCGGCGGCTCGGACACCTCGGCCGTGGCGCTCGCGGCCGCGCTCAAGGCCGACGAGTGCCAGATCTACACCGACGTCGACGGGGTCTATACCACCGATCCGCGCATCGTGCCGCAAGCACGGCGCCTGAAGACCGTCACCTTCGAGGAGATGCTCGAGATGGCGAGCCTAGGCTCGAAGGTGCTCCAGATCCGCGCGGTCGAATTTGCCGGCAAGTACCGCGTGCGACTGCGCGTGCTGTCCAGCCTGACCGATCCCTTGATGCCGGTGGCCGAGGAGGCCGAGGCTGGCACTTTGATCACATTCGAGGAAGACCCGAACATGGCGATGGAAAAGGCTGTCATCTCCGGCGTCGCGTTCACCCGCGACGAAGCCAAGATCACCGTGCACGACGTTCCCGACCGTCCCGGGGTCGCCTATGCGATTCTCGGACCGATCGCCGAGGCAAACATCGACGTCGACGTGATCGTCCAGAACGTCGGCCACGACGGCATGACCGACCTGTCGTTTACAGTGAGCCGCCCCGACTGCGCGCGGGCAATGAAGATCCTCAAGGAACAGGTCCAGCCGCACATCAAGTGCCGGGAGGTGACGGGCGACGAAAGGATTGCCAAGCTGTCCCTCGTCGGGGTCGGCATGCGCTCACACGTGGGCATCGCGTCGCAGATGTTCCGAACCCTTGCCGAGGAGGGAATCAATATCCAGATGATCACCACTTCCGAGATCAAGATCTCGGTCGTAATCGACGAGAAGTATCTCGAGCTCGCGGTGCGCGTATTGCACAACGCGTTTGAACTCGAGCGGGAATAGGCGATAATCCGGCTACAGGAGAGATGCCCGAGAGGCCGAAGGGGGCGCCCTGCTAAGGCGTTATACGGGCAAAACCCGTATCGAGGGTTCGAATCCCTCTCTCTCCGCCACGATTGCGCAGTGGACGACCAGTCGAACTCCTTCCCGTTCTTGGAAGTTTTCGCCGGTGACCTTGTGTAGTGCCTCGGATTTCAGGGCAGGGTGCAACGCATCGACGCTGAAAGGCGTGCTGCGGGATTCGATACCTCGCGCTAACGCAGCGCGCGCCCGCGTTCAAGTGTGCTAATGCCTTCGTACGTCTCACGTTCATCGCTCTTAGACATGATCGCAAGGAACATAGCGACCACTCCAACCGAGCATCCAAGCATTAGCAAGCTAATCACCAGCCATATGTTCATTTGGGGCCCCTGGTCTCTAGTGTTATCTTGAGAACTAGTGCAACGGAGTCAGACCTTGAGCACTCTCTGTACCAAAGGGTCTATTTTCTTCAAAGTCATGGAGTTGAAGTTCAGGAGCGGCCCTGAGCAGGCTATTTCTGCCGGGACTTGACGACAGTAGCGCTCGGCAAAGGGCTTCGGCGTGGCGCAGAGCTCGCATCTGACGGCCGTCGCGCAGCTCGAAAGACGTATATTTCGAGCCGCTCCCAAGACACATCTGAGTGAGATCTGTCGCAATTTGACGACAATGAGGCAGCGACCAGCCAGATAGCCCGGTCTTACTGCAGGACGCCGGAAGTTGATGACCTTCGATTTGGCGAGCGCGGCGGATGGATGAGCAAAGCGCGGGGTTGGCCGCAATCAGTCCCGAAAAATCGGCCGACATTCGAATGCGAAAGGTGGGCCGAGTCAAACGGCTCGAGATTCAATTATCGATTTCTTGAATCCGGCCAGCATGACGCGCGTGGGGCCCCCCAGGCAGCGCAACCCATTATCGGCGTCGCGAAAGCGCCTGGGCGCGGATTTTGGACAGCGTGGCGGCGGTTGTAATCGCCTCGGGGTCAATCCGCAGTTCGATAATTGAAGGTTGGCCTGCGTTGCGTGCGCGCTCGAACGCGGGTACGAATTGATCCGTTGTCTCCACAACTTCGCCGTGGCCGCCAAATGCCTTCGCATAGGCTGCAAAATCCGGATTGGTCAGCCCGGTGGCCAGGACCCGCTCCGGATATTCCCGTTCCTGGTGCATGCGGATAGTGCCATACATCCCATTGTTCACCACCAAGACAATAATCGCGCAACCGTATTGGACCGCAGTCGCGAATTCCTGGCCGTTCATTAGGAAATCGCCGTCGCCGCATACCGCCACGACCGTGCGTTGCGGTTCGATAAGCTTCGCTGCGACCGCCGCCGGCAAGCCGTAGCCCATCGAGCCGTTCATCGGCCCCAGATGAGTGCGGTAGCCCTTGTAGGAAAAGTAGCGGTGCACCCAGCCGGCGAAATTGCCCGCGCCGCTGGACATGATTGCATCTTCCGGCAGCGTAGCACCGAGCCAACGGATGATTTCCGCATACTGGAGCTTGCCCGGAATCGGCTGCGGTTGGGTCCAGGCCTCGTATTCGGTCCGCGCCGCCCGTGTGGACTCGCTCCATCGCGTCCCGTCGAGCTTGATGCGGGCGATCGCCTCGATGAACTGATCGGCCCCCGAGTTGATCGGCAAAGTCGCGTGGTACACGCGTCCAAGTTCCTCGGCGCCAGCATGAACATGGATCAGCGTCTGCTTAGGCGTCGGCACCTCGAGCAGCGAGTATCCGCTGGTGGTCACTTCGCCCAGGCGCGCTCCGAGCACGAGCAGTACGTCGGCATTCTTGATGCGCTGCGCAAGCTTGGGATTTATCGCGATCCCAACGTCTCCCGCGTAGCACGGGCTGCGATTGTCGAACAGGTCCTGGCAGCGAAACGCCGTTCCGACCGGAAGAGCGTTCGCCTCGATCCATTGACGCAGCGCATCACGGGCGGAGCGCGACCAACCGCCGCCGCCGAGAAGTACGAAAGGATGCTTTGCACCGGCAAGCAAACGCTCGAGCTCGCGCATGTCGGCTGACGAGGGCGAGGGGCGTATCACCTTATAGCGCGGTGCGTCCGTGACCGCGGCCTCCGAAAACAGCATGTCCTCGGGCAACGCGAGCAGCACCGGTCCGGGGCGCCCCGCCATCGCGGTATGAAAGGCGTGGCTTACATATTCCGGGATGCGATCAGCGCGGTCGATTTGCCCGACCCACTTGGTCATCGGCCCGTACATGCGCCGGTAATCGATCTCCTGGAATGCCTCTCGCTCGGCGAAGTCGTTGCCGACCTGGCCGACGAATACCACCATCGGCGTCGAATCCTGAAACGCGGTGTGCACGCCGATTGCGCCGTTACTCGCCCCAGGTCCACGCGTGACGAACAGCACGCCCGGCTCGCCGGTGAGTTTTCCGTAGGCGTCGGCCATGTACGAGGCGCCGCCCTCCTGACGGCAGACGATGAACTTGAGCCGATCCCTCAGGTCGTACAAGCCGTCCAGCACCGGCAAATAGCTTTCTCCCGGAACCCCGAACGCGAGCTTCACACCGTGTCCTGCGAGCGCGTGCGCGAGAATGCTTCCGCCGTGGCGGAGTGTCGGTCCGGCGCCTGTCATAGCTCGCCGGGCAACGCGTCCTGCGACCGGGCGGAGTGCCGATTTGTTAAGCGCGTCATGGGCATATTCTCTCCCAAATGGTGTCGCTAAGCGCGGTCGCCCGACTGGGCGGTGTTAGCGAAGCGCTTGGCAGGTTATCCCCAGCTAGCCGTAGACCTTATGCGGAAGCCACAGGCCGATTTGGGGAAACCAGTAGAGTATCGCGATCGCCAACAGCTGTAGCACCATGAAAGGCATCATCCCGACGAAGATCTGCCTGAGCGTGACGCTTGGCGGAGCGATAGCGCGCAGGTAAAACGCCGCCATCGCGACGGGTGGAGAAAGATATGAAGTCTGAAGATTGAGTGCCACCAATAGTCCGAAAAGAAGCGGATCCATGCCGAAGTGATCCAGCAGCGGCAGAAAGATGGGCACGAAAATGACGATGATTTCCGCCCAGTCCAGCGGCCAGCCCAGGAAGAAAATGATCGCCTGCGACAGGATCATGAACTCCGCCGGCGATAGATTGTGCGAGAGCACCCAGTGCTCGACGACCTCCTGCCCACCCAGCAGCGCGAACGCTGCCGAGAACACGCTCGAGCCGACGAACAGCCAGCACACCATGGCGGACGTCTTGGTGGTGAGGTAAAGCGCTTCCTTGAAAATCCTGAAGCTCACCCGCCGGTACGCCACGGCGAGCAAGAATCCGCCGAGCGCCCCGACCCCCGCGGCTTCGGTAGGCGTCGCCAGGCCGAAGATGATGGTGCCGAGCACGGCCACGATCAGCGCTGCGAGGGGAAAGAACGAGACCAGAAGCATCTTGAACATTTCCAGTCGCTGCACCGTGAGCCACGCGTAGTAAGCCACGATTACAACTGCGCCCGCGGCTATCGCGAGCCAGAAGAATGGCGGCGGGCCGTGGGTGGCCGCGGTATTCTTGGCCAGCACACCTCCTGCCTCTTGCGCTAACAGGCCTACGCCGGTTTCATCTAAAGAGGCCGCCCATCCTCGGTATGCTGCGTATGTGAGGGCGGCAAATGCGAGCAACGGAACTGCCGCCAATCCGAGGTCGATGACCAGGGCCGCTGTCGGCGTCGTCGCGTTATCCCGATTCCTGAACCTGAGCGCGTGAATGAGCGCGGGCACCGCTCGTCGCCGCGCAGTGCCCGCGCTCTTGCCGGCGTAGCGCGGCAGCGGCAACTCGCGTTCCGATCGAGGTAACGGCGGAGCCAAGTGCGGGCGGAGTTTGACCAGGACAATTACGTACAGCACGTACAGCCCCGCCAGCATGAAGCCCGGTAGCAGCGCGCCGGCGTAGAGTTGAACCACAGAGACGCCGGCCGTGGCGCCGTAGACGATAAGCATGATGGACGGGGGTATCAGGATTCCGAGGCAACCGCCCGCGGCGATTGCTCCGGCACAGAGCGAAGGCTGGTAGCCTGCACGAAGCATCGCCGGAAACGCGAGCAGACCCATGACGGTCACCACTGCGCCAATAATGCCGGTTGCCGTCGCAAACACCGCGCAGGTGACCAGCGTTGCCACCGCCAGGGCGCCCGGCATCCATGCAAGGGCGACGTGAAGGGACCGGTACAGTTTGCCGATCAGATTCGCTCGTTCCACCAGGTAGCCCATGAACAGGAACAGAGGTATTGCGATAAGCGCGTCGTTGGTCATGATGGCGTATGCGCGCTGCACCACGAGGTTCAGGGTCATGCCGACGTCGCCCTTGTAGGCATAGAGCGCGAACAGGACACCCATGCCCATAAGAGTGAAGGCAGCCGGGAATCCAAGCATGATTGCCACCACGACGAGCACCAGCATCAAGAGTCCGACGTGACCGCTTGTCATTTCCGCGGGCGACGGGAAGAAGGCGGCGCACGCGATAAGTACGATCAACATCAGGCCGAGGCCAAACTTCATCTCGAGCTTCACCCCGCCGTCTCCCGCTCGCCTCGGGTGCGCTGCTGCAGCTCCTCCAGGTCAACTTCTTGCACGTCCGGCGCTCGCGCGGGCCACGCACCGCTGGTCAGGCATGCCAGGCAGCGCAAGATCTCTGCTATCCCTTGCAGTAGCAGCAAGGCCCCGGCCACGGGGATCACCGTTTTGAACGGGTAAACCACCAGACCGTCGGGCGTGAGAGGCGAACCTTCATGGATTGCCCATGATTCGGAGGCAAAGGTGTAGCCCGCGAATGCCAGTGCCGCCACGCCAGGCAGAAAGAACAATACGTAGAGGAAAAGGTCCAACGCTGCCTGCTGTCTCGGCGTCAATGAGCCGTACACAAGGTCGCCTCGTACATGGGCGCCCTTGGCGAGGGCGTATGCGCCCGCCAGCATGAAGAGCGTCCCGTAGAGCATGTAACTCGCGTCGAATGCCCAATCGTGGGGTCGGCCAAGCACGTAACGAGAGAAAACCTCGAACGCGATGAGCGCGGTCAAAAACGCAATCAGCCACGCAGCTGCGTGGCCGACCCAAACGCTCAGGGCGTCGACGTAACCGATCAGCCTTGTCAGGCTGTCGTTGGCGTGCTTGGCGCGTTGCCTCAAGTGGGGTATTTACCGCACCGTGCGGCCCCTATGGCCACGCATGGGCCAAGATGCCGCCTGGCATCACGCTACCGGTCCTTTGCCGAAATAGTGCGCATATGAGGCCTTTTGATCAGCCGTTACCTCATTTGCCCAGTAGACGACGCGTCTTGCCCACGCCTTCTGTGACTCCACTACCTTGGCAAAGAGAGGGTTCTCACGGGAGCGCTTTTCGATCACGCGATTCCAGGCCTTGAGTTGTGCATCCAGGATTGATTTCGGGGTAAGCGCGGTCTTCACGCGCTGCTCGGTCTGGAGTACCAGGAAGTCCTTGGACATCCGGTTCATGGCCTTCCATGGCGCTTCCGCACTGGAGGCGTGGGCCGCCAACTTCAGCACCGTCTTCAACTCGGCTGGAATGGCTTCGTATTTCTTGCGATTGATCATCACCTCGAAGAAATTGTCGGCCTGGTGGTAGCTTTGCTGATAGTAGAACTTGGCCACGTCCGGAAAGCCCATGGTCCGATCATCCGTGGCATTGGCAAACTCGGCTCCATCCAGTACGCCGCGGTCGATAGATGGAACGATGTCCGGCGGTGCCATTTGCACCGCTGTCATGCCCAGTTCTTTGCACAGATCCACGGCCAGCCCGGAGGTACGGAACTTCAGGCCGTGCAGGTCTTCCAGGGTCCTGATCTCCCTCTTGAACCAGCCGAGCGGCTCGCAGGGTATCGGCGAGAAAAGTATGCTCACGAGGTCAAGGTTGGCTTCCTTCTGGACCTCGGCGTAGAGTTCTTTCCCGCCGCCATACTCAACCCAGCCCAGGATCTGATTGCCGTCCATGGCGAAATCGGGCCCGGATCCAAACAGGCCGAAGGCGGTGTTCTTGCCGAACCAGAAACCGGGAATGCCATGGCCTCCGTCAAGAACGCCTTTGTTGGTGGCGTCGATGATCTGCAGGCCCGGCACGACCGACCCCGCAGGCAGCATCTGGATCTTGAGCTTCCCGCTGGACAAATCGCCCACATTCTTGGCCCAGTCCACCGCAAATTCGTGGAAGATGGATTTGGATGGCCAGGTGCTCTGGAACCGCCATCTGAAACTCGACTGAGCGCGGACGACAGCCGGGAAGCCCAGCGCGGCGGACCCTGCCGCCGTGCCAAGGAACCTGCGTCGCGAAGATCTGGCCTTCGCCTGATCGTACTTCCCCTGCAAAGAGTCTTGTTGCTTCTTGTCTTTCCCCAAAATGGCGCTCATCTGGCTTCTCCTTCGGTTCGGAACGTATCCACGGCAACGTGGGCCATTCCGCGCTCCCCCTCAACGCGTCTGTCGCTTGTCAAATGCCATTACCTCCAAGCACGAATCGCCGGCACTTGAGGCGTCCGAACAGAATCTATTCCAGATTAGGGCCGCCTGAGTTTGATTCCGCGCAAATGCGCGCGGGGAAATCGCAAGAATATGTAATTGAGGGCGAGAGCAATTCCTATTCAGGCGACGCCAAGTCGACGTCAAGCCGCCTCAAGAATCGTGCCTCCATACATAGTCCCTGCCGAGTTTGCGACCAGGGTTCGGTTGAGCCTCGGCGTTTACTGCTGCAATTTCCCGAGGCGTTCAGCGCACCAGCTGATTGATCTCGATGATCGGCAGCAGGACCGCGAGCACGATCAACAGCACAATTCCGCCCATCACAAGGATCATCGCTGGTTCGAGCAGGGTGACAAACACGGCCAGGCGCCGCTCGAGCGCCTGCGTTTCCAGGTGCGCGGCGCGCTCGAGCATCTGAGGCAGCTTGCCGCTTGCCTCGCCGCTCGCCACCAGGTGCACCAGCAGCGGCGAGAAAGTGCGTGTCTCGCCCAAAGCGCGCGCCAGACCTGTGCCTTCACGCACCCGTTCGATCGAGCGTTCGACGGCCGCCCGCATGCTCATATTGGTCAACACCCGCGCGCCGGAGTTGAGCGCGGCAAGAAGCGGCACGCCGCCTCCGGCGAGAATGGCAAGCGTGCTGGCGAAACGCGAGGTATTGGCGCCACGAATCAGCGCTCCCAGCCAGGGCAGGCGAAGCATGGTGCCGTGCCATTGCCGCCTGAGCTGCTCTCGCCGCAGCGCAAGCCGTGCGGCGGCGAATCCGGCAACGGCGATCATGACCAGGTATGGCCATGCCGCGCGAAGGAAATCACTCAGGGCGATCAGCGCGCGCGTGAGCAGGGGCAGGCTCTGGTGCGACTGCTCGAACACCTGCACCACTTGCGGAACGACGTAGGCAAGCAGCCCGATGACGATCATCGTCGCGACCGTGGTGAGGAGTGCGGGGTAGAGCAACGCCAAGCTGATCTTTTGCTTGAGGGCCTGGCGTGCGTCGAGGAAGTCGGCCAGGCGCTGCATCACCACAGGCAGGGCGCCCGATTCCTCGCCGCCGTGGATCAGCGCGCAGTAGAACTCGGGGAAACTGCGGCCGTAGCTGCCCATTGCCCTGGCAAGGGGGAGCCCGGCGCTGATTTCGGCTTTCACACCAGCGAGGACGTCGCGCGTCTTGGGTTCTGCGGCTTGTTCGGTAAGCGCGGACAGCGCATGTTCGACGGTCAGCCCGGATTCGAGCAGCGTCGCGAGCTGCCGGGTCAGGAGGCTCAGCTCGGCCGCCGATATGCCACGCGTCCATGCTTGGCGCTCCCGGTCCTCCGTGCGCAGCGCGCGGATCGCCGAAGGGAGCAGCCCCTGCGCGCGCAGCTGCGCGCGCGCCTGGCGCGGGTTGTCCGCCTGAAGCACGCCGGACACCGTCCGCCCGGCTGCGTCCAGCGCCTCGTACTGGAAAGCCTCCAAACCTTCGCCTCTAGTCGCGTGTCACGCGCACGATCTCCTCGAGACTGGTGACGCCCTGCATCACCCAGCGCATGCCGTCCTCCCGCAGTGGGCGCATGCCACGCGCGAGCGCGTGCTCGCGCAGCTGCTGTTCCGGGGCGCGATTGTGGATCAACTGGCGCAACGCGTCGTCAACGAGCAGCATTTCGTAGATTCCCGTACGACCTTGGTAGCCCGACCGGGCACAGGCCGTGCAGCCCTGCGCCGCATAAAGCGTGACGCCGTCCCGATCGACAGGCTTGCGGCATTGCGGGCACAGGCGGCGCACCAGGCGCTGTGCCAGCACTCCGATCAGGCTCGATGCGAGCAGGAAGGGTTCCACCCCCATGTCCACCAGCCGGTTGACCGCGCTCACCGCGTCGTTAGTGTGAAGCGTGGCGAACACCAGGTGCCCGGTCAGGCTCGCCTGCACCGCGATCTGCGCGGTCTCGAGGTCGCGGATCTCCCCGATCATCAGCACGTCAGGGTCCTGGCGCAGGATAGTTCGCAGTGCGCGCGCGAAAGTCATGTCGATGCGGGGGTTGACCTGGGTCTGGCTGATGCCGTCCAGGTCGTACTCGATGGGGTCCTCCACCGTCATGATGTTCTGCCCGGCCGTGTCGAGCCGCCCGAGCGCGGCATAAAGGGTCGTGGTCTTGCCCGAGCCCGTCGGGCCGGTCACGAGCACGATGCCATGCGGCTGGCGCACCAGGCCGTCCATCTTCGCGAGGGTGGCCTCGTCCATTCCGAGGTGAGTCAGGTCGAGCCGCCCGGCCTGCTTGTCGAGCAGTCGCAGCACCACCCGCTCGCCGTGACCGGTAGGGATCGTCGATACTCTGACGTCGACCGGCCGGCCCGCGACGCGCAGCGTGATCCGACCGTCCTGCGGCAGCCGCTTCTCGGCAATATCCAGCTGCGCCATGATCTTGACCCTCGAGACGATCGCGGCATGCAGCGCCCGGGCCGGCTCGATCAGGTCGCGCAGCGTGCCGTCGATGCGCAGGCGCACCAGCGAGCGCGTCTCGAAGGGCTCGATGTGGATGTCGGAGGCGCCCTCGCGCAGCGCCTGAGTCAATAGGGCGTTGATCAGGCGAATAACCGGCGCATCGTCCTGGCTTTCCAGCAGATCCTCGACTTTGGGGATTTCCTGCAACAGCCGAGACAAATCAAGGTCCTGCGCGAGATCCCCGGCGAGCGTCGCGGCGCTGCCGTCGGTGCTGCCGTACAGCGTGGCGAGAAGCTTGTCGAATTCGTCCGCGCCGACCTGCCGCGCGCGCAAAGGAACGCCGAGCGCGCGACGCAACTCGGCGAGCGCACCCGGCCGTGCGCCTTCGCGCACCGCGACCTCCGCTGCCTCGGATCCGAGTTGCATCACGGCGACGCCGTTGGTGCGGGCGAAAGCGTAGGGCACCGCGCCCGACGGCCGAATCAGTGGGACTGAGGCGGAAGGTTCCATAGCGAGTACGGCGGCAGCGTGGGGGGCGCCATGTCGGGCAACACCGCGCTCGGTGCGGGGGCCGACTTGCGCTGTTCGCCGAGGATGTACTTGTAGCGCTCGTCTGCAATGTCGTCCGCGCTGCGCGCGTTGCTCAGCACGACCGGGCGCAGGAACAGCATGAGGTTGGTCTTGGCGTGCTCGCGCGTGTTGTAACGGAACAGGCTGCCCAGGAGCGGGACGTCGCCGAGCAACGGTACCTTCTGCTCGCCATCCGTGACGGAGTCCTGCAGCAGCCCGCCAATGACCACGATCTGCCCGTCGTTCACCAGAACCGTCGACTCGAGCGAGCGCTTTTTGGTAATCAGTCCGGCAGGGTTGTTTATGCTGCTGGGGTCGATGCTCGACACTTCCTCTTGGATTTGCAGGCGCACCGTGCCACCTTGCGAAATCTGCGGCTTGATCTTGAGCGTAAGCCCGACGTCGTGTCGCTCGATGGTCTGGAACGGGGTCGGCGTGGTGGCCGAACCGCTGAGCGCATACTGGCCGGTGATGAAGGGCACGTTCTGGCCGATCACGATCTTCGCTTCCTGGTTGTCCAGCGTCAGCAGCGTCGGCGTCGACAGAATGTTGACGTTATTGTCGCTCTCCAGCGCTCTCACCAGCATTCCCAGGTTGAGCACCTCGCCCACCCCGGGAATGGTCACGTGGCCGCGGATCACGCCCACGTTCAGTCCCTGTCCCGCCAAGGCCGGGTTCTGCGAGATGCCGAGGATGTTCTGCCCGCTGCCACCGAAATTCGTGCCGCCGAAGCCGCGTGCCGTAGCATCGGTCGCGCCGGCGGCACTCAGGTTCTGCCACTGAATGCCGAACTCCGCCGCTTTGTCGGAAGTTATTTCGGCGATCATGGCCTCTACGTAGACTTGCTGCCGGCGCACGTCCAGCTTGTCCAGCACCGCGCGCAGATTGTTGTAGATCGCGTCCGGCGCGTTGATGATGATTGAATTGGTCGCGGGGTCAGCTTGGATAATGCCGGGAACGGGCGACGGGTCGGGGTTCGTCGACGAGTTGAACGACGCGGTCATGGGCGAAGTGCCGGCCTGGCCTGACGGATTGGCCGGCTGTGTCGCAGCAGGCGCAGTCTCGCGCGACGAGGTCGTGGCGGCCGACCCGGAGTCTCCCAGATAGATGGCGCGCAGCGTCCGGGCGACGTCGACGGCTTCCGCATTCTTCATGTACACGACGTGAATATTTCCGGCGGCGCTGGTGGGGGCGTCCAGCACGGCGACCAGGCCGCGCAGTCGCGCGAGCTTTTGCGCGTCGTCCGAGCGCGCAATCAGCGAATTCGAGCGTGGGTCGGCGACGATCGTCATTGGCTGGTCATAACCGGCTGCCGCGCCCTGGCGCGGCGGCTCGGCAAACAGCCGGCTCAGTGTCTGGGCCGCATCGATCGCCGACGCGTAATGCATCGGAATCACCACCGGCTCGTTGCCTTGCGGCTGATCGATGGCCGCGACGATCCTGCCCACGCGTCCCAGATTGCTTGCATAGTCGGTGACCACCAGCGTGTTGCTGCCCCCGTAGGCGGCGATCGCGTTGTACGGCGCAATCAGCGGGCGCAACACCGGAACCAGTTGCATGGCAGACACGTTCTTCAGCATGAATACCCGCGTTTCCACGCGATCATCGGGCGCGCGCGAGCCCCCTGCCTCGAACTTTGCTTCTGCTGCGGGCACAATCTTCACCATGTTCTTTTCGTCGACCGCTGCAAAACCCTGAAGTCGCATCGCCGCGAGAAACACGTCGTACACGACCGCCTTCGAAATCGGCTGCGCGGAAATGATGTTGACCTTGCCCTTGACGCGAGGATCGAGGACGAAGTTTCTTCCGGTGATCTGCCCGATGACCTTGACCACGCCATCGATGTCGGCGTTGACGAAGTTCAGCGTGACCATGTTCTGATCCGCGGCCCAGGCCCGCCCGATCGAGAGCGCGATCGCGAACGCCAGCAGCCACGCGCGCAGACAGTGGCGGAGGTTCATTTGCTCTGTCCCTTCTGCGGGAAAGCGAGCGTCTCGCGAGCGCCTCCGCGCTCGAGCACGACGTGGTGCGGGTACACTTCCGCAAGCGTTACGCCCGGCTCGATCAACTCGCCCTCGCGCACTGCGACGACGCGCTTCGCCGCGAGTTGCAGCACCGCGTAGCCTGGGTTTCCGCGGGAGGCGGCGACGACGCCGAGCAACTCCATCGCGACACCGGTCGGCGCGGCCGCGGTCGCAGCCTGTGGCGCAGCGCCGAACAGTCGATAGGCAGGCTCCAGTCTCAGGTTTCCTCCCGCGAGCGCCGGTGCGCGCGGCTCGGGGCGAGGCGCCATCGAGAGCCAGGTCCAATACGCGAGCACGAGTCCCAGCAACGCCAGAGCAGCCAGCGTCGCCAGCGACACCGCCGTTGTTTGCGCAAGACTCGATCGATCGAGCGAGATGGTTGGCCTCACTTGTGTGCGCTCGCTCCGGGGGACATCGCGAGCCGGCCGCAGTTGTTTCTAAGAAACTAGTGCATTATATGTGCCTAAGGCATTATATATAATGCATTGAGGGCCTTTTTTGGGTGCCGGAGGACGAATACTTGACACGCGCGGTTCGGCGATGCTGACGACGACTCGCAGGCAAGGGGGGTTCACCTTGCTCGAAATCATGGTGGTTGTCGTGATCCTCGGCATCCTCGCCGCACTCGTCGTGCCGAAGATCGTCGGCCGCCCCGAGGAGGCGCGCCGGATCGCCGCCAAGCAGGATATTGCCAGCCTGATGCAAGCGCTTAAGCTGTACCACCTCGACAATCACCGCTATCCGAGCACGGAACAGGGGCTGCAAGCCTTGGTCACGCGGCCGACGACGGCACCGCTTGCACCCAACTGGAAGCCGGGCGGGTACATCGAGCGCTTGCCGAAAGACCCCTGGGGCAATCCCTATCAATATCTCAACCCGGGTCTGCACGGTGACATCGACGTGTTCAGCTATGGCGCCGACGGGGCGCCCGGCGGCAAAGGAAACGATGCGGACATCGGGTCCTGGGATCTCTAGCCGACGCGGCTTTACCCTGATCGAGCTGCTCGTCGTGATGCTGATCATGGGGCTCTTCATCGGCCTGGTGGCCGCGATCGTGCGGCCCGACGATCGCGCGCGGCTGCGCGTCGAGGCCGAACGGCTGGCGCAGTTATTCGATCTCGCTGCGGCGCAGTCGCGCCTCACCGGGCGATCCATAGGCTGGACCTGCGACGGCACGGACTACCGGTTTTGGCGCGTCTCGGACGACGGCACCTGGACGGAAATCGGGGCCGGCGACCCGCTGCGCAAACGTGCGCTGCCGGGCGGCATGTCGATCTCGAACCTTCGCGTCGAAGCGATGCCCGCGCAGGGCACGATGCGCCTGGTGTTCGCGCCCGACGATTTCACGCCCGCCTTCACGCTCGAAATGTCCCTCGGCGCGGCGAGTTATACGCTGTCGGCATCGCCCGTTGGCATCCTGAAGTTGCGCCCCGGAACCGAAGCCGCGCATGGCAAAGTGGCGCTGCGCTGAACAGAAGGGATTCACGCTGGTCGAGGTGCTGGTCGCCTTGGCCGTGATTTCGATCGCGCTGCTTGCGGCCCTGCGGGCGGCGGGACAGGGCACCGCCACGGCCGGGGAATTGCGCCAACGCCTGCTCGCGGGCTGGGTGGCGCAAAACCGGCTCGCCGAACATCGCGCCCGCGGCGACTGGCTGGCCCTTGGCATCCAACGCGGCACCGCAAGCGAGGGCGGTACGGCGTTCACCTGGCGCGAAGAAGTGGTCGGGACGCCCAACCCGTCCTTCCGAAGGCTGGACATCTTCGTCTCGACGCCGGGGGTGGGCGAGCAGACGCTCGCCCACCTCGCCGGTTTCGTGGTCAATCCGCCGCCCGGATCGAAATGAGTCTTCGCCGCCATCAGATCGGCTTCACGCTGGTCGAGCTGCTTGCCGCGCTGCTCGTGCTTTCGCTGCTCGCACTGATGTCCTACCGGGGCCTCGGGGCGGTGCTCGATGCGCGCGAGCACGTCGGCGGCGAAGCCGACAAATGGCGCCGCGTCGCCGCGTTCTTCGCGCGATTCCAGCGCGACGTGGAACTCGCCTCGCCGCGCCCGGTGCGCGAGGCGTCGGGCACCGCTCCCGCGTGGATCGGCCAGCCGGGCGCTTCGACCGGGCCGTTGCTCGAATTCAGCCGCTTCGCTTCGCCGGGCAGCGTCGATACCCCGCGGCGCATCGGCTACCGGCTCGACGACCGGGGGCAGATCGAGCTCTGGGTCTGGCCAGGGCTCGACACGGCGCCGAACGTTCAGCCAGTTCGCTATACGGTGCTGAGCGGGGTGAAGAAGTTCGAAATCGACTACCTGGACGCCAGCCTCGCGTGGGTAAACGCCTGGCCGGAGCCGTCGGGCGGCGCGTTGGACCCGCGCGCGGTGCGGGTGCGGCTGACGCTCGCGTCGGGCGAAGACCTGGTGCGCGTGTTCGCGCTCGCCGCATGAGGGCCAAGCAGCGCGGCGTGGCGATCGTGCTCGCGCTGAGCGTGGTGGCGCTCGCAGCGCTTGCCGCCTCGGCGTTGATGGTCTCGCAAAGCACCTGGTCGAGACAGGTCGAACTGACCGGCGATCACCTCCAAGCGCAGTCGCTGGTAGGCGCCGGCGTGGACTGGGCGCGCGCTGTATTGAGCGACGATCGGCGCCTGGGGAACGTCGACACGCTGCGCGAGCCCTGGGCGCTCAGCCTGCCGCCGCTGCCGATCGAGAACGGCGAGCTCGCGGGCCATATCTCGGATCAGCAGGGCCTGTTCAACCTGAACAATGTGGTGATCGGCGGCAAGGTCAACGTGGCGCAGCTCGAGCACTTCAAGCGACTGCTCGCGATCCTCGATCTTCCGGACGCCCTTGCCGACACGCTCGCCGACTGGGTCGACGCGGACAACGTCCCGCAGCCGGGCGGCGGCGCCGAGGACGCGTACTATCTTTCGCTGCAACCGCCGTACCGCGCCGCGGACAGGCCGCTGATCGACGTTGGGGAGCTCGCGCTGGTGCGCGGATTCGACGAATCGGTGCGCGCGCGACTCGCGCCGTTCGTGACCGCGCTTCCGCGCGTCACGCCGGTCAACGTCAACACTGCGCCGGCGGAGGTGCTGGCGGCCGTCGTGGACGGGCTGGACCTGGACAGCGCGCGCGCAATTGTGGCGCAGCGCAAACGGATAACCTACCGATCGGTGTCGGACTTCACCAGCCAGCTTCCGGGCGGCGCGACCGCCGCGAATGGGGGCCTTAGCGTGGGCAGCGATTACTTCATGGCGAACGTGCGCGTAACCATCGGCGGAGCTCGCTCGCGGGGCGTGGCGCTGCTCGAGCGCGGCCCGCAGGGCTGGCCGGCCATCCTGTGGCGGAAGGTATCGTGAGCCTGCTTCGCATCCGCTGCTCCCTCGCCCAAGGGCCGCTGCGCTGCCAGTGGGCCCTGCTCGGGGCGGGCAGGGAGCCGGTCAGCGGGGAGGGCCGTCCTGCGGAGCTGCCGCGACGCGCGAGAACGGTCCAACTTGTCGTTCCCGCCGCCGAAGTCCTGATTACGCGCGCGCGATTGCCGCAGGCGGCCGCGCGGCGCGCCGGCGCCGTGCTCGCCTACGCGGTCGAGGAAGAAACACTGCGCGATCCCGAGACGAGTCAGGTGAGCTGGCTCGGCCGCGCCGGGGAGGCCGACGTGCTCGCGGTACTCGACCGCGCGGGCCTTGCGCGGTGGAACGAGGCGCTTGCGGCCGCCGGAATCGCGAGCTACGAGGTGCACTGCGAGACGCTGATGCTCCCGTTCAGGGCGGACGAATGGAGCCTTGCCTGGAATGGAAGCGAGGGCTTCGTGCGCACGGGCGAGCTCGAAGGCGCTGCCACCGACAGCGGCGATTCGATAACGCCGCCGATGTCGCTGCGCCTGACGCTCGAACAAGCGCGCGCGCAGGGTAGCGTGCCGGCGTCGATCGCGGTCTACCAGACCACGCCCCACGCAATGCCGGACCTCGATGCCTGGCAGGCGGAGCTCGGCGTGTCGCTGCGGAACGCGGGGGCGTGGGACTGGCACAGCGCGCCGGCGGGAGCGGGCCTTGCCCTCGCGCAGGAGCGTCGCGGCTGGCGTCTGGCGCCTGGATTCTTCGCGCGTTTCAAACCGGCGGCGTGGATCGCAGCCGCCGCCCTTACGATCCATACGCTGGCGCTGGTGACGGACTGGGCGGTGCTCGCCTCCGAGCAGCATAGCCTTCGCGCGCGCATGGTCGCGCGCTTTCGCGCCGCGTTTCCCGATGCGGTGGCGGTTGTCGATCCGGCGCTGCAGATGCGCCGCAAGCTTGCTGCCGCGCGTCACGCCGCCGGCCGGTCCGACCCGGGGGACTTCCTGCCCATGATCGCGCAGGTGGCCACGAGCCTGGGCGTACTTCCGCCGGGCGCGTTGCGGGTCGTGTCATTCGAGGGAAGGCGGATGACCCTCGAGCTGGCGGCCGACCAGGCTGCCGTCGTGCGGCGAGCGGCGGCGCGCCTGAACGACGCGGGACTGAGCGCCGAAGTCGCGCCGCGCGCCGGCGGCGCCACGATCGTTCTCGACGTGAGGGTGCTTTGATTACCAAAGCGCGCGAATGGTGGCAGTCTCGAGCGCCGCGAGAGCGCGCGGCGGTCATTGCTCTCGCCGTCGTGCTCGGGGTCGCTCTCTACCTGTGGCTCATCGTCTCGGCCGATCAGGCCCGCGCGCAGCTTCGGCCCAGGGTCACCGCGCTGCGTGCCGAGGCGGCACGGCTCGATCGCGACGCGCTCGAGGTGCAGCGCCTGCGCGCCGCACCGCCCCTTGCTGCTTC
>Ga0210077_1000313_pt1 | contig 19869 bp, 20 predicted proteins | sample RushMan_CattailN_5_FD_185556 | JGI IMG/M metagenome (GOLD analysis project Ga0210077, IMG submission 185556) | Wetland microbial communities from San Francisco Bay, California, USA, that impact long-term carbon sequestration -... | ecosystem: Environmental > Aquatic > Marine > Wetlands ... | reverse complement strand
GTTTGATTCCGCTTATTGGTGCTATTGTGCTGCTGGTATTTGTGATTCAAGATGGCAAACCCGGCCAAAATCAATATGGTGCGAATCCAAAGGAGGCAATCGCCTAACATCCACCGGGAATAGACGGCATGAAAATTGCGGTTTTTCGTGAAAGTCTTTAATAGTCCGACCTTGATCAGCGCCGCTACTCAGGCGAAGCGTTATATTTTTCTATCCATAAAAAAATCTTGCCTTTTATTCCGACAATGCTTACAATGTATTACATTAAAATACATTGGAGGTGATGTATGAGCACAGCAATATCAGTGAGAATATCAGACGAGCTTGCAGCAAAACTAAATGAAATTTCAAAGGAAACAGAAAGACCCAAATCTTTTCATATTCAAAAAGCTCTTGAATCCTATTTGTTGGAACTTGCCGACATTCAGGTTGCCATGGATCGGTTACACGATACATCTGACCCGGTTATTTCCATTAAAGACATGAGGAAAGAGCTTGAGCTATAAAATTGCATTCAAAAAGTCTGTTTCACGAGATCTAAAGAAATTAAGCAAAGATGATGCGGAAAGAATCCTTGATAAAATAGAACAGGATCTACCTGAAAAGGCAGATACTTTTCCAGTATTAACGGGCAAATTCTCAGGCATGCGGAAGTTTAGAATCGGGGACTATCGAGTTGTTTACACCATTATTGAAAATACGGCCCTTGTTCTAAGGATTAGCCATAGGCGGGATGCCTACAGATAAAATATAACCTCTATATGGCCTTCGGTTGTCAAGGGAAAAAGTACTCCCATAGAACGGAAACCTAAAAATAATGAATAAATCTTCCGTCTTCGGATCAGCTTGGATCAAATCAATCTATTTTTGTTTTGCCGCCGTGGATGGCTTTCATGTATAATGTGTGTCCAAGGACAAAGGGTATTTTGTGTTCGGAACAAAGATCTGCACCTTTTGCCAGTCGAAGATCCCGAGCTTGTCTCGGGGCAAAAAACGCATTCGACTCCGACAGCAACATCATCGATATAGGGGAAAATTATCTCGAAAAAGGGATCGGAAACAATCCGCAGGTTATGCAGCATTTAGCTGAAGCGTCCGTTATGGCTTGGAGATAGATATGAAAACAATAGGAATTATTGGAGGAATAGGCCCAGAATCGACAGTTGATTATTACAAAGAGATTATTGCAGCATTCCACACAAGGTATTCTGACTTGGCATACCCTGAAATTATTGTTTACAGCGTAAATATGAATGCACTCATGAAGTTCGTTGAAACTAAGAATTGGCCCGAACTTTCTGAGTGGTTATTAGAAAAAATATTATCTCTTCACCGTGCTGGCGCCGAATTTGCTGCAATCGCTTCAAACACACCGCATATCATTTTTGACGAAATTAAAACAAAATCACCTATACCACTGTTGAGCATCGTCGAGGCAACCTGCAATAAGGCCCAAGAAATGGGATTGAAAAATGTTGGTTTGATGGGCACAAAGCTCACAATGGAGGCGGAATTTTACAAAAAACCATTTATTTCAAAAGGGATATCAGTCGTTGTTCCTTCGGAGGAGGAACAACAGTTAATCCACCATAAATTATTCTCAGAAATTGAATTGGGAATCTTCAAAGACTCAACGAGAGAGGAATTATTGTCCATCGTCAAAAGAATGGTGGATGAGGAAGGAATTGACTCATTAATTTTGGGATGTACGGAATTACCGCTGATATTAACAGAAAGCAAATACCGTATTCCCTTTTTGAACACTTCGGCCATTCATTGCGATAGCATCATAACGCATTGTATTGAATAGAAAAAGCCATAACATATCACTGCATGTAACATCGAGGGCCTTGCGGCACTCGGTGCCACGTGAGTTCCGCGTTAGTGTGCCCTGTGAGATTAAATTTACATTCTGATCTCTTATACGATGCCTTAATGATATAACTTGACAAAGCGTACGCAACAACGTACTCTTTAGGCAAAAACATACCATTGCATTAGAGGTAAATCGTGCCGACACTTACAGCCACTGAAGCAAGATCAAAACTTTACAGACTTATTGACGAAGCAGCATCCTCCCATGAACCAATTATCATAAAGGGTAAGCGCGGGAGTGCTGTGCTTATCTCAGAGGACGACTGGCGGTCCATACAGGAAACCATCTACCTTTTAAATATCCCTGGTATGCGGGAATCAATTCGTGAAGGATTGGCCACGCCAATCGAGGAATGCACCCGGGAACTTGACTGGTAATGCGGCGAGTTGTTTTCACAAAACAGGCTCAAAACGACGCCAAAAAGCTATCCGCTGCCGGTTTGCGTCCAAAAGCCGAAAAGTTGATCGAAATCTTGCGTGAAAACCCGTACCAGGCGCCGCCATCATTCGAAAAGCTATTAGGAGATTTGTCAGGAGCCTATTCCCGGCGAATAAACATACAGCACAGGCTCGTCTATCAAATTCTTGATGAAGAAAAAGTGGTCAAAGTCATAAGAATGTGGACTCATTATGAATAACCGGGCATCACATTTCACTTGCATCGGACACGTCTAAAGCCGTGCCGCTGAAGCGCCCGTTAAGCAATCTTAGAAACCCGATATATTTACAAGCAATTATTTGAAATAGAAGGAATAAGGTTATGGCAGTTGGTTGGTCCCGCGAAGAGGCGGTGCAGAAACAAATAGATGCCACAGTGGAATCCGCTGTCCAGTTGGCGAAAAGCAGATTACCGGATGGCGAAAGCCTAACTCATTGTGAAGAATGCGAGGTTGAGATTCCTGAAGCGCGTCGCAGAGCAATGCCCGGAGTCCGTTACTGTGTCAGATGTCAATCAAGACGAGAAAAAAGACTGAAGAAAGATGAACTCTACAATCGAAGAGGTAGCAAAGATAGTCAACTAAAGTAAATATTTGGTTAAAGCCATTAAGCAACTTTTAAAACCAGACCTACTACCAAAGAAATGGCGGATTGGTTATTAAAGTTGATAATGCAAAAATTAAAGGCACTGTAAAAAGTATTTACTGGTCATGGGACAACAAAAAGGCTGCTGTGCGATGGAACAGAATTGGGGCAAAGGTTCAATAGAACGCCTATCTTAAAAATCCAGCGGACGCAAAAAGCCGGGTCGCTGATTAAGGCGTTATAACCCTGTCGAAATATATTTATCTAACAATTTTTTCTTTAGCGTACCGCCAAGGCGTATCAACGAAATTGTACACGGTAAAAGATCAATTACTGCGGATACGGCACTTCGTTTAGGAAAATATTTTGGCATTTCAGCTCAGTTTTGGTTAAATCTTCAAACGCGATATGATCTTGAGGTTACAGAAGATTTACTATCAGATCGTCTTGACTCCCACGGTTATAATTATGGCATGAACTCGGGAAAGAAGAACCGGTGCCTTTAAAATACGTTGTAAAGGACTATTTTCGTCATTTGTGCCATCACATGGAAGATATTTTGAACAAATAAGGCACAACCTTTTGAATATAGCGATTTAACCGGCATTTCTCAACTTAAGGCCGGTCAATCGGTAAAAGGGGATATCCACATGCTGCGTGTTTTCAAATTCGATCTTACGGACCCTGATCATTTTGTGGTTACGTTGGAACTGGTGCCCGGACAGGAAGCCTCTGGTCGCGCCGTAGATACCGTCCTGGGTATTGCCAGCGACACTTTCAGCGACGGCCGCGTCACAGCCGTTTCTATCACAGACAATCCGGGTGGCAATCCGTCGCTGAGTCCCGATGTTTTGGGCCACGACATCTTCGAAATCGGAATGGATGTCATTGTTCATTTTACCTGTCGGGATATGAATCGCGTGGGTATGGAAAGTCGAGCACTTCAGCTTGCCATGATGGGGATGAAGAATATTTTGGCTTTGAACGGAGACTATTCCGGCAAGGGGTTCGGCGGACAGGGGGCCCCGGTTTTTGACATCGATTCGGTGCAACTACAGATCATGCTGAGCATGCTCAGCGAGCGCATTAACGCATCCGGTGATCCGGAGGGCTTCTTTGCAGGCTGTGCGGTCTCGCCGTTTAAGCGCACCGAAGGCGAATGCTTTGCCCAATACGCCAAACTGTGCCGCAAAGCGGCGGCCGGCGCTCAATTCAGCATCACCCAATTGGGCTATGATGCCCGCAAGTTCAAGGAATTGATTCAAATTCAAAAGTTTATGGGTATCGCATTGCCCAGTTTGGGGTCCGTCTACGTGCTGACCCCCAAAACGGCAGGCATCATCAATGCCGGAAAGGTGCCGGGTGCAGTGGTTACCGATGCACTTCTGCGACGCGTTCAGGACGAGTGGCGGGATTCGGCCTCAGGCCGTCAGGCAGCCATAGAACGCGCCGCGCGACTGGCGGCCGTTCTCAAGGGACTAGGCTATGCCGGGATCCACATTGGCGGGATCCATCGGAGCTTCGATATGGTCGGCCGCATTCTCGATCGCCTGGCGGTTATTCAGAACCAGTGGAAGGAGTTCCTGGTCGACTTTGACTTCCCTCAACCCGGTGGATTCTACGCCTTTCCTACTCAGTCTGAGGAGGAATCGAAGGCTCCCGTCTTCGGCCTTGATCCGCCCCGGCCCGGCCTGCTTGAGCGCTTTCGTTACTTTCTCTTAAGACGCGTCCACGACACTTTGTTTGACCCCCGGCACCCCTTAGGTTCTATATGCCGCAGACTGTGTCAACTGATCGACGGCAAGCCGGGAAGCCGGCTGTTGATGGACCTTGTCGAAGATATGCCCAAGCGTATGACCCTCGGTTGCCTTAAGTGCGGTGACTGTGGTATTCAGCATGTGGGTTTTTTGTGTCCTGAATCCCAATGTCCCAAACATATCCGCAATGGCGCCTGCGGCGGCAGCAGCAACGGCCGTTGCGAGGTATTCCCGGACCGTCCCTGTGTCTGGGTCCGTGCCTATCGGCGTTTGGTCAATGCGGGGCGGACCCGGCAAATAATCGACGGATGTGTCCCGCCGCGGCTGTGGGAATTAAACCAAACCTCGGCGTGGCTAAATTTTCACCTCCAGCGCGATCATCAAGGGGTCTCCAACGAGATAGCCCGCCGATGCGAACTCATCGGCTGTCGGTTTAACCAACCGGCAGTCCGTTTGCCAAAAAGCAAGAGATCAAATCTCGACATTTGATAAGATGAAACAGAATTCTTTTTCAACAAATTTTTTAGATCGAGCATCATTAAACCGAAGCAATGAAATGTGGATTAATGATCAATTTAATAATGAATCGGCTCGAATCATTCCAGTAAGTCATTCTAAAATTTTGTGCACATCAATCCAAAACCCAAGGACCATTTACCTTACAAAAAATGATTTCAGTGATTTTTCCAATGTATCCGAGTTATCAATACTTTTAGGAATTAGTGATCAAAAGACCTATTTTGCAATTGACCTAGGATCAATGAAATCTGCTTCACTGTTAAGCGAGAAAAATAGTTCAGAATTTCGAGATTTTAAACAAGTCATGCCGTTGCTTAATTTTCGTGATAGTGCATTGTTGGCGATAGCCCGTTTTATGATAAATTGGCAATCAAGAAATCGATACTGCGGAAAATGCGGTACTCCGACTAAAAGCGCTCAGGCTGGTAATTTACGTATTTGTGAAAATCCTAATTGTGGACAACACCATTTCCCAAGTATGGATCCGGCAATAATTGTTCTTGTGTCATTTGGTGAGCATTGCTTGCTTGGACGTCAAAAAATTTGGCCGAAAGGCATGTATTCAACAATTGCCGGATTTGTCGAGCCTGGTGAGAGTATCGAGGATGCTGTGATTCGTGAAGTCAATGAAGAAACTGGGGTAACAGTTGAAAAATTAGAATATCAACATTCCCAACCCTGGCTTTTTCCCAGTTCATTAATGTTAGGTTTTACCGCCACAGCAAGGGGAGATGAAATTAAAATTGATAAAAATGAGTTAGAGGACGCCCGCTGGTTTTCGAGAAAAGAAATTAAAGATAACTTGAAAAAAGGATTACTGAAATTGCCAAACAAAGTGGCGATAGCTTATCATCTGATTAAAGAATGGTTTGATAAAGGTGATGCGGGTAAACTGGATGCCATATAACAATGGTTGGCATTTAACGCAAAACGCTGTGTTTCGAATCCAACTTTCAATGATACGATAGAGTAATCTGCCCTTAAAAACGCAAATTTTGACGAACTTGAAAAAAACAGGGCCGATTACCTTCCAATTGAAAAGAAGAAACAGCTGCCGGAACCAGGGTCACAAAATCGGAACATTAAGTGCGCATTTTCGCGGTAATATGTTCCATGCTTGTATATGTTCGGGTGGCTTTTTGCGTATGCATTCCATTGCTGCCAAGACCTCCAATGACCGTGATAGGCATACCGGTGCCCGCTATAATCGTATTGGTTGTAATGACGACGGCTATCATAGGGACGCTGTCTGTATCCACGCTGATTTTGGTAATCCGGACGATTTTTATAGTTAGAATGACCGGGATTATCGGGACGCGCTTTGTAGTTGCGACCACCTTGGGTATTGCGATTAACATCTTTAGAAATCACGGGAATAGCAGTTGCAAACAAAAAAAAGAAAGCACATGCTGCAATCATCATTTTTTTCATCCCACACCTCCTGCTGAATTTATACCTTCCCAAAACGCCATCTTTACCTGGTACTTGCATAAAAATGGAAGAAAAGGCAAGCAAAAACGTAAGCGTCTACACCCTGATGTTTTGGTTATTATGAAAAATGTTCCCGGGATCATATTTCTTTTTGAGCTGTTTCAGTCGGGGATAGTTCACGCCGTAAGCCGCGGCCACCCGGTCGCTCTCGTCTTCGGTCATGAAGTTCACATAGGCGCCGGCTGAGGCATAGGGGGCGGATGCTTTAAAAAACGAACGTGCCCACGCGATACAGGTCTCATCCTGTGAGGCCTCATCCCATCGGCCGTGCACGTTCATGACAAACTTAGCATCCCGATGACCATATGCCATGGCATCGGAAGCAACGCGATTGGCAGCGCCTAAGACAAGTCCCACGAATATCTCGCACTGCGGTGAAGGGATTTTGCCCGCGAATTCAATAATCGAATCCAACACACCGTCACTGAGTTCAGTTAAGTTATGGGATTTCCAGTAGTTCCTCGCACCGGGCGTGAGCAGCGGGTCAAAGGCCTGCTGCCACTGGGCATATGGCTGAACGCCGATGTGTTCACCATAGGCGTCTCCGAAACCACGCAAAGGATCGATCAATTTCTCACCTTCCTGGACATCTCCTGCATAGAAGATGGCCAGCACAATAATATCTTTTCCATGTACCTTCTCGGAAAGAAAAGGCAATGGCGGCGCCTTGCGAAGGATGGCCCAGACATTGAGTTCCTCAGGGGCCGATTTTACAAATTCACGATACTTTATGAGCACCTGCTTTGCCTGATCGACAGGAAAAACAATCAATCCAGCCAATATTTCAGGTCCCACGGAGTGGAGCGCAAATTCGAACCGGGTGACAACGCCGAAATTGCCGCCGCCGCCTCGAATCGCCCAGAACAAATCCGTGTTTTCATCTTTTGAAACTTGTATCTTCCTTCCATCCGCCAATACCATCTCCGCTGAGACAAGATTATCGATGGTCATACCGTATTTACGCGTCAACCATCCAAAACCGCCGCCCAGCGTCAGTCCCGCAATACCGGTGGTTGAGTTAATCCCCACAGGCGTCGCCAAACCATGGGCCTGTACCGCTTTGTCAAAATCGCCGAGGGTGGCACCGGGTTCGACAAAAGCACGTTTTTTTTGTGCATCGACTTTGACGGTTTTCATATTCGATAAATCGATCATCATGCCGTTATCGCACACAGCACTCCCGGCGATATTATGGCCGCCGCCTCTGATGGATATCTCCAATTCGTTTTCACGGGCGTAAGAGATGGCATGCGAAACATCATTCGCGTCTTTGCACCGTACGATGGCAGCCGGACGACGGTCAATCATGGCATTCCATATTTCTCGAACTTCGTTATAGTTCGAATCATCGGGAAGCACGATTTGACCTTTCACTTTGTCTTTGAGCTTTTTAATTTTTTCATTCGAATGTATTTTCATGGTGTCCATCCTTCGGACCTGCGGATCAGGCCTTGTTAAAGTAGTAAAACAAGCCTACATATAGTTGATATCCAGAGAATTTATTCGTCATCGAACTTAAGCGAATTAATTGTCTGAGCACACCCCCTGTGAAATAGGCGACGCCCCGGTTCATTATTGGATGCAGATTTAACTGCGCAGGTATTTAACCCCATTAAAGCAAGCATAAAGTTTCAAGGGGTGGGTGGGGCAATCGCAAAGATTGGCTAAACTATCCTTTATGGATGAATACGATTCTGAATATTCCCATTAATATTAGCACAAAAAAGATGAAGTCAAGAAAAAAAAGAACCACAATGTGGTATATTTGCTTGAAGGAGAGAGATCAACCGATCACCTCAGGCGGCATTAGGTTTGAGGAGCGCTTCGCTTTAGGCTTAAGAGAAAGTGATGGAAGCAGGAAGACTGTCCTTGACACATCCATAGTCTGAGCCTAATAAATTAAATACATACAGATTTTAACATTCTGCATTCTCCATTTAACACTGTTTAGATTCAATATGTTATCATTGATTAACGTCTGATTATAAAAATAAGGAATATAAATATGAGAGACGCTCACGCAAATATTGCCGCTTATACCCATATTGCCTTCGAAGTCGAAGATGTTGAAAAAATCTTTAGCGATGCTTTAAAAAGAGGTGCGACTAAATTAGGTGAGGTTACTGAAAAAAACATTGATGGCCCCGGTCCGCTCGTGATCGCCACGAATGCGTCGCCGGGTGAATTCAGGTTGCAAACGCACCACGATATCATTATAAAAGGTGGTGAAATAAATGGGCTCGAAGCGCTTTTTCTAATGATTGATTCTGCCAACGGCGTCAGCGCGGAACTTAATATTCTCAACTGGACATTTGTACCGGTTGACATGACGGTTGGTTTATATCGTCAACCCATCGGTCCATGGGTCGGTATGGCAGCCCGGACTTCGATAGGGAACGAAGGGATCGGACAAACAACGGCCACCACATTCGATAGCAAAGGAAGCAATGGCAACAGCATACACACCTTGTTCGTAAGACCGAGATAAATACAGTATGGAACTTGAATCACTTCGCGCATATCTTCTCAAGAAAAAAGGTGCATCCGAGGATTTTCCTTTTGGTCCTGAGGTCATGGTTTTTAAGGTCGGCGGCAAAATCTTTGCCCTTGTTTTTTTGGAAGACTCACCCCTGAGTATCAATCTTAAATGCGATCCTGATCTTGCGCTGCACCTTCGAGAATTCTATGAAGCGGTTCAGCCGGGCTATCATATGAACAAAAAGCACTGGAACACCATCTACTTGGATGGTTCGGTACCTGATGATGAACTATTGGCCATGATCAACGACTCATATGATTTGGTGGTCAAGGGTTTGAAAAAAGCGGATAAGCTAAGGCTTGGAAAGATCGAGATCGGTATCAAATCTTAATGATAGAAACCGCCGGAATTGTACCTGCCGGGGGTGCCGGACCCGTCACTTAAAAAAGACCGGGCTTTTTACCGCCATCAACCATCATAAAATTCGGCTTCCGGGCCGTCTGATTTTCATGGACGCAAACACAAAGGAGGTTAAACATGCAGGCGCGTGCACCACTTATGATAGAACACCGTTTGATCGAGCGAATGATTGCGATCGTCAAGCGGACACTTTCACAAATCGAGAAAGAAAAAAAGGCCGATCCGGTATTGATTGATACAGCGGTTGACTTTATCCGTACATATGCCGACAGAACGCATCACGGAAAAGAGGAGGATATTCTTTTCAGAGACCTTAGAAATAGAAAATTATCCGAAGAAGACCAACGCTTGATGAATGATTTGATCGAGGAACATGTTCTTGGACGAAAAACAACCCGGAATCTTATAGAAGCCAACACCCGTTATCGAAACGGAGACGCAGCGGCCTTGCCGGAAATCATATCCGGTCTTCGCTTGCTGACCGACTTTTATCCGAAACACATCGAGAAGGAGGACAAGGTATTCTTCCCTGCCGCCAGACGCTATTTTTCCGAATCCGAAGACCAGGCCATGCTCGATGAATTTTGGGAATTCGATAGAAAAATGATCCATAATAAATATATCTCTGTGGTCGAAACATTGGAAAACCACTGACGCGTCCGAACGAGCGGCGTTTAAAACGTCTTCCAGCGCCCTGGTTCGGCGCTGGAAGACAAAAATGCGCACACCGATTTGGAATATCTTGACAAAGATTTTACCCACAACTAAGCTTAGACATTAGAACGATGCGGGAAGTCCCCCCTTGATAACCCCCATATACCCTAAGGCGCTTGCCTTGCTGAGAATACAAGACCTGCCCCGCGTCCCGAAGATATGCAACAACCATGGAATCACTGGTTAAACCCGGCCTTACGACCCTGTTTTTACTGCAAAGAAAGAGAAGTTATACAGATCAATTGATCAAAGTTTTAAAGTGACGTGTCAGGTTTTCATAAAGGAGGGATACAAAATGCCTGAAACTCGAAAAATCCGGAAAGTCTTCAAGAGCAGGCCGACGATTGAAGGTGCCGGCGTCCACTTGAAAAGAGTGTTTGGATTCAGCGAAGTGCCCCTGTTCGATCCTTTTTTGCTCCTTGATGATTTTCGCTCTGATTATCCGGAGCACTACGTAAAAGGTTTTCCCTGGCATCCTCATCGCGGGATCGAAACCATCACCTATGTTCTGAAAGGGGACGTAGAACACGGCGACAGTCTAGGAAATAAAGGAATTATCGGCTCGGGGGATGTCCAATGGATGACCGCCGGAAGCGGGATCATCCACCAGGAAATGCCGAAAGGTGACGGAAACGGTAAAATGTACGGATTTCAGCTCTGGGCCAATCTGCCGTCCCGGCAAAAGATGATGGACCCGAGATATCGCGATGTCGTTGACGAACAAATACCCGAAGTCAAACTCCCCAATGGTACGACCGTCAAGATCATTTCCGGCGAGGTTTCCGGTATCAAAGGCCCGGTACAGGATATCGTCATCGAACCTGAATATATCGACGTGACAGTTCCTGAAAATTCGGAATTCAGACACGCCACGAAACAGGGTCATACGGTTTTCGCTTACATCATCGACGGCCAGGGATATTTCTGCGAGGAGAAAAATCCTTTTACCTACGAAGCCCAGGGATTAAACTACTTTGACATTCAACGCGATCCATTGGTCGGCAACGGGACGATGGTGCTTTTCGACGACGGTGACGAAATAGCGGTCTTTACCGAAGCGCATCAAGTGAGATTTCTCCTTGTTTCCGGCAAGCCCATTGGTGAACCTGTCGCTTGGTATGGACCCATCGTGATGAATACGCAGGACGAATTACAAATCGCTTTTGCGGAGTTTAACCAGGGGACTTTCATCAAGTACAAAGGCTGAGTGCAATTAGAGCATAACCCGTATCATTCAATATCGAGAGGAAGACTTTAGCGATGGAAACAGCACCAGAAGATCTGCCATGGCAATCGGTCTACAAAATTCTTATCGGTTCAGTGGTGCCGCGTCCGATCGGCTGGATTTCAACTGTGAATCCGGACGGACGGCCGAACCTGGCGCCCTTTTCTTTTTTCAATGCTGTCTGTGCCAATCCGCCTCATGTGTTATTCTGCCCCAGCGTGCGCATCGAAAACCGGCAACATAAAGATTCGCTCCGTAACGTTCGGGCGACCGGTGAGTTTGTCGTGAACATCGTCACGGAGGACCTGGCGGAAGCGATGAACTTGACCTCTACGGACCTGCCCGCTGAAGTGAACGAATTTGAAATCGCGGGTCTGGCCATAAGCCCATCCACAGTCGTACGGCCGCCGCGTGTTGCTGCGAGCCCCATCCATTACGAGTGCAAAGTGGTCCACATCTTCGAACTGGGAGACCAACCCGGGGCAGGCAACGTGGTCATCGGGAGGGTCGTACACCTTCACGTGGATGAATCGGTTTTGTTCGGGGGAGACAAAATCGATATCGCGAAACTCAAACCCATCGGTCGCCTGGGGGGCAACGGATACTGCAGGGTCACGGATCTGTTTAAGATGGTCCGGCCGCCATCTCGCATTAAAACGGGGTAGTTCCTTTGATACCGCAAAGCAAAAAAGAAAAAAGACTTGACACCGGCGATTAAGCAATTGTATGCAATTTATAAGCAGCAGATACAGCGAAATCGCTGAGAGGGCTGGGTATCTGCAAATAGACAACAAAAATATTTGTAATGATAATGAGTTATTATGTGGATCATAGGGAGGCATCCGGACCAATTTTTCCCTTCCAATGGTCTGTATACAATATAAAGCGCTTTTGGTGGGCTATGAACAAGACTTCCGATAAGCCTCTGGCCACGCAAGTGGCGGAGGAGATCCGACGTCTCATCCGCGCCAACCAGCTGGTGAGCGGACAGCGGTTGAGCGAAAAGAGGCTGTGTGAAAGGCTCGGCGTCAGCCGCACTCCCCTTCGAGAGGCCCTGCGTATGCTCAGCGCCGAAGGGTTGGTGGCCATATCTCCCAACAAGGGAGCGCGCGTGGCCGAATCTTCCATTGAAGACACCTTTCACATGTTCGAGGCCATGGGTGTTCTGGAGGGAAGCTGTGCTCGCCTCGCCGCCGAACGACTGACGGACACGGATCTGGAAAAAATGGAAAGGCTCCATGAGCAGCTGGAAGCCTGCCACAGGAACGGCGATCCGGAAAGTTATATGAGCTGGAACAGGGAATTTCATGAATTTGTACAGGAAAAGGCAGGCAATCCAATATTGGGAAGAATCGTCTCCGGTCTGCGGGATGTCATCTTACTCCATCGCTATCGCCAGATTTATCGCCCGGGACGGTTTGACGAGTCCATGGAGGAACATCGCAGGCTCATTGAGGCTTTTCGGGCGCGGGACAGCGAGCGCGCCGAACGTGTGATGCAGACGCATTTGCAAAAGCAGTGTCAGGCGCTTGTCACCTATTACGCCGAGAAGGGAAAGAAAGTCATTCATCCGGGCGATTGAATGATGCCGTCAGATAAGAAACGCTTTGGGGCCGTGAAGATAGATCGAGACGGGCAGCCCATCAATACCCGTTTTATGGACTGGAAGGCTGTCCAACCACCCATTAACTATCAAACCAAAACAAGGAGGGTTCCAAATGCTTGCAAAAAAAATCTATGCTTTTTTCACAATCACTCTTTTTGTAGCCTGTGGCCTGCTGTTTACTCCCAAACCTTCGCAGGCCGCCACGGTCACCTTGAAGGTTTCGCATCAATTTGCCGCCGGCGATGTGCGCGACCTGATGGCGCATGCTTTCGGAGATATGGTGACCCAAAAAACCCATGGTGCGATCAAGTTTCGATACTATCCCGCCGCCTCCCTTTTCAAAGCCAAGGAGCAGTGGGACGCCATGCGAAACGGCGCGCTGGATATGTCGGTCCTGCCGCTTGATTATGCTTCGGGAAAGGTTCCCCAATTGTCCATCACGTTGATGCCCTGCACCGTGACCAGCGTCGAGCAGGGCGCGACCTGGAGAAACAAACCCATCGGCAAGAAAGTTTCGGCTATTATGGAGAAAAACGGCGTCAAAAACCTGGTATGGGCCTGGTTTAACGGGGGTATCGGCAGCAAAGTCAGGCAGGTCGTGCTACCCGAAGACGTCAAGGGACTTAAGATGCGAGCTGCAGGGAAAAAGTTTGAGTACATGCTGAAGGAGGCCGGAGCATCCATAACGAGCATGCCTTCGTCCGAAGTTTACCATGCCCTTGCTACCGGCGTGCTCAACGGCATGCTGACCTCGTCGGCGTCCTTCGTCTCCTACAAATTGTATGAAGTGCTGAAGTACATCAACATTCCGCGTGACTATGCCATATGGTACATGGCGGAGAACCTGGTCATGTCCGAGAAAAGCTGGAACCGGCTGACACCCAAACAACAAAAGGTCTTTATGGAAGCGGCGGAGTGGATCCATGACAAGTGGATTCCCCAACACTTCAAAGGCCTGGTCGACACGGAGATAGATGCATTTACAAAAGCGGGCGCAGACATCCACTACATGACCAAAGGCGAATTCGATCAATGGCTTGCATTTGCCAAGAAGACTGCCTGGAAAAACTATGCCCAGACGGTTCCGGGCGGCCAGGAGCTTTTGGATCTCGCCCTCGACGCGATGAAATAAACGCTGCGGCTTGATCCTGGCTTTCTCCGGCACCCTCTCTGCGAGCCTGAGATCCAATGGGCGATCGATCGGGCGCAAGAAGGCTTGGTTTGCCCCGGCGGACAAAGATGGTGCCAAACCCGGAAGAGACAGGGAAGGAGACGATGAAGAAGGTTTTTCGCATACTGTTTCGGATTATTGACGGTCTGACCCTTTTCACGGGCTGGTTGGCGGCCCTGTCCCTGGTTGCAGCCGCCTTGATCATTACCGAGGCCGTTATTGTTCGAAAGCTCCTGGGAGTCTCAACCATCTGGCAAATCGAGGCTTCCGTATATCTGCTGATGTTCAGCGTATTTGCAGGTGCGCCTTTTGTGCAGAAGAATGAATGCCATCTGAACGTGGACCTGCTGATCATCCATTTTTCGCCCAAAACGCGTGAGATCATCCTGATCAGCGTCTCCATTGCCACCTGCCTGCTGGCACTCCTGTTGGCCTGGTATGCATGGCCCATGTGGTGGGAGAGCGTCGTGAGGCATGAGCATTCCGAATCCCTTTGGGGACCTCCCCTTTGGATTCCCTATTTTTTTCTGCCGCTGGGTATGAGCCTGCTGTTTCTTCAATACATTGTATACATTTGCAAAAAGATCGACGCATTGAAAAAGGGAAAACTGGAAACCGTGATTTTGCCGGCTGAGCTTGCAGACATAAAAAAACTCGCTGCCACTGAAGAGTCCGATTCTTCTCAGCCGTGAACATTTTTTTATGCGCCTCGTTCCCACGCACCGCGTGGGAACGCCGGTCCGGCAACCTTCCGCATCTCTTCCCGGGTCCTAAACGCCGAAGGGCGGGGGTTACCGCCCAAAGAAAAGGCGCCGGAAATACGGCAAGGAAATTGTCATGAAATGTCTTTGGAGCAGGCGTAGAGGATATAAAAGATGAACGAATACCTGCTTGCCGTGTTGTTGTTCGGAAGCGCCTTTTTCTTACTGATATCCGGCATTCCCATCTGGGCCGGGCTTGCCGGGATATCTGTAGCGGCCATTCTCATTTTTTCGCCCAATCTGATGCAAACCCTGCCTTTCACGCTGTATGGCAGTATGGACAATTTTGCACTCCTGGCCATTCCGCTTTTCATTTTACTCAGCGCACCCATTGCCGAGTCTCAGGCAAGCAAAGATCTTTACGAAACACTCCACAAGTGGCTTCATAAAGTGCCCGGGGGAATTGGCATTGCCAACATGATCGGGTGCGGCATATTCGCCGCCTTGTGCGGTTCGAGTCCGGCAACGGCCGCGGCCATCGGCGGAATCGGCATACCGGAGATGCGCCGGCGAGGATATTCACCGGCACTGGCGACCGGACTGATTGCCCATGGCGGGACCTTCGGCATTCTCATTCCGCCCAGCGTGACCATGATCCTCTACGGGGTTGCGACCGAGACATCCATAGGAAAGTGCTTCATCGCCGGTGTCGTCCCTGGGATCTTACTGGTGCTAATGAGTTGTGTATGGGTGGGCGCGGTATTTGTTTACCGAAAATACCACCCGGCCAAGCGCGGGTCCCTGTATTACATCGATGTTGAGCAACAGGGTATTACGGAGACGTTTCACTGGCGCGAGCGATTCGCTTCTCTGGTCAAGGTATTGCCCTTTGTGTTGATTATTTTCGGTATCATGGGCTCTCTGTACGGCGGATGGGCCACGCCCAGTGAGGCCGGCGGCCTCGGGGCCGTGCTGTCACTGCTTTGCGTCATTATCATCTACCGCGTCTACAGGCCTCGCCAGCTGTGGCACATCTTCATCAAAGCCCTTAACGAGAGTACGATGATTCTGATGATCATGGCTGCGGCCTTGATTTTTGCCTGGGTCTCGTCGGATCTGTATGCCACCCAGACCCTGGGCGAATTGATACTGAAGCTTCCTATGGGCAAATGGGGTATCGTCTTTTTCATCAATATATTTCTGTTGATTCTTGGCTGTTTCATTCCGCCTGCGGCCGTGATTTTGATGGTCGCCCCTTTGCTTTTGCCCATCATCCGGGGATTGGGGTTCGACCCCATCTGGTTTGCCGTGATTATGACCGTCAATTTAGAGATCGGACTGGTGACGCCGCCGGTCGGGCTCAACTTGTACGTGGTCAAAAGCATTGCCCCGGATATTCCCATGTCTAAGGTTTTGCTTGGCGCGGCACCGTTTGTGTTGATCGACTGCGTGCTCATCGTGCTTTTGTGTATTTGGCCCCAACTGGCGCTGTGGCTGCCGAACAAAATGATTGGTTGATAGTGGAGGAATCAATGCATAATGAATCCATTAGTTCCTGGTTTGAAAGTTCTTGTTCCAAATGGAATCAAAAGAAGGCGCTGACCTTCCTGCGTGACGGCAAAATCGAAACCGTTCTCACGTATTCTCAATTGGGACACGAGGTCGCGGGATTCGCAGAGACCCTGATCGCGCGGGGTGTCACCAGGGGGGAACGGGTCCTTTTGTACCTGGAGAAATCCCTGATATCCGTGGTTGCGCACTTTGCGCTGCAGAAGATCGGAGCGGTTTCCGTCCCATTGAATCCGGGTTTCAAAAAAGGTGAAATGCAGTACCTGTTAAAGGATGCGGACGCCACCCTTTTATTGGCCGATGAAGGAAAAGGCGACTCGATTCGAAAAATCGATCCGGACGTCCGAGTCATGGAACTTCCCACACTCAAGCCCTATGAGGAAGGGATGATCTTCGAATTGTCTTCCCGTGTCCCTCTTGAGACGACCCGTGCGCCGGAAGACCCGGGCATGATCATCTACACGTCCGGTACGACCGGTGATCCCAAAGGGGCCGTCCTCACGCAAGAGAATCTGGTCCATGACGCAGCGAATGTCATCAAACTGTGGGAGATCAGTCATGAGGATGTTCTATGTCATGCCCTGCCGCTTTTCCATGTCCACGGGCTCTGTTTTGCGCTGCACACGGCGCTGCTGAGCGGCGTTCACGTGATGATGCTGAACCGGTTCGATCCTCCGAAGGTCTTGGACGTGCTGGCTTGTAAGGAAGAAGACCGGACCTGTACCGTCTTCATGGCAGTGCCTGCCATGTACACCCGGCTCCTTGATGTCCTGGAAGACCGGCCCCGAGATTTTTTCCACATTCGGTTGCTCACATCCGGTTCGGCTCCCCTGCTGGTGAAGGATTTCCATCGCATCGAGCGACTGTTCGGCAGACAGCCGGTGGAACGTGAAGGAATGTCGGAAACCGGCATGAACTTTTCAAACCCGCTGGAAGGTGAGCGGAAGCCGGGCTCCATCGGCCTTCCCCTGCCGGGACTGTCGGTCCGTATCGTCAATCCCGACACTTTTGCGGACGTTTCCCCCGGCGAAAACGGAGAAATTTGGCTCAAGAGCGCGTCCATCACCCCCGGATATTGGCGCAAGCCCAAAGAAACCAGGGAAAATTTCGAGGACGGCTGGTTTCGAACGGGCGATTTGGGATATGTCGATGAAAATGGCTTCTATTACCTGACGGACCGGATCAAACATATCATTATCACGGGAGGTGAGAACGTGTCGGCCAAAGAAGTGGAGACCATCATCAACCGTCTGGACAAGGTCATCGAATCTGCCGTGGTCGGTATTCCTGATCCCAAGTGGGGAGAAAAGGTTGTTGCGGCGGTAGTGGCCGAGGCAGGATGCGGTCTCGATCCGGATACGATTAAGACCTTTTGCAAAGAACACCTCCACGACTGGAAGTGCCCGAAAGAAATCATATTCATCGCCGAGGTCCCCAGAAACACAATGGGTAAAGTGCTCAAGGATGACGTCAAAAAGATTTTCGGCAAAGTTTGAAGCCGAGGGCCAACCATGGTTTTGGCGGGTTGCCACCGGTTCATTATATTAATAGGTTGAGGTTCTTCAGAAAGCTTTTGACAAATCATTTCCCGACGCCTTGGTTCGGCATTAAAGATAAAAATGGGCACCTTGAATCGGCATATCTTGACAACGATCTTATTCATACCTAGTTTTAATCTTTAAAGCGATGCGGGAAGCCCTCCTTGAAAACCCACCATATGCCAGACATCACTTGGCCTACTGAGTATTCAAGACCTGCCCGCATCCAGAAGATACACAAAAAATAGAAGGCATCTCAAAAAAGTCTTTTCGTCCGATTGCAGACACCTCAGCACTTAAGTCGGGGCTGGTACATGCAGTAGAAACAGAAAAGAAAGCGGAATAAAAGGAGTCAAAAAATGGAGAACATCAATATCCTCGGAATTGCCGGCAGCCTCCGGCAAGGTTCATACAATCGCGCGGCGCTGCGCGCGGCCAAATCTCTGACACCGGATGGCGCGACCCTTGATATCTTCGAACTTGACGGCATCCCGGGCTTCAACCAGGATGAGGAACAAAACCCGCCAAAGAAAGTCGTCGAGCTAAAGACCCGCGTGAGGGCCGCTGACGCGATTTTATTCGTCACGCCCGAGTACAACTATTCGATATCCGGTGTGCTGAAGAATGCCATCGACTGGGCCTCGCGTCCGTATGGGGAGAGTGTCTGGGACGGCAAGCCCACGGCCATCATGGGAGCCTCCATCGGCACGTTGGGCACGGCCCGTGCCCAGTACCACTTGCGTCAGTGCTGCGTTTTTTTGAACATGTTCGCGTTGAATACCCCGGAAGTTATGATCTCAAATGCGGCGGAGCGGTTTGACGCCGACGGAAATCTGGTCGATGACAAGTCCCGGGAACTCATTGCCCAATTGCTTCAAAACCTCGTAGCGTGGACACGCCGGCTCAAAAAGTAACGCAATCAATAGAAAATCTGATACAGCAACCATCGCAGATTTACAAATAAATCGTCCTTTTGAAACGCATCCGCCGGCAGTCCGATCCTTTGTCGGCGATGCGCATTAACCCCCAAGTGCGGGAGGGTGTATGAGCGATCAAACAAGAATCATTAATCCTATTTATGCTTTTTTCCCCACCGAAATTGAAGGATTCGACAAGCTGGCCGAACTGGCCCTTGATATGCGTTGGTCGTGGAACCACTTTGCCGATGAACTTTGGCAACAACTCGATCCGGACTTGTGGGAATCGACGCACAATCCGTGGGTTGTACTGCAAACCATATCGCGGGATCAGCTTCAGCGTGTTCTATCCGATCCGGTTTTTCACAACGAGGTAGACCAACTCTTACAAGCCAAACGTGACAGCGCCGAATCGCCGGCATGGTTTCAGAAAACCCATGTCCGGGCGCCGATAACCGGTGTCGCCTATTTCAGCATGGAGTTTATGCTCAGTGAAGCGCTGCCGATCTATTCGGGAGGGCTTGGTAATGTGGCCGGGGATCAGCTCAAAGCAGCCGGTGATCTGGGCATTCCTGTGATCGGCGTTGGGCTATTGTACCAGCAAGGCTATTTCCGGCAGGTGATTACCAAGGACGGCACCCAACAAGCCCTATTCCCTTACAACGATCCGGGTCAATTGCCCATTACGCCCGTGAGGGAACCCAACGGGGAATGGTTGCGGCTGCAAATCGCGTTGCCCGGCTACACGCTCTGGCTGCGTGCTTGGCAAGTGCAGGTGGGGAGGGTCAAGGCCTTTCTGTTGGACAGCAATGATGCCGCCAACCTTCCGGCCCATCGCGGCATTACCAGCGAACTTTACGGCGG
>Ga0210077_1000312_pt1 | contig 19979 bp, 18 predicted proteins | sample RushMan_CattailN_5_FD_185556 | JGI IMG/M metagenome (GOLD analysis project Ga0210077, IMG submission 185556) | Wetland microbial communities from San Francisco Bay, California, USA, that impact long-term carbon sequestration -... | ecosystem: Environmental > Aquatic > Marine > Wetlands ... | reverse complement strand
GCCGCCGCTGCCGCCACTGTAACCGCCACCGCCCCGCCTGAATGGTCTGCGTTCCTGCTCGTATGTCTTGCTGGACACGTTGTTTTCTGTGTTAACTTCGCCTTCCAGAGGAGTCTCTGCCATTTCCAGTTTGCCGTATTTTCCGATGTTCAGTCGCATGTTGCCTTTGAAAAGTGTTACGTAGCCGTTCTCGACGCGTACGGTGTCGTCTTCGTTGACTTTCTCGATGTTGTCGTCCCATAGAGTGAGGTAAACGCTGCCTGTTTCGTCGCCGACCAGTGCATCGCATACCTTGTGCGGTGAACCATCTCTTCCCAACGGAATCTCTCGAACTTCGCTTTTGCTGACAACTTTTGCAGTGACGTTAACAGCTCGTGATTGAGGGGTTAACTCGCCGACTTTAGCTTCAACAGGTTGCCTTTTGTTTTCGAAAAAACCTTCAACAGCCAATCTAATTCAACACACCTATTTTTTATTAATCACACAGATTAGAATCTCTGCCACACTTAAGGCTTTCGGGTGCCACTACAATTCAACGATGCCCATTAAAGCGCAACAAGAACCTTTACAAAGAGCTTCCAACACGTTTTTTACCTTCAACCCTGATTAAATAACAACGCAGGTGGGAACGAAGACGGCGAAGAACAAAGCATCAAAAACCGTGAAGCTGCCATGCGGATGCATTTATGAAGACAAAGGCTGGATGCTGACACGTGTCAACGAGTGCGAACGTCACCGTCGAAAACGGACTCAGAAGCGCCCTTACAAGCCTAAAGCCGAATGTGTAAGACCTTGAAATGACTAGTCCCTGATTACTTGGATTCTCAAGGGTATAGCCTGCTCAAACTGAACATCGAGATTTAGTCGTTGTTTTTCCGCAAAAGATTTAACTTAACCCGTGAATGTTCAAGGAAAAGAAATGTTTTGAGAAGGTACAGGCTTGAAACGGGACTCACGGCGCATCACACGTATCTTGCTGCAGATAGTGGTCATGGTTGCCATATTTGCGGCGCTGTTATGGTACGTGGGGATAGGGTCACTCTACAACTCGCTGCTGAACATTAAAATCGAATACTTACTTCTCGCATTCCTCGCCTACTTCGGAATCAACCTTCTGTTTACTGTGAGGCTTAGAATCGTCCTGAAAAAGGATGGTGTCAAAACATCCTTCGGAAAAACCCTGCTCGCCCAGTACGCTGGGATGCTAACTAGCGACGTAACCCCGGGACGCTCTGGATACATCCTGACCCCTCTCTACCTTAAAGACCAAGATGTACCGACATCCAAAAGCCTGTCAGGAATCCTCGGCATACAAACCATCGAGTTCCTAGCCAAAGTGGTCGGCGGAATAGGCGCCGTACTCTTCCTCATCGACGTGGTGCCGCCGCAGAACTGGGACCAATTCGGAACCTTCGCAGGCATAAACTTAGGTCTTTTAATTGGAGGTTTAGGCATCGCACTGATGCTAACGGGCGCAATTTTGCTGGCAGCCTTCACTTGGTCTCGAAGGGCAATATCGCTCTTTGACCGCATCGCCAACTCCAGGTTCCTCAAACGGTTTGCAGGCGGATTGATAGGAAGACTAGAGGAATACAAAGATAGCGCCCACAAAACCCGCAGCGCAATCCCCGAAATAGCTCTCCTAACGATGGCGTGTTGGGTGCTGAAGGGGTTCGAATGGTATTTTTTAGGCTTGTCTCTCGGGATAACGCAGATACCTTGGATAGGATACTTCCTCATCCACCCGCTGGTCACCGCATTAGGCTTTGTGCCCATAACGCCAGCAGGCGCAGGCATCCAGGAGTTCGGCATAGTTGGAATCTTCACGCTTCTCTTTACTACACCTGTCTCAGTGGAAATCACGTCAGCCATATTCGCGTTCGCCCTCCTAGCCAGAGGCTTGCTGATTTTCGAGGACCTTGCGGGATTACCGCAAATTGCAAAGTCAACCTCAATTCTGGTCTTTTCCCGGACGGCGCCTGAAAAAACAGCAGTTGAGCCGTGAACGCAGAGAAGAAACGGCGTTCTTAAGCTTCGTTTGAAGGTTAAGTGCAGGTTTCGGGTTCTTGCTAACCACGGTCAATATTTCTGCTATGGTCAGCATCAAAACCGAGTAGAACGGAATCCAATCGTAAGCGTACATCTGCGAGAGAATGTTGCCGCTTGCGTTCGCACGTAGCAGTTCAAAGCCGATGCCGTGGTAGAAGAAGAACGGCAGATTCATCGCCGTCAAGAACAACGCGGAGCCTGCAATGAAGCGCAAAAGGGTTTTCCTGTTGTACCAGACAACCAACGGAAGAGCCAAAAGCGCAAACCGCGGGTCAAAAACGCCGAGAGCAAACATCAACCCCGAAAGCCACGGCTTCTTAGCAAACCCGAAATACATGGCGCCCACCAGAAAAACAGGTTGAAGAACATGAGCGTTTCCGCAGACGTAACCCCAATAGTAACTCCATGAAAAAGTCTGCGGATTAACAGACGTAAAACGGTAAAACAGGGTGTGTAAAGTGCCTTGACTCATCGGTAGCGAAGGCAAAGGATTAACTAAAACCACAACGCAGGCTAAAATCGCAAGCACCAAATTTTTGCCCTCGACAAGCTTGTAAACAAAAAAAGCCAACGCGAACATCAAAACCAACTGCAGGATGTTAAACGCGATGAACGCGTCTTGATAGCTCAGAAGTAGAAAAGGGGAGATAAGGAGCAGGAAGGATGGCACATACTTATACGTCTGAGCCTTCAGCGGAAGCGGATAATCTCCAGGCAGAATGCCAGAAACATAAACTTTAGTCGGATTATTGTATAATCGCCATCCAGCCATGTAGTATGCTGAAAAATCCTTCTCCAGCGTCGGGCTTGAAGGCTTAAACATCCCGGGGTACGCCAACGCAAAGGTTACCGCGTTAAGCGCCAGCGCCACAGCGATTATTATCAGGATGATCTGCTTTTTCCTGTCGTTTGGTAGTAGCTTCTGGATAGTCTCCATGTTTACCTGTCTCGTCTTTTTTGAATATAAGTGTTGTAAAAAAAAGTCGCCTTGGTTCGGTGTTGCTTAGAAAACCAGTTTAGGCATTTTTCCTTTTACGCCTAATTGTACTATCGCAACACTTGAATAGGTAAACGGTCCAAAATGTTATCGCCGCCGATGACGCTTGCAGGCGGTTAATTGGAGTGATTCAATACTTGGCTGATCAAGTAATGGCTCTTCTTATCGCCGCCGCAATCTTAGTCATAGGGTTCTTGGCAAACATACTGTTCAAGAAAACCGGCTGGCCTGAAATCCTGCTACTCATAGTCATCGGCATCATAATAGGTCCAGTTTTGAATCTTTTTCCCAAAGAATCTTTTCTTCCAGCACTGCCTCTAATTTCAACCTTCACCCTGTTGATGGTGCTTTTCCGCGGAGGAATGGAACTCAACATCTCCGAAGTGGTTTCAGGAAGCGCCAGAGGCTTGTTGCAGGCGGGAATGTACTTTGGGCTCGGCGTTTTGTTTATCGCCCTCTTTCTGCATTTCGTCCTAGGATGGGCTCTAATCGACAGTCTGATGCTTGGGTCGATACTCAGCCAAACTGGCGAAGTAGTCATAATTCCCTTAGCTAAGAAACTGCGGCTTAAGCCTCAGACAGTAATCCTTCTGTCACTGGAATCAGTCATAACAAGCATATTCAACATCGTTTTCTTCTTCGCTTTCCTCTCCGCCCAGACTCTGGGAATCTTCAACTTCACAGGTGCATTAATTCAAATCGGCCTGAGCTTTCTCGTAGGAATAGCCATCGGAACAGGCATGGGCGTAATATGGCTGAAAGCACTCTTCTACATCGGAAAAGAAGAACTAGCCTACATGGTCACTATCGGCTACATTTTCCTAGCCTACGTGATATCCGAGTCACTGAGCGGCAGCGGGCCTCTTGCCGTTTTGGCACTGGGGCTTGTGCTTGGAAACGAAAAAGAGTTTCTGAGGCGGTTAAGATTAGGACATGTCTCAGCCGCATATGCAGAAGTGAAAACCTACCTCATGCGCTTCCAATTCGAAGTCTCCTTCATACTGCGAGCGTTCTTCTTCGTGCTTTTAGGTTTGATGTTTGAGCTGTCACAATCCAGTGTTATCTCCATGCTCAGCTACGGACTGCCCATACTGGCAATCCTCTTGGTCACCCGATACATGGTTGCGTCAGCGTCAACTTGGCGGAGTCCCATGGCGGAGGAAAAACGTCCAATCGTTGCCATGTGCGCTCTGGGAATGACTCCAGTGCTGCTGAGTTTTATAGCGCTCCAGTACAACCTGCCCCGAGCACCACTCTACTTGCTTATTGTCACCAACGTGATTATCGCCACCAACATCATAACTTCCGCCGCGGCGCTGACACGCGCCAAAACAAAATACGACCAGTACGAGTAAGTCTCCGTTGAAAAAATGAAAAGTGATTGGGCGATGACAACTGAGAACTTTACCGCATGAGAAGTCGCATAGTATCTTCAAAGAAGAATAAACTAATTTTGAGCCAAGACTCTTTAAACAGTTTTCCCCAATCCACTAGCGAAGGAAAGGCAAGTGAGAACGGGACTTACGATAAGGCAAGCGAAACCATGTGATAGGGCAGCAGTGAAAGAAATTATTGACCTGTCTTTTCCAAGGTTCTTCCGGTTCTTCGCCGCACGCAGCGTAGATTCAGAAGAGGGAAAAATGCTCGTCAGCGAGTATGACGGCGTGGTCGTCGGCTTTGCCAAATTGACAGAATTCTACGTTGCCGGCGGCAAGTACGGCTGCATCCTTTGGCTTGCAGTCCACCCGAACCATAGGCGGAAAGGCATAGCTTCTGCACTGGTTAAGGCTGGCGTTGGAGACTTGAAGCGTGAAAGCTTGGGAGCAGTTTTTGCTTCAGTTCAAAGAACGAACAAGGCTTCCCTCGCCACCTTTCGCAGAGAAGGCTTCGAAGGAGTGGGATTTGTTGGTTTGTCGCGGCTTTTTAGTTGCCGCATCTTCCAGTTTTACGGTGACATTTGGTACGCACCAGGCGAAATCGTGCTAATGCATAGTTAACTTTAAACTACTGCATTTGAAACTCCACACTAACACAATTATAGCTCTTAGTTCGTCGGTCAGATGTTAAAAACTTGCTAAATTACGGTTATTAAATATGAAAATTGTTTGGTCGGGCGAGCAGGATTTGAACCTGCGACGGCTCGGTGTCTGTGGCCTGTGCAGGCTTGAATGAAGCCCACCATGGGTAGACCTCTACAGCGTCTCCGTCCGCCCCGCGCGTGGAGCGGGCTCGAGAGCTCTGCCAGGCTGAGCTACCGCCCGGACCCCGACAAAAACCATAAGGATTAGACAAGAGAATTTATGTGTTTTGGCACCTTGCACACTGGTCTTGCCGTGCGCGGCTTAGTAGGGATGTGTATAGACAGGTTTTATGTTTGGAAAAAGCTTAAGGCTTTAGACGTGTTTTTAGGAATCAAAGGAAGTGTTAAAGATTGAAGACTATAGGTGTTGTCACGTCAGGCGGTGACGCGCCAGGCATGAACGCTGCCATCCGAGCCATCACGCGGATTGCGCATTCAAAAGGGCTGGAAGTCTTGGGTTTTGAGAGGGGCTGGGATGGCTTGTTAACTAACACTTATAAACGGTTGACTCCCCGTAACGTGGGCGGCATAATTCAGTTGGGCGGCACTATGCTTCATACTCTGAGGTGCCCTGGGTTCGAGAAGCCGGAGGGCGTGGAGCAGGCTGCTGAAAACTTGGACCTGAACGATGTTGAGGGTTTGGTGGTTATTGGTGGAGACGGTTCGTTCAGAGGCGCCTTAGACCTCAGCAGGGAAAGTGAAGCGTTGATGGTGGGTGTTCCCGCTACGATAGATAATGATGTTTTTGGTACAGATGAGACTGTGGGGTTTGATACGGCGGTGAACACGGCGGTGTCAGCCATTGACAAGATTAGGGACACGGCAGTTTCCCATGAGCGAATCTTCATCGTAGAGGTGATGGGCAGGAAACGAGGGTTCCTAGCGCTGGAGGTGGGAATCAGCGTTGGCGCAGAAGTGATTCTTGTTCCCGAAAACGAATGCAAACCGAAAGAAATCATCGACATTATCAAAGAAAACACGCGCAAAGGCAAACGAGCTGGCATAATTGTTGCCGCGGAAGGCGTCGGCGACACAGGCGAAATCGGGCAAGAAATTGAAAAGCAAACAGGCTCAGAGGTTAGGCGCTCCATTCTCGGGTATGCTCAGCGGGGTGGAAGCCCGACGGCGCGGAGTCGAATGCTGGCAGGGTTGTTCGCAGAAAAAGCGGTTGAGTTGCTCTGTGAAGGAGAGGGAAGCAGGGTTGTTGGGCTGCAGAAGGGCGCAATCACAAGTGTTAACCTTGAGGAGTCAGCTAACAAGCGGAAGCATCTGGACATGCGGTTGATGAAGCTGGCGGAGATGCTGGCGACTTAACGGACGGCTAAATCACTGATTCGTATATCTTTAGCGTTTCATCCGCCACTTTTCGCCACGTGAAGTACTCGAGCACCCGTTTGCGACCGTTTTCTCCCCAGTTCCGTGCTTTCTCCGGGTTCCGCAGCACTTCTTTTATGCCCCACGCTATGTCGGAGGGGTCTTCGCCGTTTACGTGCACGCCGTTCTGGTCTGTGCCGGTGTTTATGACTTGTTCTCGGAAGCCGACTACGCCGCGTGCGCCGACGACGACTGGTTTCTCCATGGCCATGGCTTCTAGGCTGACGATGCCGAAGGGTTCGTAGACTGAGGGGAACACGCAGACGTCTGAGGCGGCGTAGTGCAAGATGCGCTCGGTTTCGGGTACGAAGTCAAAGCGGTACACTACTTTGTCTTTGATGCCGAGTCTGTCGGATGTTTCGATGATGTCTGTTTGTTCTTCTCCTTTACCGAGGATTACGAGTTTGGTGTTGGGGTATTCTTTCAGGACTATCGGCATTGCTTGGAGGAGGTTTCTGACGCTTTTTACCCATGTGAGTCTTCCGATGAAAAGTATCATGTTCCAGTCTTTCGGGATACCATATTTTTCTCGGATTTGCGCGATGTCTCCCTGCGGGCACTGGTGCGGGTCGTACCGTTTGGGGTCAACGCCGTTCCAGACCACGCTGATTTTTGACTGCGGCCAACCGTGCCTTATGATGTCTTGCTGCATGGCGTAGCTGACGGTTATGATTCTGTCGGCGTTTTGCGCCATGGCTTCTTCGAAGTGTGACACGACTTCGGAGCCTGGTCCGCCGCTTCTTCCCCATTCGGTGCTGTGGGTGTGGAAGACCACGGGGATTTTGTTGGTTTCGTTCTTGATTACGAGGCCTGCGATGCTGCTTAGCCAGTCGTGGACGCAGACCACGTCGAAATTGTATTTTTCTTTTTTTATGAGGCCGTTGATGAATTTGGTGGCGCTCAGGATGTTGTAGATGAAGACGTCGTTGAAGAATTTGATGTTGGTGCCCCATTTCTTGAGGTTGTCAACCACGAAGAAAGGCCAGACGTTGCTTGCGTCCGCGATGAGCGGGCGATGCACCTCCACTCCTTGAAGGATTTCGCGGGTTTTCAAGGTGCCGTCGTTGAGCGTGAAAACCGAAACGTCGTGCCCGATGTCCACGAACTCGTGGGTTATGTACTCGGCGTATGTGCCTAAGCCGCCGACAAGTTTTGGCGGATACTCCCAGACGAAAAAGCCAATTCGCAAAAGTTTCACCAGTTTCTATGATTAGAAAATGGCGGAAGCTTATTTATAGCTTATCTCAACAGTCTTGGGGCTGCTCTGATAGCGCGAATTCGCTTATCACTGATTGGGACACGCATTTTCTGCCAAAAAAGTGAGCTGCAATTCGTTAACAATAAATAGCATCTCCCAACATAGCTTTACTGAAATCCCGATGCAAGCTAAAAAAATGGGTTGCCTTCTTAGCATGTTGCTTTTGTTCTCGGTGTTCATATATAATGTGAATGCTGCGCCCACTACTGTGTCGTTTCATGGGGTTGGCGTTACAATTGATTTGTCATTTTCCGAGGAAGCTCACCCTGGCGATAATATATGGCATAATGCAACTTTAACGGCTAATAGTCCGCTAACCCTGTATAACTTGACATTAGTCATTAAAGCCCCAGTAGACTCAACTTGGCAAGAGGCTACAGCTTGGTCCCTACTCAATAGGGTACTGCAAGCAAACGAAAGTCGCATAGAAGAGATGAATTTTCAGTTGCCTTCAAATGCAAATGGGACGCTGCAATGTTACATTTATGTTAGCACAAACCAAAGCACAGATTACCTATCTACCACCTTCTACACTACTCGTGTTAGCGTGTTGACTTTCAGCGAAATGCAGAGCCTATACAATGAGATGTTGGCAAACTACACTAGCCTCCAAGCAGACTATGATGCATTACTGAACGATTATAACGGTTTATTGGCTAACTACAGTAGCCTCTTCGCCAATTACACAGCGCTTCTCAGCGAATACAACGCGCTATCTACTCAGTACAATGCCCAAGTTTCAACTTATCAAACAAAGTTAGCCCAGTACAATAAGCTCTCAGATGATTACGACACCTTAAACGCTAACTACAGGTCGAAGATTACCGATCTCGGCGCTTTGCAATCAGATTATGATGAATTGAATGCCACTCGCTACAGCATCCAAGCAAGCTACGACACGCTTCAAACGATTTACGACGGGCTTAACCAGACTTATACCGATTTACAGACCGAATTCACCACTTTGCAAGAAAGAATCAGCGGTTCAGATAGTGCGCTGAACATCGACAGAATCGTGATGTTCATATTCGTTGCAGCCATTGCAGGTTTAATCGGGTTCATAATATACCTCAAGCGGAAACAAGCCGAACCCTACGTGGTGATTCGGAAAGAAACTGTTGCCGTGAAGCAGGATGAGAAGCCTAAGGAGTAAGCACTTTTTCCAAAAAACCATGTACCGCCGTTAACGTATAGTGGGCTCTTTGTATGTACGTGGCATGTTTAGCCAGATACATGCTTCGCACTCAAGATCCAAATCATCCTCAGCGTCTTCGGGGCCAGAGTCGTCATCGCCCACCATTGCCAATAGCCCTTAACAGGCATTAAAACCTTGAGGCTTCGCCGTCACTGCAGCTTGACGCTGATTTCCAAGCCGTCGTCGCCCACCTGCACGAACCTGCTGGTGTACTTGCCCGAGTTTCTGACGTAGTCGAGGTATTCATGCATCTGCCTAGCGAACATGCCGGCGTTGTCGGCGACTATGACGCAACCTTTCTTCAGCCTGTCCTCGACGAGCCGCAGGTAGGTGATGTACTGGGTTTTGTCGGCGTCAATGAAGGCGAAGTCGAATTTATCACGCAATTCAGGTATGACTTGAATAGCGTCGCCTGTGATAACCTCGACTTTTGGAGGTATATCGGCTCGCTGGATGTTTGTTTCGGCTGCCTTTGCTTCGTCAGCGTGGTTCTCTATGGTGATTATCCGCGCTCTTTTGCCCATCTCCTTCCCCATGAGAATGGCTGAATAGCCGATTAGGGTGCCGACTTCCAGAACCCGTTTGGGGTCGGCTTTCCGCACTTCTTCAGCCAAAATTTTCCCCCGTTCAGGTCCAACGATTGGCAAGAAATCGGTTTCGGCCTTTTCCTCGATTTCCTTCAGAACTTGGTCGGCGTTGCTCAAGTGGTTTGGCTCCTTTAGGGCACTTTGAGTTTGCTGAAGAACCGCTTTTGCAGCTTGGCAATTTTCGGCGTGATTATGGCTTGGCAGTAAGGCTCGTTCGGATGCCGCTTGTAATAGTCCTTGTGGTAGGTTTCGGCTGGGTAGAAAACTTTGAGCGGCTCCACCTGCGTGACGATGGGCGAGTCCCATATGCCCTCTTTGGTCAACTCGTCAATCACCTGCTCCGCGATGGCTTTCTGCTCTTCGTTTCGGTAGAAGATGACGGAGCGGTACTGCGTGCCAACGTCTGGACCTTGACGGTTCAGCGTGGTCGGGTCGTGGGTGGCGAAGAATATTTCCAGAATTTCACGGTAAGAAATCACGTTGGGGTCGTAGGTTATCTGCGCGGTTTCCGCGTGCCCAGTGGTTCCCGTGGACACTTGGTCGTATGTGGGGTTCGGCACGTGACCCCCCGCGTATCCGGGCTCCACTTTCTCTACGCCCTTCACTATGGTGAAGACGGCTTCGGTGCACCAGAAGCAGCCGCCTGCGAGGGTGGCGATTTCCACGGTTTTTTTCGTTGGTTCTTGGCTCATAAAAGTCCTGTCCTTTCTTTGTTCATTAGTTTATGCGTTGCCGCGACTAATATGTTTGAAGTTGCGAAGTCGGCGTAAGCACTTAACGGTTTGTGGCTTTCACCTCGCAGTCACTAAGCGCTTAGCGATACGTTTTTACTTATCACGGCGTTTAAGCGGTTGCTGGCAACTCATGTTTAAGCTGAACAAAATCAAGGTGACGCCGCTGGCGGCGGAGAGCTTCGGCGTACGTTCCATGTGCACGCTGGTTGAGACACCCGACGTTATACTGCTCTTGGACGCTGGCATCTCGCTTTGCCCTTACCGCTTCAGCTTGCCACCTCACCCCATAGAATTCAAAACAATTGCGAGTCTCAGGAAGCGCATTGCGGAAGCCGCTGACAAGGCAGAAGTGGTCACCATAAGCCATTACCATTTCGACCATCACACGCCCTCCTACGAGGATTGGATGGTTAACTGGACCGAGGCAGGCGAAACCGCACGGCAAATCTACCAAGATAAGACGGTTTTGATGAAGAACCCCAGAGAGAACATCAACGCCAGCCAGAGGCACCGCGCATGGCTATTCCAGAAGACAGGCGGCAAACACGCCAAGACGCTGGAGCCTGCGGACGGCAAAACCTTCACGTTCGGAGCGACTGCGCTGCGTTTTTCGGAGGCTGTCCCTCACGGACCGGAGGATTCTATGCTCGGCTGGGTCGTGATGGCGACTGTGGAGTACGAGGGTGAGCGGTTTCTGTTTGCGCCTGACGTTCAAGGTCCAATGTCCACGCACACCGTTGACCTGATTACGGCGGCTAAGCCTCAGGTGGTTATGGTGGGTGGACCGCCGTTTTACCTTGGCGGCTTCAAAGTCTCGGAGTCTCAGCTGAAGGTTGGAGTGGAGAACTTGACGCGTGTGGTTGAATCTGCGCCGTTAACTATTCTGGAGCATCACGCTTTAAGAGACGAGGGTTGGCGCCAAAGAACCGAACCGGTGCACGCCGCGGCGCTTAAGGCAGAACATGACATGGTGACCGCTGCCGAATTCGCAGGCGAGGAGAATGTTTTTCTAGAATCCAGACGGCGGCAACTGTATCGGGAGAATCCGCCTTCGAAAGAGTTTGAGAAGTGGATGCGAGAGAGCAGAACGGGGAAAAACGTCGGCAAGCCGCCACTTGACTAGCATGACCGCGGAAATGGAAAAAGCTAATAATGAAGCTTGAATGCACATACAGACAACTTAATGTGGGATTTACGGAATGTCAGAAGAGAAAAAAACGTGGAATTCAGAGAATTTTGATAAAAAAATGCAGGACGCTAAGGACGAACTGCAAACTTTAAGGGCTGAACTGCAAGACTTGTTGGTGAAGTTTGGCATGCGGGCGCTCAGATTGTACCAAGCCGCAAGAAACGAGCCGCTGAGACCATCAGAGATAGGGTACCTAGTGAAGTACGAGGTTACAAACGCGATAGCTGACGTTTCAGAACCGCAGAGCATCGACGCAATTATTAAGCAAGCCAAACTTGAATGGGAAAAACAGCAGCAACAAAAATAGTCCCTGCAAACCAGCGGCGTATCTGGCGCCTAATAGCGGTTCGTTGCAGAAACGATAGAGGGGAGGGGTCTATCCCCAGAGCGCCAGACCTTTCATGACTATTTATGCTTTAAATAAGGGGGCTATAGAAAAAAATCACACGACCGTTCCGCGAAGCCACATATGTAAAGGAGAATATAGCTCCGCAAGCTTCAATGAGTCGTTGATTACTTGCAGTATTTAGCCCAAACGAACCCGAAGACCACGATTCCGACGAGCAGAAACACCAAGAAGTACAGTCCAAGATTGAAGATATCTGCCCAATTGTTCATGATGCCTTCTCCTTTCCCTCAAGGATTACGTGGCGTTCGCCGTTTTAAAGGAGTGTTTCTGTATCGTAATATATCTGATAACGTGACTGTGCGCGTTCCAGAATAACCGCTTTATTAAGACATGCCACAATAAGCTTGAGGAAGAAAGGAATGCTTCAAATCTTCAGCAACAAAGGCAAAACCGTGAAAAAATGGCGCTCCCGAGCATGGTCAATCGACCCGAAAAAGACGAAGCTAACTCTCCTGCGCATGGAACCAGCAGGTCACGTTCCCCCATGGATACAAAAAGCCTACCACGTCAATTACTGAAACGCCTCTTTTCCAATTAAAAGTTTAAAGGTTTTCCTCGCCTATTCTATTGCAGGCGAATACTTGTGAAGCTTACTTTTTGGCTCCTAGACATCAGCACGAAAAACGTGAACGACACGGCGGAACTGTGGCTTTGGGGAATAACCGAAAACGGCAACCGAGTCCTCCTCATCGACAGAAGCTTTGTTGACTACTTCTACGTCGTGATGAAAGACGGCTTTGCCCCAACGAAGATTGCCGACAAAATCATGCAAACCCACGGCGCAACAATTGTGAAGATGGAAGTTGCTGAGCGCAGGCTTTTCGGGAAGCCCGTGCAAACCGTCAAAGTCTATTGCAGAAACCCAAGCGAAGAGACAAAGCTTGCAAGGGCGCTTCGAAGCGTCGAAGGCGTAAAAGACTGCCTCGAAGACGACATTCGTCTGTCCATGCGCTACCTAATCGACAACAACATCGTTCCCTGCTCGTGGCACGAAGCAGACGCAGACGAGGAAAAAAACACCCAGAACGTAAGGGCAGACAAAGTCTACTCTGCCAAGTCGCCGCCGAAACTCCTTGACAAAACAGACGCCCCGCCCTTGCGCATCTTAAGCTTCCACATGACCTGCTACAGCCGCGAAGGAACCCCAAAACCAGACCGCAACCCCGTCATAATCATCTCCACCGCAACCAGCACAGGAGAAGAAAAACAGTTCCTCCCAAACCAAGACAAAAACGACAAACCCCTCATCAGCCAATTCATCGGCTACGTGCAGAAATTCGACCCTGACATCATCGCCGGCTACGGAACCAACACGCTTGACTGGAACTACCTCCGCGACAGGTGCCGCACGCTGGAAATAAAGCTGAACTTAGACAGGGCATGCACCGAGCCGCACACCAGCGTTTACGGGCACATTTCACTCACAGGCATCGCCAACCTTGACCTCGCCGACTTCGCAGACCAGTTCCCAGAAGTCAAAGTCAAAACCCTCAGGAACCTCGCAGAAAACCTCGGCGTAACAAAAAACGCCAGCAACACCGCGATAGAGGACGTGGATTTCGCGGATTACTGGGATGACAAACAAAAACGCAACGGGCTAAAAAAGTTCAGCATGGACAACGCACGCGCCGTAAAAGGCACTGCTGAGCTGCTCCTGGACTTCGCGATGCAGCTGTCAAGTCTTGTAAGCTTGCCTCTAGACCACGTGATGACCGCCGCCGTGGGATTCCGAGTGGAATGGTTCCTCATCAAGCACGCCCAGAGAATCGGCGAACTCATCCCCAAACGAGTTGAGCAGCCTTACAGGCCTTACGCTGGCGGATTGGTTCTCAAGCCGCAAGCTGGGCTGCACGAGAACATCGCGGTTTTGGACTTCAAATCCATGTACCCCAACATCATGATTGCGTACAACCTGTCGCCCGACACGTACGTGGCGCCGAAGGATGAGGCACCAGCCAGCGGAGTTTTCACCGCGCCAGAAGTCAAACACAAGTTCCGAAAAGCGCCACCAGGCTTCTACAAGGAAATCCTAACCTACCTAATCGGAGTCCGAGGAGAAATCCGCGGCAAAATGAAAAAACTGAAACCGGAATCTGTGGAATACCGCGTTTTGGATGCACGGCAGAAGGCGGTGAAAGTCATAACGAACGCGGCTTACGGCTACGCCGGCTGGATTGGAGCAAGATGGTACATCAAACCAGTCGCGGAAGCGGCTTCAGCTTGGGGAAGGCACACCATCCAAACAGCGATTGATATGGCTGAGAAAGCTGGGTTGAAGGTGGTTTACGGCGACACCGACAGCCTCTTCGTCACCTACGACGAGAAAAAAACGCGGCAGTTGGAAAAAGATATCGAGGAAAAGCTGGGATTGGACGTGGAGCAGGGAGAAGTTTACATGCGCATTTTCTTCACCGAAGCCAAGAAACGTTACGCTGGACTGCGCAAAGACGGAAGCCTAGACATTGTTGGGTTGGAGGTTATCCGTGGAGACTGGGCAGAAGTCGCCAAAAAAGTGCAGGAGCACGTGCTGGAGATAATTTTGAAAGAAAAGTCCGCTGAAAAAGCTGTCAGCTACGTGCAAAGCGTAGCCGAGAACCTTAAGCAGCGGAAAGTGCCGTTCCGCGACCTCATCATCTGGAAGACGCTGACGAAACGCGCGGAGGATTATGCCGTGAAAGCGTCACATGTCGAAGCGGCGAAGGCGCTTATGAACAAGGGTTGGCGTTTGGCTGTCGGCGACAAAGTAGGCTACATAATAGCAACCGGCGAAGGGAAACTGTACGATAAGGCAAAGCCGTACGTTTTCGCCACCATCGACGATGCGGATGTTGACTATTATGTTTCTAAGCAGGTTGTGCCGGCTGCGGCAAGGGTGCTGGAATTTTTCGGCGTGACAGAAGAGGAACTGCTTAAAACTGCGGCAGGAAAAGGACAGGCTGCGAAAAGCCTGATGGAGTACCTTTAGGGCTAGCTTAGCTTATGACATCTTGAAAAGTTATCAGCTCAACGTTCAGCACTGGCTTTACCGCTTCGGATACACGTGAAGCGACTATGCGTTTGATGTTCTTCTCGCCTGCGATGTCCACTATGCGCTGGGTAATTATGCCGTCGAATATTACGGTGTCTATGCCGGATGTTTGCTGCAGTTTTTCCGCAAGTTGACTGACGGGCAGCTGTTCAATCTGCTCCAGCTTCTCGTCCAGCAGAACTGCTTCAAGCGTGCCCTGCAAAGCTTTCGCGGCTTTTCCGATGGCGTCTGGAACCTCCATTTTTGGGCGTTCCTTCTTCGCCGGCTTGAAGAGATCGCTGACTGCAACTCTGTTGTCTAAGGCTTCTTTGATTTCTCGGCAGTTGCATTCTTCGATTTCTTTGCCTCTGGGCGCACGAGAAACGTAGCGTATGCTTGTAACCTGCAACAGCTCTTTCAGAATCAAGTCGCCGCCGCGGTCGCCGTCAAGCAGTGCGGTGGCTTCCTTTTCCTTAGTCAGTTTCTTCATGGACTCGGGGACTTTTGCGCCTTCCAGCGCTACGGTGTTAGTGATTCCGCATCGCATCAGGTTTATGATGTCTGCGCGTCCTTCCACGATGATTATCTCTTTCGAGGTGGACAGGTCTGGTCCAGCGGGAAGGTCTTCAGGTCCGAATTTTTCGACTTTGCCGAGTTTCATGGTGTCGCTGATTTCTTTGTAAACCTCGTCAACTGAAGGCTGCGATTCGATGTTCCACTTTCGCAGGATTTCTTTGGCTCGGTCGATGATGACTTTTCTGCGGGCTTCGCGTATGTCTTCGATTTTGTCAAGGTGCACCTTGGCGCTGCATGGTCCTACTCGGTTGATGCTCTCGACGCTTGCGGCGATTAGCGCCGTGCTTACGCGGTCGAGGCTTGTGGGTATGGTGATTCCGCCGTTGGTTCGGTCGTTTTTTGAGTGTAGGTCTATTTCGATGCGTCCGATGCGTCCTGTTTTCTGGAGTTCTCTGAGGTCAAGTTCTGGTCCGAAAAGTCCTTCTGTTTGCCCGAAAACTGCTCCGATAACGTCGGGTTTTTCAACGACTCCTTCAATTTCAAACTTGGCGTGTATAACATACTTTATTGTAAAGGTCTGGGATGCTCCCGTAAGTGTTAACCTCCTATTTTAGTGATTTTTAGTTATGATTAATCGCGTGATTGCGAATTTTTCTCGCTGTTCACCGATTATATACGATTATTATATATCTGGTTTATGAATTGGTACTCATCCTCTTTAAGGTTTCTGGTGTTTGAAAGAGGTGTTACATGATATGCCTCAGCTTTAACCATCAGGAGTGGCGGGACTTATGGAACTGTGGCGTCGTTTGAGTAGCCTTTGCTTTCCCAGTAACCGCGGTAATTCGGGTCGTTCGACAGCTCGATTCGGGTTAGCCACTTGATCCATTTGTAGCCGAACTTGGTTTCTGCGACGAGTTGAAAGGGGTATCCGCGTTCGGGTGGAATTGTTAAGCCGTTCATTTTGTAGGCCAGCAGGATGTCTTTGGTGAAGAAGTAGTCCAGCGGCAGTGAGGTTGTGTAGCCGTCTGAGGCGGTGAAGATGACGGTGTTGGCTTGGCTGGTGTTTCCTGCTTCCTTGATGAGGTCTCTTACGAGGATGCCTTCCCAGAGGATTTTTGCTGACCATCCTTCGATGCAGTGGATGGTTGTGACTTTCTGGTAGCTGGTGTAGTTGCTGATGACTTCATCGTAGGTGTATTCTAATGTCTTGTTGACTAGTCCTGTGACGGTTAAGTGGTAGCCTGACTGGTTGAGGTATTGGGTTCCTCTGATGGCGTTTTCAAAGACATCAGCAATTGATGATAGGTGTTCTCCTTCATAGTCCCGGATTTGCTCGGGGTATAGGTTTTGCGGAGGTGGCGACGGTTGCTGAATAACTGTCTCGACGATGACGAAAACCAACAGCAAAACCACAATGGCGGCAATTACCGCTGCTTTGTGACGTTTTACTTTCTCCATTTCCTTCAACCATATCAATAGCGGTTCGCTTGTCTTATACTTTCTGAAAATTAGCGGTTCAGTGTGTGGCAGGTTGTGAAAAACAAATTGATAATTTTTAGTTACTTTTTGTTACGGAAAGTTATCAAATTTGCAGCGTGTGCCTTTTTCTTGTTGCTACAAGGCTGAACTGGCGTGCGATTTTTGTCTATAGTCCCCGTATATAAAGGAACTTGTTGCTGGGTTACGTTTAACAAAAAACCTTAAGGGGAAGCGAGGTTCCTCATAATACGGAGTTCTTTAAGCTGATTAGTTTTTCTCTCTGAACTTTTTGGAAAAAAGACTGGAGGAAAGAAGTGCTATGAGAAATGTGCATATACGAGATAGGGAAGTAACTTGGAAAGTTTTTGATATTCCTTTGTACGGCACCATAACGGAGCCGACCGATGACGAAACGCATTCGGCTATCATATTTGTGGCTGGTAGCGGTCCAACTGACCGAAACTGGTGCTCGCCACTCTTGCTGGGAACAAACGGTAGCGCCAAGTTGCTGGCTGAGGCGCTCGCAAGTCAAGGCTTTGTGACTTTGCGTTATGATAAACTTGCGTCTGGACCGCACGTTAAAGAGAACGTGCCCAAGCTTGTTGGCAAGATTAGCATGCAAAGTCACATGGAAGAGCTGGAAGGCGCGGTTGAAACTTTAATCGCTGAAAATAACGTCAGCAAAAACAGTCTTTTTGTTTTAACTAATAGTGAAGGCGCCATTCACGCCGTAAACTACCAGCTGCAGGCGAAGAGTAACCGCTTCAAAGGACTCGTATTAACTGGTGCTCCTGGAAGAGCGGTTGGCGAAGTAGGCCGTAGCCAAATCTTCAACCAAGTTAAAGGGTTGCCTAACGCAGAAGATTTAATGAAAATTTACGATGAGGGCATCGCTAATTTTCTGGCAAATAAACCATTAGCTAATGCTGCATCTCTTCCCGAAGGCAACATAAAACTGGTGTTGCTGAGCTTGTGGAATCCCGCTAACCTGCCTTTTTCCAGAGAATTATGGACTTACAGCCTCCCGGAGCACCTCGCAAAAGTTGACGAGCCCATACTTGTGGTTATCGGCAAAAAAGACATACAAGTTGACTGGAAAATAGACGGAACCGAACTGGAAAAGGCAACCGCCAAAAAAGATGATGCCTCTTTTGTTTACCCGAAAAACGCCAATCATGTGCTGAAACACGAGGTTAAGCCTCGGGAGGAAATCACTGCCCAGTACGCCGCCTTAAGTTACAACGCGCCAGATGCAGAACTGGACGGGGAAGCCGCAGACGCCATTTATGGTTGGCTGAAGAAGCAAGAAGCAAAGTAGACAAGCGTTCTATTGTTATTTTCGTTTGATTAGGTAGATTAACAAGCCTAAGCCAGCTCCGATTACAACTATGACTACAGCAGCACCTAAAATTGCTTGGGATTGTTCTGGCGTTAATATGGGTTCTTGATCGGGAGTCGAGGTTGAGGGCTGTGTGGGCGCTGGTGAAGTTGCAGGTGTTTGCTCTGGTGTTGGGGTGGGTGTGTTCGGGTCAGGGGTAGCGTTTGGGTCGGGAGATGTCAAAAATGGAGTGAAAGTGACTTTGCCCAAGTTAAAGTCATCCTCGAAGTCATAGATTGACTGGCTTATTGCTTGATTGTCGGTTGTTCCCCACCAATTGTAGGCGACATTAAAATCCGCAGATGAAGTTAAGTTAACGCTATGCTTGAATCCTTCAAAGTTGTTATTGACAATGGTTGCTTGCTTGCTGGCGACGATTGCTGTTTCACAGTCCCTAATGGTGTTATGCTGAACCACGGCTTGAGATGCAACCTTTAATCCAATTGCTGAGCTTTGGATTAAGTTCTTTTCAACAGTTGCAGTTCCGCCTTCGATTTCGACGCTTCCATTGATTTTATTGCCTGTCACAAGTCCTGACCCACTTTCGATAGTTAGCCTGCCGAGCGTATTGCCAACGATTACGGAAACGCCGTCGAACAAAAGGACTGGGCCTTTTATTTCGTTGTGGGCAATATTGGGTGAGCCGCTTACTACCAGGGTATTTTCGGTTCTGGGTCGGCTGTAGGCAAAGCCATGGTAGCTGCTGTAGCCGGAAATGGTGCAATTCGCAATTGTCGAAGAAGAACCATAGACGCCCATGCCCTCACTAATGTCGCAGTCTGAAAAAGTTGGGGTGCCGCCGTTAACGTCAACGGTAAGAAAGGTAACTTTGCTTAGTTTCGGTGAGGCGGCGTTAAGTATTATATCGCAGTTGAAGACGGTGTTTTCGACTAAGCAGCCAGAGCCGCTTTGTTGGTTATAGCTAACGCTTGAACCGTAAAATGCGACATAGCCATAATGCACAAAACCCGCTGTTCCCCTGAACTCAATGCGGCTGTTGCCGTTAAACTGGATTTTCTCTGAGTCGCTCCCGCTTGCACGCAGAGTACCGTTAACCTGTAGATAATAATCGCCAACGTTTACCATGACGCCTGGCTCAATTGTTAATGTTACTCCATTGTCTACTGCAACTGGACCAGTGAAAGTATAGGGACTGTTAGCCTTCGTCCAGTGGGTATCTGAGGCTATTATACCTGTGACGTTTGTGGCAGCTTGAACTGTTCCATGATACCCAGTGCCAGCTAACGCTGAAAACGACAAAGCTATGATAAGCGATAGCGCTAATGCTATTCTTTTCATAGAACTCATTTTCTCCGTTTCCTGAAGTAGACCAGCAGACCGGCGCCCACAACAGCAATGACTACCGCAGCAATCCATATCCAGTTCTCTATGCCTAGAAGAGGCGTTGCAGCCGCGTTCTGTGCCAAACTAATCCGCACCTGATGCGTGCTATGCATATAGGTGAAAGTGAGCAGCCAAAAGTCCCCGTTAGAAGTAATAGAAACGGCGAGTTGCTCCCCGTCCAGATACGCTTTGATGTTTTGAATGCTTGAGACGAGGCTTTTCGCGATTGTCACCTTCACGTAGCCCGCGGTTCCATGGATTCCGTTAACGGTGAAGGTCAGCTCCGAGCTTGTGCTGTTGAAGAATAGTTCCGTGATAGTGCTGTTTGATTCGATGGAGAAGGCGCTTTGACCGGGCACTTGAATCGGCGTGGGTGCTGG
>Ga0210077_1000311_pt1 | contig 20041 bp, 18 predicted proteins | sample RushMan_CattailN_5_FD_185556 | JGI IMG/M metagenome (GOLD analysis project Ga0210077, IMG submission 185556) | Wetland microbial communities from San Francisco Bay, California, USA, that impact long-term carbon sequestration -... | ecosystem: Environmental > Aquatic > Marine > Wetlands ... | reverse complement strand
TTCGAGTTATGGCAAAATTCTCGGCTGTCTCGTCACCTGCATCTGCCCCTCCAGTCAGGGTGTGCTACCACGCTGCACCGCATGGGTCGTAAAATCACTCCCGCCAGCTATGCTAACCTGGTCAATCAGGCTCGCAGTGCCATTCCCTCATTAGCCATCACAACGGATATCATCACTGGTTTCCCTGGTGAAACTGAAGCTGAGTTCTCTGAAAGCATTGCATTTGTTGACGATATGCATTTTGCTGGTGGTCATGTCTTCACCTTCTCACCCCATCCTGGCACCGCTGCTTTAAAATTGCCAGGCCGTGTAACTCCACGTATCAGCAAATCCCGGAATGCCTCCATGCGACAGGTATTGCAAGCGAGCTCCCAATCCTTTCACCAGCTGTTCCTGCACAATAATTTGTCTGTCTTATGGGAAAAAGCCTCGCCGGCAAACGGCCATATGTGGGAGTTAAGTGGTCTCTCTGATAATTATCTGCGCGTGCGGTCATTATTCTCATCACCCTGCCGTAATCAAATAATGAATGTCTTTATTAGTGCTGTGGAAGCGGAAGGTTTATTCGGTGAAATTCAGCTATCCTAGATCCAGCCCGCATTAATTAAGATACAATATATTTTATTTAACCATTATCCATCTTGCCGAAAAAGGTTGAAGCAATGGACTTGAAAACTACCCTGCAATCTGACCTGAAAGACGCCATGCGTCGCGGGGAAAATATGCGTAAGAGCACCCTGAGAATGGCATTATCTGCAATTAAGCTGGCAGAAGTCGAAAAAGACTCCCATATGGATGAAGCAGCCTATCAGGCAGTTATCTTAAAAGAGATCAAGTCGCGCCAAGATACCATCTCAGATGCAGAAAAAGCGAATCGTCCTGAAATGATCTCTCAGGCAGAGCAGGAAATTAAGATATTACAAACCTATCTTCCACCTGCCCTCACGCCACAAGAATTAGACACGTTGGCTAAAGCAGCTATTGATGAAACTGGAGCCTCCTCCATGCGAGAAATGGGTCAGGTCATGAAGGTCCTGCTGCCCCAATTACGAGGCCGGGCAACCGGTGAGCAGGCTAGCCAGGTGGTTCGAAAGATGTTGCAGTAAGCGTGGCAGCTAAAAAAATATCTTTGCGTGATACTTTCCTGGGCGCGATTTTCTTCCTTTTTTGTGGGATTATCGTCCTGGCCCTATTACTTCCCATTTTGCAAGACCTTGCCGAGCCTCCTCTTAATGTCGGGGATGTTGCCCCATATGACATCCATGCTCCTTATGCTCTAACCTATCAAAGCCAAATCCTCACTGCACGGCAGCAAGATGCCGCAGCCGCTGCAGTGCCAATCGTTTACTCATCAGCCGACACCAACATTGCCCGCCAGCAGTTAGAGCATCTACGAAATACCCTGGTTTTTATTAATAACGTCCGCGCCGATAGTTTTGCCTCCCTAGAACAGAAAATCACCGACCTTTCAACACTCGAAGATATAAAGTTGGATCGCAATACCAGTATTGCCATCCTGTCACTGAGTGCCTCACGGTGGTCTGCAGTCTCAGAAGAAACCACCACCGTGCTAGACCAGGTTATGAGAGAGCCAATTCGTGAGACTCAATTAGCTTCTGTTAACCAAAAAGTGCCTACCTTGGTGAGTTTGTCCTTTCCAGAGGAACAGTCTGCCATAATCACCACCTTGGTTCAGGCGTTTATTGTTCCCAACAGCTTATACGATCAACAATTAACCGACGCTGCCAGGCAAAAAGCCAGAGATAATGTGGTACCAGTCACTCGCTCCTTCATGGCGAACGAAACCATCATTCAGGGTGGGAACGTAATTACCGTAACTGATTATGAAGCCCTTCAGCAATTTGGTCTTGCCCAGCCGAAAAACCGTTGGCAAGATGTGGTCAGTTCTATAGCATTAGCTTTACTCACCACTGGTATCTTCATTTTTTACTACTTTCGCAATCCCAATTTGTTCTCTGCTAATCTCGGGCTGAGAAGGCTGACGGTGCTGGTCAGTCTGTTCCTTCTTTTCCTGTTTCTCGCCCGGTTATTCATCCCGGGTCATGCGGTTATTCCATATGTTTATCCAGTGATGGGTTTTGCTCTCACCATTTCAGCTCTTTTTTCGTCTGAATTGGCGGTCATTGCCGTTATTCCACTGGCCTATCTCGTCCCATATGATCTCCCCGAAGCTCAAATCCTTACCATTTATTACATTTTAGGCAGCTTGTTTGGCATATTCGTCTTGCGTAAAGCTCAAAGGCTCACCTCTTTCTTCTGGTCAGCGGCAGCGATGGCGATATCAGGAGCTGTCGTGGCGGTGGCGTACCGCATTATCCAGCCAACAGCTGATTGGATCGGGGTAGCTACCCTTGCCCTTGCGGCAATTATTAATGGGGTTGCTTCAGCAAGCATTGGGTTGATTTTTCATTACTATATCGCCCAGTTCTTGGGGAAAACCACCCATCTGCAGCTCATCGAACTCTCCAGGCCAGATTATCCTCTTCAACAGCTGCTCATGCGTAATGCACCTGGCACATATCAACACAGCTTGCAGCTCGCAAACCTGGTTGAGCAGGCTGCTGAGGTCATCGGTGCAGATGCTATGCTGGCCCGTGTAGGTGCGCTTTATCATGATATCGGGAAAATCCTTAATCCTTACTTCTTTATCGAGAATCAGCCTCCTGGTGAGCTAAACCCTCATAATGACCTGGATCCAGTGATCAGCGCTACAACAATTATTCGCCATGTCCGCGATGGCTTAGATCTCGCCCGAAGGTATCACCTCCCGCGCCAGGTTTATGACTTCATCGCCCAGCATCACGGTACCACTATCACCCGCTACCAATATACTCGAGCACTTGAGCTGGCAGGTATGAATAAGGATGCTGTCGATATTGAGAAGTTCCGCTACCCGGGTCCACGTCCTTCATCCAGAGAAATTGCTTTACTGATGCTTGCCGATACCAGCGAAGCGCGAATGCGCGCTGAAAGACCGAAAGATGAAAACGAGTTGTGTGAGTTGATAAAGAGCGTGGTTAAAGATAAGCTTGAGCTTGGAGAACTGGATGATACCCAACTGACCATCCAAAACCTCCAGGAGATAGTAGATTCGTTCACCTCAACCTTGCGAGGTTTCTATCATCCACGCATCCAGTACCCAAAATCAGAAGGGGAGGTGAAAACCCGGCCTAGCCCATATCGCATTCCTGATGCCGATACGCCACCGCTTCCTCCAGAGGTCCATCCAACTCCGGCTCCGGAAAAATCGGAGTGAATTTTTTATCCGGGGGAATATGATAACCATCCAAGTAAAACGCAATGTCTCCTTACCGGTAGATCGTTCTATTCTGCTCCATGCTGCCCAGATTGCCCTAAATTCATCCAACATCCCTGGGCAATCAAATCTGACCATCGTGATTGGTAATGACAAACTTTTACAAAGGCTAAATCGCCAATATCGCCAGGTAGATTCACCTACAGATGTACTTTCCTTCCCCTCCGGGGAGATTGATCCTGATACGGATGCGCCATATCTTGGTGATGTCATCATCTCGCTGCCCCGCGCTAGCGAGCAGGCCTCCGCTGAAAATCACCCTCTCGCCGATGAGCTGCAGCTTTTAGTTGTCCATGGCATCCTGCACCTTCTCGGCTTTGATCATATCCACCCTGCTGATAAACAGAAGATGCAATCTGCACAAGATAAAATCCTGTCTCAACTCGGTGTCCAATTGGTAAGCATTTTCTAACCATGTCTGCACAACCAGAAAGTTTTATCAAATCTCGCATCAAAGCCTTCCGCTATGCCATTACCGGTTGGTGGTTTGTCATTCGTACCCAACGGAATGCCTGGATTCACATGGTGGTCAGCATTGCCGTAATCCTGCTTTCGTTCATCCTTCACATATCAGCTTCCAGTTGGGCGCTGATCCTCCTGGCAATCGCCCTGGTTTGGATTGCAGAATTCCTCAACACCGCCCTGGAAGCCGTAGTTGATTTGGCCTCTAACCATCAGCAGCATGAGCTTGCCAGGGTTGGAAAAGATGTCGGTGCCGCGGCTGTTCTCATTGCCGCCATTATCAGCATCCTGATTGGCCTTTTGGTGCTCGGCCCTCCACTCTGGAGCATCATTCAATCATTGTTAAAATTATCATGAACATTGCGGGGAGTATCCTTTACATATCAAAGCTGCTTGCTTTATGAAACACTGGAGGTTCTAATGTCTCAATCCTTCTGTTTTGGAACAGTCGGTTCACCTATTTCCACTCCTAAAAAACCGGGGGGGAGTGTAGGAGCAATTTTGCGCATCAAAGAGCTTGGTCTAAATACCCTGGAGCTCGGCTGGGTCCGCTCGGTGCGCGTCTCTGAGGAGACTTGTGCTGTCATAAAATCAACCGCCGAAGAGCAAGGTGTTTTAATTAGCGTGCATGCCCCTTACTATATCAATTTGAATGCCACCGATGAAGAATGGATTAAATCGCGTCAGCGCTTGATGGATTCTGCATTTTATGGTTTTTTAGCCGGTGCGACCGATATTATTTTTCATCCTGGCTCCTATTTTGAAAAGCCTGCCTCCCAGGTCTTACCAATTGCCATAAAACGCCTTGAGAGCTGTATTAATGAATTAAATTCTGCCCATAACCAGGTGACCCTGCGCCCTGAGACGATGGGTAAGTCTGCCATGCTTGGTTCACTGGAAGATACCCTGGCCATGTCAAAGGCCCTGCCTCACATCTTGCCTTGCCTCGATTTCGCCCACTTGCACGCCCGTCCAGGAGATGGTTCAGTGAACACTTATGACGAATTTGCTCGAATTCTTGAAAAATATGCAGATGCTCTCGGCGATCAAGCCCTCTCCCAGCTACATATTCACCTGTCAGGCATCCAATATGGTGAGAAAGGCGAAAAAGAACACCTCAAGCTGCAAGAGTCTGATCTCAACCTGCCGGCTCTCTTCAAAGCGCTTGCCGACTTCAAGTGCCAGGGGCGCATTTTATGCGAAAGTCCCATCATGGAAGAGGATGCGCTCTATATGCAAGAACTCTGGAATAAAACATAAGGCTGTCAAGCTATCGTTGGCAGCCATTAAAAAATAGACTCCTGATTTTATTTACCGTACCTGGTCGAAATAGATGATGATCAGATTTTTATCGCAGTCGGCGTATGTGCTGAAATAAATCCTGGTTGATAAGGGGAGATTTTGGGCATCTAATAATTGCACCCAGAGTGTATTTTCCGACGCAACTAAATCATTGGAAAGGGTAATTTCAAATCCACCCGATCCATATTGTGGTGCCAATCCGGTCATGGTAATGTTATCTACCTGACCAACCCCAGTTAAACTTCCTCCCACCACTACGAAAAGCCCGCGAACCGATTCTCCATTCAAGCTGGTTGCCTGTCCTCCGACCCCCAACCACTGGCAGCCCGCATCCGGGTGGAATTGTGACCCAGAAATGGCTGAGGGGCTACCCTCTTGAGCCACAAATGCATAGTCATCTGGGTTTGGTGTCACTGTTGGTTCGATCTCAGCAGGGTTTTCAACTACATTGCTGGTAAATAAGGGCGTATGGGTCGGTCCAGGGGTATTTGTTGCCAGGATGATTTCTTGGGTTGGCGTCCAGGAGGGTACAAGTGTGTTACGTGGAGCGATAGTGGCAGTGGCAGGTATTAATGCCGAGTCATTCGTGGGAGGCGGAAATGGGTTTATATTGCTGTTGGGATCTAAATAAATCATTAAGAAAACGGCTGCAAAACACAGCATCACCACCAGCACCAAAATAGTCAGGATATTCCAGAATATCCCTGAGGCTCTTTTTTTGCGTGGCGCTTCTTTTACTTCAGAAAAATCATACAAATCCATCACTCACTCTGGTATACCCTGCTTTCATGGAACTAAAATTTGGATCTCACTCAGTTCCTTATAATTGTTCACCCATTCCTGTATAGCATTCTCCTGTAATGCCCTCCTGGCATCCGGTTGCAAAGGATGATTGGGATCTTTCTCCATCAAATACAAAATGTGGTAGCCAATTTCCGTATGAATCACCGGGCTATATTGTTCTGATTGTAGGGAAAATGCTGCCTCCTCGATGGCTTGATCATCCAGATAACCACGTGGAAACCACCCCAAATCACCCTTGGTTAATGGCTCATAAGTCGCGGCTAAGGTCATAAAATCTTTGCCTGACTGAAGCGATGTATAGATTTCCTCTGCTTCAGCTGATGTTGGCACAAGAATCTGAAAAACGTGCACCTCTTCTGCAGTTTCAGGCACATCAGCCATGATCGTATCTCTCATCCAGGCTGCTTCAATGGACCGTTTCAGTGCCTTATTAAAATCTGCCTCAGTATAACCATGGGTGATCTGCCAATCTGTGAGTGCCTGTGGCCCACCCAGCTGTTCTTGTAGCGCACCTATCCTTTCTTCTAATGCAGCATCATCCACTTCAAATCCTTTTTCACGAGCTCCTTGTGCTAAAAGAGTTTGGTCAACCAATTCGTTAATTACCTGTGTGTTTGCATCAGGTGCGAGAATTGTGCCAGTTATGCTAGATGATGCTTCAAAACGGGCCATTTCTGCCTGGTACTCAGCCAGCGTAATACCTTCGCCATTAACCACCATAGCCAATGGCTCAGGTGTCGCACTTGGCGGTATGGGGGTGATGGTTGCCTCAGGCGTGTATGTGGGGGTATCGCTGTTTATCACTCCCACAGAGGTGCTGGTTGCGGTTTGACTGCCCTGGTTGCATGCTGTTATCACAAGTGGGAAAAAACAAATAGCGAACAGAAATACCAGTAGTTTGCTTACGTTCATTCGGTAGATTATACTCGTTAAATAATCTTCCCTTGCTAATGCAAGTACCCTTGATATGCCCACCAGGTGTATGGTTTTTCACGTCCTTATCAGGTTCATGGTTAATAGCTGCTTTCCAGGTTCTCTCCTATCGCCTAGCTGGTGAGACTAAAAAGTAGCCGGGAAACAGATATTCATACTCTTACTGGATTTGGTCTTGACATATCTCCGCATTTGCCGATAATAGTGTCCATAAAATAAAAGGCTTTGAAAGAGGAAAGTAGTTGGAATGAAACCAACAGGGAGGCACCGGGCATAGACTGAGACCCAGCCTGGCAGATCTCCAGCGAAGTTCCCTCCGGAGCCGTCCGGGTGAATGTGACTCCCACTAATAGCTCGGAACGCAACCCAGGCGTTATTTAGGGAACCGATCGCCTCCGTGCCGTCGGACAAAGCGGGTCGCACTGCGATCAACAAGGGTGGTACCGCGGGAAACTCCTCCCGTCCCTTGGTGGGATGGGAGTTTTGATTCATCATGGATATTATCAATTATTGGAGTGTTATGATTTAATCTTTCGGAGGTATATATGCTTAATGATTTAGGTCAAATAGAGCACACCGCCCTTCAAGCTTTACAATCCGTTCAGGATGAATCCAACCTGGAAGCTTGGCGAGTGGCATATCTGGGTCGTTCTGCTCCTCTCATGCAGGTTTTCGACAAGTTAGGAAAACTTTCAAAAGAAGAACGTCCTATCATTGGCAGGCGCGCCAACGAGGTAAAACGCGCTTTAGAGAGCGCCTATTCCACGCATGTCGAAGCACTTCGCCATACAGCCCTTCAACATTCACTCGAGAAGGAACATCTCGATGTCACTCTTCCTGGGCGCCTCAAGCCTGTCGGTCGGCTTCACCCAGCCACCACCAACTTGCGTTCTCTTATACGCGCCTTTGCTGATATGGGTTTTCAGGTCTATCGCTCACCCGAGGTGGAGACAGATGATTATAACTTTGGCCTGCTCAATATGCCTCCCCATCATCCCGCTCGAGATATGTATGACACCTTCTACACCAGCATGCCCAACACGTCCTTACGGCCTCACACCTCCCCTGGCCAGATTCATGTCATGCGTCAGTATGCTCCTGAGCCCATCCGAGCCATCTTACCTGGGATGTGCTATCGCTACGAGCAGGTCACCGCTCGCCATGAGACCCAATTTTATCAGCTGGAAGTATTAGCAGTCGGTAAAAATATAACCATGGGAGATCTCAAGGGTACGCTGAGTGATTTTGCCCGCCGGGTCTTTGGCCCAACCATGCGTACACGCTTCCGTGCCTCCTATTTCCCATTTACCGAGCCCAGCGCTGAGTATGATTTCGAATGTTTAATATGCGGAGGAATAGGATGTCCCGTTTGTGGCTGGTCCGGATGGCTGGAGATAGGTGGATGCGGTATGGTACACCCAATCGTTCTGCAAAATGGCGGGTATGATCCTGAAAAATTCACCGGTTTCGCAGCTGGGCTGGGAACAGAACGCATCATGATGCTCAGACATCATATCGATGACGTCCGTTATTTCTGGATGAATGATCTACGTTTCTTGGAACAATTCTAGGAGTTAATCATGAAATTACCCTTATCCTGGTTAAAAGATTTCGTCGACATAACCGTTTCCATTCCGCAGCTTGCCAGCCGCCTGACCATGGCCGGCCTGGAAGTGGAGCAGATTATTTTTATCGGTACACCTCCCCCGCAATCCAGGGTAGATGACCAAACCGGTGTGGTTGAAAAAATCGACAGCAATATTTCAGGCATTTATTGGGAGCCCGATAAAATCGTCACTGCTTCTGTTTCCGAAGTGATGCCCCATCCCAATGCCGACCGCTTGGTGCTCTGCAAGCTCGATGATGGTGAGGGTGAACACGTCGTCCTTACCGGCGCTCCTAATTTATACCCCTATAAAGGTCTAGGGGTACTTCCCAGGCCTCTCAAAGTGGCCTATGCGCGTCAGGGCGCACGCATTTATGATGGCCATCAACCTGGCCAGGTTCTCACGACCCTTAAGCCAGCCAAAATTCGTGGCGTCGAATCTTATTCAATGATCTGCTCAGAAAAAGAGCTCGGCATCTCCGATGACCATGAAGGCGTCATTATCCTTGATGATGATGCCCCGCTGGGTATCCCACTGGTGGAATATATGGGTGATGTGGTCTTTGATATTAAAATCCTGCCCAACATCGCCCGAGCTGCCAGTGTGTTGGGGATCGCCCGTGAAGTAGCCGCTCTCACCGGTGTACCTCTACACATTCCAGCAGATTTCTATTCCCTTCAGGCCAAGGGTGATCCTATAAAGGGGAAGGCCGCTATTGAGATCACCGACCCTGAACTAAATCCTCGCTTTGTCCTTGGGCTGATCCAGGATATCAGCATACAACCCAGTCCGTATTGGCTTCAACTACGTCTCAAGCTGGCAGGCATGCGCCCCATAAACAATATCGTCGATGCCACCAATTACGTCATGCTTGAAGTGGGAGAGCCTCTGCACGCATTCGATTATGATGTGCTGGTTCAGCGTGCCGGTAGCAGTGCACCCACCATCATTACCCGCGCGGCTGAAACCGATGAACGCCTCACCACCCTGGATGGGGTTGATCGCCCGCTCGATCCCTTCACCGTATTGGTATGTGATACTGCCGGTTCTCTTTCCATTGCGGGTGTCATGGGTGGTGCCGAATCAGAAGTCTATGATGCTTCCGCTGAACCTGAGCTCAATCCAGATGAATTGCAGGCGGTTCCCCGAGCCAAACGAGCTAAAAGCTCCTCCAATATTTTGCTCGAAGGTGCTTCCTGGAACAATATTAATATCCGCAAGACCGCCGCAGCTCAAAAATTGCAATCAGAAGCTGCCTTCAGGTTTTCGCGCGGTGTGCACCCTGCAATGGCTGAGCGCGGGGTGCTGCGTGGTTTGAAATTAATGCATCAGTTAGCAGGCGGAGAAGTCTGCCTGGGATTGGTAGATAACTACCCCCTTAAACCAACTGACCCTACCGTTGAGCTCACCCCAGATGATGTTGAGCGCATGTTGGGCATCAATCTCAGTGCCGATGAGATCATTCGCATCCTTGAAAGCCTTGATTTCCGCTGTGAGCTGGTTACCTCTGAACCTGGTATAGTCACCATTCGCGCAAAAACCCCAGATCATCGCATGGATATTAGCCCGGGTTTGGTAGGCAAAGCTGATTTATTGGAAGAAATCGCACGCATCTATGGTTATGAGCACATTCCTGAAACCCGCTTGGCATCAGAGTTGCCTCCCCAACGCAATAACCCAAACCTGGAAAATGAAGAGCGTATCATAAATATCCTGGTAAATCTGGGATTGCAAGAAGTTATCAGCCACCGGCAAACCACCCCTGAACGCGAATCCCGGCGCCTAGCCCCCGGTAGCCCAGCAGATGATCAACCATATTTACGGATCGTTAATCCCATCTCTGCCGATCGCGTGGTCATGCGTCATTCGGTCTTCAACAGCCTGTTGGAAGCCATGGAACGCAATGCTCACATTCGCCCACGCATGCTGCTCTTTGAAGTCGGCCCCATTTTCATGGCCTCCGAAGCAGGGGAGCGCCCTGATGAACTTCACCGTTTATCCATCGCACTTACTGGCCCACGCCTTATTCCTGGTTGGCAAAAAGCCGATCCAGGTGTGATGGACTTTTACGATCTAAAAGGGATTCTTACCGGGTTGATGGTAGGCCTGCACCTGGATTTCAGTGTTGAGCCTGCTCAGCACCCTTCCTTCCACCCGGGTAAATGTGCCCGTCTTATCGTCGGGGATTCCCAGGTGGGGGTCTTTGGTGAGCTGCACCCTCTGGTGCAGGAACACTATGATTTTTCCTCAAATCCGGTGCTGGCCGCAGACTTGAACCTGGATCTGTTGATCAGCTTGATCCCTGGTCGTTATGAGATGCAGCCCGTCTCCGCCTTCCCCCCTGTCTTGGAGGATCTTGCCATTGTTGTCGATGATGCTATTCATGCCGAGCAGGTGGCTGATCTCATCAGCCAGGCTGGAGGCCGTCTGGTTGCTGAAATTACCCTTTTCGATGTTTATCGCAGTGAACAAATTGGCCAGGGTAAAAAGAGTTTAGCTTATTCCATCACATATCAATCACCTGAGAAGACCCTCACCGACAGCGATGTCGCCCAGGTTCGTGGCCGCATCATCAAGCGCCTTGAACAGGAAATAGGAGCAAAATTAAGGGCGTAATTTTAATACTGGCAGGAATATTGCTTATCCGGAGTTGTGAGTTGTTCTGTCCAGGGACCACGCCGAACAGATAAACCTCCACCTGCTACCGCTTTGCTAAGCTTATAACTGCAAGTAAAGCGAAGTATTTTCCATTCGCCATTACAGAATCTACACCGTTTTCGTTTGGAAGGCAGCGCAGCAATATCTAATCGTCATCCGAAACTGAGAGTTAGTCTTGCCACCGCCCACACTATACCTTATACTTAACCTATCGGCCAAATCCAAAACCACTGAGGAGAAATTCAATGAAAGATCGAACTCTTGCTGTCATAATTACCATTGTTGTCGTGTTACTTTTCGCTTGCCCCGGCCTGGCTTTCTTATGTTTTGGCGTGACAGAATTTGTAGATCATTACGCATTTAACTCATACATTTTCGGTATCTATAACCAGACAGCCGCCAATTGGTCAGGAATTCTAGGCATCTGTGGTGGCATACTGTTTATTGCCATAGCTGTCGTGGTCAGTGTCCTGGTGCTCCGTCGAAAAAATGGCACACCTCCGCCACCCCCAAAAGAGCCAATTCCTCCGACCATCTAATTTTTCCTTTTTATTCATAAAGCCAGGGCTATTGGGAGTCCTGGCTTTGTTTTTTAAGGCAGCTTTCATTCTATATGATTGACCTGGAGGGTCATACCCCGCGCACATAAACTGTGATCATTCTCTCGTCAACTCACTGATTATCACATTCACGATAATACTTTTCTCACAACGATGAGATTCAGACTTGGGAGGATTTTGGAAGATGTATTTTGTCCTCTATTAACTTAACATTGACAGTTATCGCCATTGCAATTAAACTTATCCTAAGCCTTAAATTATTTTTTAATATAGTGTGATTTCCATGCAATCCTTAAATCGCCTACATGCCTTCTCCCAGCTTAAAATTCTTTCTGACCCTCGCCGTTTAGCTATTCTGCGCCATCTAATGGCTGAGCCGGCTACACTTTCTCAATTAGGCCGCACGATAGGCGAACACCCTGCCTGGATACGCCATCACCTCAAGTTGCTTGAACAAGCTGGCCTGGTTGAGCTTAGTGAGGTCAAAATATCTGAGGGGTATATAGAAAAGTATTATCGATCAAAAGCGCGGGCCTTTCTGCTGCAGGAGCTGTTGCTTCCTGAAATGCCCGGGAAAAAGATGGTAGTGCTCTCTGGGAGCCATGACCTTGCCATGGAATTATTGGCTCAGTCAGCTAGTGGGGATTTGGAATTGGTAAACCTCCCAGTGGGTAGCCTGGACGGCCTGGTGGCATTACGCCAGGGGATGTGTACTGCCACCGGCTGCCATCTTTATGATGCTTTCAGTGATGAATTTAATACTTCTTATGTCCAACACTTCTTTCCAGATCAAACCATGGTACTCCTCACCTTAGCCTATCGAGAGCAGGGGTTGATCGTACCACCTGGAAATCCCCATAAAGTGCATGGCCTTCAAGATCTTGCCAACGGCTCGCGTTTTATCAACCGCAATCGTGGATCTGGCACACGTTTATGGCTGGATGCTCAGCTCAGCCGTTTGAATATTGCTCCCGATCAGATAGTTGGTTATTACGATGAAGCCCAAACACATACCGAGGTGGCATTGGCTGTTCAGCAAGGCCGTGCCCAGGTTGTTTTAGGTATCCGGGCTGCAGCAATCTCACACCATCTTGGTTTCATCCCTTTATTTAATGAACGCTATGATTTAGTTATGCCGAAAGAACGGCTCAATGACAAACAGTTTACCCCAATATTAGATACCTTCTACAGCGCTAATTTCCGCCACAAGGTAAACAATTTGGGCGGATACGATACTTCACACCTTGGAGATCAAATAATTCTTTAGGAGGTTTATCATGAAAATTAGTGCTAGGAATATATTGAAAGGCAATGTGGTTAAAATCGTTCATGGCGCAGTCAACTCTGAGGTTACCATCGAGCTTCCCGGTGGTACCCAGCTTGTTTCTATCATCACCAACAGTTCCGTTGAAAACCTCAGCCTTACCCAAGGAAAGCAAGCCTTTGCCATCATTAAAGCGTCGAATGTAATGGTCGGGGTAGATTAATCCCAGGTTTGGAGAAGATGATTAATAAAATGAAAACCCTCAACATCTTATTCGCCATATTGATCGTATTTTCTCTTTCCCTGGCGGCATGCGGCGCATCGACCCCTGCAGCCACCCAGGCAGCCAAACCAGAGAATCCCAACCTCATTCTGGCTACCACCACCAGTACGCAGGATTCAGGTCTTTTGGATGTGCTCGTACCCGATTTCGAACAGAAGACCGGTTATACCCTCAAAACGGTCGCGGTTGGTTCAGGTGAAGCCATGAAAATGGGGCAGGAGTGCAATGCCGATGTCTTGCTTGTACACTCTCCTGCTGCTGAGGAAACCTTTATGAGCAATAATTATGGCTCCGATCGTCGCCTGGTTATGCATAATGACTTTGTGATTGTCGGACCAGCTGCTGACCCTGCAGGGATTAATGGGATTAAAACAGCTGGTGAAGCCTTTACCAAGATCGCCGATACTCAATCCCCATTCATATCCCGCGGTGATGATTCAGGCACCAATGCCAAGGAATTGGCCATCTGGAAAAGCGCCAATCTCACCCCCGAGGGTGATTGGTACATCGAATCAGGCCAGGGCATGCTTGCTACCCTGCAAATTACCTCTGAAAAATCTGCTTACTCCCTTACCGATCGTGCCACCTACCTTTCAAATAAAGCCAATCTCCAGCTCGATATATTAGTTCAGGGTGATGCTCCCTTGTTAAATATCTATCATGTCATCGTGGTGAACCCTGCCAATTGCCCCACTGTAAACAATGCTGGTGCCATCGCCTTTGCTGATTATATGGTCTCCCCTGATACACAAACTCTCATTGGCAACTTCGGTGTCGAGAAGTTCGGCGGAGCCCTGTTTACCCCCGATGCGGGTAAGGATGAGTCAACGCTGGGCAAGTAAATAAGAACCAGGGGTCTGGGTAAAATACTGCTCATGTTCACCGATGTCTTTGAAGTCACACTCCTTTCCTTACAGGTATCTCTTATTGCCACCGGGGTCAGCCTTTTTATAGGTTTGCCTTTGGGCACCTGGCTTGCCTTGAGCCAATTGCGTGGTCGCAGATTCATCCTTAGTCTCATCAACACCGGTATGTCCCTGCCACCTGTCGTTGTCGGCCTGTTTGTCGCCATCATGCTCTGGCGTAGCGGCCCTTTGGGCAGCCTGAGTCTCATCTACACCCCCATAGCAATCATTGTGGCTCAAACCATCATTGCAGCTCCTGTAGTGACTGGCCTCACCGCCTCCGCTTTGCAGCAGCTTGACCCTCGCCTCCGCTTACAGCTGCAGGGTTTAGGCGCTTCAACCATCCAGATGGTTATATCAATGTGGCGGGAAGCACGCTTGCCCCTGCTGGCAGCCCTGATGGCTGGTTTTGGCAGCGTGATTTCTGAAGTAGGTGCTTCCATGATGGTAGGAGGAAATATTCGCCACCAAACACGTGTGCTAACCACTGCCATTGTGCTCGAAACCGGCAAAGGTGAATTCCAGAACGCCATCGGTCTCAGCATCCTCCTGCTCATATTAGCCTATGCGGTCAACCTGGGTCTCACTCTCATTCAGCAGCGCGGGACGCATTAATATCCTGATGAATGATGCCATGCTCAGCATAAAAGATCTACAGGTAAATCGTGGCCACCAAACCGTGTTGCAGGTGGACGCCCTTGATATTCATCAGGGAGAAGTCCTGGCAATCATTGGTCCAAATGGAGCTGGCAAAAGCACTTTATTGCTGGTGCTGGCTCGTCTACTTCAACCATTAACCGGACAGCTATATTTTCGGGGTACCCCCATCGAGCAAGAAAATGAGCTTGCATATCGCCGCCGTATCGCGCTTGTTTTGCAAGAACCCTTGTTATTACACCAGTCCGTTTTTGATAATGTCACTACCGGGCTCAAGTTTCGTGGTCTGTCACGCGGTGAGATAAAAAATCGCACCAACCAGTGGTTGGAGCATCTCGAAATCAGTCATTTAGCCGATCGGCCTGCCCATCGCCTGTCTGGCGGTGAAGCTCAGCGCACCAGCCTGGCTCGTGCTTTCGCCCTCCAGCCCGAATTGCTCCTGCTAGATGAACCATTCTCCGCACTTGATACGCCTACCCGGACCCGCTTATTACAGGATTTGCACATCCTGCTAGCTCAAACTGGCATTACCACCGTTTTTATTACCCATGACCTTGACGAAGCCTTGTTTCTGGGTGATCGGGTTGCTGTCATGCTGGGAGGTCTCTTGCGTCAGGTGGGTGAGCCGCAGGATGTGTTCACTGCCCCCACGGATGCTGAAGTAGCTGCTTTTGTGGGAGTGGAGACGGTGATTTCAGGCAGGGTCATCTCTGTTCATGATGGCCAGGTTACAGTCGATGCTAATGGTGTAAAACTGGAGGCAGTAGGAGATACCTCTGTGGGGAAGTCTGTGCTGTTTTGCCTGCGTCCAGAAGATGTCACCCTCTCAATTACCACTGGCTCGCATATTACCAGTGCCCGCAATCGTTTATCCGGACGGATTATTCAAATTACCCCGAGTGGTCCTCTTGCCCGCCTGGTGGTGGATTGCGGGGTGCCCATTGTTAGTCTGATCACGCGTGGATCAGCCAATGAGATGAAATTAGTTGAGGGTATGGAGATTATCGTCACTTTCAAGGCTACCTCGGTCCACCTGATTTCGCGATAATCCCCCTATCCCACATCCCATGGAGCTGTGCCAACTTGCCCCCCCAGGCGCAGTGAGTTTTGGATGGGCTCTGCCAGTTCTGGCATCACCTCAGGCACTGCTGCTAATAATCCAAAGCAGCCTGTGATCATCATATCCCCGAATGGTGCCGGGAAGTATGCCCGTAATGCCAGCTGCGTGCCTGATATTTCCGGTGGGTACATATTCCTTCTTGGTCCGGTAATCACCACGTCATAATCCTCTGTTCCCAGGGGAAGTGGCGTTGAATCATACATCAGGGCGCCATGGCCCTGATCATGGAATACATCGGCGTTCAACAACGTCCCTTCCGCCAGCCTGAGCAGCAATGTCTCCAGCTTCATCCTATCGATCAACCCTGTATGGTGTTCAAACAAACCTTCAATTCCATTTCGTCCTAACCTGAAAGCCAGGGTGTGGAAGTTTCCAATATTAGCAATCATGGAACCCTCACGTCTTGCCACACTGGGGTCAAGCGTAGCACCTAGCACTGCTGCAGGAGCTGTATCCATCACCACCACTGGTAGATGACTTTCTCGAGCTGATTCAACCACGCATTGCAATCGTGTCATCTCTGCGGGCACGTCTTCACCCCGATAAGCAAACGCGCTCAGTCGGTTTAGCTTCCTGATACGCTCGTCTAGGTAGTCAAAACGGAACTTTCGGTCAGATGTGCCCACAGGTGCATTACCATGGTCAAAAACACCTATAGCCAGCAAGTCCAGGTCAGCCAGTGAGACGCCAAAGCTTCCGAATGCCCTTTGAATGGATGGAAAGTCAAAATCTCTTAACTCCAAAGCCCTTGTCATCTTGGTCATATTTTCGGCTTCGTCATCACTGACCACTACCACGCCCATCTCTTTCACTGCTTCCAGATCATCGTTGATGGTACGCGCAGCTTCAGCTGTAGCATACACCTTCATACCTGCCCGCAGATGTGCTTCCACTGCCCAGCTGCTCGGCCCTCCACCCATGATCACACCGGTGAGCAGGATTGCCTCCCCTCGTTGAGTAGCTTCCATAATCTGTCTTCGGATGATCATTGTTGGTGAAGGCACTACTAATTTGAAGTTATTCTCCATATCCAATCTGGAGTCATAGAGATAAATGTCTTGTGTACCGGTGCCAATATCTACAGCTAATATTTTCATACCCGAGAGTTTACCATATCCTCAACCCGGGCTGCTAACACAGCATAAGCCATAAGTATTCAACATAAGGTATACTCAAATGGAAATATTGGCTGTACCTCGAACCGCTCAAAGAGAGGTTGTCATGACATTGGAAGAAGAAAAGAAACGCTGGCAAGAAACATCCTATCATCGTCAAAATCGACTTCACAGTGAGCGCAAGTCTGAATTTCAGACTCCCTCAGGCATACCTTTACCGCCTATCCTGGTCCCGCATGACCCTGACCTCGATTATATGGAGCAGATGGGTTTCCCCGGAGAATATCCATTCACCCGCGGGGTTCAATCCACCATGTACCGCGGCCGCTTATGGACCATGCGCCAGTATGCAGGATATGCCACGGCTGAAGAATCTAATCGCCGATATCGCTACTTACTCGAACAAGGCCAGACGGGTCTCTCAGTGGCGTTCGATCTTCCCACCCAAATAGGCTATGATGCAGACGATCCAATCGCTCGAGGTGAAGTGGGCAAGGTTGGGGTATCCATTTCTTCACTGCAAGATATGCAGATGTTATTCGATCAAATCCCGCTGGATCAGGTTTCCACCAGTATGACCATAAATGCACCTGCTGCCATCCTGCTGGCTATGTATATCGCCGTGGCTAAGCACCAGGGAATCGAGATAAATAATCTACGCGGCACGGTTCAGAATGACATCCTCAAGGAATATATTGCCCGCGGCACCTATATCTTCCCACCTGTTCAATCAATGCGCTTGGTCACAGATGTGTTCCGCTTTTGCCAGCAAAATATGCCCCATTGGAACACCATCAGCATCTCGGGGTACCACATTCGCGAGGCAGGCTCTACAGCTGTACAAGAAGTGGCTTTCACCCTGGCAAATGCCATTGCTTATGTCAGCTCGGCCATCCAGGCAGGTCTGGATGTAGATGATTTTGCTGGGCAAATATCCTTCTTCTTCAATGCCCATAACAACTTCTTGGAAGAGGTGGCTAAATTCCGGGCTGCTCGCCGCATGTGGGCTAGGCTGATGTGCCAGCGTTTCAATGCGAAATCAGCTGGCTCCATGATGCTCCGCTTTCACACCCAGACGGGTGGCTCTACGCTTACTGCTCAGCAGCCTGAAAACAACGTGGTGCGGGTCACCTTACAAGCTCTGGCAGCTGTCTTGGGTGGCACGCAATCTTTACATACCAATAGCATGGACGAAGCCCTGTGGCTCCCCACCGAAAAATCGGTGACGGTTGCCTTGCGCACCCAGCAGATCATTGCACACGAGTCAGGTGTGGCTGATACCATCGATCCACTGGCAGGTTCCTACCTTATAGAATACCTGACCGACCAGGTAGAACAGCGGGCAACGGAATATATCCGCAAGATCGACGAGCTGGGTGGAGCCCTGAAAGCTATCGAACAGGGCTACATCCAGCGAGAGATACAGGAAGCCGCATACCAGGCTCAGCTAGCCATTGAAAAATATGAGCAGCTGGTGGTCGGTGTGAATGCATTCCAGAGTGATGAAAAGATCACCCTCGACCGTTTGAAAGTTAACCCTGCCCTCGAACAATCTCAGCGTGTCCGTTTGCAAAAACTTCGAGCGCACCGTGATGCAGAAAAAGTAAAACAGCTCCTTACCCGGCTTGAAGCTTATGCTGGGGGCGATGAAAATCTTATGCCTCTCTTAATTGAGTGTGTTGAGAATGACATTACCCTTGGTGAAATCTGCACAGTACTTCGCCGGGTATTTGGTGAATATCAGCCACCTGCCTGGGTATAAAATATCTTATACTACTTGAGGGTCCTATGCCTGAGATCACACAAATAAACCATATTGCGCTATTAGTTGAAGATATTGATATATCATTAGAGTTCTGGCAAGAGGTCCTAGGTCTCGAGCCCTCTCACATTGCCGATGTACCCAACGAAGCTGCACGCATCGCCTTTCTGCCCATCGGTGGTAGTGAGATTGAGCTTGTCCAACCCACCCCCGCCGACTCAGGTCTCTTTCGTTTCCTTGAAAAACACGGCCCCGGTATGCACCACCTCTGCCTCGAAGTGACCGATCTTAACGCTATGTTGCAGCAGCTGAATGCGAAAGGAATCCAATTAATCAATTCAGAGCCAAAAATGGGTGATGGCGGCAGAATTTATGCTTTTATCCATCCAAAAAGCACTGGTGGCGTTCTGGTAGAGCTTTACCAGCAGTTAGGTTGATTCTTCGGTTAATTACCACAGATCAGATTGGTGATCTCTTCCACCAATGTAGGATGAATCCCCGGAATGCTCTCAATCCCCCTTCGTCCCATACTTTGATAGATTAAACCAATATCCTGCTCCAGGTCTTCAATTGCCCAGGCGGCTTTTCTATAAGCCCAGATCCTGGAATTGCTCGCATTTTCCAGCTCCAGGGTGTGCAGTTCATACGCCAATTTCTCCACCAGGTGCTTATTTCTCTCACGCTTTTCCCCCGGGATGATTGGGCGTGGAATCCGGTCAGAGATTCCCACTTTAAGGCAGGCTTCAAGAATAGCAGACCCAACTTTTCGCCAGGGGTGGGCCTGGGCATAACTGCCAGCTGGATATAACGCTTGGTAGGTGTGTACCACATTGGGGTGGTTCTGTTTAAGCACCCGTAGGAAAAACTCCTTCTGCTGGTCTGCCAGGGTCAGACCACCTCCGAGCACAAATTTACCACCATGGCCCGCTGTCCACTTTGCCAATGCTTTGAGATTTGATTCGTTGTCGCATAACACGGGGAGTAAGGGCATCGCTACGGTTCCGGTAAGTATCCCTTCACCAGCCAGTACCTCCATAGCCTGAAAGCGTTTCTCCGCTTTTGGAGCCAATCCTTCCATTCTCGAAACACCCTCATAGTCCTTTGAATCAGGCGTCGAGATGATGCTGAATGCCACAACCGCTCTCGTACATTGATTGATGGCTTTGAACAGGTCCAGGTCGCGCAGCACCAGGGGAGAACGAGAAAGCACAAATACCGGGAACCCCATTTCCAGGCAGATTTCCAGCATCTTACGGGAGAGCTTAAATTTAC
>Ga0210077_1000310_pt1 | contig 20114 bp, 22 predicted proteins | sample RushMan_CattailN_5_FD_185556 | JGI IMG/M metagenome (GOLD analysis project Ga0210077, IMG submission 185556) | Wetland microbial communities from San Francisco Bay, California, USA, that impact long-term carbon sequestration -... | ecosystem: Environmental > Aquatic > Marine > Wetlands ... | reverse complement strand
TCAACGCGAAAACAGACTTTCTTTGGAAGAAGCCGCCCGGCGCGTTCGCTATGAATTCTTAGACGATATTGCAAAAACACATCAATACAATAAAATTGCCCTCGGACATCATGCCGATGACAATGCTGAGCTGGTTCTGATGAATCTTTTTCGGGGCGCCGGAACACTGGGACTTTCGGGCATCCCTCCGAAAAGAGACGACAGGATCATTCGGCCGATGATAATGTTAAAACGGTCCGATATCATTGATTTTTTAGATCAAAACCAATTGAAATGCGTTTTTGACCGAACCAACGCGGACACAACACATCTCAGGAATCGGGTGCGTCTCGATTTGATTCCGGTGTTGAAGACAGCGTACAACCCGAATATCTCTGAAGCATTAAACCGGCTTTCCTCAATTTTAAGATCCGAAGAAGAATGGATTGAAGATGTGGTTCATCCATTTTTTGACAAGGCTGTATTCCATGTTCGGGAAAGTCATCTCGGGCTTTCTATTCCGATGCTTAACCGTTATCACAAAGCATTGCAACGGCGGGTCATAAGGATGGCGCTTGCAAAAGTAAAAGGAGATTTACGGCGCATTGGTTTTGCCAATATCGATTCTATCATCGACCTTTTGAAGAAAAATTCGCCCTTCGGAAAAATAGATCTTCCCGATGGGTTGAGAATCCGGCGAGACCAAGATACAATCCATATTTATCGAAGCCAAAGACGTGCACCGGATGATCCTCGGGTTAACGACCGTCGAGATGCATTTTCTTTTGAATATCAAATCGAAAAATTCGAACCCGTTTTTGTCAAAGAAATCAAAGCGTATATCCGATTTGCCGAGATAGGCATCGAAAATATGCCCGATTGTCGTTATACTGGACAACAGGCCAATTTTTTTGATAAGGATGCTATAAATCTTCCGATGGTTTTGAGGAACTTTCGACCCGGAGACGCTTTTCGACCGCTGGGTGTGAGCGGCAGACAAAAGTTGAAAAAATTTTTTATCGACAAAAAAGTGCCGCGAAGAGAACGCATAACATGCCCCATCCTGCTGAGCTGCGGGAAAATTATTTGGGTCGTGGGTCATCGGATCGATGAATCCGTTAAAGTGACGCCGGCAACCAAAAATGTCCTGAAAGTGGAACTTTTGCTTGCCTAATCATCATTAATGATTAATATTGATGAATCATTAATTGCCTTTTAAGGGGGTAAAGGCCTTTGAATCCTTTCTATAAAAACCTGGCATTATGGATTGTCATCACGCTGATGATGATTATGCTCTACAACCTTTTTAATCAACAGCATATGGCTGAGACGAATATCAGCTATACGGAATTTCTTAGCATGGTGGAGAGCGGGCGTGTTTCGGATGTCGTCATACAGGGCCAGGAGCTCTTTGTTACAGATACCAATCACACGCATTTTAAGCTGTATGCGCCTCATGACAGCGATTTGATTAAAACGCTTCGTGCCAAGAACGTTACCATAAAAGCAAAACCCGAGAGTGAATCCCCCTGGTACATGTCCGTCCTTGTTTCATGGTTTCCGATGATTGTTCTGATCGGCGTCTGGATATTTTTCATGCGCCAAATGCAGTCCGGCGGCGGAAAAGCCATGTCTTTCGGAAAGAGCCGGGCCAGGCTGCAATCCGATCAATTGAAAAAAGTAACCTTTGAAGATGTTGCCGGTATCGATGAAGCCAAGGAAGAACTCGGAGAGATTATCGAATTTTTAAAAGAACCCAAAAAATTCACCCGCCTCGGCGGAAGGATTCCCAAAGGGGTGCTTCTCATGGGGTCGCCCGGCACCGGTAAAACGCTTCTTGCACGCGCGATTGCCGGTGAAGCGGATGTCCCCTTCTTTCATATCAGCGGTTCCGATTTCGTAGAAATGTTTGTCGGTGTAGGGGCATCCCGGGTGAGAGACCTTTTTGTTCAGGGCAAAAAAAATGCGCCATGCATTATTTTCATCGATGAGATCGATGCCGTGGGGCGTCATCGGGGAGCAGGGCTCGGAGGCGGACATGACGAAAGAGAGCAGACCTTAAATCAGCTTCTGGTGGAAATGGACGGATTTGAATCCAATGAGGGCGTAATCCTTATTTCCGCCACAAACCGTCCTGATGTTCTCGATCCGGCCCTCTTGCGTCCGGGTCGGTTTGACCGCCAGGTGGTTGTTCCGCTGCCGGATATTCTCGGTCGGGAAAAAATTCTTAAAGTTCATATGAAAAAAACACCGATTTCATCTGATGTAAACGTTACGGCATTGGCCAAGGGAACTCCCGGATTTTCAGGGGCGGATCTGGAGAATCTTGTCAATGAAGGCGCGCTTTTGGCCGCAAAAAGAGATAAAGAAAAGGTCGATATGGTCGACCTCGAGGATGCCAAAGATAAAGTCTACATGGGACTGGAGCGTAAATCCAAAGTCATCAAGGAGGAAGACCGAAAGACAACGGCATATCATGAAGGCGGCCATGCCCTCGTTGCGCGTTTTTTGCCGGGCACCGATGCAGTGAATAAAATCACCATCATACCCAGAGGCCGCGCTGCAGGTATCACCTGGTTTTTACCTGAAGAAAGAGACTTTAAATATAAAGATCAGCTTGAAAGCGAATTGTCCGTTGCTTTCGGCGGGCGCGTGGCCGAAGAAATCGTTTTTAATCGGATCAGCACCGGCGCTGCAAATGATATCAAGCAGGCCACCGATATTGCACAAAAAATGATACGGAGTTGGGGGATGAGCAATGAACTCGGTCCGATGTCCTATGCCAAGGAGGAAGAACACATTTTTCTGGGAAGGGAGATCGCTCAGCACCGGGATTATTCCGAAGAAACAGCCAGAAAAATTGATGCTGAAATCGATAAACTGATTTTAGCAGCCTATGATCGCGCAGTGAAAATTTTAAAAGAAAATTTAGATATTCTTCATGCGCTGGCAGATCGTCTCCTTGAAAAAGAGACCGTTTTGGGAAAAGAGCTGGATGAACTCATCCGCTCCATGAGACCGGGATTCGAGTTTCCGACAAAGGAGCTGAAGAATGAAGACTCGATTGACCAGGATCCGGGGCAAGGCGCCGAGGAGAAAATTGAGACCCAAGCGGCATCCGGTCGTTCGCAGGAGTTGTCTTAATTTTAATTGCCACCCTTATTAAAACATGAAAAATTTCAATCTTGCATGGGGCAAACACCGTCTGGATCTTGGCCGGCGAACCTGTGTTATGGGCGTGTTGAATGTGACGCCCGATTCATTTTCAGACGGAGGGGACTTTTTTACCGTTGATGACGCGGTAGCCCAAGGTCATAAACTATTCGAAGACGGTGCGGACATTCTTGATATCGGTGGAGAATCAACGCGGCCGTTTTCGGATGCGGTGTCTGAGGAAGAAGAAATTCAAAGAGTGGTTCCTGTCATTGAAAGGCTTTTAAAACGGATATCGATTCCCATTTCCATCGACACCACCAAAGCCGATGTGGCCGAACATGCCATTAAAGCGGGCGCTTCAATGATCAATGATATATCGTCGTTGCGTTTCGATCCTGAGATGGCAAATGTTGCGGCAGGTTACGGGGTTCCTGTTATTTTAATGCATATGCTCGGAAATCCGAAAACCATGCAGATTGAACCTAAATATGACGACCTTATCACCCAGGTCAAAGCATTTCTTGAAAATGCAATAAACCAGGCTGAATATAAGGGAATTTCAAGATCAAAAATCATAATCGATCCGGGGATCGGTTTTGGGAAAACATTTGATCACAATCTGTTATTGATTAACAACTTGCATAAATTCCAAACGCTCAATGTTCCCATTCTTATCGGCACCTCAAGAAAGGCGTTTATTCGAAATCTCCTTAAAGATGAGACTACGGAAGATGTCCGCCCCCATTCGAGAATCGTTGAGACCGGTACCCAGGCTTCGGTGGCCGCCGCTGTTTTAAACGGTGCTCATATTGTCCGGGTTCATGACGTTGCCAATACCCGTGCCACTGTAAAAATAATCGATGCCATAAAAAATGCACAGCAATTTTCAAACGGATTTGCAAAGAAAATGACCTGTTGATGACTAACCCCGGCCGCTATTCTATTTTTAGTTATCGATATCTGATAGGGGGGATGCTGTTTGCATTGGTTGGAATCGGCGGTTCTTTACTGATCCCTTATATATTCATCCGGGAAGCCGATATATTTATTCCCATAGCTTCTGAAAAAGTTCCGAAAGGATTGATCGTCACCGACATGCCGCTTAAAGGCATCGAGGTGCGCGTCCGCGGCCTGAAGTCAATCATACGAGCCCTTTCCCGTCTGAAGATCCGTTATATGATTAACCTTTCCAAAGCCAATATCGGTCTTAATGTCATACCCATCCGCAAAGCCCGGTTTCCTTTTCCCAAAGGGGTTTCAATTTTAAATATCAATCCTGATGTCATCACCGTTAGGATGGAAAAAGAAATTAAAAAGAATCTTCCTGTCCGAATTTCTCTGACCGGAAAACCTGCCAAAGGATTTGCAGTTGTCCGGACGAAAGCACAGCCGGCATCGGTGATGTTGCGGGGATCCGTAGCCACATTGGGGCCGATGGATGAAGTGTCGACAAAACACCTTGATATAACGGGACTATCCGGTTCCTTCAAAAAAAAAGTGGCCTTGAATCTTAAAGAAAACCTACGGATGGTTGATTCATCGGAGATCATTCTCGCACGCGTGGTGATCACGGAACAGGTCGTTGATAAAATATTTAATAATGTCCCCGTTATCGGGATACAAACGCCGTATGTATACCGTATTATGCCACAGACCATCATGATCAAGGTCAAAGGTCCAAGCAATTTGATCGAAAAGCTATCCGAAGGAAGCGGCATCCAGGCGTATATAGACCTTGAAGGATTAAAACCGGGAAAGTATAAAAAGCGCGCAACCATTACGCTTCCGGTAAAAACCACTTTGATTGATGCAAAACCCGAAGTATTTGACATAAACATCGCCAACAGAAAAACCATTCGTTAAAAAGGACATCGCCATATGCTCCTCGTCATTGATGTTGGGAATACAAATACCGTTATCGGCGTTTACGAAGAAAAGCGTCTCGTCCGAAATTGGCGGATACGAACCGAACGGCGTACCACCGAAGATGAGTTTAACATTCTCGCCAAGAACCTTTTTCATGAGGGCAATATTACATCCAAGAATATCAAAAAAACTATTATATCCTGCGTTGTTCCCCCTATGGTTACGATACTCGATTCATTCTGTCGGAAATATCTCGGACATGCGCCCCTTTGGGTGGATGCCACCTCTGCGCCAAAACTTCCCATTCAATACAAAAATCCGTCTGAAGTCGGGGCGGACAGAATCGTTAATGCGGTGGGGGCATTTCACAAATACCGGACCAGCTTAATTGTCATCGATTTTGGAACGGCAACGACTTTTGACGCTATTTCCGAAAAAGGGGAATATCTGGGTGGAGCGATAAGCCCCGGCATTATGATTGCTGCAGAAGCGCTTTTTATCAAAGCATCAAAACTGCCGAGGGTTGAAATTTTTATCCCGCCCAAGAGCGTGATCGGGAAAGATACCGCAAGTAGTATCAAGGCCGGAATTATTTTCGGTTATGCGGGTCTTGTGGACGGGATGGTCAAACGCATGAAAAACGAAATGGGTACACATCCCAAAATCATCGCTACCGGTGGTCTGGCGGATCTTATATGCCAGGTATCCGAGACGATAGAACTGGTAGAACCAAACTTAACTCTGGAGGGATTGCGGATTATCAGCAACAGCATCCAACCCTAATTGAGTTCCATAGCTGCTTCGATCTTTTCAATTTGCGAAAGAATATCTTTTCGGTCAGCTTCGTCGAGATCCTTGTGCCGAAGGCGCTGCCTGAGGCTTACAAGCATCATTTCGATTCGGTATTCGGCACAGGTATATTTCATGGATTTGGCTTTGGTTAAGCGTTTTCGCGTTGCCCGAAACAGCCGAATGGATCAGATTCTGCCGGTTTTGATAAGGGCCCGTTTATAAACACGGTAGAAGGCTTCATGATCGGCGATTCCGCGTCTTAGGATCTTTTCTATTTCAGCGATGTTTTTTAGATTGACGATCAGGTTGACGCTTTTGTTGAAAGCCGCCATATTATCCATGGTGCGGAAACGATCCGTGATGAGGGTGACAAAAATGTCGCGCCGTAAGGACATGCTGAGACGATCCATATATTTAAGGACACTGTTCATCTCCGGGTCCTGATCACCGAAACGTTCGTTGAGCACCACCATGTCAAAGACATGAAATCGCATTTGCTTAAGCGCATCTTTCGGCAGCTCGGGTGCGGTGATATGATAGTCCATATTGTGCAAGGCGGTTTTAACTTTTGTTTTTACTGCAGTATCGGATTCACATAAAAGGGCTGTTTCCACGCCCTCTTCCACAAAATCAAACGGTTTATCCGAAGCGTCGTAAGTGTTGGCGTCGATTTCGTCGATGAGCGTTTTTTTATGTTTAGGATTAGGATTCGGCGGGGCAATTGAATCAGAAGCGCTATTCGATGCGGATTGTGAGCCGGGCCGGGCATCGACGATGACTTTTTCGCTGCACTGCGGGCAGGTCAGCGAAAAAGTTTGCCCTTTGGGAACCTTTTCATCCGGAATTTTGAATTTGCTTTGGCATTTTTTGCATGAAATGTTCATTTAAACCCTTTATTCCAATATTCCACTGTTTCAATTGCGAAGCTAAGTTCTGACTCTGTCTGAAATCTACCTGCAATTCTTGAAAAAAGGCTGCTATCGTACGGTCTTGCTGTAATCAAGGTCGACCTTCAAATCCTGGATATCCGTGGTGGCTTCTCCCCGGATACTTTTTAAAGTGTCTATTCCGCGGCCCAATATATCCTTTCGAGATGCATAGGCCATCGCTGTTTCCTGGGTGACGAGACCTTTTTCATATAATTTCAATATATAATCGTCGAAGGTGACCATGCCGAAAGCTTTTCCGGCCTGAACGATATCATAAAACGTTTTACCCTCCGATTCTCCGTGCAGGATGGCATCTTTAACGCGAAGGTTGGTTCGCAAAATCTCAAAGGCCGCAACCCGTCCGCCACCCACTTTGGGGAGCAGTCTCTGGCAGACGATCCACCGGATCGAGTCGGCGATACGTGTGCGTATTTGATTTTCTTCTTCAGTAGAGAACATGCCCAGTATCCGGTTGATGGTTTGCCCGGCATCCAGGGTGTGCAAGGTGCTTAGAACCAGATGGCCGGTTTCCGCCGCGCTCAAACCGATTTCCAGCGTTTCCCTGTCGCGCATCTCCCCCACCAGGATCACCTTGGGTGCCTGTCTAAGGGCTGCCCTGAGGCCGACGGAAAAAGTGTTGAAATCCTCTCCCATTTCCCGCTGGTTAAACGTGGCTTTTTTGTGGGGATGATCATATTCCACAGGGTCTTCAAGGGTTACAATATGCACCGATCTTTCATCATTTATCTCGTTGAGAATGGCGGCCAGCGAGGTTGATTTCCCACTGCCGGTAGCACCGGTAATCAAGATAAATCCGTTTTTTTCTTCGGCCATTTCGAGAAAGGCGGCGGGAAGGCCTAATTCCTGACAGGTCGGGATTTTTGGAGAAAGTTTTCTTAAAACAATGGAATAATTTCCCCGCTGGGAAAAAATATTGACCCTAAATCGGGCTTTCCCGGGAAGCTCATAGGATGAATCGCACGATCCTTCAAGGAGAAGCGTTTCGGTCAGCCTTCGGCTCTGGTTGATCAGGTTGAGGGCGAAGATTTCAGATTGAAAAGGGGTGATCTCTTTAAATGTCGGCTTAAGGTCCACAACAGCGAGATCGCCTGCAGTTTCAACCTGAAACGGTTTCCCCACCGTGATATTCAGATCTGAAACATTGTCATAGGCATCCAGCATTCTCGCCAATAGATGGTCAATTTCCTGTTTCTTCAAAATAACCCCTCACGATCGTTAAGCCTCGGTAAAGTCGGCCGGCGGATTTTTTATAAATTGTCTGAATCTTGCCTTGTCGTTAGACTTGAGATAGGCGTCATCCGCATTGATCCACCCTTTTTCAAAAAGTGCCATAATGGCGTCATCCAAAAGTTGCATGCCGTATTTTTTTCCTGTTTGAATGACGGAAGGAATTTGGTGGGTTTTTCCCTCACGAATAAGATTTCGCGCCGCGGGTGTCGCGATTAAAATTTCGAGCGCCACGCAAAGTCCTTTTTGGTCTACTCTTTTAAATAAAACCTGTGAGATTACCGCTCGAATTCCGTCGGACAAGGTGGAACGGATTTGTGCCTGTTCGGTAGCCGGAAAAACCTCGATGATACGATCAATGGTTTTCGGCGCGCTCATGGTATGCAAGGTCCCGAAAACCAGGTGTCCGGTGGATGCGGCCTCTATGGCAAGCGATATGGTTTCAAGGTCCCTCATTTCTCCCACCAGGATGATATCCGGGTCTTCTCTCAACGCGCCTCTCAGAGCCGCGGTGAATGATTTCGTATGGATGCCTACTTCACGATGGTTGATAATACATCCCCGGCTCCGGTGAACGAATTCGATAGGGTCTTCAATGGTGATAATATGGTCCTTTCGATTGCGATTGGCAACATCGACAATGGCGGCCAATGTCGTGGACTTACCGCTTCCGGTGGGTCCGGTGACCAGGACCAGTCCTCTGGGCAGCGAGGCCAGTTTGGAGATCACATTGGGAAGTCCCAACTGTTCGGCAGTCATGATTTCTTCGGGGATCTGCCTGAAAACGGCGCCACAGCCGTTTTTCTGCATAAAGAAATTTGACCGGTACCTGGCAACGCCGGGGATTTCGTAACCGAAATCGATATCGCCGGTTTCTTCAAATTCCTTGATTTTATTGGCGGGTGCGATTTCATAGAGCATGGCTTTCAGCTCGTCATTGTCCAATACTTTATATTTGATTCTTTCCATATCACCCCGGATTCGGAGTGCGGGCGGTTGTCCGGATACAAGATGGAGATCTGAAGCACCCTGTTCATGCATTAATTTGAAAAAAGCGTCAATTTTTGCCATATTTATCTACCCGTTGGTTCGGATTGTCTAAACAGTTTAAGTTTGCCGTCTTCCTCTTCCCTGATTCTGGCTTCCTCTTTTCCGATATCCAAAAGTTTGGCATGGCCCTCAATGACAGAACGGATTTGAACTTCGATCTGCGATCGTTGCCGTTTCAGTTCCGCAATATCTTCATGAAGTTGTGAAAGTCTGTTTTGCGCTCTACTGAGAATTTTCTCTGCTTTGACCTCTGCTTCAGCGACGACCAATTCAGCCGATTTCCTGGCATTTTGTTTCATCTGGTCCAACACTTTTTGAGAATTCAGCATGGCACGCTTAAAACTTTCCTCGCGTTCTCGATACGCTTGGCTCTCCATTTGAAGCCGTTTGATTTCTTCCCGTAAACGGTTATTTTCGCCTTGCAGCAGTTCGAAGGCATCCGCCGTGTGTTCAAGAAATGTATCCACCTCCCGGACATCAAAACCTCTGAACCGTGTTCTAAACTGTTGTTGCTGAATATCAAGGGGTGTTAATTTCATAAGCTATCACCTTCCTTTTTGGGTTACATAAACGATAGGGACAGTCTCAAGAGGCTGTTGACGACAAAATTTTGTAAAAATATGATCCCCAAAATAACAATGATCGGTGAAAAATCGATGCCGCCGAAGCTGACAGGTAATTTGCTTCGGATTCGATATAAAACCGGTTCGGTGACACTGTTGATAAAGCGAACGATTGGATTATAAGGATCCGGACTTACCCAGGAAAGTACTGCATTCGCAATGATGATCCACATATAAAAAGTGAGAGCATAATTAAGAATGATGGCAACAGCCTTTATGAAATTTCCGACAATAAACATGTTGATAATCTTTTCTTATTATTTGATGAACATATTAAAAAACACGCCGCTTATTTAAAGAGTCATTTTTTTGACAATTTTTTTATGAAAATTAATGACATAATAACAAAAAGTCAAGAAATTTCAGCCAAATTCGTTGACATCCCGAATCATCTGACGATAAAAGCATACAGTAAATTAAGTACGTTGCCGGATAGAATCCCATACCGACCATTCCGGCGAAAATCTGCAATCCAGCTGGTTCCGATTTTTTTTAATATTAGACGCGCTCGTTCGAAAATTCAAGCAATTATTATGCCAAAATGTTTATAACAGGCAAGCGTTTAGCCTTTTGAAAATTGATCTTAAGTACCTGACAAATTAGGAGGAAATGGAACTCATGTTAAAAGATAAAAAAATCAGCATCATCGGAACGGGAAATATGGGAGAAGCGCTGGTCAGCGGGCTCATTTCTTCGGCGTCATCCTCCCCGGAAAATATCATTTGCACGGATATTCGCAACCATAAACTGGAATCCGTCCAAAAAAAATATGGTGTGACGACGCTTACGGATAACACCAAAGCCGTAAAAGCTTCGGAAATCATCATTTATGCGGTCAAACCTCAGATCATCTCGTCCGTATTAAAAGAAACAGCTCCCTTTTTGGATATGTCCAAGCTTGTTATTTCCATCGCCGCAGGAGTTCCTCTGGCCGCCATCGAGACCTGCCTTAAAAAAGAACTGCGTCTGATCCGCGTCATGCCGAACATTGCAGCGTTCGTTAAAGAAAGTGCCACGGTGATTTCAGCCGGGATGAATGCGACCAAAGAAGACATCGATCTTTCCATGGCGATCTTTGACTCAATGGGGAAAAGCATTTTTTTGAAAGAGAATATTCTCATGGATGCGATTACGGGATTGAGCGGCAGCGGGCCGGCATATATTTTCATCATTGTCGATGCCCTGGCCGATGCCGGCGTTAAGATGGGACTGTCAAGGGAAGATGCCCTTTTTCTTTCAACACAAACGATTTTAGGGGCTGCAAAATTATTAATGGAAACCAAAGAACATCCGGGCAGATTGAAGGACATGGTGACATCTCCGGGCGGAACGGCCATTGCCGGAATTCATGCCCTTGAAAAAGGCGGGCTTCGAACCACGCTTATCAATGCGGTGGAAGCGGCAACCCGGCGATCCAAAGAACTGGGGGAAATCGTCATGCAAAATTTTATTGATAACGGATGTTAAAAAAGGGCAAACATGATGACGGGATATCAGATTTCGAAAAGGCGCTGATCCCCGATAATTCCGAGGTGTTTCTGATTTTGCTGATTGCGGGAAGTTAATTTTTTCGATACCTAAAGGATTGTAATGTTCATTCAAACCGTATCTTATCCCGCAGCGTTTATCGCCGGGCTTCTATCATTTTTTTCCCCATGCGTATTGCCGCTGATACCTGCGTACTTCACCTTTATTACAGGATTTTCACTGGAGGAACTGACACAAGCCCGCAATACGGCCATCCGGAAGAAAGTGTTTCTCTCAACGTTTTCATTTGTTTTGGGATTTTCCCTGGTTTTCATTTCCATGGGCGCCTCAGCCTCCTATCTCGGCGGCTTGATGGTAACATATAAGGATTGGATCAGAATCATCGGCGGTATTTTGATTATCATTTTGGGGATCCATTTGACAGGTGTCATTCGCATACGGAGACTTGATTTTGAAAAGCGGATAACGATGGAGAAGAAGCCGTTGCATTTTTTGGGAACACTCGTCATCGGAATGGCTTTCGGCGCAGGATGGAGTCCTTGCGTCGGACCTTTGCTTGGATCAATCCTTATTCTTGCCGGCAGCCAGGGAACTCTATGGCAAGGTGTTGTGCTTCTTGCCGTCTATTCGGCCGGACTGGCGATCCCTTTTATTTTGATGTCCATTTTTATCAATTTTCTTTTGATTTTTATCGGAAAAGCTTCAAAAGTTTTAAAATATGTCAATATGGCTGCCGGGGTGGTCTTGATTGTTGTCGGCTTGATCCTTGTCAGCAACAAGCTGTATGTATTTATGGGATGATTTTTTCCAATGCACCTTTTATCGGGGGTTGAAGCCTGCCGCACTCAAAAACAAGGTTTGCAGGGAGCAAACCGATAACATTTATAGGGCGACGGCTTTCCTTTTCATCAAAATCGCTTGCCATTTAAAACAGCATTCGATAATAATTGATCGGATTATCCCTTTATAGTTGCTTGTAAAAATTCTGTTTTCTAAGTCATAACAACTAAAATAAATATGATATCACTTATAAATCGTAAATCGTTGGCCTTGACCATGGCCATCATATTTTGTTTTTATTCCTTGGCTTTTGCGAAGAAAGCAGTGTTATCAAATATCATCGTGACGAACACCCGCGATGATCTCCTTGTGTATATGAATGTTGAAGGCGCATTTACGCCAAAGATGAAAAAGGCAATTTTAAGCGGTGTTCCCGCGACTTTTTCATTTTTTATCAGTTTTTATCAAGTTCGAAATTTCTGGTTTGACTACAAGATAAGGGATGTAAAGGTTACAAATACGATCAAATATAATAACTTGAAAGAAGAATTTGTTGTAACGCGTTCCTGGGAAAAAAGCGGACCGCAGGTGACACAATCCTTTGATGAAGCTCAAAAATTAATGACGGAAATCGACAGCTTAAAAATTGTTCCGCTGAAACAACTTGAAAAAGGCAGACATTATCAATTACGAGCAAAGGCTGAACTCAGTAAAGTTACCCTACCTTTTTATCTGCATTATGTCCTCTTTTTTGTATCCCTCTGGGATTTTGAGACCGATTTGTATACGGTAGATTTTATATATTAAAACAAACGGTTATAATGAACAACAACAGATATAATAAGTCGGCGTCAATTCTTTCGAAAGAAGATAAGAAGCGGCGAAAGCGCGAAATCATCATCAGTGTTGTCATCGTTGCGGTGGTGGCGCTCTTAACGTTTATCGAAAACAGAATCATCCATTTCGGCGCAGATATCCCGGTCTCCAATACCATCTTGATGTTTATTTTGATCAACATTAATCTGCTGCTGCTGATCTTGTTGATATTTCTTGTTTTCAGGAATTTGGTAAAACTGCTTTATGACAGAAAAAGAAAAGTTATGGGAACCAAGCTGCGCACAAGACTTGTCGTGGCTTTCATCGCCCTTTCGCTCCTGCCGACCATTGTGCTTTTTTTCTTTTCCATAAACTTTATCACAACGAGCATTGAATTTTGGTTTAAAGTTCCGGTTGAACAAGCCCTTGAGAATTCTTTGGATGTGGGACGAAGTGTCTATCGACATTCAGAAGAAAACAGCCGTTTTTTCATGGAACGGATTTCGTATCAAATCACATCAAAGCATCTTCTGGATCCAAAAAACATTAAAGCGCTCTCCCGCTATATAGAAATCGTCCAGCGCGAATTTAACTTCAATGCCGTAGAAATCTATGCGGACAATGCAGCCCGCATTACATTTGCCCTTGCTTCAGAACTGGAAGATAAGCCATTGGACGTCATTTCCGCTGATAATCTGCAAAAAAGAATGCCGCCAAAAGGCGTCCGGACGATTTCTGAAAGAATACCCTCCGGTGAACTCGTTCGAATTATCGGGACGGTTCCTTTTGGATCAACGTCCGCCAATGCCCGTGCCTTTATCGTGCTCGCTAAACTCATACCTCCGGATCTCGTAAAAAAGATGTCCTCTATTTCAAGAGGTGTTGAAGAATATCAGCAGATAAAGCTTCTTAAAAAGCCGATCCAGGCAACCTATTATATCACGCTTTCAATTGTGGCTTTATTGGTGGTATTTTGTTCGGTATGGTTCGGCTTTTATTTGGCAAAAACGATCACAATCCCGATAAAAGTGCTTGCTGAAGGCATCCGCAGAGTCAAAGAAGGAGATTTGAGCGTCAATATCGCCATGGTGGCGGATGATGAAATCGGAAGTCTGGTGGATTCATTCAACAAAATGACACGGGATTTGCGGATTGGAAGGGATCAACTGGAGCTTTCCGCACGCTTGCTTGGAGAACAGAATGTCGAGATAGAAAAAAGAAGACAATACATGGAAATCGTCTTGAAGAACGTTTCTGCGGGCGTCATTACTCTTGATGCCGGTGGATTCATTTCCACCATAAACAAGTCGGCCGAAAAAATGCTGAATCTTAATCCGGAAAATATACTCCAGAAAAGCTATAAAACCCTTCTTTCCGGGCAGCTTTTGGAACTTTCCGAAGAAGTCATTAATAATCTTAGAACATCACGAAATAATGCCGCGGAATTGCCGTTGAAGCTGACCATAGACGGACGGCCGATGAGTTTTATCATGCATGTCAATGCGCTGAAAGATGATACAGGAAAACATATGGGCATGGTGATGGTATTTGATGACTTAACCGAGCTCGAGAAGGCTCAACGCATGGTTGCCTGGCGTGAAGTCGCGCGTCGAATTGCCCATGAAGTCAAAAATCCGTTAACTCCCATATCGCTGTCGGCCCAGCGCCTTAAACGGAAATATTCGGAACAGGTTAAAGAACCTGTTTTTGATGAGTGCACCCAGACCATTACCGATCACGTCGAGCTGATTCGGAACCTTGTAGACGAATTTTCTGCCTTTGCAAGATTCCCCACTGCCGATCCAAAACCCTGCGAACTGCCGCCGATCATTGAAGAAACATTGGCGTTATACAAGGAAGGGAATCCTCAAATTCATTTTGACTTCCATGTAACCGAGGATATCCCTCCCCTTAAACTGGATCGGCAGCAGATAAAACAGGCCATGATCAATCTGGTGGATAATGCCATCGGGTCGATAAGGAATGAAGGCTGCATTACCATCTCGTTAAGTCATGATCCGATTTTAAAGATTGTGAGGGTTGAAGTTGCCGATGACGGCGTGGGGATATCCGATGAAGGAAAAACGCGTCTTTTTGAACCCTATTTTTCAACAAAAAAGGCCGGCATGGGATTGGGGCTTACCATTGTCAGCACCATCATCGCCGATCATGACGGCATGATTCGTGTTCAGGACAACAAGCCCAAAGGCGCTAAATTTGTTATTGAACTGCCGGCGCAAAGTAAAAATTCGGGCAAACAAGGAGTTTAAAATATGTACCCTTCCATTTTAATTGTTGATGATGAACCTTCCATTCTTCAGTCTTTAAGCGGACTCCTTTCAGATGAAGGTTTCGGTGTTATAACGGCCGCCACCGGATATGAGGCGTTAAAGATCATCGATGTCGAGTCCCCGGATCTCGTATTGCTCGATATTTGGATGCCGGGTATCGACGGTATTGAAACGCTGAAGGAAATAAAGAAAGTCAATCCTCATATACAGGTCATCATCATATCCGGGCACGGATCCGTAGAAACCGCTGTAAAGGCCACAAAACTGGGTGCATTTGACCTGATCGAAAAACCGCTTTCAATTGATAAAATCATCGTGGCAATTAATAATGCATTGAATTTCAGGAGACTTGAAGAAGAAAATAAATATTTGCGTAAAAAAACATTGGAAAAGCACTCCATTACAGGAAACAGCCCCCCCATCCAAGAACTGAAAAAACAGATTGCCGTGGCCGCGCCGACGGAAGCGTGGATACTGATAACCGGAGAGAACGGCACGGGAAAAGAACTGATTGCACGCACCATACACCAACTCAGCTCGAGAGTAGATTATCCAATGGTTGAAATTCACTGTGCCTCCATTCCGGAAGAGATCATCGAAAGCGAACTGTTCGGACAGGAAAAGGGGGCGGTTCCCGGCGCAGCCGCCAAAAAGATCGGCAAATTCGAACTGGCGAATAAAGGCACGGTCTTTTTAGATGAAATCGGCGATATGAGTTTGAAGACCCAGTCGAAATTGCTTCGAATTTTACAGGAACAGAAATTCCAGAGGGTTGGCGGCAGCAGAACACTGCGTATTGATGTCCGCATCATTGCGTCCAGCAATAAGCTGCTCGAAAAGGAGATCGAAAATGGCACTTTCAGAGAAGATCTTTACTACAGGCTGAATGTCATACCCATTAAAGTCCCGCCGCTGCGACATCGTTTAGCGGACATGCCCAAGCTTATTGAGATATTTTTCAATGAATGCGCCAAACAAAATCGGAGTGAAAAAAAGGAGCTGACCCAAAATGCGCTGGATCTTCTCTTCAATTATTCATGGCCCGGGAATGTCCGGGAACTCAAAAACCTTGTGGAACGATTAGCGATTATGGTGGACAAGGATATTATCGACGTAAATGATCTTCCGTCGCCCTATAACCCGGCATCCCGAAATTCTCCGGCATTGGTTGAAGATAAGCTTTTTTTAAGCGATTCCTTAAAGGATGCCAAAAAGAGTTTCGAAAGAGAATTTATCAAAAGAAAAATGATCCAGTATAATCATAATATTGCAAAAACTGCTCAAGCTATCGGGGTTAAACAAAGTTATCTGTATAAAAAGCTCAAAACCCTGGATCTTGCCGCTTATCAGAAGGCATCCGCTTAATCAGATCATTACAGTGCTGAGAACCTGAGATAAAGTTATGGGATTGAGAATCATCGGCGGCGATTTGAAAGGTAAGAAACTTAAATCGATTCACGGAACATTGATTCGGCCCACTGCCGATCGAATAAGAGAGGCGATATTTAATATACTTTCAAACAGCATTGCAAAGGCTTTGGTGCTGGATCTTTATGCAGGGACGGGCGCCTTGGGTATCGAGGCGCTCAGCAGAGGTGCCAAACAGGCGCTGTTCGTGGATAACAGAAACGAATCCTTATTTGTTTTAAAACAAAACATTGCGTCATGCGGCCTTGGTGAAAAAGCCGGGATCGTTAAATGGAATATCAGGCAAAATTTAAATTGCATAAAATCAATCGGACATAAATTCGATCTTATTTTTTTGGATCCGCCGTACAACAAAAACCTGATTACGCCATCGCTGGTCAATCTTGACAAAAGTGATGCCGTGAAAAATAACGCTTGCATTGTGCTTGAACATTCTGTTGATGAATCCCTTCCGGCGGATCTTCGTGAATTTCAACTTGCGGATCAGAGAAAATATGGGAAAACGCTTGTTTCATTCTTAAACTATGTGATATAAAAGCTCTTTTTAAATCGGCAGAAAATATAACCTGAATTTACATGGGAAAGGACGGCAGATGCAAAAAATTGCCATATATCCGGGTTCCTTTGATCCGGTAACCAACGGTCATATTGATATTGCGGAGAGAGGACTCAAGATTTTTGATAAAATCATCGTGGCCATATTACATAACCCTATAAAAAATTTTCTGTTTTCCGTTGAAGAGCGTAAAGAGATGCTCAAGTCGAGCTTTGATGCATATCCGGATATTGAAGTTGAAGCTTTTGATGGACTCCTCGTGGAATATGCATCAAAGAAAGGATCCATCGCCATACTTCGCGGGATGCGCGCAGTTTCCGATTTCGAATATGAATTTCAGCTGGCGCTAATGAATCGAAGTTTAAACAGAGAGATTCAGACGGTCTTTTTGATGACCGGTCTGAGGTGGATATTTACCAGTTCGTCGATCATTAAAGAGGCGGCACAGTTCGGCGGCAATATCGAAATGATGGTGCCGCCGATTGTCAACCGGAAATTAAAAGAAAAGTTCGGTCATGCTTCTTAAAGCAAATCTTTCAGACAGGACTTTCAAAAGGTCCTGAAAAGGTTGTGCCAGAGCCGGTTCCAATAGATATATTTTGTTCCATGGCCACGGCCGGACCGATTTCTTTTGGTGAGTTTTTAGCTTCACGATAAGGGTCGCTCATTTGTATCTTTCCCCATTTAAAGCCGATCGCAGCTTTCATTCTATCACAAGCGCTTAAAGAAAACACCACGCACAGAATCCCAAAAATCATTACCGCGGTTTTGAATATCTTAAAGAACATGCGGATCTCCTCTTTTGTCATTCAGGAGACAATAATGCAAAAATTGAACCAGCGTGGCAGATAGAAGGTTTATCAATATTATTAAAAAGTTAGATTGGGAATAGAGAAGGAATGATCAACTTCTTTTGACAAATATTGTTCAATTCGGTTACAAAAATCGGCAGTTGCGTATGAACCGGCAGAAGTGAAGCGCATCAACAAAAGCCGGAATTTTCAGGATACCCTGACCGGTTATCGGATGTCATATGACATTCTTTCTTTTAAAATAGGGGGTTACGAAAAGTTCAGATGAGCCCTGCCTTGGCATATAAATCAAAAAAATGGTGGGTCGGGCCGTGCCCTTTTCCGATGGACAGGGCATGTTCAATAGCACCGGTGATGTATGCCTTGGCAAGCGTCACCGCTTCAAAAAAAGGTTTACCCAGGGCGATATTGGCTGCAATAGCCGAAGAAAACGTGCAGCCGGTGCCGTGGGTATTTTTTGTATCCACCCGGTGACTTCGAAGGGTATTGAATTCCATGCCGTCGTATAGTATGTCGGTGGCTTGCTCTTTTCCAAGATGCCCCCCTTTGACGACGACCTTTTTTGCGCCAAGTTTCAAAATGCCAAGGGCCGCGGCTTTCATATCTTCGATATTATGGATTTTATGCCCGATGAGCGTTTGCGCCTCATAAATGTTGGGTGTTACGACTTGAGCCAAAGGGAAAAGATAACGGACCAAAGCATCCTGGGCGTCTGGTTTCAGCAAATGGTATCCGCTTTTGGAAATCATTACCGGATCGAGAACAACCGCCGGCGGCTGCACGGACCTCAGGGCCTTTGCAATGGCCTGAATCAATTCAATACTGGAGACCATGCCGATTTTTACGGCATGGATTTCAATATCGTCAAAGAGACAGGTGATCTGATCGTAAACGATTCTGGGATTGATCTCCTGGATGTCGTATACTTTCTGAGTATTTTGGACGGTTACCGCCGTAATAGCGCTCATGCCGAAAACGCCGTGGGCTTGAAACGTTTTCAGATCTGCCTGAATGCCTGCACCGCCGGATGAATCCGAGCCCGCGATGGTAAGGGCGACTTGCATGGAATACCTCCTGATCCAAAGTAATCGTTAAAACCTGAAACCTTCAAGAAATTTAATGAAATCTTAAAGTTATATGATCAAAATTATTTATCAACGCGAGTGAAAAATTGCAAGCAAATACTAACTCGTGCTCATCCATGGCTCATGGTCTGTACGGCAACAAAATAAAAAAAAATCGCTTATTTGACAAATACGGTTGCCCGTGATTACAATCAAATCGTCTGTCACTGGGGGAGCTGATGCAAATCGGCTGAGAGGAGGCTTGAAGCTTCGACCCCTGGAACCTGATCCGGATCATGCCGGCGTAGGGAAGCTGATACCATGTTATTGTTGATTTTCCTTCCTGCCATCCGGCATTTCGGTGTGATCCGATTCTATGTTTCACGCATGTATTCGAAAATTTTAACGATGCGAAATGCCTGACTATCCCAAAACTCATACCCAATCCGAGTTACGTTCAACCGCCCCGAGTATAACCTTGGAACAGGTTTCCTTTTCCTATCCCGGCGCACAGATTTTTCATGCATTGAATTTTTTTATAACAGGTGGTCAGTGGACTTGTCTTATCGGTCCCAGCGGCTGCGGAAAGTCGACGTTGCTCAGATTGATTTCCGGAACCCTTCATAACAAACTTTCCGGGGAAATTCGTTTTGGCGACGGCCACAGCCGTCAGGGACGGACAGCCTGGATGGCACAGAAAGATCTGTTGCTGCCCTGGTTGAATGTTTTGGATAATGTCTGTCTCGGGGCTCGGTTGCGGCATGAAATGTCCGATCAAAAACAAAAGAGAGCGATTTCGTTGCTTAAAGATGCGGGTCTGGGCGACTATGTCCACGCGTTTCCTTCGGCACTATCCGGCGGTATGCGTCAGCGTGTGGCACTTTTGCGAACGCTTATGGAAGAGCGTTCAATCATTCTTATGGATGAACCGTTTTCGGCGCTTGATGCACTCACCAGACTTAAACTTCAGGATTTGGCGGCACGACTGGTCGGTGGCGCAACCGTGTTGATGGTGACCCATGATCCGCTCGAGGCGCTTCGTCTCGGGCACAGCGTTTATGTGATGACCGGCAGACCTGCAAGACTGAGCGATCCTCTGGTTCCACCGGGAGACCCGCCGCGCAAGCCCGGCGACCCTGCCGTCATTTCCATGCAGGCGGAATTGATCGATCGATTGGAGAGCCGGGAGACACCATGAGCTTTATCCGTCCGATGGTCATTTTGTTTGGGTTGATT
>Ga0210077_1000309_pt1 | contig 20198 bp, 20 predicted proteins | sample RushMan_CattailN_5_FD_185556 | JGI IMG/M metagenome (GOLD analysis project Ga0210077, IMG submission 185556) | Wetland microbial communities from San Francisco Bay, California, USA, that impact long-term carbon sequestration -... | ecosystem: Environmental > Aquatic > Marine > Wetlands ... | reverse complement strand
CCCGCCACGGCGTGCTGATCAAGGACGCCGAGGCGCTCGAGATCGCGCACTCGATCACCACCGTCGCCTTCGACAAGACCGGTACGCTCACCGAAGGCCGGCCGCAGGTCGTGGCCATCGAGCCCATCGACGGCGAGCGCGCCGATCTGGTGCGGCTCGCGGCAGGCCTGCAACAAGGAAGTCAGCACCCACTTGCGCGTGCCGTCATGGAAAGAGCCGGGGCGGAGAACGTCTCTCCTCCGGCGGCGAGCGAATCCAAGGCCCTGCCGGGACGGGGCGTACAGGCGACCGTCGAAGGCCGCACGCTCTATCTGGGCAGCTCGCGCCTGATGCAGGAGCTCGGCGTGGACACTTCGGCGCTCGGCGAGCGCGAGCAGGCGCTCGCGCTCGAGGGGCGGTCTGTCTCATGGCTGGCGGCCCGTGGCGACGGAGGCAACGAGCTGCTCGGCCTGCTCGCGTTCGGCGACGCGGTGAAGCCCGGCGCGCGCGAGGCGATCACGGCCTTGCACGCCCACGGCGTGAAGACGGTCATGGTGTCGGGCGACAACCGCGGCAGCGCCGAAGCCGCGGCGCGCGCGCTCGGCATCGACGAGGTCAGGGCCGAGGTGCTGCCCGCCGACAAGGCGCAGGTCATCTCCGGGCTGCGCGGCAAGGGCAAGGTGGTGGCGATGGTGGGCGACGGCATCAACGACGCGCCGGCGCTCGCGGCCGCCGACGTCGGCATCGCCATGGCCACCGGCACCGACGTCGCGATGCACACCGCGGGCATCACCCTCATGCGCGGCGACCCGAAGCTGGTGGCGGACGCGATCAGCATCTCGCGCCGTACCTACAGCAAGATCCGGCAGAACCTCTTCTGGGCGTTCTTCTACAACGCGGTCGGCATTCCGCTGGCGGCGTTCGGCTTCCTCAATCCCATCATCGCCGGCGCGGCGATGGCGTTCAGCAGCGTGAGCGTCGTCACCAATGCGTTGCTGCTGCGCCGCTGGCGGCCGACCGGAGGATGATCGTGGAGATGATGCAGATGAACATCGGCGAGGCCGCGAAGCATTCCGGCGTCTCGGCGAAGATGATCCGTCATTACGAGGGGATCGGGCTGATCCCGAAAGCCACCCGCACCTACTCGGGCTACCGCACCTATTCGGGCAAGGACGTGCACACGCTGCGCTTCATCCGCCAGGCGCGCAACCTCGGGTTCTCGATCAAGCAGATCGAGGAGCTGCTGGGACTATGGCGCAACCAGCGCCGCTCCAGCAGCAAAGTGAAGACGCTGGCGCTCGCGCATATCGCCGAGCTCGACGCCCGCATCGCCGAGCTCGGGGCCATGAAGCGCACCCTCGCCTCGCTCGCCGAGCACTGCCACGGCGACGACCGGCCGGATTGTCCGATTCTCGAGGGTCTCGCCGCTCCCTCCGAAGACGTCGTTCCGGGCGTCAAAAAGGCGACCCCGTCCCTCAGGCACTGAATGATCGGCACAGGGAGCGCAAGATGAAGCAGAAACGCAGGGAACTCGAAAGAAAGCAGAAGCAGGAGGCGCTCGAGCGCCAGCAGAAGCACGAGGCGCTCAAGAAGAGGCGGAAATATCTGATCATCTCGTCCGCCATCGTGCTGATCGTCGCCATCGTGGCCGGCGCGGTCTATTACCAGAACCAGAGCGACAAGGCGGCCGTTGAAGCGTACCGGCGCGACCGAACAACCTATGTCCGCGACTATTCGCCGTCGCGCGGCAGCCCGACCGCCAAGGTCGAGATCGTCGAATTCTTCGACCCGGCCTGCGATACCTGCAAAGCGTTCCACCCCATGGTCAAGAAACTGATGGACGACCACCCTGGCAAGATACGCCTGTATGAGCGCTATGCGCCGTTCCACAAGGGCTCGGATGCCGTCGTGAAGATCCTTGCCGCAGCACATATGCAGGGGAAATTCTGGGAGACCCTGGACGCCGTGTTCGCGGCCCAGTCCTCGTGGGCACCGAACCACCATCCACAGCCGGAGCTGGTCTGGAAATACATCGGCGGCGTGGGCCTCGATATGGATCGGCTGCGCCGGGACATGAACTCGCCTGCCGTGGACAAGATCGTGCAGCAGGACATCGGTGACGCAGTGAAGCTCAACGTGACGGCCACGCCCGAGTACTTCGTCGACGGCAAACCGTTGCCCACGTGGGGCTGGGAGCAGCTGAAGAGGCTGGTCGAGAGCGAGCTCTCGGCCGCCTACTGATTGAGGCGAGTCAAGCTCAGCGTGCGCCGCGCCTGCGCTCGACCAGCTTGAGCATGGTGTCGATCGTGATCGAGCGGAAGGTCGCCTTGGCGATCTCGTCGATTTCCTTCAGCACCACCCCGAGCGCGTCCTCGAGCTCGAACGGGGCCGCGACGCCTTGCTCGGCGCCCGGGTGGCGGCGCGCGGCGCGCGGGCCCGCGCGCCGCGGCACGCTGATCTCCTCGAACAGCTCGATCACGTCCATCAGCGTCAGCCGCCTGGCGTTGCCGGCGAAGCGATAGCCGCCGCCCACGCCGCGCACGGCGCCGACGAGGCCGGCGCGCCCGAGCGTGCGCAGGACCTTGGCCAGGTGGTGCGGCGAAACGCGGTATTTGCGCGCAACCTCGGCGGCGGAGTACTGGCGGCCCGGGTTGGCGGCGAACTCGAGCACGCTGTAAAGCGCGAGCACGGTGTTCTTCTGCAGCTTCAACGCGCCTCCCTCAGAGGTCTTTCTCGAGCGGGATGAAGGGCGCGGCCATCATGCCCTGGCTGCGAAAGAACGACAGAACGAGTGGGTTGTCCCGCGACAGGATGGTGCGCAGCTTGGACACGCCCTCGCGCCTGAAACAGTCGCAGATCGCCTGCAGCATCTGCGTACCGAGGCCGCCCAGACGCGCGTCGGGCCGCACGCTGATCGCGAACACCCAGCCGCACGGCGCGGAGCCGAACTCCCAGTCGCGCACCTCGCCGATGACGAAGCCCTCGATGCGGTCGGCCGCTTCGGCGACGAGAAAGTGGCGTTGCCGGCGACCGTCACCGTAGCGCAGCAGGATGTCGGCCCAGTACTCTGCCTTGCGCAGGCCCGTCACCACGGTGTCGATCTCGATCACCTGCTCGAGGTCGCCTTCCCGCGCGTCGCGAACGCGCGCCTGGACCGCCTTGCGGACCGGCGGATTACCGCTTTTCTTGCGGGAGATCAATTCGGACCCTATGCAGTGACGCCGCCACTCAAATACGCTTTGTAGTACCGGAATACCTTACAGCGCCACGGCCGGCTATGCAACGGTCGCCCGGGGTGCACATTCCGTTTCCTGGAGGAGGAGCGTCATGAATCTCAAGCGCCACATCGGCAGGTTCGTACTACTCGCATCCATCGCCCCGATCGCCTTCGCGGCACACGCCGCACCGCCGATCAAGATCGGTTCTTTCCTCGCGGCCACCGGGCCGGCCGCATTTCTGGGCGATCCGGAGCAGAAGACCCTCGAGCTCTACGTCGACAAGATCAACGCCGCAGGCGGCGTGCTGGGAAGGAAGCTCGAGCTGATCGCCTACGACTCCGGCGGCAGCGCCGCAAAAGCGCGCACCTTCGTCAAGCGCCTGATCGAAGAGGACAAGGTGGACGCCATCGTCGGCGGCTCCACCACCGGCGAGACGATGGCGGTCATCCCGCTGATCGAGCAGGCGAAGATACCCTTCATATCGCTCGCCGGCGCGGTCGTGATCGTCGAGCCGGTCAAGAAATGGGTGTTCAAGACGCCGGCGACCGACCGGATGGCCTGCGAGAAGATCTTCGCCGACATGAAGACGCGCAATATCTCGAAGATCGGATTGATCTCGGGTTCGGGCGGCTTCGACAAGTCGATGCGGGCGCAGTGCATGCAGGTCGCGCCCAAGTACGGTATCGAGATCGTCGCCGACGAGACCTATAACTCGAACGACACCGACATGACTGCGCAGCTGACCAAGATGCGCCAGAACCCGCAGGTCCAGGCGGTGTTGAACGCGGGCTTCGGTGCCGCGCCGGCGATCGTGACCAAGAATTTCCGCCAGATCGGCATGACGGTGCCGCTTTACCAGTCGCACGGCGTGGCGTCGAAGAAATACATCGAGCTCTCCGGCGGCGCCGCCAACGGCGTGCGGCTGCCGGCGGCCGCGCTGCTGGTGGCCGACTCACTTCCCGGCAGCGACCCGCAGAAGAAGGTGGTGGAATCCTACAAGAATGCGTTCGAGTCGAAATACCATCAGGACGTGTCCACCTTCGGCGGCCACGCCTACGACGGGCTCCATCTGGTGGTCAATGCGATGAGAAGGGCCCACAGCACCAACAAGGCCAAGGTGCGCGACGCGATCGAGTCGACCCACGGCTGGATGGGCATCGACGGGGAGTTCAACATGTCGCCCACCGATCACCTCGGGCTCGACCTGTCGGCGTTCCGCATGCTGGAGATCAAGAACGGCGACTGGACGCTGGTGAAGTAGTCCGCGCGCCCCGGCGATGAGCCCGCAGCTGCTGCAATACCTGCTCAGCGGGCTCACCGCCGGGTCGATTTACGCGCTGGTGGCGCTCGGGTTCTCGATCATCTACAACTCGAGCAACATCATCAACTTCGCCCAGGGCGAGTTCGTGATGATCGGCGGCATGGCCACCGTGTCGCTGATCAAGGCCGGCTTGCCGTTGCCGCTCGCGGCGGCGCTCGCCATCGCCGCCACCACGCTGGTCGGCCTGGCGCTGGAAAAGTTCGCGGTCGAGCGGGTACGCGGCGAGTCGGTGGTGACCCTGATCATCATCACCATCGGTGCCTCGATTCTGCTGCGCGGACTGGCGAGCCTGGTATGGGACAAGAACCTGCACCCGCTGCCCGCGTTCAGCGGGGACCGGCCGATCGCCATCGGCGGCGCCACCGTCGTGCCCCAGAGCCTGTGGGTGGTGGGCGTCACGCTCGTCGTCGTGGTGGCGCTGCGCTGGTTCTTCAACAGCACCCTGTACGGCAAGGCCATGCTCGCCACCTCCCACAACCGGCTCGCCGCGCAGCTGGTGGGCATCAGCGTTCGACGCGTCCTGCTCGTGTCGTTCGGCCTGTCCGCCGCGCTCGGTGCGATGGCCGGTATTCTGATCGCCCCGATCACCTTCACCGCCTGGGACGTAGGCGTGATGCTGGGCCTGAAGGGCTTCGCCGCCGCGATCCTGGGCGGTCTTGGCAGCGGCCCCGGCGCGGTACTGGGCGGGCTCGCGCTCGGACTGCTCGAAGCCCTCTCGGCGGGCTACATATCCTCGGCCTACAAGGACGTGATCGCGTTCGGCATCATGCTCGCCGTGCTGGTACTGATGCCGGGCGGCCTGGTCGGCCGCCGATCGGTCGAGCGCGTATAGGGTCGGGCGCGGATGCCGGCCGGACTCCTCACGGCGCGCGGCGGCGGCATGCTTGCGCTCGCGACGGTGATCGTGCTGTTGCCGCTGGCGCTCGCCAACAACTACTTCTACGACGTCGCGATCCTGGTCGGACTGAACGCGATCGTGTGCATCGGGCTGAACCTCCTGATCGGCTACGCGGGCCAGATCAGTCTCGGCCACGCCGGCTTCTTCGGGCTGGGGGCATACGGCTCGGCGATCCTCACCGCGCGCTACGGCTGGCCGCCGCTCGCCGCGCTGGCGGCCGCCACGGCCGGCGTCGCGCTGCTCGCCTGGCTTGTCGGCCGGCCTATCCTGCGCCTGCGCGGCCACTACCTGGCGATGGCGACCCTCGGCCTGGGCGTGATCATCTCGATCGTCCTGTCCAACGAGGACCAGTTCACCGGCGGCCCCGACGGGATGAGCGTGCCACCGCTGTCGCTGTTCGGCCACGCGCTGACGGGCGAAAAGGCATGGTACTGGCTGGTCGGCGCGCTGCTGCTGCTCTCGGTCTGGCTGGCGCTGAACCTGATCGAATCGCCCGGCGGGCGGGCGCTGCGCGCGCTGCACGGTTCCGAAACCGCCGCAGAGGTTGTCGGCATCGACAGCGTACGGCAGAAGGTGACGGTGTTTGTTCTGTCGGCCGTGTTCGCCGCATTGGCCGGCGGCCTGACCGCGCACTACTCGGGATTCATCACGCCCGGCAGGGCGAGCTTCCTGCACTCGATCGAGCTGGTGACGATGGTGGTGTTCGGCGGCATGGCGTCCACCTTCGGCGCGGTGGTCGGCGCGGCCGTGCTGACCACGCTGCCGCAGCTGCTCGCCGTGCTGAAGGATTACGAGATGGTGGTGTTCGGGGCGGTGATGATGCTCACCATGGTCTTCATCCCCAAGGGTTTCGTGCCGACCCTCGCGGCGCGGTTCGCGCCCAGGGAGCGCGAATGAGCCTGCTTCGGGTGGATGCCCTGTCGAAGGAGTTCGGCGGCGTGCTCGCGGTGCAGGCGCTGCAGTTCGAGATTGCGGCTCAGGGCGTCTATTCGATCATCGGCCCCAACGGCGCGGGCAAGACGACCCTGCTCAACCTGGTGACCGGCCTGTACCGTCCCAGCGCCGGTCGCATCTGGTTCGACGGGCGCGAGCTGACCGGGCGGGCGCCGCACCACTACGCCGCCGCCGGCATCGGCCGCACATTCCAGAACCTGCAGATCTTCTTCAACATGAGCGCGCTCGAGAACGTGATGGTCGGACGCTACCTGCACGAGCGCTGCAGCCTCGCCGCGGCCCTGCTGCGCTTTCCGAGCCTCGCCCGCGCCGAGCGCGCCTGTCGCGCGGAGGCGCTCGAACTGCTCGAGTTCGTGGGGCTGAGCCGGTACGCGCGGGCAGGCTCGGACAGCATGCCCTACGGCGCGCTCAAGCGGCTCGAGATCGCGCGCGCGCTGGCGGCGCGGCCGAAGCTGCTCCTGCTTGACGAGCCGGCGGCCGGGCTCAACCCGACCGAGACGCAGGAAATCGTGCGCCTGATCCAGCGTCTCGCCGCGCGGGGTATCGCGGTGGTGCTGGTCGAGCACAACATGAAGCTCGTGATGGGCGTATCCGACCGCGTGCTGGTGCTGGAGTACGGCCGCAAGCTCGCCGAGGGCAGTGCCGATTCGGTGCGTCGCGACCCGAAAGTGATCGAAGCCTATCTCGGCAGCGGGGCACGGACCCATGCTTGAAGTCTCGGGCCTTGAAAGCCGCTACGGGCGCATTCCCGCGCTCAAGGGGATCGATCTCTCGGTGCGCCCCGGAGAGCTCGTGGCGCTGGTGGGCGCCAACGGCGCGGGCAAGACGACGCTGCTGCGCAGTCTGTCGGGCGTACAGCCTGCCAGCGCCGGATGCGTGCGCTACGAGGGCGCGGACATCACGCATGCGGCTCCCGAGCGACGGGTGCGCATGGGCATCGTCCAGGTGCCCGAGGGCAGGCAGGTATTCGGTCCGCTCTCGGTGGAAGACAACCTGCGCCTAGGCGGCTACACGCGGCCGGCGCCGGAGTCCGCCGCGACGCTGGAGCGCGTCTACGCGATGTTCCCGGTGCTTCGCGAGCGACGTCGAGCGCCGGCCGGAACGCTTTCCGGCGGCCAGCAACAGATGCTCGCGATCGGCCGCGCGCTGATGACGCGACCGAAGCTGCTCCTGCTCGACGAGCCGAGCATGGGGCTGGCGCCGCGCCTGGTCGAGGAAATCTTCGACTGCGTACAGGGCTTGCGCGGCGCTGACACCGGGATCTTTCTCGTCGATCAGAACGCGCGTGCCGCGCTTGCCATCGCCGATCGCGGCTACGTGCTGGAGACCGGCCTCATCGTGTCGAGCGGCAGTGGCGAGAGCCTGCTCGCTGACGCGAGCGTTCAGGCTGCGTACCTCGGGCTCTAGCGTGCAAGGAATAGCTTGACTTGGATCAAACAGGAGCGCGGCACACCGTGATGGGATTGACGTTTGTAGTGGAGGGAGAAGAAACATGAAGGCCACACTAGTCGCGGGCTTGTCGACGACCCGCACGTTCGCGGTAGACCGCGAGCGAACCATCGACTTCATGGGCGAAGCGGCGCGCGTGTACGCGACGCCGATGCTGGTGCGCGACATCGAGGTCGCGTGCCGCGAATTCCTGCTCGGGCATCTCGACGCGGGCGAGGATTCCGTCGGCACGCGCGTCGAGCTCGACCATACTGCGCCGACGCTGCTCGGCATGACGGTGCGCATCGAGGCCACCGTCGCCGAGGTGAAGGGACGCGCGGTGACTTTCGAGCTCACCGGATCCGACGGCGTCGACACCATCTGCCGCGGGCGGCACATGCGCTTCGTGGTCGACATCAAGCAGACCGAGCAGCGTCTCGCCGCAAAGGCCCAGAAGGCCGGTCTCAAGTGAAAGTCAAGACCTACTGCTACCAGTGCGTAGCGGGGCCCGACCTGCTCACGGTCGAGGTGCGCGACGGTGTCGCGACGTCGGTCGAGCCGAATTTCGGCGCCTCCTGCGTGCATCCCGGCGGCGGCAAGGTCTGCGTCAAGGCCTACGGCCTGGTGCAAAAACTCTACAACCCGAGCCGCGTGCGCTCGCCGATGAGGCGCACCAATCCGAAGAAGGGGCACGACGAGGACCCGGGCTTCGTGCCGATTTCCTGGGACGAGGCGTTCGAGACCATCGCGGCGAAGCTGAACGACGTGCGCGCGCGCGGCCTGCTCGACGAGTCGGGCTATCCGCGGGTGGCGGCGAGCTTCGGCGGCGGCGGAACGCCGCAGTCGTACATGGGAACGCTACCGGCCTTCCTCGCCGCGTGGGGGCCGATGGACATGGGCTTCGGCTCCGGCCAGGGCGTGAAGTGCTACCACTCCGAGCACCTGTACGGCGAGTTCTGGCACCGCGGCTTCACCGTTTCGGCCGATACGCCGTCGTGCGACTACAACATCTCCTGCGGCGCGAACATCGAGGCCTCGGGCGGCGTCGCGGGCGTCTGGCGCCACGCCAACGCGCGCGAGCGCGGCATCAAGCGCGTGCAAGTCGAGCCGCACCTGTCGGTCACCGGCGCGTGCTCGGCCGAATGGGTGCCGATCAAGCCCAAGACCGACGCCGCGTTTCTGTTCGCGCTTGCGCACTGCCTGCTGCACGAGCATCCGCGCGAGCGCCTCGACCTCGAGTTCCTCGGCGGACGCACGTCTGCTCCCTACCTCGTGGGACCGAACGGCTATTACCTGCGCGACCCGGCGACGAGAAAGCCGCTGCTATGGGATACCCGGCGTGGCGCGGCAGTGCCGTTCGACGCGCCGCAGGCCGAGCCTGCGCTCGAGGGCGGTCCGTACTCGGTGGCCGCGGTCGAGATCGGACCGGACCAGGACATTCTGGCCGAAGGCGAGTTGTCGGGCGAGACCGCCTTCACGAAGCTCGCTGCGCACCTGAAGCCCTACACGCCCGAGTGGGCGCAAGGTATCAGCGACGTGCCTGCGGCCACGATCCGGCGTATCGCCGGCGAGTACCTGTCGCACGCGCGAGTCGGCGCCACCGTCGAAATCGACGGCGCACTCCTGCCGCTGCGCCCGGTCGCGGTCACGCTGGGCAAGACCGTCACCAACGGCTGGGGCGGTTTCGAGTGCTGCTGGGCGCGCACCATGATTTCGTCGCTGGTCGGCGCGCTGGAGGTTCCCGGCGGCATCCTCGGCACCACGGTGCGCCTCAACAAGCCGCTGGGCGAACGCCTGAAGAGCGTACGCCCTGGCGCCGACGGCTTCATGGCCTATCCGCTCAACCCCACCGACCGCGAGCACTGGAGTCCGTCGCCCAACATCCGCAACGCCTACCGCAGCATGGTCCCGCTGGCCGCGGACGGCCCCTGGAGCCAGGCGCTGGGGCCGACGCACTTCTCGTGGATGTTCCTCGACGAAACACCCAAAGGTCTGCCACGCGTCACCCTGCCGGAGGTGTGGTTCGTCTATCGCACCAATCCGGCGATCTCGTTCTGGGACACCGACCGCGTTGCCGAGCAGATGGCGCGATTTCCCTTCACGGTTGCATTCGCCTACACGCGCGACGAGACCAATCACTTCGCCGATATCCTGCTGCCCGACGCCGTGGACCTGGAGAGCACGCAGCTCATCCGGATCGGCGGCTCCAAGTTCATCGAGCAGTTCTGGGAGCACGAGGGATTCGCGCTGCGCCAGCCCGCCGTCGCGCCGCAGGGCGAGGCGCGCGACTTCAGCGACATCGCGACCGAGCTCGCGCGGCGCGTCGGCCTGCTGGAAAAGTACAACGCCGCCATCAACCGCGGGGTGGCGGGGGTCGCCCTCAAGACCGAGAAATGGGATTTTTCCCTGGATCCCGCCACACCGCACCCCGCCGAACGGATCTGGAACGCGATTTGCCGCGCGGCGAGCGCCGAGCTGACCGACGGCGCGGAATCGCAGGGCCTGGAATGGTGGCGCGAGCACGGGCTGCGCACGCGGCCGTTCTCCCGCCGCGACTGGTACCTGTATCCGACGATCGTCGAGCTCGGCCTGCGCTTCGAGCTGCCGTATCAGGAGCGCCTGCTGCGCGTGGGCAAGGAGCTCGGGCGCCGGCTGCACGAGCGCGACATGCGCTGGTGGGACGCCCAGCTCACGGAGTACCAGGCGCTGCCGAAGTGGAAGGATTTCCCGGGCCTGTGGGAGACTTCCCTGCGCGCGATGGGTGGTGAGCCCGACGACTTTCCCTACTGGCTGCTTACCGCGCGAAGCATGCAGTACGCCTGGGGCGGCAACGTCGGCATGCAGCTGATCAAGGAAGTCGCGGACAACGTCGCCGGGCACAGGGGCGTGATCCTCAACCCGCGCACGGCGGAACGGCTCGACGTCGCCGAGGGCGACCTGGTCGAGATCGCCACGCCCAAGGCAAGCGTGCGGGCGCACGCGGTGCTGCGCCAGGGCATCCGCCCCGATACGCTGCTGCTGCTCGGTCAGTTCGATCACTGGGCGACGCCGTTTGCCAGGGATTTCGAAATGCCCAGCATGAACAAGCTGGTGCCGATGTCGCTTGCACTGACCGATGCGACCGGCTCGGGCGCCGACGTGGTACGCGTATCGCTGCGGAGGGCGGCGTGACGCGCTGGGCCATGATCGCGGATCTGCGCCGCTGCGTCGGCTGCCAGACCTGCACCGCCGCGTGCAAGCACACCAACGCGACCCCGCCCGAGGTGCAATGGCGGCGCGTGCTCGACATGGAGGTGGGTGAATACCCCGAGGTCCAGCGCGCCTTCGTTCCCGTCGGCTGCATGCACTGCGCCGAGCCGCCGTGCATGCACGTCTGCCCATCGACCGCGACGCGCCAGCGCGCCGACGGCATCGTCACCATCGATTACGACCTGTGCATCGGCTGCGCCTACTGCGCGGTGGCCTGCCCTTACCAGGCGCGCTACAAGACGGATCACCCGGAGTTCGCCTACGGCGAGCCGATGCCTTCCGAAGAGCAGCGCTTCGACGCTCGCCGGTTCGGCGTCGCGACCAAGTGCACCTTCTGCTCGGATCGCGTCGACGCCGGCCTGGCGCAGGGCCTCGTCCCCGGGGTCGATCCGGAGGCGACGCCGGCCTGCGTCAACTCCTGCATCGCCAAGGCGCTGCACTTCGGCGACGCCGAGGACCCGGCGAGCAACATTTCCCAGTTGCTGGCGGAGAATCAGTATTTCCGCATGCACGAAGAACTCGGCACCGAGCCGGGCTTCTACTATCTGTGGGACAAGCGCCGGTGAGCGCCGGCCCGAAATACGGCCCCAAGCCGTGGCTGCAGGCGCACTGGGATCTGCGCGCCGCCACGAACTTCATCCTCGGCGGCACCGGTTCCGGGCTGCTCGTCTCGGTGGCGCTCACCGCGCACGGGACGCCGGGCTGGAAGCCGTTCCTCGCGCTCGCTCTGGCGCTCATCGCCGCCGGCCTCGGCGCCGTGTGGCTCGAGATCGGGCGCAAGCTGCGCGCAATGCACGTGTTCTTCAACCCGTTCACTTCCTGGATGACGCGCGAATCGTTCGCTGCGCTGGTGGTGTTCACGCTCGGAGCGCTCGCGCTGGCGCTCGGCCGGCCGTGGCTTGCGCAGGCCGCCGGGCTGGCAGCCTTGGCGTTCGCCTTCTGCCAGGGGCGAATTCTGCTCGCCTCCAAGGGCATTCCGGCCTGGCGCACGCCGGGCGTCGTCGCGCTGATCGTTGCCACGTCGCTCGCCGAGGGCGGCGGGCTGTTCGTCGGCATCAAGGCCGCGCTCCTCGCCACGCTGCCGACGCCCTGGCTGGCGGTCTTCGCGCTGGCCCTGGTCGCGCGCGCCGCGGCGTGGTCGCGCTACCGCGCCCGCCTTGCGGCCGGTGCGCCGCGCACCGCGCTCGAATCGAGCGGGCGAATTCTCGTCTACGGCGGCACCGCGGCGCCGCTCGCCCTGCTGGCGCTCGGCCTGATGCTGCCGCCGGTTGCAGCGAGCGCCGATATTGTCGCAGGCCTCGCGGCGCTCGTAGCGGGATGGAGACTCAAGTTCGTGCTGCTCAGGCGCGCCGCGTACAACCAGGGATTCTCGCTGCCGCAGTTGCCGGTGCGCGGCGGCCACTAGATCGCAAAGGAGGGAAGACGATGAACGCTCAGCTGCAGCCACGCTACGCCAAACTCCATCACCGGGCCGCCGCGCCGCGCGCGGCGCGGCGCGCGGCGTTCTATTTCGAGCGCGAAGCCGAGACCGCGCCGCGGGAGGAGCTGCGCAAGCTGCAGCTGCGCCGCCTGCGCGCGACGCTGAAGAACGCGGCGGAAAACGTTCCCCTGCACCGCGAGCGCATGAAGGCCGCGCACATCAAGCCGCAGGACATACGGTCGCTGGAGGACCTCCGGCACCTTCCGTTCACGGTCAAGACCGACCTGCGCGACAACTACCCCTTCGGCATGTTCGCGCGCCCGCGACCGGACTTGCTGCGTCTGCACGCCTCCTCCGGCACCACCGGCAAGCCCACCGTGGTCGGCTATACGAAGAAGGACCTCGATACCTGGTCCGACCTCATGGCGCGCTCGATGGCCTGCGGCGGCGCGCGGCCCGGCGACGTGGTGCACAACGCCTACGGCTACGGGCTCTTCACCGGCGGCCTGGGTGCGCACTATGGCGCCGAGCGCCTGGGTGCGACCGTGGTCCCGATGTCGGGCGGGGCGACCGAGCGCCAGGTGCTGCTGATCAAGGATTTCGGCGCCCGGGTGCTGTGCTCGACGCCGTCGTACGCGCTGAATATCGCCGAGGTCGCCGAGCGCGACGGGGTCGACCTGCGCGCGAGCGCGCTCGAGATCGGCCTGTTCGGCGCCGAGCCCTGGAGCGAGGCCATGCGGCGCGAGATCCAGATCCGCCTCGGCCTCAAGGCGGTGGACGTCTACGGCCTGTCCGAAATCATGGGCCCGGGCGTCGCCATCGAGTGCGAGGCGCAGGACGGGCTGCATGGCTGGGAGGACCACTTCCTGTTCGAAATCGTCGATCCCGAGACCGGCCAGCCGGTGCCCGAGGGCCAGGCGGGCGAGCTGGTGATCACCACGCTCACGAAGGAAGGCCTGCCGATGATCCGCTACCGCACGCGGGACATCACGCGGGTGAGCACCGCGCGCTGCGCCTGCGGCCGTACCCATCTGCGCCTGCATCGCATCACCGGCCGCAACGACGACATGCTGATCATTCGGGGCGTCAACGTCTATCCGTCGCAGATCGAAGCGGTGCTGGTCGGCATGCCCGACCTCGCGCCGCACTACCAGCTGGTGATATCGCGCCGCGGCAACATGGACGAGCTCGCGGTCGAAGTCGAGGCGGCGCCCTCGCTCCGCCCGGGCGACGAGGCCTACCGCCAGCTTGCCGAACAGGTGCGCTACCAGATCAAGTCCATGATCGGCGTCACTACCGACGTACTGGTGAAGAAGCCGGGCGAAGTGCCCCGCTCGCAGGGCAAAGCGGTTCGCGTGCGCGATGAGCGGCCGAAGCTCGGATGAACTTCAATCGCCAAACCTGCCGCCGCCTGCACGAGGACCACGAGGCGACGCTCGCGCTCTGGAATCGCTTCGAGCAGGCAGCGGGCGCACGTAGCGAGCCGCCCGCAGAGGCCCTGCTACGCCATTGCGCGTCGGCTCTCGCCGGAGAGATCTCGCAACACTTCGCGTTCGAGGAAGCGGAGCTTTTCCCGCGCCTGACCGAAGCGGGAGAAGGCGACATCGCCGATCTCCTCGCCGAGGAGCATGTGGCGATCCGCGCCGCAGCGCAAGCGTTCACCGACGCGTTCGAGCGGCGGGACTGGCAGCAACTGCGCTCGGCCGGACTCGAGCTCTCCGAGCGGCTGGGCGCGCACGTGCAAAAGGAAGAGATGTCGCTCCTGCCCGCGATCGAGGACCTGCTGGACGAGGAGGCCGATGCCCGGCTCGCGCTCGCCTACGCGGGCTGACGGCCGTTCTCAGGCGAGGGTCTTGACGAAGGCGAGGCGCTGCGACGGGCCGAAGCCGGCCCGGTAGAGGAAGCCGAGCAGCTCGAAGTGCTCCTTCGCCACCACCGACTCGACGCGCTCGACCCGCAGGGCGTCGAGGTTCATGAAGAGCTGCGACAGCAGCGCGCGGCCGATGCCGGCGTGCGAAAAGCCCGGATCGACGCCGATGGTGTCGATCACCGCGACCGGCTCGGCACGGCCGAAATCGCCGTAGTCCGCGCTCGCCATCAGGTAGCCGGCGGTGGTGCCGTCCTTGTGCGCGACCAGTGAAATGCGCAGGGCGGACTCGCTCAGCGCCTCGCGGAATTTGTGACGCATGTAGTCGCCCCGGTCGTGCCCGGTCAGACGGCGGTCGATTCGTATGACCGCGTCGAGATCGGCCTCTCCGAGCGAGTGCACGTCGGCGACGTCGCGCGCGAGATGCTCGAAATGGTTCGGCGCCGCAGCGCCGTAGTCGTTGTGGTCGCCCGGACGGTCGCGCTCCTCGAGCGTGACCGGCTCGTTTTCCCTCGCGCCGAGCTTAGCCTCGGCGATTCCGCAGTCGACCACCTGGTTGCGTCCCAGCCGGTAGCCGGCGGCGTCGAGAAAGCGCAGCATCTGATGGTCGCGCCAGCTTGCCCCGGTGCGCATTTCCTTCAGGCCGCGGCGCCTCGACTCCTCCTCGATCGCCCGCTCGAGCGCGAGGCCGACGCCGCGCCCGCGCGCTTCCAGCTTCACGCCCACCACCTCCAGCCGCATCGCCGGCTCGATGCGGCCGAACTCGCCCTCGAGCACGCGGCCGAGGACGTAACCCGTCAGCCCGGATTCATCGTCCACGGCGAACTGGGCATGCAGCTTCGGCTCGCGCATCGCCGCTGCCAGCCGCCGCTCGAAGTAGCTGCGCCGCGTGCGCCCGCTGATCGAGCCGTCGATGGCGACAACCTTATCGAGGTCGGCCGCGGTCAGCAGTCTTTGCTTGATCTTCATGGATAGCGCCGCTCAGCCGTGCAGGCTGTGGTACTTCTCCGTCAGCTGCTCCGGCGTTTCCTGGTAATCCGGGTTCTGCACGATGCAGTCGGCCGGGCAGACGAGCTTGCATTGCGGCTCGTCCTCGGCGCCGACGCACTCGGTGCACTTGAGCGGATCGATCACGTAGATCGGATCGCCGACGCTGATCGCTTCGTTCGGACACACCGGTTTGCAGGCGTCGCAAGCGGTGCAGTTGTCGTCGATCAAAAGTGCCATTTCTTATCTCCGTAGGGTTTCAGGCGGCCGCCTTCTCCTGCAGTGCCTTGAGCTTGTCGTGGCGGAAGGCGCCCCACAGCGCGGCGCCGATCGCGCCGGCGTAGATCGAATCGGGGTGGTTGACCGTTTCAAGCCCGGTGATTTTCTCGTTGACCAGCTCTTCGCGCAAGGCGGCGAGCAGGCCCGCGTCGAGCGCAAGGCCGCCGGTGAGCAGCACCGTGCCGCTCTTGATTCCCGTGACCTTGAGCAGTTTCACCAGGCGCGAGGCCATCGAGATATGGATGCCCTTCAGGATATCCGGCGTCGGAATCCCGCGCGAAACCATGTTGATGACATCGGTCTCCGCCAGCACGGCGCAGATCGAGCTGATCTTCTCCGGCGTCTTGGCCGTCTTGGAAAGCGGCCCGATCTCCTCGACCGCGACGCCGAGGTAGCGCGCGATGTTCTCCAGGAACTGGCCCGAGCCCGAGGCGCACTGGCTGGTCATCTTGTAGGACAGCACCTTGCCTCGCTCGTCGACGTAGATCGCCCGTCCGTTGAGCGCGCCGATGTCGACCACCGCGCGCGCATCGGGCTGCAGGAAAACGCCGCCCCGCGCGTGCGTGGTCATCGAGTAGAAGTGCCCGGTGGCGAACTTCACGTTCTCGCCTTCGCCGGTGGTGGCGACGTAGTCCACGTCGTCGGGCTTGAGGCCGGCTTCCTCCAGCACCTCGTCGTAGCCGTCCTTGGCGAGCTGCATGTTGTCGCGCCGGCGGATCCGCTCGCAACGCCTGGCGAGCCATTCGCTCTTGGCGTTCGCGCCGGTTCCGTCGGTCCTGAACAAAGTCGTCTTGACCACCCCGGAGCCGATATCGATGCCGATGGTGTGGATCATTGCCGTGCCTCCGCGGTCCTGCCTTCCTCGACCACCGCGCGCCAGGCGAAGGTCGCGCCACCGAGGGCGCCGGTGTAGATCGAGTCGGGGTTGATGTTGAGCGTCACCTCGCCGTAGTTCTCCTTGACCAGCATCATCAGCGCCTTCACTGCGGCCTCGTTCTTCGCCACCCCGCCGGTGAACGTGAACTGGTCGCGGATGCCGCCGGAGCGCGCCAGGATCGACATGGCGCGCAGGATGATGGCGCGGTGCAGCCCCGCCATGATGTCCTCGCGCTTCTCGCCCAGCGAGAGGCGGTCGCGCAGCTCGGCGCCGGCAAACACCGTGCAGGTCGAGTTGATGCGCACCGTCTTGGTCGATTTCATTGCCAGCGGCCCGAGCTCGTGCAGGCCCATGTTCATCTCGTCCGCGATGTAGCCGAGGTAGCGGCCGCAGCCCGCGGCGCAGCGGTCGTTCATCTGGAAGCTCTCGACGATGCCGTGCTTGTCGACCTGGATCGCCTTGGTGTCCTGGCCGCCGATGTCGAGCACGGTCGCGGTTTGCGGGTACATCACGTGCGCGCCCAGGCCGTGGCACAGGATCTCGGAACGGATGTGTTCCTTCGAGAACGGCAGCCGCGCGCGGCCGTAGCCGGTGCCCACCACGTAGGCCTCTTCGAGCGCCGTATCGAGCACGCCCTCGATGGGCGCGCGCACCGCGTCCCGGGTCTTCGCGTCGTTCTTCAGCACCGCAAAGCTCCGGTCAAGGGCGGCGAGCAGGTGGGGCTTGATCGAGTCCCCGTAGACGCGGTTCTCGACCTCGATGATCGAGCGGTCGAAGACGTTGAGCAGCATGTCGTAGCGCACCCCCGCCTCCTTCGCCACCGCCTCGCCCACCGCGAGATAGCGGCTGCCGGCAATGTCGCGGAAGAAGTCCGACTTGCGCTTCGCTCCCGGCGCGAACAGCCCGGGAGCCTCGACTTGCAGTCGCTTGAACACTTCGTCAAGCGCGGCGAGCACCCCGGCCGCGGCATCGCCGAAACGCGTGCCCTCGGCATTGCGCCGGCAGGTGGCTTCGAGGTCGGACAGCTGCTCGAGGAACTGCTCGAGCCGGAAATCGCGTTCGAGCTGGCCGATGAATTCCTCGAGCTGACCGTTTAGGGCCCCCGAGCCGGACAGCGCCTCACGGAAGAGGTGGAAACGCGCGTTGACGAGCGCCTCCTGCTTGGCGATCGCGGCCGCGGTGTCGTAGTTCGAGCGCGAATTGGTGATGCCGCGCCCGAGCACGTTCTTCTGCTCGTCCATCACCACCGCCTTGGTGGTGGTCGAGCCGAGGTCTATGCCGATGAAGCATCGCATGTGCATCTCCTCAGTGCATGGCGCTGGCGGCGCGCTTTTGCTTGATCATCTGGAAATAGCTCTCGAGGCGGTTCTTTATGTTCGCCGCCGAGAAGTAGCGCGGATCCACCAGGTCCGACTCGATGAACGCCGCCGGCTTGCCGGTGCGCTTCTCGACTTCGCGCAGGATCAGCAGCTGTCCGGCCGAGAAGCTGTTGCAGCTCTTGATCGAGTTGATCAGCAGCCCGTCGGCCTGGTACTCGTCCATGTACTTGCAGATCATGTCGATGCGCTGCGGGAAATTGAGGTTGGTGTAGCAGCCCAGGCAGTACTCGGCGAGCGACTCGAGCGGATGGTCGGGGTCGTGGCGGAAGCCGAAGTCGTAGACGCCGCCGACCTTGGCGTAGGTCGAAGCCACCACCACCGCGCCTTCGTCGTAGAACATCTTCCAGAAGTCGCGAAAGCTGGTCCAGTTGGGCGGGCCTTCGACCACCAGGCGGTACTTCTCCTCCCCCATCTCGCCTTCCGGGGTGACCGGGCCCTTGCCTTCGCGGATGCGCTGCTCGATCTCGCGGCGCAGCACGTTGTAGTACTGGGTCGCCTCGGGCGTGCCGCGGAAGGCGGTGAAGATCGGCCCGATGTAGTACACCGCGCCGAAGTAGCCGTCGATCGGCGAGGGCTTGTGCTTGGCGGATTGCAGCGTCCAGACCAGATCCTCCTCCGCCTTGGCCGACTCCCGCATGTACTGGCGCAGCCGGTCGATGTCGAACTTCACGCCGGAGACCTTCTCCAGCGTGGGGATGACCTTTTCCTTGAGCTGCTTGACCACGTAGTCGCGCATGCTCGGCGAGATGTGGCCATCGCCCTGGTAGGGCACGTGCAGCATCACGGTTTCGCAGTCGTATTTCTGCCGCACCAGCTCGAACCACTTCATGAAGGTGAAGCAGCCGGTGTAGGAAAGCAGCAGCACGTCCGGCGTGGGCAGCGGCTCGCCGGTCGGCCCGACCTGGCCCTGCAGCATCATGCCGAGGTCGGTCTTGACGTAGGTGCACACGTCCTCGGAGTGGCCGTCGCGCTCGGCGTCCATGATGAACTTTCCGGACTTCTTGCGCATGCCGCTCTGCAGCGCGTTGGTCTCCGGCAGGCTGCGCGCGAAATCGAAGCACATCAGAAGCTCGTTCAGGTTGCCGGGCACGAAGGTGGCGGACACCTTCTTGCCCAGCTGGCGCGAGTTCGCGAGCTCGTGATAGTTGTTGTTGATCAGCTCCTTCTGCAGCCACATCGCGTCCTCCTTCTGGACCGCGGGCTTGGCCTTGGGGCTGACTTGGGGTTGCATCGCTGGCGTGGTCGTCATTAGGCAGCGCTCCACAATTTGATCGAATCGGCGAAAGTGCCGGCTTGCTCGCGGATCGGCGCCATCTGGCCGGTATTCTCCGCATATTTGAACGCGGTGTAGGGAACCTTGTACTTGGCGAGCACCTCCTGCAGCATCGGGCGCTCGAGCAGCGCCGGATCGCAGAATGAGGGCGCGGCGAAGATCACCCCTTCGCCGGCGTTGCTCTTGACCTGCTTGAGCAGGTATTGCCCCTTGTCGGACTTCTTCTCGTCGTACTTGGACGAGGTCGAGGCCGAACGATGCAGGAAGGCCTTGGAAAGCTCCTGCAGCGGATCGCCCGTGGTCGGCACGTCGTCGAGCAGCCAGCGCATGACCAGCATGAAGTCGTCGTCGACGATGTAGCAGCCCGCCATCTCGATCGACTTGATCAGGCTGAGCGGCGGCTGCTCGCAGAACGCGCCGGTGAGAACGACGCGCGCGTTGTCGCGCAGGGCGCGCTTCTCGGCGTCGGCTGCCGCGATGTATTCGCGCACCAGCGCGGTGTGTTGCTCCGGCGGCAACACGCAGCCGGCGCGCAGCACCAGATAGACCTCCGACGTCGGGGCCTGCCATGGCTTTGCGGCCCGGTAGGCATACAGGTCGCGCAGCGCGCGGCGATTGTCGTTGTATACCGCGATGGACGCCCGCAGCTCGTCGTCGCTGATCGGCTTGCCGCGCAGCTTGCCGAGATCTTCGCGCATCACCTGCATCTCGCGCACGTAGAACTCGCCTCCGATCGAGTCGTCGTAGTTCTGCGGCACGTCGAAGTACTTGACGTACTTGTCCTTGAACAGGATCTGCCACATGCCCGAGAGGTTTCGGATCACGTCGCAGATCGACGGGAACAGCATGCCGTCGAGACAGTCGAGCCTGCCGGTGAGGCCGAGCTCGAGGGTCGAGCGGGGGATGCGGCAGATATAGCTCTGATAGTAGGCGTCGCCCTGGATCACCTCCATCTGGTCGCCGCCGCCGAAGATTCCCACCGGCAGCATCCCGGCGGCGTGCACGATCTCGCGTGGCACGTAGATCGGCATGTAGCCGATCGCCTTGCGCGCCGGCGCGGCCGCTTTCC
>Ga0210077_1000308_pt1 | contig 20204 bp, 4 predicted proteins | sample RushMan_CattailN_5_FD_185556 | JGI IMG/M metagenome (GOLD analysis project Ga0210077, IMG submission 185556) | Wetland microbial communities from San Francisco Bay, California, USA, that impact long-term carbon sequestration -... | ecosystem: Environmental > Aquatic > Marine > Wetlands ... | reverse complement strand
GTACGAATGGAGGTTGGCGCGTACCGCGTCGATCGCGCTGGAAAAGGCCGCCACGTGGCCGAGATTGAGCGGTGTCTGGTCGCCCGCGAACAGCAGCGGCAGCTGGCTCGCGAAATCGCCCGCCGCCACGACCTGCTTCACCCACCCCGAGAGCGTCTCGAGGTCGTCCAGCAATGTCTTGAGCGAATCGGCCGCGATGTTCACATACGCGTCCTGGACCTTCTCGACGCTCTGCAGCGTCAGATTCACGCCGCTGCCCGTCAGTACCCCGCTCGCAAGATCGAGCGCGGTAGAAATGCCGCCCAGGCTGATCGTATCGTTGCCGCCTTCGCCGTCGATGGTGTACGCGACGCCGCTCGCGAGCGAGTTGACCGTAATGACGTCGTCGCCCGTTCCGGCGCGCAGCGCGACGGCCTCGACACCGCTGTAGTGAACTGACTCTGAACCCAGAGTAACGGCGCCGTTGGTGAGCGTGATGTTGTCGCCGGCAGCTGTACCGTTGACAGTCAGTGAATCATTGCCGGTGCCGCCGCTGTCCGCGAGGTTCACTGTCCCGCCGGCGGATCCACCAAGGTCGACAGAGTAGGTGTCGCTTCCACCACCGCCGTCGATGTTGGTCGTCCACTGAGCGGGCAGCGCGCTGACGTTGATAACGTCCGACCCGGCGCCGCCGTTCACGATCAGCGTAGTGCTGGTCGTCGGCATCGGGAGCGAGGTCAGGTTGATGATATTGCCGCCATCGCCCGCATTGATCGTGAGCGAGGTGGTCGGGATCGCGAAAGTCTTGCTCTCACCCTTTGTGCTTGAGACAGTGATCTGACCCGAGCCGGCATCCGTGATCGTTATAGTCTGGAAATCGTTGCTGAAGCCCAAGACGCGAGTACTGGTCGAAGTGTTGTCGGTGATCGGCTCAAGTCCGGCGTACGTTATGACGTCGCCGTCGCGCGAGATCGTGCCGGATTGAGGCCCCGTGTCGGTATACGACACGGCGCTGAATGTTCCGCCATCTAGCACGATAGTGTCGAACCCGCCTGGACCGCCGTCGACTACACCGCTCACGCTGCCGCTCGCCTCGATGACGAAGGTGTCCTGGTTGTCCGCCGCGCCCTCGAGGTTCTCGAAGCTGCTGAAGGTCGCGCCCGCCACGTCCCCGCTGTTGACACCGCTCACGGTCCAGGTCGTGTCGGCGGTCGGCCCGTCGAGCGTGTCGGCCGCGCTACCGCCGACGACGTCGGAAATGCCGGTGAAGCCGCTCACGCCGGTCGCCGTTGCGGCCGCGAGGTCGACGCTCACCGCGCTGGTGTAGGCGGAATAGTCGAGCGTGTCGCTGCCCCCGCCGCCGTCGATGGTGCCGCCGAAGGCCGCGCCGTCGTCGAAGGCGAAGACGTCGTCGTCGGTGCCGCCCTGCACCGCTTCCATGCCAGTGAAGGACGCGATGCCGCCGGCGTTGCCCTTGCCCTGTCCGGTGAAGCGCCAGCTGGTCTTGCGGTTCGGGCCGCGCACGGTGTCGGTGCCCAAGCCGCCGTCGATGCCGCCGCTGACGATGCCCGCCGCCATGAGCGCGAACACGTCGTTGCCGCTGCCGCCGAGAAGGTTCTCGATGCCGGCGTACTGGGTGGTGTTCAGCGTGCCGGCGTCGGGGCCGTAGACGTTCCACTGGTTCGCCCGGTTCGCGCCCGCCACGGTATCGCTGCCCAGCCCGCCGTCGAGCAAACCGTCGAGGCCTCCGGTCGTGTCGAATACGAAGGTGTCGGCGCCCGCGCCGCCCTCGAGGTTCTCGATGCCGGAGAAGGTGACACCCGCGACGCTGCCGGCGTCCTGGCCGCTGACGGTCCAGGTGTCGCCCGAGTCGGTGCCCTTGAGGGTGTCGCTGCCCGAGCCGCCCACCACCGCGGTGACGTTGGCCATGGCGCCCGCGTCGGTCGCGTTGCCCGCGCCGAGGTCGACGGTGACCGCCGCCGCGAGGGCGGAGTAGTCGAAGGTATTGTCGCCCGCGCCGCCGTCGATCGAGCCGCTGATGCTGCCGCCGGTGAAGACGAACTTGTCGGCGCCCGCGCCGCCCACCAGGTTCTCGATCTCGCTAAACATCATCCCATTGAGCGTCCCGGCGTTCGCGCCCGAGATCACCCAGGTGTTATCGCCATCCGCAGCCGCGAGCGTGTCGTTGCCGCCGCCGCCGGTGATCGTTCCGGCGAGCTGCCCGCCGGAGTTGAAGGTGAAGCTGTCCTTGCCCGCGCCACCGACCAGGTTCTCGATGTCGGCGAACACGGTGCCGTTGAGCGTGCCGCCGTTCGCGCTGCCGATGGTCCAGGTGTTGGCCTGGTCGGCGCCGACCAGGGTGTCGCTGCCGCCGCCGCCGTCCACGGATCCGGTCACCTGGGCGCCAGGCGCCATGGTGAACGTGTCCGCGCCCGCCCCGCCCGCGAGGTTCTGGATTCCAGTAAAGGCCTGGCCGTCGAGCGTGCCGCTGTCGGCGCCCGTGACCGACCAGCTGTTGTCCTGGTCGGGCGCAACGAGCGTGTTGTCGCCCGCGCCGCCGCTCACCGTGCCGGCGACTTTCGCGCCGGAGGCGAAGATGAAGGTGTCCTGAGCCGAGCCGCCGGTGAGGTTCTGGATGTTGCTGAAGGACTGGCTGTCGAGCGTGCCCGAGTCGGTGCCGCTCACCTGCCAGGTGTTGCCCGCATCGGCCGCGACCAGGGTGTTCGTGCCGCCGCCGCCCTCGACTGCGGTGGTGGTAGTGTCGTCGAGCACGACGAAGGTGTTGTCGCCGGCGCCGCCCTTGACGTGCTGGACCTTGGAGAAGGAGACGAAGGTCGAGTCGTCTATCGTGCCGCTGTCCGGCGCGCCGAGCTGCCAGCTGTGCGACTGGTCGGGACCGACCAGCTCGTTGCCGCCGCCGTCGCCGCCGTCGAAATTGACCGTCACCTGGTGTGCGAGCGCGGAACGGTCGAAGCCGATCTTCAGCACGTCGCCCAGGGTGTTGCCGAGCACGCTGACGTTGACGTCCTGGTCGAGCACGATGGAATCGAGCACGGTGCCGGACGGATTGTCGACCAGCTGCACGACCTCGGTGCCGGTAACGTCCGCGGCGACCTTCAGGCTCGCGTCGAGCGCGACGCCGCTCGCCACGGTGTGCACCAGGTCCGCCGAAAGCAGCAGGCGCGGCTCGAGCGCCTCGAAGCGCATCTCGCGCCGCCGCTCGGCGAAGGCCTTTCCGAGCACGCCGCGCTTTCGCCACTGCGCGACGCGGCGGCACCAGTTCGCAAGCGGGCTGCTGAAAATCTGCGCAAGCGTAGGGACAGGAAAGCGTGATGCCGCGCGAGATTGCTGACCGGAAGCTTGGGCGCCCATTCTGAATACCCCCTGCGCCGCTTGTCGGCGCGCTGAACGAGATTTGTCTTTTTGTTCAGCTTCGATTTTTTTTCTTTGTGTGCAATTTGTCACGTGAAATAACAGTGACATCGCGGTGCGCGCGCCGATTCCTGACGCTGACGCAAGGCAAAATCCGTTTGTTCGCAACGATGGCGAACCCGGTGATCAGGTTGGAGAAATCCTTGTGGAAGCTGATCTGGCGCCAGATTTGGCGTCAGGAATCAGTTACACAATTCCCGTCGAATGTCAGCCAGCTTAAGGCCGCGCGCTATTCGCCGCCGCCGGAGAACGCGAGCACGTCGCCGAGGTAATCGTCGAGATCGAGCAGGTCGCGCCGCGCGCGCGAGTGCGAACGTTCGGCGCGCCACTGCGCGGCGGTGAACACCGACTGACCGAGCGCGAGCGGAAGGCGGTCGATGTAGTGCAGGCGCGCCGCGGCGAGCGGCAGAAAGTTGGCGACGAGATCCTCCTCGATGGCGAGAATCGCCTCGCAGCTCCCCGGGTCGCCCTGCCGGCCGCAGCGGCCGAACAGCTGGCGGTCGATGCGCGCGGAGTCGTTCAGCTCGGTGGTGATGACGTGCAGGCCGCCCGCTTCGGCGACGCCGGGCGCGAGCTTGATGTCGGTGCCGCGGCCGGCCATGTTGGTCGCGACCGTCACGCAGCCAGGTGCCCCCGCGCTCGCGACGATCTCCGCCTCCTCGCGATCCTGCCGCGCGTTGAGCAGGCGGTAGGGAACGCCCGCCGCGTCGAGCTCGCGCGCGAGCGCCTCCGAGGCGCCCACCGTGCGGGTACCGACCAGCACCGGGCGCCCGGCCGCGCGCAGCTCGCGGATGCGCTCGACCACCGCGCGCCACTTCAGCTCGGTGCGCCCGTAGATGCTGTCGGTGTTGCGCGTGCGTCGCACCGGCTTGTTGGTGGGGATTTTCGCCACCCGCAGGCGGTACACCGCCCACAGCTCCGACGCGACCTCGCTCGCGGTGCCGGTCATGCCGGCCAGATGTATATAGCGCCGGAAAAAGCGCTGGTAGCTGATCCGCGCCAGGGTCTCGCGCTGCCCGGTGACCTCGCAGCCCTCCTTGATCTCGATCAGCTGGTGCAGGCCCTGCTCCCAGGACCGGTCAGGCATCAGGCGGCCGGTGTTCTCGTCGATGATCACCACCTTGTCCTCGCGCACCAGGTAGTGCTTGTCGCGCTCGAAAACGTGCAGCGCGGTGAGCGCCTGGCGCACGAGCTGCTCGCGGCGGCGCGGCCCGCGCCACACGCCCTCGAGCGGCTGGCACAGCTCTTCCAGCCGGTCGAGCCCCGCGTCGGTGATCTCGACCCCGGTCTCCTTGATCTCGTAGTCGTCCTCGCCGAGCTCGCGCGCGAGCTCCAGCGCCCGGCGGTGCAGCGCCTCCTCCTGGTTCTGCTTCGCCTCGGTCGAGAGGATCAGCGGCGTGCGCGCCTCGTCCACCAGCACGCTGTCGGCCTCGTCGACGATCGCGAACTGCAGGCCGCGCAGCAGCAGCCGCTCGCCCGCCCCGGCACCGGTCAGGGCATTCACTTTCATCGCGATCGCGCGCGGCTTGCCGCCCAGCACCATGCGGTCTCGCAGGTAGTCGAAGGCGATCTCCTTGTTGCTGCAGTAGGTTACGTCGCAGCGGTAGGCCGCGCGGCGCGAGGCTGGATCCACGCCCTGCTTGACGCAGCCCACGCTGAGCCCGAGCGCGCGGTAGATCGGCACCATGGTTTCGGCGTCGCGCTCGGCAAGGTAGTCGTTGACGGTGACGATGTGCACCGCGTGCCCCGCCAGCGCCGCGGTGGCGGCCGTCAGGGTCGCGGTGATGGTTTTGCCTTCGCCGGTCTCCATCTCTGCCAGCATGCCGTTCAGCATCGCCCAGCCGCCGATCAGCTGGACGTCGAAGTGGCGCTGGCCGATGCCGCGCCGGGCGGCCTCGCGCACCAGCGCGAAGCTCTCGCCCGCCAGCGCCAGCTCGCGGAAGCCCGCGCGCCGCAGGCGCTCGCGCAGCGCCGCGGCGCGCTCGAGCAACTGCGCGTCCGTGGCGGCCTCGAGGCCCGCCGCCGCGGCCTCGGTGGCGGCCACGATGCGGGTCAGGCGGCGCTTGGCCGTGCTCGCGCCGCCCGTGAGGTAGCGCGCCGCGGTGACGATCCGCTCCAGCTTGCCTTCGCGCGTTTCCGGGCGCTCCGGATAGCCGGTGCCCCTCAGGGCCGACGCGCCCGCCGTCATCAGACCGCGAAGCGCCGCAGGAACAACTGCCTGATCGAGCGGTAGATGCGCCAGGCGATCGGCTCCGAGCCGAGCTCGAAGCGCGCATAGACGTGCTCGCCCAGCACGAAGGCGCGGGTGGACGGCAGCGCCAAGTCGAATTCGAACCAGGTGTTGAGCGTCTTCGCCGACTTCGTGTCCTGCGGATCGAGCGGCGCGGAACCGCCGCCGGCGCTCGACATGGCGAGGTTCGTCACCTTGTCGCTCGCCGCGGGCACCTCGCGGATGATCTTCGCGTCGAAAGTGTCGTACATGCGGCCTGCCAGCTTGACCTGCACCCGCCTGGTGCGCGTCTTCACCAGGTCGATGTCGTCCTGCGACACCAGCACCCGCGCGGTCACCATCGCCGCCGGCACCACGTAGCCGATCTCCTGCCCCTTGCGCAAGTAGCGGTCGGGCATGTCGACCGCCTCCCGGTTCAGCACGAAGCGACCGGTCACCGGGCTGTGGATGGTGAGCTCGCTCTGGCGCTCGCGCGCGTCCGCCAGCTGGCTGCGCGTAGCGCGCATTTCCTCCCGCGTGATCTCCCACCTCACGCGGTTGTCCTGCAGCTCGGCGTAGGACCGTGTCTGAAGCATTCTCAGCTGGGCCTCGAGCACCTTGATCTTCGGCTCGAGCTCGAGGTTCTGCGACACGATCAGCGGCCGCCCGCGCTGCACGATCGCCCCGGGCCTGGCCACTACTTTCTCGACGAAGCCGTCGGCGCCGGCGCGCACGATCGCGTCGTCCGGCACCCAGATCACCCCCTCGGCCCGGCTCCAGAGCGGGACCGGGACGACGAACAGCAGCAGCGCCAGCGCCGCCACGATCGCCGAGGTGACGCCGAGCGCGCGCAGGCGGTTGCGGCGCAGGCGCGAGTGCGCCGTCAGGTAGCCGATGCCTTTCGCGACCGGGATCACGAACGACGCGAACAGAGCCCAGATCGCGAGCAGCACGCCGATGATCATGTAGTGGCTGGCGATGAACAGCGCGATCGCCAGCATGACGAAGGTGCGGTAGAGGAACGAGGCGATCGCGAAGAACACGAACCAGCGCTTCTCGCCGCGGCTGGCCTCCAGCTCCGGCAGCTTGAGGCCGAACAGGCGGGTTTCCGCGACGTGGGCCAGGTACTGCTGGGCGCGGTTGCGCAGGTTCGGGATCTGAATCAGGTCCGACAGGATGTAATAGCCGTCGTAGCGCAGCAGCGGGTTCGCATTGAAGAACACCGTCGACACGCCGGCAATCAGCATCACGTTGTAGAGCACCGCGCGGAACACGCCCGGCTGGACGTCCAGCCAGAGGTAGAGCGCGATCGAGGCGATGAACACCTCGACCACCATCCCCGCGGCGCCCACCAGGACTCTGCGCCTGGTCGCGCGAAAGGCGCTCGCCGCGGTGGCGTCGACATAGGGGATCGGCATCAGCACGAGGAACATGACCCCCATCTCGTGCACCTCGCCGCCCCAGGACTTCGTGGCGCAGGCGTGGCCGAACTCGTGGAACAGCTTGAGCAGCGGGAAGGTGAGCCACATGAGCAGCAGGTTCTGCGGCGCCAGCACCCGGTCGGAAAAGTCCCGGGTCAGCTCCGGCCAGTGCTGCGCGGCGGTGAAAACGGCGCTGCCGACCACAAACAGCCAGATCAGGAAGCCGATCCAGCCGAACAGCGGCTGGTACCACGCGAGCCAGCGCTCGAGAAAGCGGTCGGGGTCGAACAGCGGGATGCGCACCGCCATCGGCGAGAGCAGGTTCTGCTTCCAGGTCTTGCGCTCGCCCTTCTTCGCGCGGCGCAGCAGCTCGGCGACGTCGGGCGTCACCTCGGTCTGAAGCACGTCGGCCGAGTGCAGCTGGCCCAGCAGCCGGATCATCTCGTCCTGGGTCGGGGCGTCGTCGCCGAAGCGGGCGATGGCGGCGTCCCAGATTTCCTGCACGCCGCGCCGTCCGTCCATCAGCCCGACTGCGTAGTGCGCCACCGGGTTGAACCGGTGCATGCGGCGCGAGACCCGGTCTTCCAGCACGTACCACAGCTCGCCGCGGTAATGATGGCGGTGAATGCGGACGTGGCTGCGCAGCCGCGGCCGCAGCTCCGCGACGCGGTACCAGGAGGGGCTGTGCAGGTCCGAGGACATGACGCTCTTCGCTCAGCCCCGTCCGCTCAGAACATCCACGACCACGCCCACAGGCGGACCCAGTCGGTGAAGCGGTGGGTCCAGATCCAGACCAGCTTGCGCTGGTCGATGTCGATCTTGCCCACGCCTTCCATGCCCGGCCGCAGGCGCGGCCCCGGGGCCTGCGCGAGGGAGGCTTCGACGCGGAAGAAGTTCCGTCCGTCCTTGGCGGTGTTGACCGGCGTGATCTTGCTGACGGTGAAGGCGAAGCGCTTGCCCGGGATCGAGGATACGGTGAGCTCGCCGTGCTGCCCGAGCGCCACCTGCGCAATGTCGCGCTCGTCGATCTGCAACGCGACGCGGTAGTCGTCGCGCGGCGCGATCTCGAACAGCACCTGGCCGCGCTCGACCGGCGAACCCAGGCTCTGCGAAAGGTCTCCGCTCACGATCAGCCCGTCGAACGGCGCCACCATCAGGGTGCGCGAGAGCTGCTCGTCGATCAGCGCCAGCTGGGCCTCGGCCTGCGCGATTTGCGCGCTCACGATCTCCGCCTGGGCGCGCTCGTGGTTGGCCATCGCTTCGCGGTACTGCCGGATGTACTGCTCGCGCTGGCTGGCGAGCTTGACGCGCTCGAGCTTCAGGTCGCGGTCGTCGAAGCGCCCGATGATCTGGCCCTTCTTGACGGTGTCGCCGGCGCGGAACCTGGCCTCCTTGACATAGCCGTTGATCGGGGCGGTGATCGCGCGCTGCACCGCGCCCTCGATGGTCGCGTCGCCCGACACCCGGTAGGTGCCGGTGGCGACGGCGAGGAACGCGGCGAGCGCGGCCAGCCCGACGGCGCCGAGCTTCAGGCCCGAATGCCCCGCGCCGACCAGCTTCTCCCACAGCCCCCTGGCCGAGCGTCCCGCGTGCCGCGGCAGGCTGACCTCGTTGCCGCGCTTGAGCTCGACGATCGGGCCGGCGACCGAGGCGACGGCCGCGCAGACTTCCAGCGTCGGCACGTCGAAGCGGTAGCCCTTGGCGCGCTCCAGGGTCAGCGCGCCCACGACCTTCTCGCCATGCAGCAGCGGGAAGGTCGCCGCGCTGCCTGCCTCGGATTCGTGCAGCAGCGCCTCGTGCGCGCGCGCGACGACCGGCCGCGCGTCCCCCTCCGGCGGGTAGACCACCGTTTCCACCTGGTCGACCGCCTCCTCCATCGCGCCCTCGACCGCGCGCAGAAGGTTCGCGCGGTGTTCGAACTGCGACGAGTGCGACACCGCGCGCAGCTTGATGCGCCTGCCGTCGAGCACGCCCAGCGATACCCGGTCGCAGCCCAGCTTGGACGCAAGCTGGGTCGCGAAGGCGGTGGCGCTGTCGTTGAAGCGGTCCTGCTCCAGCAGCGTCGCGACCAGCTCGAGCGCCAGATGCAGGCGCTGGCGCTCGGCCTGCAGCGGGTCGGCGTGCCGCCGCAGCAGCAGCTCGATCCAGCCCGAGCCCCACTGCAGGTCGCGAATCGCCGCCTGCAGCCTCGACTCGGGCCGCCAGTCGATGTCGACCCCGATTACGCCCTGCAGCTTGCCATCGACCCGCACCGGGTAGGCGAGCTGGTAGCGCGGGCCGGCGGCGCCCTCGGGCTGGTTCTCGGTCTTGGGCTCGATAATGCCGCGCCCTTCCTTCAGCGCCCGTTCGCTGATGGGCGCAAGGCGCGCCCGGTCGACGGGCTGCTCGGGAAAGAAGGCGACCGGCGCGAAAGTCGAGGTGCCGGGCTTGAGCAGGATCACCACGCCGTCGGAGACGCCGCCGATCATGTGCGACTGGATCATCAGCCAGCTGCGGCAGAACTCCTCGGGCGACTGCTCGCCGGCGAACCTGCGCCAGGCCTGGTCGTAGGCGCGCCGACCGGCCAGGTCGGCGACCCGCCCCTGGCCGTACTGCTCGTGGATTTCCGGTTCGACCGAGCTCATATGGCCTCAGGATACCCCGGCGACGACGCCGGGGAACGTCGCGCTAGCTCTTGGCGCTCGCGGGCGCCGCTGCCGCCTCGATGTTGAGGGTGCCGAAACGCTTCTCATATTCCGTCACCACGTTGCCGAGCAGCAGGCTGAGGCGCTTCGCCGCAAAAGGGCTGATGACGATGCGGTCGGTGAGCTGGATCGTGACCTCCTTCTGGCCCCTGTTCCACGCCTGGTTCATGCCGAACAGCAGCACCACCTCCTCGCGCGTGCTGGTGACGTTGCAGACGTTGGCGTAGGAGCTCTTCATATTCGAGTCGTCCCACTTGATCTTCATTCCCGCCATCTCGGCCTGCATCTGCGGTGTCTCGGGTTTGGTAGCCATGATCTTGCGTGCCTCCTGATTTTTGATTGTAGAGTGAGAAATAATTCCGATCACCGGATCGCCGCGGCACCGACAACCCTATGATACGTTAGATTATGTTACGCCCGGCGGTTGCCGGAGGCGAGGTCAGGTCAGTGCGGAGACTTCTTCTTCGGCGAAGTGTCAAAAGTTGCAAGATTCGAGCGGCCGCCCGAGCGGGTTCCGCTCTGCTGGTCCGACGTCAGGAAAGGCGCCGCGAGGCCGCGGCAGCTGTCGTTCCAGTCGATCTTCGCTTCGGTCTGGCGGCCGGAGTGCGCATCGCGGCCGTGCTCGGCGTCGTGCCGGCCGCCCGCGTCGTCGCCTGAAGCGCGGCCGCGAATCCAGCCGTGATCGAACTCGGCCGCGTCTTCGTGCGCGAGCGCCTCGTGCCGCGCGCCGTCCTGGTGCGCGCCGAGCGTCACGCCCTCGGTCGAGAACAGCGCGGCGCCGACGCTGGTGTGCGCGAACAGGCTGAAGCCGTGCTCGGTCCAGTCCTCGTGGATGTCGCGCAGCTTGCCCTTGTGTCCCGAGTCGAGCCAGACGTTCCAGGCGCCGCACAGGCGCGCATCCCACGCCTCGCTCTCCTGCCCCTCCTGCGGCGCGCTCGCCGTGAGCTGGAGGTCGGCGGCGGCGCTGGCGGACGCGGTGACCGTGGCGCCGCCGTCCGCAAAGGCGAGGCGCTCGACGCTGACCAGTGTGTCGGTGCCGTCGATGGTGCCGACGTCGGCGGCATCGATCACGCGCATTGCGCCGCGCTCCCGGCTCTGCGCGATCTGCTCGGGCGAGAGCGCCGCGCCGAAGAACGCCACCTCGTCGATATGGCCGTCGAAGGGTCGGCTGATCGCGAGCCTGGACAGATCGCCCGAGTCGCTGCGGTCGCGCGCGTCGCTGCCGCCGATGACGATCGCGTCGCGGTTCGCCAGCAGGCCGCCGGTGTAGTCGTTCGAGCCGACCAGCGCCCCGTCGATATACAGCTTCATGCCGCCGCTGCCGAAGGTGAAGGTGAGCTGGTACCAGGTGTTGGCGCGCACCAGGTTGTCGAAGGCGCCATGGTTGGTGTCGATGACGTGGCTGCCGTCCGGGCCTTCCATGCGCACCGTCAGGTCGCGGTCGCCGAGGCCGATCTCGAGGCCGCTGCCCGCTCCGTAGTGGTCCTTGGCGAACAGCGTCTGCGCATCCCGGGCATCGCGCGTGTTGAACCACAGCTGGACGCTGCCCTCGGCCACCTCGAACACGCTGCTGTGCGCCACCGCGATGTAGTCGCGGCGGTTGTCGTGGAAGTCCGCGGCGGTGCCGGCGCCGAACGGTGCCAGCGCGGCGGGCACCCCCGCGTCGTCGAGGTCCGGATGGCGGCCGTAGAAGGTGCCGTCCTGCGGCGTTCCGGCGCCGTCGGCGACCGTGGAGCCGCTGGTTTCGTTCAGGCTCCAGTAGGCCACCGGCGCCACGCCGTGCACCAGGGCCGTGTCGTCGCCCTCGCCGCCGTCGAGCAGGTCGGCGCCGAAGCCGCCGATCAGGATGTCGTTGCCCGCGCCGCCGTAAATCATGTCGTCGCCCGCGCCGCCGATCAGCAAGTCGTCGCCCGCGCCGCCGATCAGCGTGACGCTCATCGTCTCCACGCCCGAAGCGTCGACCGTGTCGTCGCCGCCGCGCGCGTCGACCGTCACGCCGTCGGCGCCGGCGAGCGTACCGGGCGTGCCGTTGACCTCGAAGCTGACCACGCCGCCCGCGTCGCTCACCGTGATGACGTCGTCGCCCTCGGTGCCGCTCACCAGCGCGCCGACCGGGACGCTGCTCGTGACGGTGTTGTTGCCGGCGCCGGCGTCGACCAGGAGCTGGTAGCCGGGGTTGCCGGTGATCACGATGTTGTCATCGCCGCCGCCGGCCTGGATCGTGACCGTGCCGGTCGGGTTGACGAAGTCCACCGATTCGCTCGACGGGCTGGTGAGCAGCGTGCGGCTGCCGCCCACCGCGACGTTGATGGTGTCGCTGCCGTCGCCGAAGACGAATTCGCGGCTCGCGACCGTGAGGTCGTCGGTGATCGGCTCGAGGCCGGTGTAGGTGATGACGCCCCCGTCCACGGTCACGGTGCCGGAGTGCGCGTCCACGGGCGCGTAGACCACCGAGCCGACCGACCCGCCGGTCAGGGTCAGCGTGTCGTTGTCGCCCGGGCCGCCGCCGTCGTAGGCCACGCCGCCCGCCGGGATCGGGTTGCCGCCCGAGACGTCGATGACCAGCGTGTCGTCGTCGGTCGAGCCGTTGACCGAGAGCGTGGTCACGTCGGCGAACGGCCGCACGAACACCTGGGTGCCGTTCAGCTCGACCTTGAGGTCGGCGCCATCGAGGAACAGGCGGAAGCTGTCCGGGTTGCCGTCGTTCGCCTGCAGCCCGGCGTCGATGTTCGAATCCTCGTTCACCGTCAGGCCGAAGTCGGCCGTCGCCCCGAGCCCGGCCAAATCGCTGACGCCCACGCTCACGCTGTAGCTTCCCGGCCCTTGCGACTCGGTCGGCGTGAAGCTGAACAGACCGCTCGCCGGGTCGACCGCCGCCCCGTCCGGGCCAGCGAGCAGCGAATAGGTGAGCGCGTCGTCGGGCAGGTCGACGTCGCTTCCCGGGACGTAGAACTCGAGCGTCGTGCCCTCGCTCACCGCCTGGTCGGCGATCGGGGCGATGGCCGGCGCGTCGTTGACCGGGTTGATGGTGATCGAGAAGGTGGCGACGTTGGAGTCCGCCTGCCCGTCGTTGGCCTGGAAGCTGAAGCTGTCGGCGCCGTTGTAGTTCGCATCCGGCGTGTAGCTGAAGCTGCCGTCGGTGTTCACCGTCACCGCGCCATGGCCCGCCGCGCCCACCAGGCTGAAGCCGAGCGCGTCGCCTTCGACGTCGCTCGCGGCGAGCGTGCCGGCGAGCGGCGTATCTTCGTCGGTCGTGCCCGAACCGTCCGCCGCCACCGGGGCGTCGTTCACCGGGTTGATCGTCAGCGACACGGTGGCGACGTTCGAGTCCAGGCTGCCGTCGTTCGCCATGAACGTGAAGCTGTCCGGGCCGTTGTAGTTCAGCGCCGGCGCGTAGCTGTAGCTGCCGTCGGCGCCGAAGCTGAGCGCGCCGTGGCCGGCGTCGCCGACCAGGATGAACGTCAGGTCGGGACTGTCGACGTCGCTCGCCGTCACCGTGCCGGCGAAGGTCGTATCCTCGTCGGTGCTCGCCGAGGCGTCGTCGGCCACCGGCGCGTCGTTCACCGGGTGGATCGTGAGCGACACCGTCGCCACGTTCGAATCGAGCTCGCCGTCGTTCGCCTTGAACGTGAAGCTGTCTGCGCCGTTGAAGTTCAGCTCCGGCGTGTAGCTGTAGCTGCCGTCCGGGTTCACCGTGACGTCGCCGTGGCTCGCCGCGCCGACCAGGCTGAAGCTGAGGTCGGGACTGTCGACGTCGAACGCCGCCAGCACGCCGGCGAGGGCCGTGTCCTCGTCGGTGCTGGCCGAGGCATCGTCGGCCACCGGCGCGTCGTTCACCGGGTTGATGGTGAGCGACACGGTGGCGACGTTCGAATCGAGGCTGCCGTCGTTCGCCTTGTAGGTGAAGCTGTCGGCGCCGTTGAAGTTCAGGTCGGGCGTGTAGCTGAACGAGCCGTCGGCGTTCAGGCCCAGCACCCCGTGCGCCACGTCGCTCACCAGCAGCGCGCTCAGGCTGTCGCCTTCTACGTCGCTGTCGTTGCCGAGCACGCCCGCCGCCGCGATGGTCAGGGTCGTGTCCTCGTCGGTCGCGTAGCCGTCGTCGGCGGCGACCGGCGCGTCGTTCACCGGGTGGATGGTGAGCGACACGGTGGCGAGGTTCGAATCGAGCTCGCCGTCGCTCGCCTTGAACGTGAAGCTGTCGGCGCCGTTGTAGTTTGCGTTCGGCGTGTAGGTGAAGCTGCCGTCGGCGCCGAAGCTGAGCGCGCCGTGGCCGGCGTCGCCGACCAGGACGAACGTCAGGTCGGGACTGTCGACGTCGCTCGCCGTGACCGTGCCGGCGAGGGTCGTATCCTCGTCGGTGCTCGCCGACGAATCATCGGCTACCGGCGCGTCGTTGACCGGGTTGATGGTGATCGAGAAGGTGGCGACGTTGGAGTCCGCCTGCCCGTCGTTGGCCTGGAAGCTGAAGCTGTCGGCGCCGTTGTAGTTCGCATCCGGCGTGTAGCTGAAGCTGCCGTCGGTGTTCACCGTCACCGCGCCATGGCCCGCCGCGCCCACCAGGCTGAAGCCGAGCGCGTCGCCTTCGACGTCGCTCGCGGCGAGCGTGCCGGCGAGCGGCGTATCTTCGTCGGTCGTGCCCGAACCGTCCGCCGCCACCGGGGCGTCGTTCACCGGGTTGATCGTCAGCGACACGGTGGCGACGTTCGAGTCCAGGCTGCCGTCGTTCGCCATGAACGTGAAGCTGTCCGGGCCGTTGTAGTTCAGCGCCGGCGCGTAGCTGTAGCTGCCGTCGGCGCCGAAGCTGAGCGCGCCGTGGCCGGCGTCGCCGACCAGGATGAACGTCAGGTCGGGACTGTCGACGTCGCTCGCCGTCACCGTGCCGGCGAAGGTCGTATCCTCGTCGGTGCTCGCCGAGGCGTCGTCGGCCACCGGCGCGTCGTTCACCGGGTGGATCGTGAGCGACACCGTCGCCACGTTCGAATCGAGCTCGCCGTCGTTCGCCTTGAACGTGAAGCTGTCTGCGCCGTTGAAGTTCAGCTCCGGCGTGTAGCTGTAGCTGCCGTCCGGGTTCACCGTGACGTCGCCGTGGCTCGCCGCGCCGACCAGGCTGAAGCTGAGGTCGGGACTGTCGACGTCGAACGCCGCCAGCACGCCCTCGAGCGGGGTGTCCTCGTCGGTCGTGCCCGAGCCGTCCTGCGCCACCGGCGGATCGTTCACGTTCGCCACCGACAGCGTGACGGTCGCGGGGTCGGAGGCGGCGCCGTGCGGGTCGAGCGCGCGGTAGGTGAAGAGGTCGATGCCCGCGAAGTTCGATCCCGGCGTGTACGTGAAGGTGCCGTTCGCCGCGAAGCTGAGCGTGCCGTGCGTCACGTCGCTCAGAAGCTCGGCCGTGAGCGAGGCCTGCGGGTCGTCGACGTCGCTGTCGTTGCCGAGCACGCCGAGCGAGCGCAGCGAGATGGTCAAGGGCTCGTCCTCGGTCATCTCGTAGTTGTTGCCCTGCGCCACCGGCGCGTCGTTCACCGGGTTGATGGTGAACGCCACCGTCGCGTAGGCGGAAGTCGCCTGGCCGTCGGTCACCTTGAAGGCGAAGCCGTCCTCGCCGTTGTAGTTTGCGTTCGGCGTGTAGGTGAAGCTGCCGTCGGGGCTCAGGTCCACCGCTCCCTGTCCAGGCGAGAGATAGAGCAGGTAGGTGAGCGTGTCGCTGTCGACGTCGGTCGCCTGCAGGGCACCGGAGAAGCTCGTGTCCTCGTCGATCGTGTACTCGGCCGATTGCGGCACCGGCGGATCGTTCACGCCGGTAACGTTGATGACGAAGCTCTGCGCGGCCGAAGTGTCCTCGCCGCCGTTGGCGGTGCCGCCGCCGTCCATCAGGCTCACGCTGACGTTGGCCGTGCCGAAGGCGTTGGGCGCCGAGGTATACGTGAGCGTGCCGTCGGCCGCGATCGTCGGCAGCACCGAGAACATCGCGTCGTTGTCGGTCTCGACGAGGAAGCTCAGGCTCTGGCCAGCCTCGTCCGCGGGCCCCGCCGAGATACCGCTCGCCCAGCCGGCGACCGATTGCGGGCCGGCGTCCTCGAGCACGGTCTGGTCGGCGCCCTTGACGAAGGACGGCGCATCGTTCACCGCAGTGATCGCGATCGACACCGTGGCCGGATCGGACACGCCGCCGTCGTCGTCGGCCGTGACGTAGGTGAAGCTGTCGGCGCCGTTGAAGTCGGCGTTCGGCGCGTAGCTGAACGAGCCGTCGCCGTTCAGCGTCAGCACCCCGTTCGCCGGCCCCGTCACCACGCTCGAGGTGAGCACGTCCGCCGGGACGTCGGTATCGTTGCCGAGCACGCCGGGCGCCGGGATCGCGAGCGGCGCATCCTCGAGGGTCGCGTAGTCGTCGTCGTGGGCGACCGGTGCGACGTTGTTGACCGTGACCGCCCAGCTGCCGGTGCCCGTGGCGCCGTCGTCGTCGGTCACGCTCACGGTGACCGTGAACACGCCGTTGTCGGCATAGAAGTGCGAGGCGCTGACCTGGCCGGTCGAGAGATCGATCGTCGCCGCGACCGGGTCGCCCTCGCCGAAGTCGACCGTCGCGGTATGCGTGTCGGCGCTGCCGGCGTCGGTGAAGAAGGTCGGCGGCAGCACGAACAGCGTGCCCTCGTCGGTCGCCGCCTCGCCGCCGGCGGTCACCACCGGTGCCGCGTTGGCGACGCTGACGATGATCGCGTCGCTGCCCTCCCCGCCGTCGTCGTCGGTGACGCTCACGCTCACCTGGTAGGCGCCGTTGTCCGCGTAGGCATGGCTGCCGCTCACGGTGCGTCCGCCCTCGTCGACCGTGCCGCCGGTCACCGTGCCGTCGCCCCAGTCGATCTGCGCCACGTGCGTGTCGAGCAGGCCCGGATCGTCGAAGGCCGCGCTGATCGCGACCAGATCGCCCTCGGTCACGCTCTGGTCGTCGCCCGCGTCGACCGTCGGCGCGACGTTCAGCACCGTGACCGTGACCGCGTCGCTGCCGGTCGCGCCGTCGTCGTCGGTGACCGAGACGACCGCTTTGAATTCGCCGTTGTCGCCGTAAACGTGGCTCGCGTCCACCGTGCCCGCGCCCGCGGTCTCGTCGACCGTGCCGGCGCTCGCGTTGCCGTCGCCCCAGTCGATCTGCGCGGTGTGCGTATCGGCGCTGCCCGCGTCGGTGAAGCTCGCGCCCGAGAGGCTGAAGCTGTCGCCCTCGTTGATCGTCGCGCCGCTGCCGGCGGCGACCACCGGCGGCACGTTGTCGACCAGGATCGTCACGCTGAGCGTCTCGGTGGCGACTCCGCCGTCGTCGTCGGCGAGCGTAAAGGTGACGGTGTAATCGCCGTTGTCGGCGTACACGTGGCTGCCGTCGAGCATGTGGGCGGTCTCGTCGACCAGCAGCGCCTCGACGTCGCTGCCGTCGCCCCAGTCGACGGTGCCCGAGTGCGTGTCGAGCGTGCCCGGGTCGGTGAAGGCGACGTTTTGCAGGGCGACCAGCTGCCCTTCCAGCGCCGGCGGCTGCTCCGCCGGCACGACGGTCGGCGCGACGTTGGTGACGGTGATGTCGAAGGAGTCGGTACTGGCCGCATCTTCGTCGTCGGTCACGCTCACGGTCACCGTGTAGACGCCGTCGTCGGCGTAGGCGTGGCTTCCCGTGACGTAGCCGGTCAGTCCGCTGGAGGAGCCCGGCGGGCCGAACGGCGCTTCGAACACCGCGCCGTCCTCGACCGTGCCGTCGCCCCAGTCGATGGTCGCGGTGTGGGTGTCGAGCGTGCCCGGATCGTTGAAAGACACGATGTGCACGAGCGGCAGCGTGACGTCGCCGACGATGATCTCGCCGCCGCCGATGACGTCGCCGCCGTTGATGAGCGGCGCAGCGAGCGTGACGAACCGGCCTTCCTCGACCGTGTCGTCGTCGCCCGCGTTCACGACCGGTGCGGCGTTGGCCACGCCGACGTTGAAGCCGTCGACGGTCGACGCGCCGTCGTCGTCGCTGAGGGTGATCGTCACCGCGTAGTCGCCGTTGTCGGCGTAGACGTGGTCGGCGGCGATGCTGCCGCTCACCGAGTCCAGCACGTCGGAAGTCGTATCGCCCCAGTCGATCAGCGCGGAATGCGTGTCGTTCGAGCCCGGGTCGCTGAACGGCAGGTCGAGCGAGAGGGTGCTGCCCTCGTCCAGCGAGCGCTCGTCGCCCGCCTCGAACGAGGGCGCGACGTTGAGCGCCGTCACCGTCACGCTGCCCGGCTGGGCGGCGAAGCCGCGCTCGACGTCGGTGATGAACAGGCTGAGCGTGTACACGCCGTTGTCGTACGGCGTGAAGCTGAAGCTCGCGTCGGTGCCGCTCGCGACCACCTGGCCGTTGTCGGACGCGACCTGCCACAGGTAGGTGTACGGATCCGTGCGGCCGAGCGGGTCGACGATGCTCGGCGCGACCGTCACCAGGTCGCCCTCGTTCACCGTCCGGTCCGGCCCCATGTCGAGCTCGACGATCACCAGGTTGCCGAAGTCGACGCCCTCGGCGATGTCGTCGGGCGCGCCGAACAGCACCGGCTGGATGCCCAGCACCATGTCGGACCCGACCAGCGCGCCGGTGGTCGGTGTCCAGCCGGTCTGCGGGATCTCGGCCACGATGTAGCTGCGGTCGGTGCCCTGCGCGCCGCTCTCGCCGAAGCCGAGCGCCGGGAACTCGTACACGATCGGCAGCTCGCGCACGATCTGGAACCCGTCGCTGAAGCTGAGCGTCTGGGTTTCGCTGATCGCGATCTGGCCCGCTACCGAGAGGTAGGCGCTGCTGCCGAGCGCCGTGGTCGTGAAGCGCACGCGCTCGCCGGCGAGGCTCGCCACCACCTTGCCCGCGAGCGACGAGGCGGCGATCTTGGCGTTGAGGTCGTCGAGCAGCTTCGCCAGGCTGTCGTTGTCGCCGACATCGGCCTGCGTCAGCACCAGCTGCTCGTACCCGTCGCTAGTGCTGAGGTAGAGCGTGAGTACCCGCTTGACCGCGGATTCGTTGTCGGCGCTGCCGGCCGCGTGGACTTCGACCACTCCGCCGTCGGCCTGAGTCTTCGCCGGCGCGAGCGCGACGAGCGCCCCCGAAGCGTCCGTCACGCCGTCGGTGGTCGCACCGAAGCCGAGCGCGCCGCCGGTCGTATCGTCCGAGCGCTCGTTCACCATCGGGACGTCGTTGAGTACCGCGGTCTCGGTCACCGTGGTGTGCGTGCCGGCGGTGACCTGGAATTGATCGTAGCCCACCGGAGAGAGCACGAACTCCACCACGCCGCCGACGTTCACCGCCGTGATGAGGCTGATCTTCTGGCGTGCAAACGCGAGGTTCAGGTCGGCGACGAGGTCGTCGACCGTACCGTTGTCGGCGGTCTGCTCGGGGGTCAGCGTGATGCTCGCGGCGAACGGCTGCAGCGTCGGGAACTCCCACTTGACCCGCGTGGGCGTGCTCGCGCCGGTGCCGAGCGTGCCGTCGTTGCCGTTCGGCGAGGCGTCCTTCGCCACGCCGCCCGAGGGCTCGCCGAACTGCCAGTGCGCCGACAGGCCGGCCGCCAGCGCGTCGATGCCGTCGGTGAAGTCGGACGCGACTTCCGCCGTGCTGCGCGCGACGCCCCAGACCGCGACGTCGTCGACGATGCCGCTGAAGCCGCCGAAGCCGCTCTCGATCGTGCTGGCGAGCAACAGCGGCGTGCCGTCGGCCGACAGCCCCGGCTCGGTGCGCACGTCGGTGCCGCCCGTGGTGACGTTGATCAGCGAGATCGGCTCGCCGCTGAGGACCGCTCTGACAAAGCCGGTGCCACGATCGACGACGACCGCGAGCTCGTACCACTGGCCGGCCTGGATCAGTTGAGTGCCGCTGAAGTAGGTTTGCTGGCCGTCTGCGTCCTGCAGCGTGAGCGCAAGCTGGCCGGCGGTCGCATTCACCCACAGGCCGTAGGTGCGCCCGGCGGAACCGGCGCCGGTGTTCTTCTGCACCAGCGGCGCGAACGCGCCGCCGGTGGAGGAGACATTGAAGCGCAGCTCGACGGTCGTGGTGCCTGTCATCGCGAGCGTCGCACTGTCCGGCACGCTCACCAGGTCGCCGCCGTCGAACGACAGCGCGTTCGTCAGCACGCTGGCGCTGAAATCGAAGGTCGCTTCGCTGCGCGTGACGATGTCGGTCGTCACGCTCTCGCTGACGGTGGTGTCGCCCGCGCCGCCATCGGGTGTCGCGTCCTGATCGCCGGTCAGCACCGCCGGCCCGAAGGGCTGCGGCGCGACGTAGGGCAGGCTGCGGAAAGCGTAGTCGCCGTTGGCGTCGGTAAAGGTGACCGCCTCGCCCTCGTCGAGCTGGCCGTTGCCGTTGTCGTCGAGGAAGAGCTCGATGCCGTCGATTCCCGGCTCGCCCGCGTCGTGCACGCCGTCGCCGTTGATGTCGTTGTACTTGTTGCCGTAGAGGGCGTTGGCGCCGAAGGTGATGTCGAAGGCGGTCTCGCTCTG